>Ga0123353_10017407_pt1 | contig 10565 bp, 9 predicted proteins | sample TergutLab28metaG_3_FD_92763 | JGI IMG/M metagenome (GOLD analysis project Ga0123353, IMG submission 92763) | Labiotermes labralis P3 segment gut microbial communities from Petit-Saut dam, French Guiana - Lab288 P3 | ecosystem: Host-associated > Arthropoda: Insects > Digestive system > Gut ... | reverse complement strand
TAATGGTGCTGCTCAAATCGCTTATGCGATTTGCAGGCAGACCTTATGCAGCACTTTCACAAATCTACGATTTGGGGAAGTGGCTGCCCATGTATCAAATCCTACCAATCTTTGATGGATTGATTGTACTTTTTAATCTTTTGGAAGATTTCTCTTCCTTCGACTAAATTTCTACACTATGAAGTTTTCAAGGTTCGTATGAGCTTTTTGCCCATTTCGACCCCTCCCTTACGGAGAGAGCCATCTAACATTCTACTACCACAGTTTTCGTTTGTCAACTGCTTTTTTCGCTTTTTTTCTTCAGCTTTTTTTCGCTTTTCAGTTGTACCTGTGACTGCCCGTGGCAGCTTTTTCATATTAGCAAACTTATTTATTCATGTCAAGGCTATTTTTGTTTACATTTATATTACTTCTGACGGGCCTTCTGACGAGTTTTTGAGAAGAATTCGAGTCGGGAAGAACGGATATATAAAGCCCTTTAAACCTAGCGTACCTTTTTGATTTTTTGGTACATCGAAGCAAAAGGGTTTCGGGAAAACTTTTTAGCATAGAGCAGCAAATCCTTGTTCGTGTTGAGCGCGGGTGTAATATGTACGAGTTCAAGCAGATCCTCCATAATACGTTCCGCTTTTTTGCCGAAAGCAATATCGTTCTCCTCGATCTCATCCCTGGTAATTTTTAAATCTTCAAGGAATATGGGTTCACCGTTGTTTTTAATCTGCTGCATCAAGTAATGCCTGCTGAGAATTTTCGTTTCCGGCAATTCATACGCGATTCGCTGAGCTTTTGCCAGTCCCTCCAGATATTTATACCTTTCAAGACCGCGGCGCGCCATAAATTGCTTCAATTCCTGTTTGGTTGATACAAAGCACAGCGCATCAAGGTGTTCCAACGCATCGTTTATACATGCGGCGGCCCCGGCGTCGTATTCTAAAAGTTTCATGGCTTCAAGAGCTTGTTTTTTCTCGAAACACAAGTAAAAAAGCCCCAACCGTCTTTCCCTTATTTGTTTGGTTTTATCTATATTTTCCATTAAGAGAGCGAGATGTATCATTGATCTATTCGACAGTTTTTCATAAAGATCGCCTATGATATAACGCAGCAACTTTGTTTCAATGAGCATTCTAAGCCCCATTCCCGCAAATTCGGCTGCAATGATTTTTTCAAATTCATTTCTTATTTCGCCTGCGTTTGCCTCTTTCAGAAGCGGGCTTTTCTCATGGATCGCTTTCCTTGTTATTTTATGAAACTCAATGCCAAGTTCTGCGGCGGTGCGAACCGCCTTCAACATTAATAAAGGCGTCTCCGCAAAACGAACGAGCGGATCCTCCGCTGCCCTGAGCTGATTTTTTTCCGCATCCACCGTAAACTCTCCGCCACTGAGAGTCCCTTCAATGTCTTTTACCATTTAAATCTTTTACTCCTATCTATAGAACGCCTTTTTTCACATACACATTCAAATGGGAAAAAGCCGGGTTGCCCCGGCTTTGAATGTTAGTGATTAAATATTAGCCTTCCAGCGCCTGCTGTTCTGCTTCTATTTCCTCCTGACGATCTTTCAGTATTTTGTCATACTCTTCATCTGTCAGCCGCTCTATGCTTATACCGGTAAACCCATAGAATGCCGAAACAATCGAACTTGACCAGTTCAGGAACGCATACGGCGCATATTGTACTGTCGGTACGGTAAGGAAGCTTGCCATCGTCGCGCCGCAGGTATTCCACGGAACCAACGAGGAAGTCATCGTCCCCCCGTCTTCAATCGTTCTTGAAAGAACCTTTGGTTTCAGTTTTCTGTCCTCATACGCTCTCTTGTACATCCTGCCCGGGATGATGAGGGCCAGATACTGGTCGGCTGTAAGCATGTTGGTAACGATGCAGCTTACGAGTGTTACAACGATAAGCAATCCTGTCGTTTTCGCGAATTTAAGCATTGCTTCCGCAAGGGTCGCAAGCATACCGGTTCCGTCCAGGATACCTCCGAAGACCATCGCGACAAGGACAAGGCTTATGGTCCACATCTTACCGTGCATACCGCCTCTTCCCAGAAGATTTTCGAGGCTCGCCGCCAATTCCGCGTCGGGGATGACCGAGCCGTCAAAACTATTACCATAATGCATAATATCAAGCATTTCACCGAAACCAATACCCTGGAACATCATACCAAATATAATGGCAAGGATGATGCCTGAAAACAGGCCGGGCAGCGGTGGTATCTTGAGCGCTATGATGACAATAACCAGAACCGGACAAATTAACAGAATCGGATTTAGGTTGAAACTGTCATACATGGCATTACGAATCAGGTTTACCTGATTCATATCCGCTGTGCCGCCGCCTCCCGCGAAGCCAAGAATCAGATACATAACAAGCGCGAATATAAGCGAAGGCGTCACAGTCCAAACCATATAGCGAATGTGTTCAAAAAGCGTTACACCGCCGACAATACCCGGAGACAGGTTTGTCGTATCTGACAGGGGCGACATCTTGTCGCCGAAATAAGCGCCGGAAACGCAAGCGCCCGCGGTCATCGCCGGACTTACGCCAAGACCTATGCCAATCGCCACGAAAGTGACCCCCATCGTCCCCGTTGTTCCCCACGAGGTTCCGATGACAACGGATACGACGCTGCAAATCAGGCATGCCGCGAAAAGAAAGATTCCCGGACTCATAATTGCAAGCCCATAGTAAATCAACGTCGGAATGATCCCCGCCGCAAGCCATGAGCCGATTAACATACCTACCGTCATCAGAATAAGGATTGCCTGCATTGCCCTGCCGATTGTAGTGATAATCGACTTTTCAAGGAATGACCATTTGAATCCGTTGGCAAACGCGACTGCCGCCGCGGCAATTGCAGATATGACCAATGCCATATGTATGTCCGAATAGTTACTTGCAAACGCTTCTCCAAAAAGCATCTCAAGGATATCCAGACAGTACAGGAAAGCAAAGAGTGTAACAAGCATTACAACTGCAATCTGCCATACTGGGATTTTTCTACCCATAAAATTTCCTCCTTTTGTTTTAAATACTTTCGATAATAAAAATAATATCTGTTGAAGTAAATTTACTTAAAAATTCACTTCATTTGATTGACTAAAAAATTATCTGATTATTTGCATTATACTATTTAGTGCAAATTATGTAAAGACAATATGAACAATAACATTCTTTTTATTTCAAATAAGCAATTTTAATGCCAAAAGTACAATGTGTAACATCTTGCTCGTTCCCTGTGCTTTGAAAGGCTTGACAATATCTGCTTTTTTAAAACAGTGATAAGCGCAAAAAAGTTTGCACATTGTTGCAAAATTTCTTGCCTCAATGCTCCAGGAATTCAAATTTGGCTCCGTCCGATATCATAGTGGGAGACTGAGCCGTTGTCCAACCCCAAACTCGTCCGCCGCGGCAAGCACGATACTACGTAATCCTGCTTTGATTTCTTTCGGCAGCGGGGCAGGTTTATGGTTTTCAAGAATCTTTCGCGCTTCATCAGAAGCCCTGAGCGCAAGATCTTTCCTGCCTGCAAGCTCCCACTGCGCGTATGGCCGGCGGTCAAACAATCTTGTCTGCGCTTGAAATTTACGCATGTTCTTCAGAGTATGCCGCTCTGTGAGGAAATGTCCGCCGGCGCCTACCGCGCGGATTACATCAAGAGCCACTGTATCATCAGAAACCGGTATCCCTTCAAGAATTCTTCTTGTCATTTTAGCGATTTCGTTATCGACAACGAGTTGACCAAAATCGAGAGTCATACCGAGGTCGATCATTCCGAGCCCGTATATCATGTTGGCTCCGGCAAGGGCTGCCATCTGCATCGTCATGGTTTTTTCATGCCCCGCCTGCTCATCGCCCAGTTTGCTGTCCGTCTACCCCCCTGCTATATATGAGGGAAGGTTGTAGTAGCGGGCAAGCCGCGCAACCCCGGCGCCAAGCATCGCGAGTTCCGGGCAACCTACCGTAACGGCCCCTGTCTTGAGATCCATGATTGTCGTCGAACTGCCGTACAAGTTGGGCGCGCCTTTATTTGTGAGCTGCCCAAGTACGACGCCCGCAAGGACCTCCGCATTATGAATGACCAGCGTGCCGGCCAGACTTACAGGGGCAGTGCCGCCTGCCATCGCCATTGAAAGCACCGTACAGGGTATTTCGTTTTTGGCATATACGATGATGGGTTCCGTCGTCTCTGTTGATATTTCAAGCGGGCTCGTCGGGCATACGACAGTTGATGTGATCGGGCGCTTTTTAAGGTTTTCCTTACCGCCGGCGACGACAGCCGCCATTTCAATCATGATTTCGGCTTCCCGCATTCCGTGAGCGGACTGCCCACTGTGTTTGCTGCAATTCGTCACCATCGTTTCATAGCTTGCAATGTTCGCGATCTGATCGGGCACATCCCGCGCTTCTACCGCGACATCCAGCAAATCGTACTCGTCAAGCGCGTCTACAAGCAGCGCGACATTCTTTTGATCTTCTATTGTTGACGCCCTGTATTCGCCGGTGTGTACGTCGATGACGTTGACTCCCTTGCTGAAATTGCAAAAGTGTACGGCGGCCCCCTCCATAGTGAAATCGTTTTCTTCGTCTCTCGCCGCAAAAAGAATGCTTGACGGCGCGGAGTCAATGGCGGCTTCTACAACCCGGGCGGGAATTTTTACCCTGCCGTTTTTAGCGTCAACATTGCACCCGCCGGCGTCATAAATTTCAAGCGCCAGCTTGCAGTTTGTTTTGATCCCTTCCCGGGCAAGCACTTCAAGCGTGGCTGAATGGATATGATCGAGTGAAGCGGCGTCCAGAGTGTTGAGCCCGAAGCCGCAATTCGTTCCGTCCCACGCAGGGGTTACTTTTCTTGCCAAAACGTTCCCTCCTTCATAGTTGGTTATTTGATTCCGGCCAGTTCTTTGAATCTTTCAACAGAATTGATTTTGATCCCCAACGCATCCGCTATCCTGAATTTCGCCTCCATACCTATGTTGGCTTCTTTGCAGGGTTCGATATGCGGAAGGCCAAAACCTCTTTCTGCCCTTACGTCTGACATGGTCGTTATGTCACAGATTTCGAGAGTTGTGAGGCCTAATTTGTCAGCGACATACTTCTTTGCCTCCTTTATTCTCATCTTTCCGGCAAGCTGCATACGCATGACCATGTCTCCTGCCGTATGTGTGCCGCCCATGCAGGCAGCAAGCGCATACGTGGCTTCTGTGCCAAGCACTGATCCCACGCCTATCTACAACCCGTCTATTTTACAGGTTTCAATTAAGCACTTAACTGCCCGTGACGAGACGTCCTGCGGAACGTTTTCATTCATCGGCACTCCGCATACTCCCATTCCGGCGTTTGCGTGCAGCGGGATATTTGACGCCTCGGAGCAAGCTTTAATAAACGTACACACCCTTGCGATGTTCCAGGGGAAAGACTTGTTGGTATTGGTATTGACAACCGGCCCGAATATTGAGGCGCCCGCCGCTTCCGCCAGTTTCACCTGATCGTGGGTGTAAAGCCCTGCAAGGCGCTTCCCTTTATACTCCAGTTTTCCATGCATCCCGAGGATAAACTCTCCCGACGCCCCGATTTCGACGCCCATATCAGGGAACTTTTCCTTTATCTTTTCACATGCGAGAAGCGCGGCCAAAAAATCCGCGTCGCCGGCGGCGCCGCAGGTGTCAAGGTTGATCCCGTCCGCGCCGACGTTATACATCTGTTCAGCGACATACACAATGTCCCTGACAGCGTGTTCCACCGCAGCCTCCTGGGCCGCAAATGATTCTTTGATTTTCCCGGCAGGCAAAAGCTCCGCCCAGTTATCCACCGGCCCGTCAGGTTTTGTGTAAAAACCTAAATTTGGCATTGCGCCGTAAAGCACCGGTAATGTCGTTTTGCTTAACGCGCTTTTGAGCGCCTGCGCCTCACGGTTGGCAACTCCTTTGGCAGTCTTGTAGTTGTAATCTTCATTTCCGATATCGATAGAATCCGCGCCGAGGACTCTTTCATGAATCATAGCGCCTACACTCCTGTCCACGGGTATTCCGCACTTGGCAGGGATTTTATGGGATCCTGAATCGCTTGTGCTTACAACCGTATCTTCCAAAGATACGCCGACAATCCCACCGGGCATCGTACAAATATCATAAATATGATCCATCTCAGCTTGTGACAGGGGCGGAATTTTGCCTCTTTTGGCGGCGTCGGAGACGCCGCTTGCGATATCTTCTTTTATTTCAGCTTCGGTCATATAAGTGATTGAACCGTCGCCCATCCGTGTAAAATATTTTTTATCAGTCATTTGTGTATCAATCATCCTTTCTGTTTTTAATTTCAAATAATCGCTTACTTAATTATATTGCATACATATATTGTGTCAATACAAATACAAATAAATCCATGAATATTGTTTTTATCATACTTGTATTACATTGCTTTATATATAAAGCTATTAATTATTGAATTATTTTTTATATATGATATATTACATATAAACAATTCGTATTTGATATAGCCACGGAGACGGGAATTTTATGATAAATATTAAAGATTTACTCAACGATAAAACACTCACTAAGTGGAGTCTGTTCTGCATAATAACGGTCGTATTATTATTTATTCTTTATGCCATCATCAGAAATTTGGGCCACATTTTCGGAACCGCGGGAGCCGTCCTGTCGAGCCTCTCCTCCGCTTTTGCCCCGCTTTTTGTCGGCATTATCATCGCATATCTCCTGAGCCCCGCCGTAGAATCAATCGATAAAAAAATTATGGCGCGCGCTTTTTTCAAAATGCCGGAAGACCCTATTAAATTTGAACGTCGAAAGAATTTACGGTTTTTCATCAGTGTTATAGTAACCTTTATTTTGCTCCTTGCTGCGATTTTTGTCATCCTGTATGCTTTTACAGTTCTCATACTCGGCCAATTCGTGTTTGTCGGGATACAGCAAATGATTTCCGGTTTCATAGACCATGTTATCGCTTATGAAGCCGCGATTAGAGAATGGGCGGCGGAGCTGCCGCCGGATGTCGTCAGCGAGCAAATCAACGACATTGTCAATGCAGTTATATACTGGTTCTCAAACAGTTTCAGCCCTTCCTCAATTGTCGATGTTATCGTGGGTATCGGCGGCGGTATCGTAAACATGGTCATCGGGTTGATTGTCAGCATATACCTATTGAAAGACAAACAATATTTTCAAAACTTGTGCAGAAAGGTATCCCATGTATTGCTCCCGCAAAAAGCGAACGCGGTCATGCGCGAAACTTTGCACGAAGTCAATACGGTGCTGTCACTGTTTATTCGCGGCGCCCTTTTAGATGCTCTGATTGTCGCAATCTTAACGTCTATTGCCCTCTCGGTCGTCGGTCTGGAATTTGCGGTGTTTGTCGGATGCTTTGCGGGAATCGCAAACATCATACCGTATTTCGGGCCTATTATCGGAATGGTTCCGGCTTTTCTGATCGCTTTGTTTACAGACGGGCTGACACAAGGTATCATCGTGGTTATCGTAATGCTTGTCATACAGCAAATCGACGGAAATATTATATACCCCAAAATTGTGGGCTCCACAACAGGCCTGCACCCGTTGGCTGTTCTGCTTGCAATTACGGCAGCCGGATATTACGCAGGGATACTTGGAATGATTATTGCCGTGCCGGTCACCGGCGTTCTTAAAATATTCATCCTCAAATTTGCCCGATGGCTCGAAAACAGAAAATCATCGAAAGTACAACAAATTGAAGAAGAATAAACCGGCAAAGTTTTTACACTCAGCCGGAATAAATCTACAAAACAATTCAATTAATCGCTTTATATATTTCTTATTTAACCATAAAAGCTATTTATTTGACTCTGGAATTCATCGACAAGTTTTTGCAGATGCTGCGCTTGGTCGTTCATCTCTGTACTTGCCGCGGCGGATTCCTCCGCCATTGCGCTGTTTTGCTGAATTCCCTGCGCCAGTTGATTGATTCCTCTGTTAATTCCCTCAATTAACTTGTTTTGCTCCTCACTTGAGCTTAAAATCTGCTTCGCGATCAAACTGCTTTCTTCAATACCGGAAACAATTTCTTTTAAGGATACCGCTGTTTCGCCGGCAATCTGAACGCCTGTATTCGCTTTCTCTACCGAACTCGCCAGTAGGGAATCTGTATCCCTTGCCGACGCGGCGCTCTTGGCCGCAAGGTTGCGTACTTCTTCCGCGACAACCGCAAACCCTTTACCGTGCTGGCCCGCCCTGGCTGCTTCTACCGCCGCGTTCAAGGCAAGAATGTTCGTCTGGAAAGCGATGTCGTCGATGAACTTAAACACTTTGCTGATTGACTGGATGGAGCTGTTGATATCCGCAACGGCCTGCGCCAATTGATCCATTTGCCCTGAGCCTTTTTCAGCATTTCCTTTAATCGTGTCCGCCAATTCTGAAGATTTGCCTGCCAATATAGTATTTGCTTTTGTTTTTTCCGCTACATCAGAAACCGAACCTGAAAGTTGATTCACTTCACCGGTTTGTTCCGCGGAGTTGGACGAAAGGTCATTGGCGCCTTTTTCAACGTCATTAGCCGCCCGTACAAATGAGATGCTTATATCGCCGAGTTCTTTTACAAACTCCGCGTCTTCTTTCTGGCCTTTCATCTGTTCCGTTATATCCTGAACGATTTCGATATGGCCTGTTTTACTTCCTTTTTTGTCATATAAGTAAGCCACGTCAACCTGGAAATCCATATTCAGGCCCGGTTGTTCAAAGTATGAGGTGACTGTTCCGCGTTCCAGGCACCTGATGCCGCAATTCTCTGTGTTACAAATATTGGCGCCCCAGTTGCTGCAATGTTTACCCAATACATCCGCCCGTTTTAAACCTAAAAAGTCCTCGACAGGTTTATTGATAAACGTCCATTTCATGTTACTGTCTGTAACCGACATTGGCATAGGGACGTGATCCAGTATATTCTCATACCAAAAAGCTTTTCTGACAAACCAATTGGTGAACAGCAGAAATGTAATCATAGACAGCACGAAAAACACTCCAATTGCAATAAGTCCCAGTCTTACTTCATTCGTCATCTTTACAGACTCATAGTTGGTTCTGGTGTATATATCATCCATTAAAGTTTCTATAAGCGCCGCGAGTTGATTATCAATATTTGTGTATTCTTCACCAAACACCAGAGAAACTGCCACATCGTAGCGCCCATCCGCAGTGGCTTCCAGGGCTTGATCCTCCATGGCCGCCAGCTTATCAAGTTGAACAGCAATTGAGTCAAGGGTTCGCATTTCGCCGTCGGACATCCCGATTTCCATCATTCTGTCAAATTTACCGTCAAAGCTGAAGTACGCGTTTACTATGGCCTCATATTCCCGCAAAACCCTTGCGTCTTCAGTGATGACATAGTTGCGCACCAGTTTCACAAGATTGTCGCTTGTATGCAGCACCTCGTTGCCCAGGGCGATAAGCTCGGCAGCCTCTTCACGCACCACCATGACGCGCCCTATCAACGTATTCATAAGTACAAATAAAACGATTACAATAACAAGTATAGCGGGTACAGCACACTTAATAATTATATTCATCCGGCTTATCGTCATGATTATTTACCTCCAAATACCGTAATCAACATTACAATATATTTTACAACAGAACTACCCAAAAGTCCATTACTAAAAACTACTTCATATGTGCGAATTTATCAGACATCGAACCAATAAGCCGCCATTGGCGTTCCATATAAGCTTTTAATCCCGATACATTATTTTTATAAGCGGCGTAAATTGCTTTCATATCGAAATTCCCGGCCTTTTCAATCGCATCCGCCGCCGCAAAGCCGCACTCAAGCGCCGCGGATATACCTTCGCCCATCGGGTTCAGAAACCCTGCTGTTTCTCCGGCAAACATAACCCTGCCCTTACCGTAATCTACCGGACATCCCGGAACAATACGGGGCATCGTCCATTTTTCGTACCTTTCCTGCACATCAATCCGGGCATTATGACGTGATTTCATATAATGCATAAATGCGGAATAATAATGATCAATTTTCCCCATATGTTTACCTGCGACGCCAAAAATCAAATAATCATCTTTTACATTAAACCATGCATTGTACTCGGCTAAATCCGGCTGCAAATATGCGTAAAAATATTGAGGGTCCAACTCAACCGAACCTTTATTAAACGTTTGATACGTAAATATATGTTCATGGTGCATATGGGCCAGTTTCTGTTTTATCGTACCGGCAGCGCCGTCACAAGCAATTACAATTTTTGCTTTTTCGGTGTATTCCGTTTTCCCTCTTAATTTTACAATGACGTCATTGCTTCGCTCTTCGCATGATATCGCGGCGGTTTCATCCCGAAGTTCCGCGCCCGCGGAGACCGCTTTATCCGCCAGCCAAAAGTCAAAAGAGCTTCGCCATACATTCAGCGTCGGCTGTTCGTATCTATATTCTTTCCCGTCGTCATTCGTGTAAATCAAACCCTTGGTATGGCCCGGCGAACCCAGTACAGACTCCGGAACATCTTCCTTAAAATACGTTTTTATCAAATCTGCTGTTTTTTTGATTAAAACTCCTGAACAGGATTT
>Ga0123353_10017405_pt1 | contig 10565 bp, 7 predicted proteins | sample TergutLab28metaG_3_FD_92763 | JGI IMG/M metagenome (GOLD analysis project Ga0123353, IMG submission 92763) | Labiotermes labralis P3 segment gut microbial communities from Petit-Saut dam, French Guiana - Lab288 P3 | ecosystem: Host-associated > Arthropoda: Insects > Digestive system > Gut ... | reverse complement strand
CGGGGACGCCGAGCTGGTCGACGGGACCGGGGGTGGGGCCGTGCCCAGGGCCATCACCCACCTGGCGGTGGAGGTCCCGCTCCACAAAAAGATAGAGGCCTTGAGGAAGTACCTGAACATGAATCCGTCCGAGAGGGTCATGGTCTTCATAAACAAAAGCGACCAGATCACGAACGTCGCGGAGAAGCTGAAGTACCACAAGGTCAGTGCCGAGGGCGTCCACGGGTCATCCTTCCACGCCGAGCGGAGGCGCGTCTTGAACGCCTTCCGGCACGGGGAGGTAGCCGTCCTGGTCACGTCCGACCTGATGTCCAGGGGGCTGGACATAGGGTTGATCACGCGGGTGGTCAACCTCGACCTGCCCGCCGACAAGGCGGCTTACTTGAACAGGTCGGGCAGGACCGGCAGGATGGGCGCCGTAGGCGAGGTGATCACGCTGTCGACTCCGGCGGAGCTTAGGCCCCTGCTGAGCATGGCGAACGCCCTGGGGATCGGCGTGGGGATGGTGAGGTTCCGCGAAGGCTCGATGGTGCCGGCCGGCGAGTTGGGCGCCAAGGCCGGCCCCGGCGCGCACGGTCATGGCAGGCCCGCGGGGCGGCGGGGCGGCGGGGCGGAGGCGGGACGGGACAAGGCCGCCGATAGGCGGGTCAGGCCCGCCTACAAGCAAGGTAAAGCCGTCGACGGTCAAGGTAAGGCCGCCGACGCCGGCGGGTTGCTGGAGGCCGCGTCGGAGGCCGTGGATAGGGTCGGCGGCGGGGGCGGGAACTACCGGCTGACCCATGGGCCCGTAAGGAAAAAGGCCGCCCGGACCGCGGATAAGGGAAGGCGGCGCGTCGCGGGCGGTTCGGCCCAATCCGCGCGTGATGGCCCGGTCGGGGCTGGGGACGCGGGCGGCCGCGGCGGCTCGCACGGCCGAGGCGACTCGCGCGGTCAGGGCGCCAAGCGCTATCGGGCCGACGCCGGTGGGCCCGGCGGCCGCCGCGGCACGGCGCCCCATATGGCGGCGGGTTCGCAGGCGGGGCGAGGCGGGCCCACAAAGCCGAAGCCAGGCCGTAAGGCGTAGTCGGGCCGTTAGGCATAGCCGGCATTATTAAGGTGGCGTCATAGATGCGTTTCAGGCCATGCATAGACCTCCATGGGGGCCGCGTCAAGCAGTTGGTGGGCTCGACCGTCGGCGACCCGGGCGGGCCGCGCGAGAACTTCGTGACCGACCTGCCCGCCGCCCACTACGCGTCCATGTTCCGTAGGGACGGGCTGACCGGCGGGCACGTCATCATGCTGGGCCCGGGGAACGAGGGAGAGGCGCTGTCGGCGCTCACGGCCTGGCCCGGCGGCATGCAGCTGGGCGGGGGGGTCGGCCCGGGCAACGCGGCCGCGTTCCTGGAGGCCGGCGCCTCCCACGTGATAGTCACGTCCTACGTCTTCCCCGATGGCAGGCCCGATATGGGTAGGCTGAGGGAGATGGGCCGGATCGCCGGTAAGGGGAGGCTGGTCATCGACCTGAGCTGCGCGGCCGTCGGCGGCGAGTACGTCGTGGCGATGGGAGGCTGGTCGCGCCTGACGGAAACCGTGCTGGATGCGGGTTTGATGGGCGCTCTGGCGGAGCATTGCGACGAGTTCCTGATCCATGCCGTGGACAAGGAAGGCAAGAGGGGTGGGGTCGACGCCGGGCTGATCGCACTCTGCGCGGAAGGCTCGCCCATCCCGGTGACCTACGCGGGCGGGGTCAGGGACATGGGGGACATAGAGGCGATAATGGCGCACGGTAAGGGCAGGGTGGACTACACGGTCGGCAGCGCGCTCGACGTCTTCGGCGGCTCCCTGCCATACGCCGCGTTGGCCGTGATGGGGAAAGGCCCGATTGGGCCTCGCGATGGGGGGGGACGGGATTAACGCGTTCGTATGGGCCTTCTGCGGGACCGTCGTGGCGGGGCTGCTGCTGCTGGCGTACATGAGGTTCGAAAGCGCCTGGTTTCGGCTGGCGTACGCGTCGCTGCCGCCGACCGGCGGGCTCTCAGCCTCCGCCATGGAGGGCGAGAGGATACCCGGGGTAAGAGGGGCGCCCGACGCGATCAGGCTGCGCGTCGGTGGGGCCAGGACGCCGAAAGGCAGAAAGGCCGGCCACATAAGGGTCTTGCACATTTCGGACGTGCACGTCGGGCAGCTGGGCGTCGGAATGGGCAGGATCAACGGGGCTATAAGGCGCGCAGATCCCGATATGATCGCCTTTACCGGCGACTACATAGAGAAGGCCGAGGAATGCGGCCGATTCATCCGGTTCATGGGCATGGTCGGGTTCGGCGGCCCGATCTTCCTGTGCATGGGCAACCACGACCACAAGGCCTTCCACGGCCAGGCGAGGCGCCGAAGAAGCGCCTCGGCCGCCTCGGCCGCCTCGGCCGCCTCGGCCGCCCCGGCGCGTCCGGGTGCCCCGGCTATCCCGGCGGGGTTGGGTGCCATTCTGGACGGGGCGTGCGAGGCGGCCTGCGGCGACGGCGGGTGCGAGGGCATGCGGGGGTTCGCGGAAGGCATCGCACGCGCCAAGCCGAACGCCGCGGTGCTGACCAACGGGACGGAGACGCTGCATTATGACGTGCGCTCCGGCGGATGGGCCGAGGGCCCGGGCGAGGGCGTCTGCGCCGTCTCGGTGACGGGGTTCGACGACCTGAGGGCGGGGAAGATGGACGCGGCCAAGGGCCTGGCGTCTAGGGACATGGGGGCCGACGTCAGGCTGGCCATGGCCCATAATCCGGACGCCGTCCTCGGCCTGCCGGAGAAAGCCTTTGACTACATATTGAGCGGCCACTTCCACGCGGGGCAGATATGGACCCCTTTCCACCTAGAGTATAGGATGCTGCGCAGGGAGCGGCTGAGCAAGATGAACGTCAGGAAAGGCCTGTTCGGATTCCCGGCCGGGCTGCTATACATAAGCGCGGGAATAGGGTGCGTCAAGGTGCCTTTGCGATTCCTTGCGAGGCCGGAGATCAGCGTCCTGGACGTCCCGTTGCCCGAGGCCGACCCGGCGCGCCTAAATCTGCGGCCATAAAGGCGGCGCGGCGAGTTCGCATGCCCTAGCACGCGACGGACCCGGTGCGGATGGCGCGGGACGGGCTTCGCCTCTTAGGGGCCCCTTCCTATAGGATTAGGCCTCATAATATGTCGACGGAGAAGACGCGCGCGTTTTCGGCGCGCCAAGGCTCCCTCCCCGTGGTCTTCAGGGGGGTGAACGCCAACCCGCGCACCTTTTCGGCCGGCTCGCCGAACCCGAGCCTCACGAGCCTCATGCGGTTGCCCTCGACCTTCGCCAGGACCTCCCGCCCGGAATCGCGGACCGCCTCGACCAGGAAGTCCGATACCATGGTCTCCGGGAATAGGATCCCGTCGAAGTCCAAAGGGCGGTTGGACATCATGTTGTGGGTCAGGGCCGCCCTCATCTCGTTCATGGGGTTTATGGGCCTTACGGTAGCCCTGTCCAGGTCGCTGTCGAAGACGAGGCGCATGCCCCTCACCGTTCGCGGCTCACCATACATGAACTCCACGCGCTCGCCCAGGCGGAGCGTGACGCCGTTCTCGGCGAACGCCGGCTTCGACGACGTGGGGGTTCCACCGGCATGGGCGCGGGCCCCGCCGGACGCGCCTTGGGTGTTCCCCCTTACCAGGCCGGACATGGCCGCAAGAGGGATAGGCCTGTCGAACCCGTTGCGCAGCGGCTCGTATCGGGGGTCGAGGGTCGCCGACGCGGTCAGGTCCGAGACCCTCCTCCTCAGGTACGGCAGGAAGCAGTCCTGGTCCATGAGCGACTGCTGCAGCCCACCCAGGAGGTCGCCGCTCTGATACACGCCCCTGGGCGTCACCCCGGATCGGACGGCCATGTGGGCGGCCGTGCCGGAGGCCTGGCCCAACCCCATGCACGTGGCCATCACCCTCGTCGAGCTGAGGGCGGAGTGCGTCGCGCTGATGTTGCGGCCCGCGAACATGAGGTTGGGCACGTTGGCGGAGTATAGGCATCGGTACGGGATCCCGTACGGCGACGGCGCGGGGTGGAAGATTGTCGGGGGCCCGCCGTGCAGGAACCCGCCGGGGTGGTGGTCGTCCATCGTCCAGCCGCCGTAGGCCACTATGTCGTCGAAGGCGCCGCCGGACTCCACGTCGCCTTGCGTCAGGGTATGGTCGCCCACGTACCGGAGGCTCTCGCGCTTCCCGGGCAGGAAGCCCACCCAGTCCAACTCCCAATGGTCCGCGTCGTAGTCGCCGCCGTTCTTGACGTAGTCGGCGACCCCCCATGCGACGCGCAGCAGCTCGTCGCGCGTCCTTTCGGTGCATCCGGCGCCGCCGCCCATGCCGCCGAGCTCGATGTACCAAAAATTCTCGTCGACGATCGACTTGGCGGGGACCCTATGAGGCAGGTCGGAGGACTTGTACTTGTAGGCGCGGGCGGGGGGGGTATATATGGACCTGCGGCCCGTCCGCCGAAACTGCAGGAGGCATGACATCCCCATGGTCAGCCCGTCGGGCTCGTCCGGGGCTATCGACTCCCCATGCTCGAGCCGGCCTTCCCTGCCGATCCTGTGGTCCGCGCCCGTCAGGCCCGCGAGGACGCTGTCGCCTGAGCAGTCGATGAATATCTCGGCCTCCACGTCCACCCATCGCTGCGTGGTCGTCTGGTAGCCGGTGACGGACTTGACGGCCCTGCCGCCCGGGCCGCGGCCGCGCATGTCGGCCATGCAGCAGGCGCAGTTGAGGAACGCGGTGGCATTCCCCTCCGCCATGACCTTTTCGTAGAGGACGCCGTCCCATATGCCGTAATTGCGCATGGGGTTGATGCGGAAGTTCTCCAGCTCCAGCTCCTCGGCCAGCCCCGTCTCCCTGTTGTTGGGGCCGTGCGCGCCGCAGACCCACATCCTCACCTCGCTCGACGCGTTGCCGCCGAACATGGGCCTGTCATGCATGACCGCGACCCTGGACCCGAGCCTGGCGGCCGCGATGGCGGCGCATATGCCGGACAGGCCGCCGCCGACGACGCAGATGTCCGCCTTGAAGCTTATCCTCTCCATATACCCCTGACCTTGCGGATGGGCGAAACGATTGTGCGGGATGGGCTTCGCCTCTAGGGAGCCCTTTATTTTTAGAGCCTGGCCTCCAGCTCCGCCCGCTCCCTTTCATAGCCGGGCTTGCCGAGCAGGGCGAACATGTTCCTCTTATAGCCTTCCACCCCCGGCTGGTCGAACGGGTTCACCCCCATGAGGCGGCAGCTTACGCCGCAGGCCATCTCGAAGAAGTAGACCAGCTGCCCGAACCAATACGCGCTTACCTCGGGCACGTTCACGGCGACGTTCGGCACCCCGCCCTCGACGTGCGCCAGCAGCGTGCCTTGGGCGGCCTTCCTGTTCACTAGGCCCATGTCCATCCCGGAGAGGAAGTTCAGCCCGTCGCAGTCCTCCGGGTCATCCGGTATCATCGCCGACTTCGCCGACCTGTCGACGTTGATGACGGTCTCGAACATGATCCTGGCGCCGTCCTGGATGAACTGGCCCATGGAGTGCAGGTCGGTCGTGAAGCCCACGCCGGCCGGGAATATGCCCTTTTGGTCCTTCCCTTCGCTCTCGCCGAAGAGCTGCTTCCACCATTCCGTGAACATGGCCATGGACGGCTCATAGCTGACCATCACCTCAACGGACTTGCCTTTGCGGTAGAGGATGTTCCGCATGGACGCGTACTTCAGGCAGTCGTTCCCCGGGAACCCGCCGGATGCGACTTTCTCGTAGTCGGCGGCCCCGGCCATCACGGAGCCTATGTCGATCCCCGCGACGGCCATGGGCAGAAGGCCTACGGCCGTAAGCACGGAGAACCTGCCCCCCACGTCGCCGGGGATGGCGAACGTCTCATACCCTTCGGCGTCGGCCATCCTCCTGAGCGCGCCCGAAGCCTTGTCCGTGGTGGCGTATATGCGCCTTGCGGCGCCTTCCTTGCCGTATTTTTCCTCCATCAGGCGCTTGACCATCCTGAACGCGACGGCCGGCTCCGTGGTCGTCCCGGACTTCGATATGACGTTGACCGAAACTTCCCTGCCCTCCAGCATCTCCAGGAGGTCGCTCATGTACGCGGCGCTCATGTTGTGGCCCGCGAACAGGACCTGCGGGGCCTTCCTGGCCTTGTACAGCTGGTTGCGGAACGTGTGCGTCAGCATGTCGATCGCCGCGCGCGCGCCCAGGTATGAGCCCCCTATGCCTATGACGAGGAAGACGTCGCTTTCGCCCCTTACCTTTTCGGCGGCGGCCAGGATGCGCTTGAACTCATCCTTGTCGTAGTCGTGCGGGAGGCTCAGCCAGCCGAGGAACTCGCTTCCCGGGCCCATCCCGCGGATCATGGAATGGGCGGCGCCTTCGGCCGCGCCTTCCATGTAGGTGAGCTCATGCCCGCCGACGAAGCCGGCGGTGCCCGAAAGGTCCACGCTTATCCTGTCCATGCCGCATACCCCACGCCTTCGGTTTTATCAACAAAAAATACCACAGTAAGCCCCTCATTTCAAAGGCGTGGGACGCCATGCCCCCGAAGCGAAGAACCCCATTGCGCTAAGGGGCCATATTAAATATATTGGGCCTATCGGCGCGGAATGCCGCGGACGTCCCCAAAGAGACGCATGGGGGCGCCGCGAAAGGGCGCCAGGGAGCCTGGAGGTATGGGATTTGGTTAAGCTCACGGGGATATCTAGGGTCCTGGCCTTATACGTCGGGCCCTTCGCGCTGCTCTTCGCGATCATCTACGCGCTGCCGCAGGGGCTCTCGGGGACCGTGACGCCCATATACTGCGTCGCCTACCTGATCTTCCTCATCTACATGTCCCGCTCCGGGATATTCGCGTTCCTCGGGGCCTTGGCGCAGCAGAAGGGCGACGAGAGAAAGGCGCTCGCGCAATATGACAAGGCGTACGCCATGGGCGGGCTCCAGCCCAACACGTGCATCTCCTACTCATACCTGCTCATGAAGCATGACCAGTTCGACAAGGCGGAGACCATCCTCAAGGGGATCATCGAGGGGAAAAGGCGGGTGGCCGACGCCCTCATGATAGCCGCGCGCTCGAACATGTGCCTGATAGAGTGGAAGAAGGGCGACCCGAAGAAGGCCATCGCGATGTACGAGGAGATATTGGCCAAGTACGAAAACTCCATGCTGTACGGGAGCCTCGGCTTCCTCAAGAACGAGTATGAGGGCCCTGAGGAGGCGCTCGAGTTCTGCCTCAAGGCCTACGAGTACAACGATTCGAACCATATCATCGCCGACAACCTGGGCAAGGCCTTCTACAACAACGGAAGGTACGAGGAGTCGCGTGACGTCTATAGGAAGCTCATACCGATGAACCCCACGCACGCGGGCGCGTACTATAACTGCGGCATGACGCTCCTGAAGCTCGGGGAGGGGGAGAAGGCCTTCCACTTCTTCGGCAAGGCCAAGGCCTGCCAGATCACCGCCATATCCACGGTGACCGCCACGGAGATAGACAGGATGTACGAGGAGACGAGGGCCTTCTTCGGCGGGGGCGCCAAGGCCGGCATCGGATCCGGCGCGGCCGGCGGCGACGACGATGACGGCGTAGACGACGATGACGGCGATGACAACGAGGGCGGCGAAGACGGCGACGATGACGATGACGGCGTAGACGACGATGACGGCGATGACGGCGAGGACGACGAGGACGGCGACCCCGGGTCGGGGTCCGGGGCGGGCCTTAATACGGACGATAGGGGGTAAGTGGGATGCCGGCTAAGAAGGGGAAGGTTTGGAAGGTAGGCGTCGTGGGCTTCGCCCACATGCACGTGCTGGACCTGATGAAGTCGTTCGCCGAGACGGGGAGCGTGGAATGGGTGGCCTGCGCGGACACGGTGCCCGTCAGGCCCTCGCTGTCGGACCAGGGCGGCACCAGGGGGTCTAACCTCAGGCATGCGGTGGAGGCCTACAAGGTTCCCAAGGTCTATGAGGACCACTCGGAGATGCTGGAGGCGGGGGGGCTGGACATAGTCATCGCATGCCCGGAGAACGTGAGGCATGCCGAGGTCATAGAGCCGATACTCGCCAAGGGCATCCACGTGCTGGTGGAGAAGCCCATGGCGGTCAGCTACGGGGACGCGTTGAGGATGCAGAAGGCCTCCGCCAACAACGGGGCCGCGCTCGTCGTGAACTGGCCGAGCACCTGGTCGCCCACCGTGAGGGCGGCGCATGAGGTGCTGAGCTCGGGCAGGTACGGCAGGCTCCTGAAGTTCTACTATAGGAACGGCCCTTCCATGGGCCCGTTTGAGTACGGCCAAAGCCTCTCCCCGAGGGAGAAGGGCGCGGAGTGGTGGCACACGAGGTCCGAGGGCGGCGGGGCCATGCTGGACTACTGCTGCTACGGGGCGTGCCTCGCCAGGTGGTTCTGCGGGCCTACGGCCGTGAGCGCGTACGGCATGCGGGCCAACCTCAACAGCCCGTACGGCGACGCCGACGACTACGGGACGATGGCCGTCCGGTTCGCGGAGTCGGTGGCCGTGCTGGAAGGGTCCTGGGTCACCTATAACAACGGGTTCCCCAACGGGCCCATCCTCTACACGGACAAGGCGACCATAGTCACGATGGGGTGGGGTGAGGGGGAGGTCCTCGTCTACGGCGACAAGTACGGCGAGCCCACGGCCAGGGTGAAGGCCAAGCCGCTCCCGAAAGGGCGGGAAAGCGTGGCCAAGGAGATGCTCGAATACCTCGGCAAGGGCGTGCCGCTCCACCCGACGCTGGAGCTGGGCTTCAACCTGGAGGCGATGGCGGTGCTGGACGCGGGGCTGCGCTCGGCCGAGTCGGGCAGGCATGAGCCGGTCAGGGACCCCGCCTGGGCGTAGGCCGAACGTAGCCGCAATGGTAGGGACGATCGCAGGCGATGGGGGGAGGCCCCCATTGCCTGCTTGCCTGTGTGCGGGAAGGGGGGGCCATGGTCAGGGTATTGGTGGTGGAGGACGACCGTGAGCAGAACAGGGCCGTATGCTCGTGCCTGATGAGGGGCGGGTATGAGGCGGTCGGGTGCCTCGGGGCGAACGAGGCCTACAACGCCATGTATGGGAGCCTCTTCGACTTGATAATATCCGACGTGATGATGCCCGGGATAGACGGGTTTGAGTTCGCGAGGACCGTGCGCGGGATAAACCAGGGGATCCCCATCCTGTTCATGACCGCGCGCGATGACCTGGCCTCAAAGCAGCGTGGCTTCCAGGCCGGCATCGACGACTACATGGTCAAGCCCGCGGACCTAGACGAGCTGCTGCTGAGGGTCGGCGCGCTGCTGCGCCGCGCCGGGGTCGCCGGGGGGAAGGCGCTGACCGTGGGCGGACTCACGCTGAACGCCGAGGAGTCGGCCGCATACATGGGCGGCGTGGAGGTCCCGATGACCCCCCGTGAGTTCAACCTGCTGTACAAGCTGCTCTCGTACCCGAGGAAGACGTTCACGCGGTCGCAGCTCATGGACGAGTTCTGGGACATGGAGTCATCCACCGGGCCCCGCGCCGTCGACGTGTACATGACGAAGATCCGCGACAAGTTCTCCGGGTGCCCCGACTTCGAGATCGTCACCGTCCACGGGCTGGGGTACAAGGCGGTGCTGAAGTGATCGGCCGCGCCCGTGGGAGCGTGTTCTCCGTATGGAACTACCTGATCTTCTTCCTGACGGTCTCGTCCTTGGTGACCTGCTCCTTCTACGTGTTCATACGGACGATGGACATCGACTTCGCCGCGCTGGACATCGCGCGCAGCGCCGGGCTCACCTTCGCGAACGTGCTGGTCCTCAGCCTCATATGCACGGTGATCGACGGCGTGCGGCGGCGCTATACCGTGGAGCGGCCCGTAAAGCGGATATTGGGCGCCACCCGGCAGCTGACGCAGGGTGACTTCACCGCCCGGATCGCCCCCTTGCATGGCATCGACGGCATGAACGGGTTCGATGCGATCATAGCCGACTTCAACAAGATGGCCGAGGAGCTGGGGGGCATAGAGACCTTGCGCACCGACTTCATGGCGAACGTCTCCCACGAGCTGAGGACCCCGCTGACGGTCATCCAAAATTATTCATCCATGCTGCAGGACCCCGACCTGCCGGACGGCAGGCGGGTCGAGTACGCGAAGGCCATAGACGGGGCCGCCGTCAGGCTGGCCGGGCTCATAGCCAACATTCTCAAGCTGAGCAAGCTGGAGAGCCAGAGGATATACCCGAAAGCCTCCGAATACGACCTGGGCGAGCAGCTCCGCGAGTGCCTGCTGGGCTTTGAGGACGCATGGGAGGCCAAGGGGCTGGAGATCGAGGCCGACATCGACGACTTGAGCGTGAAGGCGGACGGGGAGCTTCTGTCCGTCGTCTGGAACAACCTCATATCCAACGCCGTGAAATTCACGGGCCCCGGCGGGAAGGTCCGCGTGAGCCTGAGGCGTGAGGGCGCAATGGCCGTGGTCGCGGTCGCGGACACCGGTTGCGGGATCCCCGCGGAATACGGGCGGCGCATATTCGAGAAGTTCTTCCAGTGCGACGAGTCGCATTCGGCGCAGGGGAACGGCCTG
>Ga0123353_10017402_pt1 | contig 10567 bp, 12 predicted proteins | sample TergutLab28metaG_3_FD_92763 | JGI IMG/M metagenome (GOLD analysis project Ga0123353, IMG submission 92763) | Labiotermes labralis P3 segment gut microbial communities from Petit-Saut dam, French Guiana - Lab288 P3 | ecosystem: Host-associated > Arthropoda: Insects > Digestive system > Gut ... | reverse complement strand
CGGGTCATTAGCTCCCAGGCAGGGAGTAGCCACCTGGATTTAGGTGGCGGCGAAGCGGTTATTGCTACCCCTCTCCAAGTTGGTGAGAAGGTGGCTATTGCCGTCAGAGGGGAGCGGGTTGCTTACGGCAGCGAAACCCGGTATGGTTTTAACCTTCCGGGGGAGATTCTTAAGCATAGTTATATTGGCGGCACCTTGCGCACTTTTATTCGCCTTCCTCAGGGGCAAGTGCTGCGCCTCAGTGGCAGCAACCCTATCTTCGACCGCCAGGAGGGGAGCCAGGTGCAAGTTTACTGGGATCCGCAAGTGGCGAATGTGGTGGAGCACTTAGAGCTGTAGGCATTTACTTTGTCGCTAGGCGATCTTGATCCGAAAGGTAGGCTACCCTATGGGAACTATTGGGATAATTCTCAGCTTTGCTGTCGTGGCCTTGCTTTTCGGCCGCGGGCTTCTGGAGGACAGTGCCACCATCCCTTTCATGATTTGCGCTATCTGCATCTGTGCCCTGGGCGGGTACCATTTGTGGTTGCTGCATATGATCCCCTTCTTTCCCTGTTGGTTCGAAGCCATTTTTCGCTTACCTGGCGCTAGACGGCGGCGCAGCCCCTGGGTTTTACTCTGCTTGGCGCCAGGTGCTCTTTATGCTGCCAACTCTTACTTTGCCCAGCTTCCCCTTCCGATCTGGATCGCCACTCTGCAAACTGCAATACTTTGTGCTCTCGAACTGGAGCTGCATACTTTGCCGGTATTGTCCTCCCGCTATTTTGCCGGCTTAGAAAAACTGGGCAGTAGTATAGTTGCTCTAACTGCCTGGGCTGCCGTCTCTTTAGCCCAGCGCTATTTGTTGCTCAGCAGCGAAGTTTCTTCTATCTATCTGTTCACAGTCTGCTTCGCGGCTGTCTATCTTTATCAACTGTGGAAGCATCTGGCGAGCTTCTTGCCTTTACCCCCCCTTGGGCAGCGCACCATGCTGGGGGTGTTGGGAGTTATCTTCATACTATGGATCGTTATTCTCATACGTCCTCCGGTACCGTGGGCTAACCTAGTCAATATATGAAAGGGTGAAAGGTAATGGTTAACAGGCTAAAAGAAAAAGCCACCCGAGGCGAAGCGGCCTTGGGGGCTTTTATTGGTATCAGTTCTATTGCCTCGGTGGAAATTCTGGCTTTAGGGGGGCTCGACTTCGTCATCATCGATACGGAGCACGGTCCCTTTGAAGTGGAGACAGCTTTGCAGCTGATTATGGCAGCAGAGCTGCGAGGGTTAACTCCTATTGTGCGTGCCCGTGCCACTGAGCGCTCGGCTCTGCTTAAAATGCTGGATGCCGGTGGACAGGGGCTCCTTATCCCTTATCTTAAATCGGTAGCGGAGGCGGAAAGTATTGTTAGTTGGGGTAAGTATCGTCCCGTGGGGGACAGGGGATATAGCTTTAACCGCTCAGGGGATTATGGCTTAGCTCAGGAAGCTGCCGGAGGTATTATGGAGTATTTTGCGCAAAAAAATGCTGCCACTTTACTTATCCCCCAATGCGAAACCGCAGAGTGTCTGGAGCAGATCGAAAGCATTGTGGCTTTACCGGGAATTGACGGCATCTTTATCGGACCTTTCGACCTCTCTATCTCTTTAGGGATAGCTGGGCAGTTTGACCACCCCAAGTTGCAAGAAGCTTTCCGGCGAGTGCTTCAGGCTTGTCAGGCAGCCAACAAAATTTGTCTCAACCTGGCTTCTACTCCCGAAGATGCTTTAGCTAAACTGGCGATGGGTTTCCATGGCGTTGCCAGCACCGATATCGGCTTTTTAAAGAGCGGGGTTTCCGCTTTTGTTCAAGGTATTAGGAAAGGGGTTTAGCATGTATACCGAGGAAATTAAACAGTTGGCTCTCAAGTATCACGAGGAGATGATCCGCTGGCGGCGGCACCTGCACCAGTACCCGGAATTGGGCTTTGAAGAGGTGGAGACCGGGCGCTATCTGGCAGAGGCGCTTACCGCTTTAGGCTACCAAGTAACCGAAGGTATTGCCAAAACCGGTGTGGTGGGGCTCCTTCAGGGTGAGGGAGCAGCCGGCAAGGTGGTAGCTATTCGGGCAGATATGGATGCCCTGCCGGTCACAGAGCTTAGCGAAGTGGCATATGCTTCCCGTCACCCCGGGAAGATGCATGCTTGTGGACACGATACCCATATGGCGATGGTGCTGGGAGCGGCAGCGGTGCTGGCTTCTCTCAAAGCCTCCCTAAAAGGAAGTATTAAAATTATCTTTCAGCCTGCGGAAGAAGGACCTGGTGGCGCCATTCCCATGATTGCTGCCGGGGTGCTGGAAAACCCGGCGGTAGACTATATCTTAGGGGGTCACGCCTGGCCGGGTATCCCAGTAGGGCAGATTGCCCTTCAGGCAGGACCGATGATGGCATCTTCCACCGGCTTTAATATCACTATCCGGGGGCGGGGAGGGCACGGCGCGGAGCCTCATAAATGTATCGATGCCGTGGCGCTGGGCGCTCAGGTAGTGGTGGCTCTGCAGCAGATTATCTCCCGCACTAACGACCCCCAAGAGCCTGCCGTAGTTACCGTAGGTCAGTTCAACGCCGGAACTCGCAGCAATATCATTGCCGAAACTGCGGAGCTTAGGGGGACGCTGCGCACCTTTAATACCGCTAACCGAGACCGGATTCTCGACTTGATCCAGAAGGTAGCCAGCGGTGTTTGTGAGCCCTATGGTGCGGTTGCTGATATGGGGCCTAGACGCAGCGCCGGCTTAGATGTTACCGCCAACGATGCCGCTTTAACCGCCAGGGTTCTTACCTCAGCTGAAGCCATTTTGGGGGAGAGCAATGTTATTACGAAGTTTAAGCCCTCCATGGGAGGAGAGGACTTCTGTTACTTTGCTCATAAGATACCCGGCTGCTATATCTTTATCGGGGTCACTGGTGAAAGCCAAGGTACTTACCCTATACATCACAATCGTTTCGATATCGACGAAGAGGCTTTGCGCTATGGCGCCATGCTCTTTGCCCAAGCTGCCGTCGATTTGCTGCTCTAATGGCAACTCCGGCAGCGACCTTGCTGGAGGTGCGCCGCTTAACCAAAAGCTATCCGGTGGCCAAGGCTGTCTGGCAACGTCGGCGAGGGCGCTTCTACGCTCTCAAAGATATTAACTTTCACATTGCTGCCGGGGAAACCTTGGGGCTTATCGGAGAATCCGGGAGCGGTAAGTCAACCCTTGCCAAAATAATCGCCCGCTTGCTCCTACCTGATAGTGGTGAGGTATTTCTGCAAGGCCAAGAGATTTTAAAACTTTCCCCCCACGCTTTTAGCGGGATGCGCCGCTCGATCCAGATGATCTTCCAGGATCCCAACAGCTCTTTAAACCCTCGTTTTACCATCAACGAAACCTTAGCCGAGCCTCTCATCGGTTTTCGCTTAGGCAATGCTCGGGAGAGGCAGGAGAGAATTCTGCGCATGCTGCCGGTGGTCGGGCTGGAGGAGAGTGTCCTCCAGCGTTACCCCCACCAACTGTCCGGAGGGCAAAAGCAGCGGGTAGCTATTTTAGGGGTTCTCTTAGTGGAACCTGCTCTCATTATTGCCGATGAAATAATCTCTAGCCTGGATCTTTCCGTGCAAGCACAAATATTAAACCTGTGGCGAGACTTGCAACGGCGCTACAACCTTTCCACTCTTTTTATCAGTCACGATTTGCAGGTAGTAGCCTGGCTGGCAGATAGGGTGATGGTGATGTATGCGGGGCAGATTGTGGAGGCAGGCTCCACCGAGGAGATCTGTCTTAACCCTACCCATCCCTATACCCAGCTACTTTTTCGCAGTGAAGAGGCAGGAGTGGCTTTGCAGCCGGAAGCTGTCTCGGGCTATGTTACCGATCTATCTCCTGCTACTACCCCCCAGTGCCATTTTTACCATCGCTGCCCCTGGCGGCAGCGTCTCTGCTTTACCACCGCACCGGAGCAGGTTATCCTCCGCTCGGATCACTGGTTGCGTTGTCATTTACCAAATGTGCCGAAAAGCCCCCTGCCTTCAGGTGTGGGGATATAAGGCATCGAACTGGGGCGGTATTTACCTTACCGCACAAGGTCCGACGGCACATTTGCCGCAGACATCGCAGAAACCTAACGCGGCAAAGCGTTGGCTTACTTGCAGCAAGTAGTCGTTGCAGCGGTGGCGGTTAATCTTTTTTTCCATTTTACAATTCTCCCGCCAGCGGAGGAGGGGTTTTGTGTCACACAGCTCTCGCTGTAGTAATTTAGCCACGTATACAAAAAAGGAGCGCGTTGTCGCTCCTTTTTTTATATACTGATGAACAATTGCCTTGCATTTTTCGAAAACAGCGAGTATAATGCAAACAGAAGAGCAGTCCGCATGGCGGGGGGCTTATCACGTGCTAAAGACTAGCCGCTACTTTGCCTGGGGCGGCTGGTCTTTTTTATTTAGACCGATAAGCTGAACTACAAGCTGAGCGAACCTAATTAGGATCGTAATCAGATCATAGTATCCAGACATGGCATCACCTCCTTTGCACTTTAATAGGTGCATTGCAGGTTGAAGCCATCCGCCCACATTCTACTCTTCCGGGGATTTCTCCCGGTGTTAGGTTTCTACGGAGCACTTTGCCGCTCCTTTTTTATGTATCGTTAAACGAAAAAATAGCTATTGTCATCGAAACAAAGAGAAAATAGGTAGCGTGGTGCTTTCATTGCCTCCAGCCGCTCTTCGGCTCGCCTCTCCCAATAGCCTTCTCTAGGACTGCGTTTACCTTACCGCACAAGGTCCGACGGCACATTTGCCGCAGACATCGCAGAAACCTAAAGCGGCAAAGCGTTGGCTTACCTGCAGCAAGTAGTCGTTGCAGCGGTGGCGGTTAATCCCCTGGGGAGTGAGAGCCTGGGTAGGGCAGTGTGCCAGGCAATAACCGCAGGAGCCATCCCGCAGGTAGCCGCAAGGTTCATCGGCAGTAGCCTCCGAGGGTCGGGGGGTTGCTACCAGGTCGGCGGAGGTTATCAGGCTGCCGTAACGTCCGGCGCAACCTTGCGGGGAGATCAGCATACGGTTGACCCCAAAGCGCCCCAAGCCGGCAATAAAGGCTACACTGCGGTGCGACCAGGGGGCTTGTAAGGTGGTAGCATCGTAGTTATGGGTTGCCGGTAAGATAGCGGTCGCTACCCCTTTTTCTTGGAGCATGGCTGCCAGCTGGCTGCAGATAGCGTTGATAAGAGCGTTGCCTTGCAGGTAGATTTCTGCCCACTCTCGGGATACCTCCTCCCCACGGTTGCTGTCAACAATAGGGGCAGCAAAGGGTAGAAAGAAGGCAAGGACACTTTTCGCCTCGGGGAGCAAGTCTTGGGGGAGGAGATGGTGTTCACCGACAATGCTTTTCAGCTGAGGGAACAGGGGATCCTCAGCAGCGGCTACCCCCACCAGAGGTGGACGAAATCGGGTAGCTGCTTCAGCCGAAAGCACTTCATCAGTTATTAATGTCACAATTTCCCGGTATAAATCCATCAAAATCACCTCGTAGATATACTTCCTATTTTGGCAAAGGAATCCTGCTCTTCAACAGCGAAAAGCCGTATTATTATCATATAAGGAGGTCTAAATCATGCCCATGACGACTAAAGAGATTATGGATCTGGCTCTCTCTCTGGCGGGGCTGCAAGAGGTTCCTGCAGATAGCGCTATCTATCAGGAGACCACGGAGGCCAAGAAAATTCTGGTGGGAGTAGATATCGACACTGGTGATTTATTATTAGCTAAGCAGCTTGGTTTCGATTTGGTTCTGGCACATCATCCGGCGGGAGATAACGCTCGTGTCCAAGGAATGCAAGTTATGACCCGACAAATCGAAGTTATGACTCGTATAGGTATTCCCATCAACAAGGCCCAAAAAGCTCTAGCAGAGCGGCAGCGTGGCTTAATCCAAGGAGCCCACAGTAACAACTGGTCGAAGGTGTCCGGCGCCGCTCGGGCTTTAGGCCTCCCCTTTATGAGTATTCATTTGCCCTGCGATATCTTAACCGAAAATCATGTCCAAAAGGTGCTGGATGGCGCTGTGCAGCCGAAAAGCAAAGTGCAAGATTTAGTGGACGCTTTAATGACCATCCCCGAGTATCAAAACGCTCTGACCAAGCCTATGGTGCGGGTAGGTGCGGCAGGAGACTACTGCGGCAAGCCTTACGTTATTATGGCCGGCGGAACTAACGGCGGTCCCAACGTAGCCAAAGCCTACTTCGAGGCCGGCATCGGCACTTTGGTGAGCATGCATGTTCCTGATGATGTGGTGCGTGCTGTTCGGGAGCAGAATATCGGTAACTGGATTGTTGCCGGGCATATGGCTTCCGATAGCATTGGTATTAATATCCTCATCGGCGAGCTGGAGAAACGTGGTTGCGAAGTGGTGCGCTTAAACGGCATCATGGATCCTGTGGGCAAATAAAACTTGTCATGTGCTCAAACTCCTACGCTGAGGCTGAAGACAACGTCTTCAGCCTCAGACTGTAGAAAAACCGGTTTCATGTTCTTTGTTTCCTACCTAAATTATATTAAAGGAATAAAAGTAACTGCTTTTGGGCATCACATGCCCGTCAAAAAGCAAACTTTTTCGCAAGAACACGTCTTGATTCGCCGAAGAGCGCACTCTTAAGGCGAATTAAAAGGAGGTAAAATATGAGTAAGCCTATTGTAGTTATTTCGGCAGCCCAGGAGTATTCGGTAGGTGCTCTGGCAGAGCGTTATGTTCTGAACAAAAACTATGCCGGAGGGGTGTTGGCGGGAGGCGGAGTGCCGATTTTGGCAGTAGACCCTACCTCTCCTGCCGAGTATGTGGCTTTGGGAGATGGTTTAATTCTTACCGGCGCCTGGCCGGTTCACCCCGATCCCACCATCCCCGGTATCTTTAATATGCGGGAAGAGAAAGGGGCTTTTACCTCGCGGCTGCGTAATCCCGAAGAGCTGGACCTCTTTCGGGCTTTTCGGGACGCCGGTAAACCGATTTTGGGCATCTGCCGTGGTCATCAGTACATCAATATTGGGCAGGGCGGGAACCTGAACACCGGCATTGCCAGAAGCTACGGCAGGGAGCACCGGGAAGGGTTCTTTCATCCCGTGAAAACAGAGCCAGGGAGTATTTTAGCCAAGCTGTATGGTGAGGAGTTTTTCGTCAACAGCCACCATAACTTTCATATCGACCGTCTCGGGGAAGGAATTAAAGTCACCGCTTGGTCGGCAGATGGTCTGCCGGAAGCTTTAGAACATGAGAGCTTGCCGATTATCGGCTTACAGTGGCATCCAGAGCGGATGCGGGGGGATCATCCTCATCCTCCCAAAGGACCGGATATGACCAGCCTCTTTGCTTTTTTGGTGGAGTGGTGCTTACAAATAAAGGGGGTGAAGTAATGTCACGTAAGCCTGTTATTTGTGTGGCAGGGGAACACGATTACGCCATTCAAGCCATGAGCTATAACCCGGTTTACGCTATTAACAAAGCTTTTACTCAGGCCATAGCCCGTGCTGGAGGGGTGCCTTTTACCCCTTTAGGGGTGAACTTGGAGGAGCGTTACTGTGACCTGGCAGATGGCTTGTTGCTCACCGGCAACCAGCATATTCACCCCGGGCGCTACGGTAGCACTTTCTTAAATGACGAACTCGCCAAGGGCGTTAACCCCTGGCGAGACTATAGCGACTTCGATCTCTTGGCTGCTTTCATGTATGCCGGTAAACCTATTTTGGGTATTGGACGAGGGATGCAGGTGATCAATGTGGCTTTGGGGGGAAATCTCTTCCAGAGTCTGGAGTATGAGCGCAAAATCCATAATGTGGCCTCCTACCATCCTGTGGAAGCCAGCGCCGGCTCATTTTTAGAACAGCTTTTTGGAGGGCACTTTCGGGTAAACTCTTTCCACCGCCAAGGGGTCAACGTTGTAGGGAACGGTTTAGAGGTAGTTGCTCAAACTCCCGATGGCATCATTGAAGCAATAGCTCACCAAAGCTCGCCGATTTACGGAGTGCAGTTTCGCCCTGAGCTGCTAGATGATACCGTTACTCAACGGGAAGTCCCGGATATGGGTCTTCTGTTTAGCTTCTTCCTGGGGAAGTGCCTAGCCGCCCATTAAGATTGCCAGCACCGCCTTCTGGGCGTGAAGCCTGTTTTCTGCCTCATCGAAGATAACCCCGGCGTGGGCGTCGAAGACCTCGGCGGTAATCTCTTCGCCTCGATGAGCCGGTAGGCAGTGGAGGACGATGGCATCTTTGGAAGCCAGCTTCATCAGCTCGCTGTTCACCTGGTAGTTGCCAAAAACTTCCTTACGGGTGCGCGCTTCCTCCTCCTGCCCCATGCTCATCCAGACATCGGTGTAAACCACATCGGCACCCAGGGCTGCTTCTTTGGGGTCTCGGGTGATGGTGAGTTTATCTCCCGCCAACTTAAGGACATCCGGGTGAGGTTCATACCCCTCGGGGCAAGCTACGGTTACCGTCATGCCCGAGATAACACAACCTACCACGAAGGAGTTACAAACATTATTACCGTCGCCAATATAGCAGGCCTTCAGTCCTTCCAGGTAGGCGAAGTTTTCGCGCACAGTCATGAGGTTAGCCAGGGACTGGCAAGGATGAGCGTAGTCGGTAAGGCCATTGACGACAGGCAAGCCGGAGTGGAGGGCTAAATCTTCTACCTCCTGCTGGGCGAAGGTGCGGATCATGATCCCATCGACATAGCGAAACAAGACACGGGCAGTGTCTTCCAGAGGCTCGCCGCGACTGATTTGCAGGTCGGCTGAGGAGAGAAAAAGAGCATGCCCTCCCAGCTGGTACATACCAGCTTCAAAGCTTACCCTGGTGCGGGTGGAGGACTTATTAAAGATCATCGCCAAGGTCTTACCGGCGAGAAGGCGGTGTTCAATGCCGTTTTTATGCTCGAACTTTAGCTGGTCGGCTTTGTTGAGGATTAAATTAATATCCTCCCGAGTGAGATCGGACATCTTTAAGAGGTTCTTCACGCTACTCCCCCCCTTCGTAATCCTGAAGGATCATGGTACCGATACCAGAATCGGTGAGCATCTCCACGATAATGGAATGGGATACTCTGCCATCTAAGATATGAGCTCGGGGCACCCCACGCCGGATGGCCTGGACACAGCAATCCACCATTTTTGCCCTCTCTCCGGCGATGACTCTTGATCGTAGCAACCGGCCAACCACCGAGAGGCGTAGCTCGGAGATCAGGGTTTGGTCGTCGGCCTCATTGTAGCAAATACCCACAGTATTGCTGAGCAGGATAAGCTTGGCAGCCTTCAAGGTTACTGCCAAGCGGGAAGCGGTATCGTTAGCATCGAGGAGCTGGCTGCTGCCTTTCTCCTGCCCTTGAGCCAGAGCAGCCACCACGGGAATATAGCCGCTTTGGATAAGGTCGGTGATGAGAGCGGGGTTTATCTCCTCGGCCAGGAAGAGCGAGCCATCCAATCCGGAGATGCCCACCGCCTTACCACCGGCAGCATTAATCAGGGAGGTTAGCTCTTTGTTGATCTTACCTGCCAGAACCATCCCTTTGGCTTCTGCCTGTTCCGAGGAGCCGTCAGCGGTGCTGGTGTGGGAGCCTCGCAAGCGATCTATAATCGTATCTACCTCCCCTTCGTCGCCATGGACGACCACCATGTGTACTCCTACCAGGGAGAGTAAGACTAAATCGGAAATAAGAGCCTCTCTCAGCTCTTGGGATGTGATAGCGTTGCCATCATACTTAACTACCACGGTCTTGCCAGCAAACGCTTTAATATAAGGTAAAGCTTCGGCAAGGACGGCAGCTCTTTCGCTGCTGTTCATAAAAATACCCCCTTCTTTTAGGTATAATATGCAGTATATCGCATATTTATACAAAAAGCAAGAGGGGTTTTTTTAGTTACTCGTTTTTTCGTGGCTGTATATAGCTGTGTAGGTTAACTTGCCGGCAAGCTGCTCTGACTTCATCAGCTGGATAGAGGTAACGGTTTCGTGTAAAGGGGTGGCTAAAGCCCCGGGGGGATAGGTGGTGCGCACTTGGCGTCCCAGGGTGATGTGGGGGGTGTAGCGCTCCTCCTCCAGGGAGAAGCCTGCTTCCCGGAGAGCCACCACCAGCTCTTGCTGCAGCTTTTGCAAGGGAGGGTGGGGTTGAAAGCCTGCCCACCAGATATCACCGTCGTTACGCTTAAAGCGACCGGTCTGATTAATCGTTAGCTCCAGGGGGTCAAAGGAGAGGCTAGCGATAGCTTCCCTGGCAGCAGCGGCTTCTCGGGAGTTGCACTCTCCTAAGAAGACCAGGGTGAGATGCAGGTTCTCCGGTAAGGTAAACCTTCCTTGGCTGGATTGCCTTTGGATTTCCTGTGCCAGCTGCAGAAGCTGCTGTTTCACCTCATGATTAAAGTTTAGAGCCACAAAAAGACGCATGGCTTACTACCTCTTTTAGATAATGTACTCATAATTTTTGACACTACTTTGGGATACTCCTGCTTTTAGCCTTAGCCAAAAACGAAGGAAAAGGATGGCTTTGGCTGGAAATACACTGGTGTCGTGGAAGCTGTAGAAGGTGGTG
>Ga0123353_10017401_pt1 | contig 10567 bp, 4 predicted proteins | sample TergutLab28metaG_3_FD_92763 | JGI IMG/M metagenome (GOLD analysis project Ga0123353, IMG submission 92763) | Labiotermes labralis P3 segment gut microbial communities from Petit-Saut dam, French Guiana - Lab288 P3 | ecosystem: Host-associated > Arthropoda: Insects > Digestive system > Gut ... | reverse complement strand
TAAAAATATTTGTATGACTTTTCTGGAACTAGGCAGGCACTACGCCTAATAATGTTGATTACTACTATTAAAATATATAACCGAGAAGATCTTAAACGTACCTGTCATGCAATCTCGTGCTAAGTAGATCGAGCGTAAGTATAGCTCCAGAAGAAAATGTGACTCAAGCAGCCATATGTCATAAACAGTAGATAGTTTGCAGTGTCCAAACAGGCGACAGCCGACGGCAGGCAGCGGAACTGGCGTCCCTCTTAATATGTTATGCTCTAACTTAATAACATGTAGCAACATCAAAGGTTTACCGTCATTCGTCAACATCAGACAACTGAATTAGCAGTCATCCTTTCGAAAGCTTTCTATAAGTGTTTCCGGCCATGTCATCACCACAACAAGGCTAATAGGAACTCTTAAGGAACTCTGACCCACTTAGTGCAGTAATGGCAGTGTATCGCAGTTTCCTGACATCCCTCCTACTGCGGCAATGGAAAGTATGATCTCTCAAATGGAACATTGGAGCATGTTGTGGGGGGAGGGGATTTTTTATTTAAAATATCAATTATTTCAACAAAATTTAAATTTTTTACTTTTAATAGTTTCCACATTATAGTTGTCTGTAATTAAGGAAGCTAAGGCTCTCAGAGAGCTGTAGAGACTAAGGACTATGGCAGTAATTTTCATTTCTCATCAGGTGTAATTTGTGTGTTTGAGTGTGTGTGTGTGTGGAATTCGGTATTATGTCTTCGCATCGTCAGAAGCTACATCTTTTTGAACAGCGTCTGTTCGTCCTCACTTTTATTTTCTTCAAGAGAAAGATGATGATACTCATGGCGAGCGTCTGCTAGTTGCCAGAAGAGTATTATTGTCTAATTTCTTGATACGTTGCGTCTGGTCAGACAGAATAAATGTGTTATTGAGTCACAAGACGCAGTAGTTACGATGATGATGGACATAATCAGCCCCATGTCTCTCCACATGTCGTCCAATCTATTTCAAATATACGCAGTTCTTTCCCTGAGCTCTTTTCTCTGGTTCGTTGCGGTCATCATTAGAAATAAAAGAAACCGGAATTATTATTAGCCTTATTCAGTACACAGTATGTTTTGCTGCTGTCAATTGAATGCCCTTGTTAATTAGCTGTAATGAACTATGTTACTTAGATTCTTCGGTATTACTACCAATACAAAGTGTTTTTATTTAAGTAGTGCCAATTTTCGAATTCTTATACCTTCATTCGTCTGCCCAATCTTTCTATCTACGTCCAACAAACTCTCAAATATTTGTTTCTAGCGAGGACTACAGCAGTACCGCTTGTAACTTCCATTTGTTTCGAAATCGGACCAGAGGACCTGCTGTGCAGATTGACATATCCGCAATGTTTCAGGATCGTTCCAAGAAAATAGTACTTCAGTATATGTTGAGGGCACTTTTCACGCTTTTTCCACCCTTTCTAGTGCATAAGTATTCTCAACTCTCCTTCGGTACTGCCATTTCTTTTTCCTTCTTTCTACCTTCATCCACATTTCTGTTTTCTTTCTCCTTGTTCTTTTCCATCTTCCTTCCTTTATCTCTTTCTGCTATCTACTCTCTCTTTGCTTTCCTATGTCGCGCTACTATTTCATCATTCTTTTTTCCTATCGGCTCGTAATTTTCTCGCTCATTGAATTTCCTCATTCACGACACTCATCTCATCGAAAGAGGAAGTATGAGCTCTCTGGGCACCTTCGTCTCACTGCCATGAAGCGTTGTCAGCAGTCGGCTTCTACTGCCTGAAGGGTAGCTGCTGGAGACGAAAGGTCGAGTTGCTCTGAGATGCGGGGTGCGAAGACTAGTCGACAAAATTGGATGGCAAGACGGTGGAAAGAGTGATGGAGGAGAGAAATGACACACCATTGCAGACAGCTGGATGTCGCTACTTTGTATGCTGCGAAGGAAGGAAGCTTGACACAGTGGACTTAAATAGAAGGTGTACATCCAGGTGCATTGGGCCTTATATCTTTGGATCCCCTTAGAGCTATGTGACAGGACGTTGAACAGGATTTGCCTCTTTCCCATTCGGTCGTACTATTTCTGTTTCTCCCTATATAAAATATATAGTATGTTTCTATTTGCAATTCTATCTTTGTTACTCCTTTTTATTGGTAAGCATTTGTTAACGGCTAAAGAGTGACAGTCCCTGAATACCTTACAAACTGACAGTAGATTACAAAATGCTACGTCGTAAAATATAATTTTCGTAGGTACAGTTCTTGTCATAATATGTCTAACAAAGTGTTGATCATTCAGTCAGTCAGTCTAAAGTCGAAAACCGAATTGTGTCGCGCAAAGAATTATACAGTTTCATGTATATAGTGTGGATTTTTCAGTTAATTTTATTTGTTTCAAGTATTTTTAGCTAATTCTCGAAAGTTGCTTATATTTTTTGTGAGCAATCAGATAGATTTCTTGCCGTCAGAACTTAGTATATGTCATTTTCTGCTCTGTGACAACAGTTCGTGTAGTTTCGACAATTGTTGGAAGAATGATATTTATCCATTCATGGGCTAAAACGTTTTCATCTTGAAGAGAAAATATGTCTAATTTAAATTAAACTTAATGCTACGTAAGTTTTAGAGTGTTTTATTAGTCGCGATTCGATCATATTTATCTGATATTCCGCTTCAGTTTGTTCTCTAATTACTTTTCCACGTACAGCTTGCATAAAGCGAACTTCTGTGTAGTGACTGAGCCCTACTTGAGAATAGGGGCGTCCGTCCGAATCTTGCGTCTGAATCCGGGGTCACCAGAAACTTACAGTATTTTAATTTTAAAGTACAATAAGACATATTTATGGTAAAAGGACAACAAAAGAGCTGATTATATAAATGCTCTGAAATAGTGGTTTATATTCATATAAAACCTGTAACTTATAATGAGATTAATTATAATGAAGTTGTATTGAGTTTTGTATTTGTGAGAAATAGAATATATCCATAATACGTAGGACTTAAAATCTTTTTTCTAACGGCTCACATGCATGTACACAGCTTACAGGAGTATTTGATGTTTGTTTGTCCGTGCATCGTTGTATAAGCGTAGAGGAGTATATTTCAATAGCCTTTAAGCGGATGTTCCAAAATTGTATGTGAATATACTGTACCCTGACTGCACTGTACTCTGAATTATACTGTACCCTGAATGTACTGTACTCTGAATTATACTGTACTCTGAATTATACTGTACCCTGACTGTACTGTACCCTGACTGTACTGTACCCTGACTTATACTGAACCCTGACTTATACTGTTCCCTGACTGAGGTTTTTCTTATCCTGACTGAGGTTTTTCCGTGCTTTTTCCTCAGTTATAAGGCAAATGCCAGGGTAAAATTCGCAAAGACGGGGCATGGCCCGTACTCTTCCACATTAGTTGTTATTTGTTTTCTTCTAAGTATGTATTGTCTATGTGTAAATATGTACTGTAATGCTGTCACCAGGTTACAGCCCAATTGCAGTTAACAAATATATCATATATTGTATCGAATAGAGGGTGTTTATTGGTGGAATATAAAAATTGGATCTGATGTGTTTTCTATTCCTGCAGATTATATAATTAACATAAATGACAGTGAAGGAATTTTAGTAATCCGAAGTTGATGTCCGCAGTGATATCTTAATACTCATAGATGTTCCTCTATATTGCTCTATATACGAGTACTTAGAACGGAAATTACTCTATAATGTGAGTCAAGAATAAGTCACTCAAACAACGGTGGCATAAGTTCCAGCTTTAAATGTAAATTGCGTGTGCAAGTTTTTTATACGAAAAATCTTCGGTCATTAATGTAATGTAAAGGACGAATTGGCTTGCATTTCTCGTATTTAGCGGAAAAGATATGTATTGGATAAATTAAAATGTAGTTGTAACTGTTACATGCTAAACTAATGAAAGCCGTCTTGAATTAAGCCGTCAAATGGTGGCATACACAAACACGTACACATATATTCAAGTACTTGCTTATATTTAAAAGGAAAATTCCTTCTTGTGGAAATAACTACAGTTGCAAACAATCGAGAAATCCGTCTACATTTATGGAAGACAAAGATTTGTTAGCAGGAACAAGAGCCCCATGACACGCTCCTGTGTTGATTTAGTTAGTTAGGATCAGAAATACTACACTTACTCCTCTAAAAAAAGAGTTGTTTCTTGAATATAATCATTACATCTAAGTCTAGATCTGCAAAATGGTCTCTTCCGTTTTGACTTACGACTTGAATTTTTTTACAAGCCTTTTCTGTCCCGTTCAGCCTACGTGTTTGCCATCCTTTTCGTCCTTGAGAAGGTCACCCAAATATCACGTCACTTAATGATCTGTACTCCTCACCCAATATTGTTCGGGTGATAAAATTGAGAAGAAAGAAATGGGCAAAGCATGTAGCACGTATGGGGGAGAGGAGAGACGTATACGGGGTTTTGATGGGGGGAACCTGAGGGAAAGAGACTATTTGGAAAACCCAGGCTTAGATGGGAGGAAAATATTAAGATGAATCTTCAGGAAGTGGGATCTGACTCAGGACAGGGACAGGTGGCGGACACTTGTTAATGCGGTAATGAACCTTCGGGTTCCATAAAATGCAGGGAATTTCTTGACTAGCTGAGAACCGGTTAGCTTCTCAAGAATGACTCTTCTCCATGCAGTAAGTACGTAAGTAATCAAGTAAGTAATAACACGTCACTATGATCCCGAAAACGAAGTATTTTAGCAAGATGATAATTTGAAATGTTGTGTATGTTTTACGTCACTTCACTTAGTCTAATCTCGTCTACCGGTAGGCATAGCGAGAAGTGTACTGAAGTGAAACGAGGTGAAGTTAATTGAAGTTAAGTGAATTTTGTTAGTAGTCAACTAAAGGTTTGCATATGAGGGGACTGCTCCGCAATATCCTAGATTTGTTTCGGGTTTACTCCCCTAGGAGGGTTGGCTTTACCACGCCTCCCGAGCCCCTACTGCGCGTAACATAGCTTTATTAGCCATTTCCAGGATTCTCACCAGGTTTTCTGATCTATCTTAGCACCCCTGCGGATAAATTACCCCCTACGTCACCTTAGCGAGAAATTTCCTATGTTTGTTACCCACCGATACTGACGTTTGATTGTGATGGTCGTGTATGTTTTATTGTCACAATAAGAGTTCTGTCAAAGTATTCAAACACGACGCCATTGCGACACTGGGCAAGACGGATGCAAAGATCAATGATTCATGTAACATGGCGCTTTATGTAAGCGAATGGTCAGTTCCTCCGTTCTGCCTTTTTGCCGTAGAGGCAAGACCAAGTACTGTAATAGCTAGGTCATGCGGTTTATTTCCGTTATAATAATTATAGCAAATTTAGGTGTAAATAGGGCCTTCGTAAGACAAACTAATGGCTAAAATTAGGACGACGTCGAGCATCGTCTGATATTTAAAGGACGAAAATTTAGCGTGAAAGTAAAATATAACGGAATATGTATTGCGATAATTAATATGGGCTCAAATTAAATTACTTTTCTGGTTTTATTTATTTGGCGGACGCGAAGTTTGACTGCAGAATTCAGCTGCATTACGTGTTGGTGATTGTTACTGTTTGCTGTCGGTATTTTGCTGAAACACACGCAGAAACTCGTGTTAGCGAGAAACTTCATGTGCAAGTGAAAAGAGAAGCTCATATGAAACATAGTTTATAAAATGCGTTTGTTTTACTTTCCATTTCGCAGTCATGTTTGCAGAAAAGTAACGCCAGTTCTGTGTGTGCTTCATAAATACAGAAACATAAATAGATTATAAAAGTGTGTTCAGTCCATAATTCAGGCCACTCTTTATCATACATTTCTCACACATGACTACTATCATAACATTACATTCTAGTATTGAGTTCCCTTTAAAGACTCAAACTGTTATCCGTACATAAACATCTTTATACTTTTATATGTAGAAACAAATTGCATTTCTGTGTCTTGACTTCTATGCGAATGAATAAGTAATGTATGTAAGCAAAAACTAAACTATTGCTTATAATCTGATTTAAACCCGGAATAATTAATTTAGTAAATAAATACAAGAACACAAAGAATAAGTACCGGAAAGAACTCAGGATAACTCACAATCATATACTTTGTTTCTTAGCCTGTCTGGTATGACGAATCCCTCGCCAATTCGCACTAATTGGTCCTGCCCCTTTCCAAAAATTATCTAAAATCGCAGAACCATTAATTGCAACTCGCGGTACATTAAAAGTAAGGCTATTAAAAAAGTAGAAATTTACTAAATCTCCAAAAAGTAGCATATTACTTCAGCGTGAATTGTATCAATAAAAACAGTAATTTTTCTGAAACAAAAAACAATAAAATTAAGGGTAATAAAAGCTTAGGCGAAGAAACTTTGCGTTGTGCTGAGTACAATCTGGCCAGCTGGGAACATTCGGCTGAAGATATTGAAATGAAACATTTATAACATGGCAGAGTCTTTATGCTCGTCAAACCTACATGATAGTAGCTCAAGGGAGAAGGGAGGTAAAATGGAGGCAATGTCTTTTCTTCACGGCAAAACATACTTAACGAAATGACGGAGCTCTTTCAGATTCATAAGTACAAAGCAAAAATGTGACGATAAAGTAATATTTTCCGTTTTATTTATTTATATTTCTAGTTCATTTAATAGAAGTAACAGAAATTCAGCCACATAACTTAGAGCGACAGGATGAATTTTGAATAGTGAATCGTACAGAATTTGGAAGGCAGCGTTTGTGTAGCTCTGTTAGGCACAGGCTTGTTATATTCCTGGTGTAACCGACAGGGACAATTCTTCGGATCAACGTTTGAACCCGGAGATTCCAGACTACAAACAAGTGTCTTACTGTATTAATTGGGACGTTTGTTCGTTAGATCATGAAGTGTGATGTGAAGCTATTGATTTGGAAGAAGATAATGCCAAATGTTTCGCAGTAATATAAGCACAATTCGCAATGTAATACTGTAGAAACGACATGTACATCTAGCCGGACAGGAGCAGTTCGGGCACTCTAGCATAGCTGCACCGACCTGTTCGATATGTTGCTTTGTCTGGGTTTAGGACAGCAGATCACCATTATGAAACATTAATAACTGCGCAAATTATTCTGTGTATGTACGGTGGTTGTGATAGTGACAGCCACAATGATGATGACAATAATAATAAAAATTAAAGAAATTTAAGCAATGGCTTGATTCCAGGCATAAAATTCCCTTACAGGACCGGATTTTTAGAAAATTTTCTTCAAATTCACTACCTGTTTCTCTCACCTGCTTTGGTGTCCACTATAATTTCTTCCGAGAGATTTCTCCACAGATATTCATTAAGCAAATCATGCTTTTACTGCCCATTTTACACTTCTTGATTAACGGATATATTTACACTGGTTGAGCTGTATAAACTTGGAAGTTATTTCGTATGTAGTTTTATCCATTCATACCTAATTCACCATATGTATGTTAGGTATTTTATTTATATTTATTTTTTCCTTGTTCAGGTTGAATGTCTTCAAACACAAAGACACAACGTGTACACTAATTCAAAGCACCTTTTAAAAAGCGACCATTTCATATGGGCCGCTTATGTTGATCACAAGCACAAAATTTGGATCACCCTCGGGGATAGAAGCGTCTCAATTTCGGTATCCGCGATTTAAATGCTCGTTCATGTTCTAAGAGCAAATATTTACACCTAAAATAAATTCAGGGGTTTAACGAAAAATTGTGACTTCAATTCTGCACGTGAATACGTTATTGCAGTAAAGTGCCTAAGCCAGTGCCTTAACATAACTACGACAAAACTAAAACATCCGAAGCAAAACGAATCCAAGAAGACCAGACTGAGATGTTAGCTTCCCCGATAGCCGTTAGAATTTTCACATCACAAGTTCTGTAGATTTTAGGCTCTTATGACCGTTCATCATGAAAGTACGGTGAAGAGGGAGAAACCAACGAGATGCAACTAATCAGATGTTTATTATCAAACTTCTATCTCAACATGTTTCGGGCATCATTATGCCTATAATCAGAAGAACAAGACTTTTTATTACTGCATTTGATGTTCTGCACTGGTTGTGCTGGCTGTGGTTGTGTGGAACATCAAATGCAGTAATAGACAGTCTTGTTCTCCTGATTATAGGCATAATGATGCCCGAAACATGTTGAGATAGAAGTTTGATAATAAACATCTGATTAGTTGCATCTTGTTGGTTTCTCCCTCTTCACCCTAAGTTCTGCATATTTTTTACTTAAAAGTATAATGAATTAAAGATGTAACAAAATTTGAACTGAAATAGTGTAAATGGAAAGGGGTAGCATTACCTTTCGGTTTTAATTATATTGATGGCCAAACCTCGAAATGAATCACACTGCGAATTCATCAAATTAGTGAAATTGTGATGTAGTGTCAATCCATGAACTACGTTCAGTAACCGAGAGGACTAACCTAACATAACCTAACCTAACCGAAAAGTCTAACCTAATTTTGATATTTTGCAGACCGTGCATCTCAGTATAATCTTAGCAATTAACCAACTTTATGCACAAAAACATGTTTTATAATAAGTTTATTTTATGCCTTTACATGTTTCGAGCACTTGGTGTTCATCATCAGGAGGTCAAAATTGTATTATACAGCATCTGGTATCATCACACCTGTAGGTGGCCGTCCGGTGCACAGTCCTCTCTCAACCTGTGCACCGGACGTCCACCTACAAAGTGTGATGATACCAGATGCTGTATAATACAACTTTGACCTCCTGATGATGAGCACATAGTGCTCGAAACATGTAGAGGCATATAATAAACTTATTTCAAAACAAGATTTTGTGCATTAAGTTGGTTAATTGCTAAGATTAGACTAACTTAACTTATCAAATTAACGTACCCGAAATTCAGCTGCAGCCACATAGCAATTCCAAGAGCTACGATGTTACACAAGGTAACACAACTCAGAGTATCACGGCCGTGACGGTATGAGTAGATAAAAATACTGAAAACGCGTTGTAACTTGATGAAACGATGCGAGTGTAGAATGACATCGTCAGGTCGATGGAGACAATAAGTCGAAATTGAAGAATGCTTTGTGAAATAAGTTTCAGAATTCAGTGGGGAATGTGAGACTGTGCGATGTATCGATGCTGATACCTAAAACGGAGCTGGAGTTGAAATTGGCTTGGAAAACAACCATTTGATACGCTCTAAAGACAAAAAAAAACATCAAGGATTGGATCTGTCCCATCCTGTTGCTTCATAAGTCCAAGATATTTGGAAGCCAAGAAACGATATTAGCTCGAAAAAGCTCACCGTCTCACCATACCGAATCTGACGAATTTATTGCAAATATTACCTTGTTTGATAAAGTACTAAATAAAGGTAGTCAACGAGAATTGTAAGATACAAAAAAGTAAACAAAAAATTGTTGTCCTTTCTAAAGCTACGGAATTACGATACTAACCAACTTCCATTCCTCTCCCCCAACTTTCTCCTAAAAAACTGTACAGTAGCAATGAAATTTCCTATTACTTGTACATTCCCCTCGACCAAAACTGAAATGCCCTTAGTGTGAAAGGATTCGATATCACACATCTGGTATGTTATTTACCGTTGAGTACCCGCATTGTTATCATTGTATGTACCGAATTGTTGCCAAGCAGTGCACATTTTACGCTTTACGCACTGCGTCAACAGATTATGTTCGCTCACGAACTGCATGCGAGGCGGATATGTGGAGAAAATTAAAGAAACAAAGTCTAACATAAAAGTCTTTCAGCTTATTTATGCCTGCTGTTTTTCGCGTAGATAATTATATGCGACACAACCTGAACGATGCAGTTCAACGACAAGGACAATGCATTTGTTTGAAATTCTCAGCAACCAATTTAATTTGCACATCGAATATTTGGTTAAATTATTTTTTGATTATTTCAATATTAAAAATTCATGGTGACCACTTTTGACATATTTCGAAAGCTACGTGAAGGCTGCCTTGATGTATTTAATTATATCAAATCTAGGACAATAGTGCGGTAATATAGCAATAAATACATTTTAATAGATACGAACTCCACTTTAGTTATGTTGCAAATAACACGAATATTATAGTGCAATATATATATATATATATCTTTTTTTTTAATTAACAGCTTTTTATTGTTCATTGTATAAACGTGCTATCCGTACATTCATATTTCGACATTTCTGTAGTGCAATATAATTTTTTTAAAAATAAGATTCTCCTTCAATTTAAATGCCTTATATAACCGGCCAAATCTCAAAGACGGGAACAGGAACTCCACCCAGGGAATATAATGCGTGGTAGTCACAGGAAACGTTAAGTATCTACCGACTAGATGACAAGAAGGATATTTGTGGTTAGGTCTCTTTAGTTTTATTCTCACAGTCACTTCAATATTTCATCATCATCATCATCATCATGTTCCTGAAGGGTTAGGTGTGTTTTCTGTTCCTTGATCCTCAAGATGAAGTTGGTCCCTCCATCTCTTCCTCGGTCGTCCTATGTTCCTTCGTCCTTTTGGTTTATATTG
>Ga0123353_10017398_pt1 | contig 10568 bp, 10 predicted proteins | sample TergutLab28metaG_3_FD_92763 | JGI IMG/M metagenome (GOLD analysis project Ga0123353, IMG submission 92763) | Labiotermes labralis P3 segment gut microbial communities from Petit-Saut dam, French Guiana - Lab288 P3 | ecosystem: Host-associated > Arthropoda: Insects > Digestive system > Gut ... | reverse complement strand
TATTTGGAAAATTGCCATGCCTTCCGTATTTGAAATGGTGTTCGTGAGTCTGATTGGCAGTATGGATACAATTATGGTGGGTGTTTTAGGTAGCAGTGCTATTGCCGCGACAGGCTTGACGGGACAGCCGCGTATGATTATTCTCTCGGTTTTTTTTGCGCTAAATGTCGGTGTTACGGCGGTCGTTGCCCGTAGAAAAGGGGAAAACCAGGCTGAAAGCGCTATGGCATGCCTACGTAGTTCATTGATGGTAATTCTGATACTCTCTTTTTTCGTTATGGGGTTAGCTTACTATTTCGCAGAACCGATGATGCGTATTGCAGGCGGTAATGAAGCCAACGCGTATGAAGCAAGGGTACTTAAGGATTCCACGACATACTTTAAAATCATGGCGCTTTCATTACCGATACAGGGTTTAACGATGTGTATCAACGCGGCACAACGTGGTGTCGGCAACACAAAAATTATTATGATAGTCAATACTATCAGCAATGTTGTCAATGTAATTCTAAACTATCTTTTAATCGGCGGTAATTTTGGATTTCCAAGACTGGAGGTGGCAGGCGCTGCTATCGCATCCATGATTGGTATCGTTGTCGGCTTTTTATTGTCACTTTACTCTATATCCGGTAAGAAGCATAAAGATGCTTTTTTATGCTTGCGTCTAAAAGATGATTGGCACATTCGAAAAGAGCCTTTACGTGCTGTTTCTAAAGTCGGTGTAGGCGCATTGTTGGAACAGGTTGCTTTTCGTACCGGGTTTTTTATTTACACGCGTATGATTTTTGACCTGGGTGCGGAAGCCTTTGCCAGTCATCAAATTTGCTCTCAGTTTATGACCATCTCATTTACGGTGGGGGATGGTATCGGTGTCGCCGGAACGACACTAGTGGGGCAAATGCTTGGTAAAAAAAGGAAAGAATTAGCCGTTATATATGGGAAAGCAAGTCAAAGAATAGCTTTAGTGGCTGCATTAATCTTATCATCGTTTATCGTTCCGTTTAGAGAATCGCTGGTTTGGTTATTCGTTAACGCGGATGAACCGCATATAGCAGAGCTCGCTGCGCAGGTAATGCTTATACTCGCATGCTTTCTTCCGTTTCAAACGAGTTCCGTTGTTGTTAGTGGCTGCTTGAGAGGCGCGGGTGATATAAAGTTTGTTGGGGCAATTTCAACGATATGCGTCATGATTATAAGGCCGCTTTTAACCGCGTTGGCGGTATACATACTGGGATTAGGGCTCATCGGAGCTTGGTGTGCAAGCCTTATAGACATGATTATTCGCGTAACATGCGTCTATAATCGTTTCCATAAAGAGAAATGGACCAGTATTCTTATATAAACCACTGACGAATAGATTAATACTTACTCGGGCTTATCAACGGAATCAGAATCAAGTGTGTTTGCTTCCGTGTTATCATCAAACATTGCTTGGTCGTTGGCTCCTGGTTCTGTATCCTCTTTTACTATGTTTTTTTTCGCGGGCATATTAGCCAATCGTTCCGCATGAAGTGTATTAAGCGCTTCATCGACTTGTGCCAGTTCAAGTAATAAATCATGAAGAGGTTGAGGTAAGGACGTTCCTTTTTGCCATAAATCATAAGCAATTAAGCAAAAATCTGCTATGATTTCATGACGCTTGCTTTCCAGTGTCATTTCATTTACTTTATGTCTGGAACTGCTTGCGACTTTGGAGGCCGCTGTACCGACAGCAACCATGCCTTTCAACCATGTTTTTCGAATCTTTTTATACATGTCCGCCATGGGAACCCCTCCTTATGCTATATAACTTTTTGCTACCCAATTTACCAGATAAGACGGAGCGATGTTTGCGATACGGAAAACGTCGCTTTGTCCAGTGGAAGAATCTCGCCGTCGACATTCATTTTCCCTGAAGATGCAGTTAGCCGAATATCTTTACAAAGTATATGACGAGTGATGGGATAAGAAGCAATTTTACCGCGCATAAGACCAGGCAGATAGTAAGGAATTTTCCATCGGGGGATTGCTTCTACGATAACGACATCAAACAAACCGTCATCTAAACGGGCGGTAGGTGCGATGGGAATACCTCCTCCAAAAAAGCGGCCATTTGCGATACAAAACAGTAAAACGGACTCCTCAACTGTATTACCTGAATCCAGAGTATAGGTAATATGAACCGGCTTATATGTAAAAATAGTACGCAAGACACCGTATAAGTACGGCAATAAGCCGTGGAAATAGCGCTTTGCTTTTATGGAGTACTCCAGTACCATCACGTCAAAACCGACCCCACAGCAGTTTAGAAAGAGTTTATCATTTAAAAATCCGATATCAATACAACGTGGTTCGTGTGAGAATATGTAATCAAGCGCTTGTAACGGGTTTTTTGGACATCCAACGGCTTTGATAAAATCATTACCTGTTCCTGCGGGGATGATACCTAAGCTTGTTGACGTGTTCATTAAGCCGCAGGCAATTTCATAAGCGGTACCATCCCCTCCAATTGATAAAACGGTAGGAGTATGTCGTATCGCCGCATCATGCGCCAACTCCATTGCATGTAATGGCCGTTGGGTCTCGTGTAGGCAGTAATCAACACCTCGCTGATCCAATAAGGCGCATACATCCTTACATATGTTCTTCGACCTGCCATTACCGGCAATTGGATTTAAAATAATTTCAATCATATGTTTAGCCCTCGATTAATCTTCTTTTCTATACTTTAGCTTAATTTATTGCAAATGTAAAGAACTGCGAAATGCATGAATATACTAAAAATTGATATTTATTGCATATATATGCAAAAAATAGTTGACAGATATGCATTTGGCTTGTATACTGACCCACGAATAGATTATTGAAAAGGAGAGTTCACAATGAAAAAGGCTTTCGTGTTACTTACTGCTCTATTATGGCTAATTGGTATTTCTGCTTCTGCTGAAGGCGTCCTTGTTATGGCGACCAATCCTGAGTTTCCTCCGTTTGAGTATATGGAGGGCGAGAACATCGAAGGACTCGATGTCGATTTGGCGATTGAAATTGCAAAAGACTTAGGAATGGAATTGTTCATAGAATCAATGGCTTTCGATTCGATTATCGCAGCTGTAAAAACTTTAAAAGCCGATGTCGGTATTGCGGGCATGTCGATTACCGATGAGCGACTCAACTCTGTTGATTTTTCTGTGCCTTATTTTGATGCATCACAGGTATGTATAATCATCGCCGGAAGCGGAATAGAATCAAATGAAGATCTGATGGGTAAAAAGGTTGGTGTTCAACTAGGCACAACGGGTGATATTGCTGCTAGCGAAATGACGGATGATGTGGTTCGTTACCAAAAAGGGCTTGACGCCATACTGGAGTTGCAAAGCAACAAGTTGGATGCGGTTGTTTTAGATAAGCCGGTGGCCGAGAATATTCTAAAATCTATCAATAACGATAAGCTTGTTATTGCACATGGCATCATCTTCGAAGAAGAATCTTACGCAATCGCTGTGGCTAAGAATCGACCGGAATTGTTAGAGAGCATTAACAATACAATAGCTAGGATCTATGAGGATGGTACCATGGATCTCATTACCGCTAAATACTTCGGTGATTAATCGACTCTATACTTAAAGTTTAAGGGCATCCGTTACTTTTTTTCGGTGGAGGTAACCTTTGTATCTAATGGCACAGACTGACAGTATAAATATATCTGTTAACATATTCGATAAATGGTGGATGGCTATTGAGCATAGCGCAAGGGAAGGTACGCTTGGATTTTGGGATAATCTCTATAAAGAACTCTATACCAATCTTTTAAGTAATAACCGTTATCTTGATTATTTACGCGGTTTGGGTGTTACACTGCAGGTATCATTGTGTGCTGCGCTCATGGGTTCTATTTTGGGTATTATCTTGGCATTCATGAAATTGTCTCATGTTAAAATACTCAGAATAAACCCATTAGAAAAAATCGCATCATGGTATGTCAGCCTCATTCGCGGCACACCGTTATTGTTACAAGTTATGTTAATTAATTATGCGGTCTTTCTTAATGTACGCTTAGATAAAATTATTATTGGCATTATTGCATGCGGATTGAATAGTGCGGCGTATGTTTCCGAGATTATCAGGGGCGGCATTCTTTCTGTCGATAAGGGGCAAGTAGAGGCTGGTCGTTCCTTAGGGCTTTCTTCCGGAAAGACAATGCGGTTGATTGTTCTGCCGCAAGCGGCTAAAATGACATTACCTGCCATATGTAATGAGTTTATAGTACTCATTAAAGAAACCTCCGTCTTGGCGTATATTGCCTTGACGGAGTTAACAAAAGCGGGTGATTATATCAGGTCCAGAACCTATTCCGCTTTCACGCCTTATATCATTACCGGAATTCTATACTTAACAGTTACAACCGTTCTCACACGCATTCTAGGTAAAATTGAAAGGAGATTACGGCAGGGTGATATGCATTGAGAATTTGCATAAGTATTTCGCCAATCTCCACGTTTTGCGCGGTATCAGTCAAACCATATCTCGCGGCGAAAAAGTCGTAATCATCGGTCCATCAGGAAGTGGGAAGTCTACATTTATACGCTGTATAAACTTACTGGAGAAACCATCGAGCGGCTCCATACGTTTCGAAGATGTTAATATACTGGACAGCCATTATAATACGGATATTTTGAGACGTAAAATAGGCATGGTTTTTCAACAGTTCAACCTCTTTCCACACCTAAACGTCATTGAAAACATCACTTTAGCACCTGTTTACTGTAAGGTCATGACTAAGAGTCAAGCAGATGATAAAGCGCGCGAGTTGTTAGAGCGAGTAGGATTAATAGATAAAGCCGGCGAATATCCTAAAAAGCTATCTGGTGGTCAGCAACAACGGATAGCCATCGTTAGGGCATTGGCTATGAACCCTGATGTTATGTTGTTTGATGAACCTACCAGCGCACTCGACCCGGAAATGGTCGGTGAAGTCTTGGATGTTATGCGAAAGTTAGCCGAGGCAGGCATGACAATGCTTGTTGTCACTCATGAAATGGGATTTGCCAAAGAGATTGGAGACAGAGTCCTTTTTATGGACGAAGGTGCTGTCTTGGAAGAGGGGAAACCCGGTGATTTGTTTGATAATCCAAAGGAAGAAAGAACGAGGGATTTTTTACGCAAAGTGCTGGCATAACATCACAAAACTATATTAACAACACTTTGTCTCTTGAAAGGCTAAGAACTATTCGTGGTTTTTTGCTTGATATGGACGGAACGTTCTATCTGGGCAATAAAATATTACCCGGATCACTTCTTTTTCTTGATGAACTACAAAACAGACACAAAGAAGCCGTTTTTTTAACAAACAACTCGTCGCATTCCATTAAGTACTATACACAAAAACTATCTCGTATGCAGGTCAGAAAACCGTTTTTACGTGTCGTCTCCTCTTCTCAAGCAGCAGCGCGACATATTCATACACATTATCATGATAAAAGAGGGTTTTTACTGGGAAACCTACAAATAAGGCGTGAGCTTACAGATTCAGGGCTTGTATTTAGCGATCAATCACCGGATTATGTGTTGGTTTGTTATGATACGACCTTAACTTATAGACGTCTTTCTGTTGTCTGTGAATTAATTCGATCAGGCTTACCCTTCATTGCCACACATCCCGATTTAAACTGCCCTACCGAAAGCGGGTATGCCCCTGATATCGGTGCGATTCTGGCATTTATAAAAGCTAGTACGGGCAGATCACCTGATGTTATACTCGGTAAACCTTATGAGGGTATCGTTGAAGAAGCTTTCAAAGTAACAGGCTTGGACGCACAAGAGACAGCCATTGTAGGGGACAGGCTTTATACAGATATCACAGCTGGTGTTCGTTTTTCTATGCTTAGCGTCTTAGTTTTATCAGGAGAAACGACCTTACTGGATCTTCAACACAGCAGCATTAAACCCGATTTGGTGTTCAACGGGTTGGCTGATATGATTCCTTATCTGTCCTAAAGGGCGAACAATTCGTGCTTTTAGAGTTCGCTTAGCAATTCATCAATAGAAAAGGGGAATAATAGTATTCCGGATGCCGCCGAAGCAATCATCGTCGGTTGAATAAAAAACACCAAAGTATGGTTTTGGTCTATGTAAAAATCGTTCTCCGGATAAAATTCGGCTACAAGATCATCCCTTGTCAATCCTTCATAATAATCATAACCTGCTATATCCAATTGTTCTACAATAATTTCCCAAATGAGATCGTAAATCAACTCATTCGATTGACGAGTCATGCGCTCGTATGTTAAGCCATCATCTTCGGCCGGAGTCGTTAGACCCAATATGTCGGCTAGACTTAAAACCATACCTGCTCCTTCGCCTTGTCTTAAAAAGCTATAAGCCGTCCAAAAATTAATTGAAGATGCGCCAAAAAAATGTTCATGACTAAAGAGTGTTGAGAAAAAAACCGCATCATTACAAGTAATTTGATAATCCACGCGTGTATAGCTACCGGTATTTTCTTCAGCTTCCATGGCAAAAAGCGGCGCTGTGAATGATAACGCATCATTCAATTGATAGTCAAAGAATTCATTTATCGCATCATCCGATTCGTATTGCGATTCAATACCGGGATAACGATATATATAACGATACACAGCAGTTGTGTCATCGCTATCTTCAGGGAAAAATGCTACCCCTTCATATCCCTGCGTTAACACGAGCGATGATGAGAAAACCGTGTTACATATAAATAATATCCAAACTGTAATACATATGATACGACTAGCTTTAAGCATAAAATCACTCCTTTTAGTAATGGGGTATCTTTATACCACGTATGGTGGGACTGTTTTATTGCTTAAGACATATTTACTGGCTGAAATCGCTGCGATGTTACCTTCTCCAACAGCCTTTGCAATTTGATGTGGTACGCCCGTACAATCACCGGCTGCGAAAACACCGGCAATATTTGTTTCCATTAACCTGTTGACACCGATGTAAGTGTCCGATAAGGATAAGTCCGGCAAGAGCATATCTGGTCGAACATGAAGACGTGAAATAAAAACCCCGTCATATAAATGTCCTTGAACGCGTAGAACAGGATCGATTCTTTCAATGGAAGTAGGTTTATCATAAAAAATGGTGACATCGCCGGAAAGGCTGCTCGTATCATGATTCTTCATGACATAGTATGATACATGACATGCTTGTTTTATAAGGAACGATGCTTCTTCTATCCCTTCCGATGAATAGGACAGCAACGCGATGTTTTTATCTTTATAGAAATGCCCATCACACACGGCACAGTAACTGACGCCGTTTCCAAGAAGCTCTCTCTCTCCAACAAGCGTATTTCCGCGCATGACACCCGGAGTTAGGATAACGGCTAGGGATTTAAATATCTGTGTGCCGGCCAATAGCATAAAACCGTTATCGATTTTCATGATTTGTGTAACCAATCCCGTTAAAGAGACCATTCCAAGCGATTCAGCTTGTGATTTAAAAGTATCCAGCAGCAGATTTCCTTTAACAGAAGGTAAACCGGGATAATTTGATACAAGTTGTGCTTCATATAATAAACTTGATGAGTTGTTAGGAGAGATAACAGCACATGAATTATTAAGCACGCACGCAGTTATCGCAGCGGATAATCCTGCAGGTCCGTTTCCAACAATGACGATATCGTATAGGGTATCTTTCAAAATTACTCTCGTTCCCTTCCGCTTTTTCCGTGTCATTTTACAAAAAGATTTTAATATTAAATTTCTAATATGCTCTAATCAGCAAACGGCATCTCAAGATCAAGCCATGTAGTTATATCTTCTTCGTAATCTAGTATAGAATCATCCAGTGGAAGACGGATACCCTGACAATCTCCCATACAGCGCGCACGGCCAAACTTTTTATAACAACCATATCCGCCTGCGATTATTTCTTGTAATGATGGGGAAAAATTCCCGATGATATTTTTATACTTTTCAGTCTTTTTCGCACGTACAAATAAACTGTGTCCATGTCTTATCGAATAAGAGAATGCCCATATCCTTTTTTGGTACTTGTCCCGCGATAACAAGTCTTTTTTGTGCTTATTGAGGTTCGCGTACGAAAAGCTAACATCTTGAAGCCAACTTTCCGTGCAGGTCAGTCCCATGCTTACATATCGCCTGTGTAACTTTAATGCGAACGTTTGAACGTCCTGCGAGAGCGGATGTAGAATATCTTTTAACGTATCCAATACATCTGTTTTTTCAGCCATCACCAACCGATAATCGCATCGAAGAAGATGATGATCATTCCAGTACCTTCGCTCAGTTCGACATTCTATATCTGCAACACTAAGAATCTTTAGCCCCGTTAATAGAACGGGGTTATCAGGATACGACACTTTAAGTGGTTGTGTTTCAGAAATACAAAACATTTTTACATCTAAATCGATACCGGTAAAAATAAAACCACATAATGTTAGGAAACGTAAACACTCAAAGAAACTGGACAGGGGAATTTTTGGATTTTTTTTATGGCCGTTATTATCAACGGATGAGCAGCATAGTGGAATATTAGTTATACTTAATACATCACCATTTTTACTCATACGCCCATGATAACCTATATCGACCAGCAAATTGGTTATATTGTGTAAAAACGGATAATCTGTCAGACTTCCGGGGATTTTTGACGGCTTGGCGTATAAATGACCAACCGATTTTAAACGATTAAGAAAGAGACGTAAAAATTCTTTGAAAGCTAAAACACCGTCACGTATTTTTTCTTCCTCAGCAATACCTTTGAATAGAGGCTTTATAGAATAGGTTGTAGGTATGTTCGTTGGTAATAAATTCTCTAAGTATAATAAAACCTCATTAAGCGGCTTAACATTTATTGGGTCATGTTGTGTGCTCATTTCACCGCTCCTTAATTCTACCCAATCCTAACGTAGTAATACCACTTGTTTAATTATCCTTTATGTAAATTATGTTAGAATAAACAAGAATAAAACTAATGATGTAATACTGGTTTACCATCAATATACACCGCATGTATGGTTGAATTGATTTCCAATGGATCACCTTGACATAGAATAATATCTGCGTCTTTTCCGGGTTCAAGAGATCCGACGCGTTCAGCGATGCCGACATGAAGAGCCGGATGTAAAGTGATAGCCCTCAATGCCTCCCACTTATCCATGCCGCTCTTTACAGCTAATCCTGCGCATAAAGCTAGATACTCCTGGGGAATTACAGGCGCATCGGTGATGATGGATACCTGCAACCCGGCCTTGCTTAAGATTCCGGGCGTTTCAAATGTTTTGTTTCTCAACTCAAATTTGGTAGCGGCGGTCAGCGAAGGACCTATTGCAACTGGGATTTTCTCTTTAGCTAATTCATCTACGATAAGATGTCCTTCCGTGACATGCTCCAGAGTTATGGCAAGGTTGAACTCCTTTGCGATACGCAATGCCGTAAAAATGTCTTCGGTAGCATGTGCGTGTGCCTTTAGTGGTATCTCTCGCTTGATGACAGGTATCAAAGCCTCCAGCTTCATATCAAAAGCAGGCTGTTTGGTTATATCATCTAGAGCCGCCTCTTTTTTTGCGATATATTCCTGTGTTTTAAAAAGCATTTCTCGCAATTTAGCGGCAGTTGTCATACGGGTAGAATCTGCTTTATCCGCATAGCATCGTTTGGGGTTCTCGCCAAATGCGCATTTCATGGCGATAGGATTTTTAACAATCATATCATCTGCGCGAATACCGACTGTTTTTGCCGCCAGAAAAGTACCTCCCAACACATTCGCGCTGCCGGGGCCAACACACACACAGGTTACTCCTGCAACAGATGCTGCGCGAAATGTCGGTTGCATGGGTTTAAACCCGTCTATAGCGCGCAGATGCGGGGTGATAATATCGTTTATTTCATTAACGTCACGGCCCTCATACCCAATTCCATCCCCGTCTAAACCCATGTGACTATGGGCATCGATGAAGCCGGGATAGACGTTCATACCCGTTGCATCAACAATATCGTCGCCAATTAGGTTGGTGCTGATACACTTGATAATGCCGTTCTCAACGGATATATCAGCTAGGTAAGGTTGCTTGTGAATGGCATCGTGAATGAGTCCGTTCTTGATAATCAAACAAACCGCTCCCTTCAATTTATATACTTAATTATATCATGAAACGACTTAAGTGGATCAATCGTTAGTATATCATATGTCATATAAAAATAATAAATCGTTCATGGAGCGGGTGATGGGAATCGAACCCACGTTACCAGCTTGGAAGGCTGGAGCTCTGCCATTGAGCTACACCCGCACGTGTGGAGCGGTAGACGAGATTCGAACTCGCGACATCCACCTTGGCAAGGTGGCACTCTACCACTGAGCTACTACCGCGTGCTCCACTTAACAGAAAAACTGGTGCGGACGAAGAGACTTGAACTCTTATGTCTGTTGACACTAGATCCTAAGTCTAGCGCGTCTGCCATTCCGCCACGCCCGCGATTAAAAGGCAATCGCTGCCTACCGTAATAACTGGTGACCCATCCGCGACTCGAACGCGGGACACCTTGATTAAAAGTCAAGTGCTCTGCCGACTGAGCTAATGGGTC
>Ga0123353_10017397_pt1 | contig 10568 bp, 4 predicted proteins | sample TergutLab28metaG_3_FD_92763 | JGI IMG/M metagenome (GOLD analysis project Ga0123353, IMG submission 92763) | Labiotermes labralis P3 segment gut microbial communities from Petit-Saut dam, French Guiana - Lab288 P3 | ecosystem: Host-associated > Arthropoda: Insects > Digestive system > Gut ... | reverse complement strand
GGCACTATAAGCACGTTCCGCGTATTTCTCCCTGCTGTAATGGTCACCCCCACAACATCCATTGCACACTAGCCTACAAATTACAAAGCTGCTCATTACGCAATATTCTACATCCTCTTGTCAGCCCTCACTCCACAGCCCTCCGTTCTCAAACAGAATAACCACACTAAGCTTAACGGGGACGGAGAGAAGTTGTACATTCACAGAAGAAAACAGAAAATATTAATACCTTTACAAATGTATCTGTAGGCTTTTAAATATCAGACCCGAAGACAAAAAGTTCTAAACCGAAATGTAGTGAGACCGAACTTAAAGCAATTTCCTCTCAACTTTGTTGACGTTATGTTTTGTTGCAACTTCAGTTCCAAGATATCTGAATTCTGCTATGTTTTCGAAAAATCAAGCACATTGACATTATTTATTTCTTTATTAGAACGAGGAGTCACAAAGTATTGGGTCTAACATTAGTATTGATATCTAATGCTTTATTAAATTTATTTCAAGAGAACACATCTTGCAACCAACTTTAGGTTCCCGTGATCGTGCATCGTGAGCAACGTGTGAAGAGAGATAAAACCAACAAGATGCAACAATCAGATGTTTATTATCAACTTCTGTCTCAACATGTTTCGGGCATCATTATGCCCATCTTCAGGAGAACAAATACCTGTGTTACTGCATATGGTGTACTGCGCTGGTTCTGCTGGATGTGGTTGGTAGCGGTTGTGGGGCGCTGCAACGCAGCTACCAACCACATCCAGCAGAACCAGCGCAGTACACAATATGCAGTAACACACGGTCTTTGTTCTCCTGAAGATGGGCATAATGATGCCCGAAACATGTTGAGACAGAAGTTGATAATAAACATCTCTCTCTTCACATCTTTCAACCAGTTTAATTAACAATACCAACAAAAACCATAACTACAAAGTTCTATTTCATTGCTCTTAATCCCAATTCCATCATATAGTAGTTTATTCTGAAACCAAGCGAATTCGTTGGTCAAGGAAAGAGATTAGACGTATAACACTTTTAGGGACAAGCATGCTTTTTACATTGCATGCTACGCTATAGGTGAGAAATGGGATATGGTATCAGTGTTTCGTTAAGACCCCTTAGGACAGAATTATTGTGATTTAACACCGTAAGGCCTGGGAAATAAATTCAGACGTTTCTTTTTTTAACTGTGACGCCCTGTTCTGTGTCTGAAGTATGGACAGCCTAAATCAATAACCATCAAAACACCACATCTACACTGACAAAGATCTGTGTATTTAGTTTTGCGACATGTCTCAACCAAATGTGGCAAGACTAAATATACTTACATACACAGTTTCTTAGGTATCTAATAATATACGCAATTTACTGCAGGTAAATTAGGAGTCGCATTTGACAGACACGGTACAAAATAATTTTGCTCAAATACCTTTTGCTATCGACAACGAATAATGATTTGGTTAATACAATTAAAACACTAAGATTCGTCAATTTTTTACCCTTTCCTATGCGTCCTCCTCAGGAAGTGAAAATCAATATTTGTGTAAAACATGGATTTCAAACAGATAAACAGATAAATACACAATCTTTGATTTTAACAATTAATGCACGGATATGAATACCATAAAAACGATTTGGTTGTTATTTAACGCAGTTGTAAGTATCTCAGAACACAACCGTCGAAAAGTAGGAAGACGAAAGTAGAATGAACTGGATAAATGTAGAAGGATGGTGTCGTGGCCAATTTTAGGTACTACTCGGGAATTTGTCAGAACTGACTGAATAAAACTGAGAAAAGCATGTCATAATAGCCTGTGTCCTTATTTGAAAACTTGCTCTATCAAATACAAAGCAGTAATGCCCATTGTCCAGTTTACTCGGAATATGATTGACAGACCTGTCCGAGATAAAATTTATGGACGGCAAGTCGCGGAAAAAGTGGTGAATGGCGTCTTTATTTTAAGCAGCTTTTGTAAAAACACATACGTGATATGAAACTGTATTAACATCATACAAAGTTGTTTAGGTTGCTAGTGCGGAAACTAGGTTATGTTTTACTGCTTTGTGAGGCGATTCTAAGGCACTGTATTTTTTTTGGCGCAACAGCCCCCAGTGGGCCAGGGCCTTCTCATTCACGAGGTTTCGAGATCACACACAACGACGCACCGCAGTCGGTAGGATTCCTCTGGACGAGGGATCAGCTCGTCGCAGTGACCTCAACCTGACAACACATAACACAACAAACATCCATGCACCCGGTGGGACTCGAACCCACAATCTCAGCAGGCCAGCGGCCGCAGACCCACGCATTAGATTGTCAGGCCACTGGAACCGAAGGCACTGTATTAGCCACTGAAAAATCCAACTAAAAATGTGACATCTTTTATAAGATTGACAGTCAGTTCCCATGGAGGAGTCACTGTCGAACTAGGATTCACAGCTTCCTCTTACTCGGGCAGACACGATTACCTGAGTTCCTAATCGAGTTTCAGATGCCGCATGTTAGCGAAAATAGCTGCCTCACTACCGCCTGTAACCTTCCAAGTTTCGAGCTCATCCCAGGGGAACAAAGTTATAACTTTAAGAATTCTGTTCATTGATCTTATTCGGCAGCCGTATCGTGCATGCGATCTTCGCTGAAGCCGAGGGCAATATGCACTCAGATTATGGTGAAGAGTGACACAGGGTTTTCTCATAGACATGAATCTGTTTACAAACAAAAACAAATGTAATTTATAACTGTCTGTTTAGTCATCAAAAGCACGCATTGGGCCTTCGGTTGTTTCATTATTGTGCTTCGCCTATATAATTTAATTAGTCTACTTTATGTATACCGGAACCTGAGGTTATCAAAGAAGATGTAATTTCTCAACAAGATAAGAGTCAAAGAAAACACGCGTAATTTTGAAAGCCTTGACAGGGAACTGACCAACCTGAAGACTTATACATAGATAAGGTTATTACCGTTGATTTTGAACACTTACCGGACGCTTGAAAAATTCAGCCGGTTCAGTATAACATCTAATAACGTCCATTCACTGGGCAAAACGAATATTCGGCTGGAGACGGCGATTTTACTGGCAGTCTGGGCGGCTGTCAACTCTACAGAACACGCTGCTCCATGGACTTTGCGTCATCTTCACGAAAGGTACTTTGAACGGATCAGGATTGCGTTCTGTTGCGATGAGTTATGCCGAAATATTACGATATCGCATAATGGATTCAACACATTCTCGCTCCTTGCCAATTTCCTTCCCTATTCCGCTTGATTTGACAGTGGTCCACGCTTTCACAGAAATCCACTGTAGGAAATGTCAGTGATTCGATTCGTTAACCTCACATTCTGACATCATTTTCATGAAACAACTGTTTTTGTCTCTTTAACTCATGAACTGTTTTCCTGGTACCTACGGCAGCCTACTCCCTGATATACGTTTCATGTCCTTAGTCTCTATGGACAGGGAGGTGGGGTATAAGGATAAACAAGACAAACAAGATGCAAGTGATGGGGAGGCAGTAGAGTATACAGCATTATACTTACGTGTTCATCGCTCGGAATAAATGTGTCCACATTCGCGAAGTGGACTTCTCGTGGCGGTAACTGGGGTTTGTTTTCTGAGAAGTGACAGCGAACAGTCTGTTAGCTCACCACGGTTACCTCTATCTTCAGAGTAAATGAGGTTAATGCACAGTACAGCAGAGTCGGAGACAGCGACAGATTCTTCTGAATAACTTCCTAAATACAAAATTGCTTCTTGCTCCAGTAGTTAGTGTTTAGATGAATGCATCGACATTTTTCAACTAACGATTTGAGATCCTCGCACTTCTGATATGTTACACAGCGCAGGTTGGTCGTTCATTGCCGACGTTTCGAGACAACGATCCCATCTTCAGGGGTCTAGCAGCCCAAGAAAAATCTCGGGAAAACGAACCAATCAAAGACCTAACTAAGGGTGGAGACCGGCTCCAAGTGCAAGTCGGCGTCCCTCGGACTCTCCTACGTCTGACCGCATCGCTGGGTCCAATAACAGAAAACTTAAACTAAAACTGGGGATTGTGCTTACGCTAACGAATTTTCCGTCGCGGTTTAGGACCTCGATGTGGAAAAAATTAAAGACCATTGTTCGAGCTGCAGCAGGACTCTATGGGGGGGGGGGGAAGGGCATAAATTTGGCTGCAAGGCTTTTGGGATTTGAACCCAGTGGCCACATCTAAGGTTAGACTCGCGGCGAGTTAGGCATTTAGGTGAAGGCACCATGCCTGAGGGGACAGCAGGACGTGCCCTATTTTTGCGTGGCATTCACCTCAAACTGAGGAAGAAGCACGTTAAACCGTTAGTCAAGGTAGCCGAAACTTGTCTGCTGGACATGATTCGTTATGTCGACGTGGTCACCTTGTACAGGTATCCTTAACAAGTCTATCGATCTCGGTCTTCGTTGGGTCACTTCGGGAAACCTGGTTTAACCCTCGTTCAGCGTTAAGTGTCTGCCGAGTTGCCGAACTAAGGAATTCACCACACCAACTAACTTCGCATCAAATCTCTCTGTTAGAGATCTGATGTGGTCTGCAATGAATGGAACTCCCAGATCCTCCTACATTTACTTTTTACCAGTTTACTAAGGTGCACTGGTAGCAATGCGAAGACACTGTGATTGCAGCACCTGCAGTTTCCAACAATGGTGTACGCGTACCCCTTCAGTAGACGGATGAGCTACTTATAAAGCAGTACACCTGCTGTTTAGGACAGGATCCCACACTTCTTTGTCTCCGGGCCGCGTTCTTTCTCGCCTGAACGACATGAAGCGACCAGGTCATCAGTGTATCAAGAGTCACCCCAAGATAACGCGTGGTATCGACCCAATGGATTGGCTCACCGACGCGCTGGCCGGCCTTTGCGAAGAGCATCGCGTTAATCTTCGAGACTTTGATGGCGATCCCCTGTTCTCTCAGCCACCGCTCTAGGACACTGAAATATGACTCCAGGTAGATGATGAGCAGCGCTGGCTTGCGGGACGTGGCTATGTAGGCGGTGTCTTCCGCTTAGACAGCCAACTTGACGTGTTGGGATGGCGTAGGCATGTCCCTGACATACAGACTGAACAGGAAGGCGGAAATTATTCCTCCCTGAGCCACGACGGCCCGCGTGACACGACGAGTGGAGACGTCTGTTCGGAAAGACGCTTCGAACGTCCGGTAAGGCAGGTAAGAAGAGGTGGTGTTTACAAAGTACGAGGGGAAATTAAGGAACGTTAGACTGTAGAGGAGACTGTCGACCCATTCTGTATCGAAGGCCTGAACCAAATCTAGAAAAACCGCACCTGTTAGCCTCTTTTCGCCAAGGTTCCTGGACACTCTTTCAAAGTGGCGGGTTGGCTGCAGCGCAGTGCTGTGTTTGGGTCTGAACCCAAACTGCTCATCGAGCAGGACACCGCGCCCGCTTGTTTCGCTTAGGATTCTAACAAGTACGACCTTTCAGTTTTCCAATCTTGTCTTAACGGACTTAAGGGTCGATACGTCCAGGCTAGTGCCGGGTCCTTCTCGGGTTTCTGGATAGACATCACGCTGGCGTGCTTCCATGCTGGGACGTACTGCACGTTCGAAGAGTCGTGCTAAACATCTTGAAAAGGAAAGATATGACAATCAGTGGAAGATGCTTCAGGGCCCTATTCGGATTAAGGTTTCAGCACGGTTCCTTAACATGCTAGAGACCCCGGATGAATAATGCCGGGATTACTTAGGTGCCCGGTTATATAGGTAATAGTGTGGGCGGAGATCAGCAAGGGGAAGGAGAGAAAGGAAGTAGAGTTGGGACGGATAGATTGTCCCGAAGCGACGGCAAAACTACATCTCAGCAGAATAAGACTTCATTTACACCACGGCAAAAGCCTGACATCACGCATACAACTTATCAGTTACGTAACTTTCTGTCAGAAATGAGGGTGACGTCAATTAGGAATTTATAATTGTTTGGGAAAATGCGGTCTTTTCTTATGCTTGAGTACAGTCCCAGGAAATACTGGCGGCATATGTGGGTAAGTATCAAAGTCCGTACTTCATTGTGAACAAAGCGGAAAAGTTTCTCGCCGAAACATGACGTTTGTTATCTCAGAACGATAATTAATTATATTGACCTTGGAAGGAAATGTCTAGTAAATTTACTTTTACATTTCGATCATCACGGCCACAGATGTGAGACTTTCCTTAGCACACCGAACTTGCCAACCGCAATAATTTAGTCTTTTTCCGAGTTAATGGATTCAAACCTCCAGCCAGAAATCGGCTAGACTCTTGCTAACTTTTCTCTCAGTTCGTCTAAGACCACGGGAATCAAACTTTTTTTTAGGGCAAAGGACGATACACGTTATTGTGGGCTGGTTCGCCGGCCGTATGTGATAAAATATTACTAAATGAAATAGCTAACCGTCCAAATCATTGTGTGCCTTCTCTAGTCTATTCACAGATTACAGATGTGGCTGCGGGCCGTATAATACAACCTAGCGGGCCGTGGGTTGAAAACCTACGTCTTGAGGAAGTATCATGGGACGTGACAAGGCATAGCTTCGGTAAATATGTGACAAAGTTTCCGAGGAATTTGCTATCTCCATCTTTGTTCTTCTACACTGAATATGGAAGAAGAACGATTCTCCAGATCGTTATTTATCTGCCTACTGAACTTCACGGCGTCATATCCCAGAAACACAAATCACAAATAACGTATTTTTTCACCTGTGACGGTAGAATCCGGCAGAAGCCATACATTCCCTCCGACTCACAACGCACATGGTCGCTTCAAGAAGGCGCTCTCCACAAGACTACAGTTTAGAAAAATCGTACGCTAAAACGTGTGTAAGATACGTGCAAAGAGTGAAATCCAGGCCTTCTGTAATTCACCGCGCTCTATACTCCGTCACCAACGCATGTGGCAGTAAAGTTTTCATCCCCACCGACAGTTCTTCACACTTCTAGCTTACAGAACGTCTACCTGTTCCGCCGCCTTCCTGATGTACAGCACGTAGTTGGCAAGGTTCCGGGTGACGATCTCGGTCGGGGTATCACCAGGCTCCGGGCTGTACTCTACCACAGCAGCCACATAGGTGGGAGAAGTTGGCATCGATATCTGACCGAGAAAACCACATGTAATGCTGCAGCAAAACACATGTCTCTAAGATAAATAGAAGGCAATCACCTTCATTGGGTCTATGAAAATCATGTTATAACCGAGACTGGGGATGGCCTGTGGATACACCATTCTTAAGTCTAAATTGTGTGAGCAGTGTAAGAAAGGTTCCATTGGACCACACTGCGGTGTTCCATGCGTCGGATAATTTTTATGTATCAAATTAAAAAGCGCTGGCAAGGTAGCACTGCAAGAATACATGAAGATTGGAAGTAAGTAGGCAATTCATGAACACGTTCGCTTAAAAGTGTCTCTTCTGTATAATATTAAAATGAATGAAATATAGTTGAATAAAGAAAGAACAACTTGATGTCACTTGCTTTTTCATTATATTATTTAATGAAAATATGTTAGGGATGATAATATATTTATTCTCAGGAGCTTGCGACGTTGTGGTTAAGCTAGGCTAGGCTAGGTTAGGTTAGGCTAGGCTAGGTTAGGCTAGGCTAGGTTAGGCTAGGCTAGGTTAGGCTAGGTTAGGTTAATTTAAGTTAGGTTAGGTTAGGATACTTTAGGTTAGGTTAGGTTAGGTTAGGATAGGTTAGGTTAGGTTAGGTTAGGATAGGTTAGGTTAGGTTAGGTTAGGTAAGGTAAGTTTAGGTTAGGTTAGGTTAGGTTAGGTTAGGATAGGATGGTTAGGTTAGGTTTGGTTAGGTTACGTTACGTTACGTTACGTTAGGTTAGGTTAGGTTAGGTTAGGTTAGGTTAGGTTAGGTTACGTTAGGCTAGGTTAGGTTAGGTTAGGTTAGGTTAGGTTAGGTTAGGTTATGTAACGTTCGGTTGGGTTACGTTATTTTGGGTTGTGTTGGGTTAGGTTAAGTTAGTTTAGGTTAGGTTAGTTTAGGTTAGGTAAGGTTGGGTTAGGTTAGGTTAGTTTAGGTAAGGTTACGTTAGGTTAGGTTGGGTAAGGTTGGGTAAATTCAGGTTAGGTTAGTTTAGGTTAGGATGGGTTGGGTAAGTTTAGGTAAGGTTAGGTTAGGTTAGGTTGGGTTAGGTTAGGTTAGGTTAGGTTAGGTTAGGTTAGGTTGGGTTAGGTTGCGTTACGTTAGGTTACGTTACTTTACGTTAGGTTAGGTTTGTTTAGGTTTGGTCAGGTTTGGTTAGGTCAGGTCAGGTCAGGTCAGGTCTGGTCAGGTCAGGTCAGGACAGGTCAGGACAGGTCAGGTCAGGACAGGTCAGGTCAGGTCAGATCAGCTCAGGGCAGGTCAGGTCAGGTCAGTTGAGGTCGGGTCAGGGGAGGTCAGGTCAGGTGAGGTCAGGTGAGGGGAGGTAATGTCAGGTGTGGGGAGGTGAGGTCAGGTGAGGGGAGGTGAGTTCAGGTGAGGTGAGCTGAGGTTAGGTGAGGTGACGTGAGGTCAGGTGAGTTCAGGTGTGGTCAGGTTAGGTTAGGTTAGGTTAGGGTAGCTCAGGCTAGGTTAGTATAGGTTAGGTTAGGTTGGATTAAGTTAGGTTAGGTTAGGATAGGTTAGGTAAGGTTAGGTAAGGTTAGGTTGGGTAAGGTTGGGTTAATTTGAGTTAGGTTAGTTTAGGTTAGGTTGGGTTAAGTTAGGTTAGATTAGGTTACGTTAGGTCAGGTTAAGTTAGGTTGGGTTACATTAGGTTTGGATAGGTTAGGTTAGGTTCGGTTGGGTTGGGTTGGGTTGGGTTAGTTTAGTTTAGGTTAGGTTTGGTTCATTTGGCTTGGGTTGGGTTGGGTTAGGTTATGTTAGGTTAGGTTAGGTTAGGTTAGGTAAGGTTAGTTTGGGTTGGGTTGGGTTTATTTTGGGTTGGGTTGGTTTGGGTTGGTTTGTGTTGTGTTGTGTTGGGTTGGGTTGGTTTGGGTTGCGTTGCGTTGCGTTGTGTTATGTTGAGTTGGGTTGATTTGTGTTGGGTTGGTTTGGTTTTGGTTAGGTTAAATTAGATTAGGTTAGGTTAAGTTAGTTTGGGTTGGGTTAGGTTAGGTTAGGTTAGGTTAAGTTAGTTTTAGTTAGGTTGGTTTAGGTTAGGTTAGGTTAGGTTAGTTTGGGTTGGGTTAGGTTACGTTAGGCTAGGTTAGTTTAGGTTAGGTTATGTTAGGTTAGGTTAGGCTAGGTTAAGCTAGGGTATTTTAGGTTATGTTGGTTTAGGTTAGGTTCGGTTGGGTTGGGTTAGGTTAGGTTGTGTTAGGTTGGTTTGGGTTGTGTTGCGTTGGGTTAGTTTAGGTTAGGTTCGTTTAGTTTAGGTTAGGTTAGGTTTAAGTTAGGTTTAGGTGTAGGTTTGGGTTTGGGTTTGGGTTTTGGTTTTGGTTTGGTTTTGAGTTTGAATTTGTGTTTGGGTTTTTGTTTGTGTTTTTGTTTGGGTTTTTGGTTTGCATTTAGGTTTAGATTTAGTTTAAGTTTAATGTTAAGGTTAAGGTTATGTTTATGGTTAATGTTTAGGTTAGTTTATGTTATGTAAGATGAGGTTGGGTTAGGTTAGTTTAGGTTAGGTTTTGTCTGGTTTGTTTTGATTTAGATTATTTTTTAAGTTACATAAATAATATATATGATTTCTTGATTAAAATTAAAAACAAATATAAGAATATAACATTTTAATTTTTTGTCCCAACTTACCACAACGCTCAACCTCTTTCCCTCTCTCTTCACAATAACCTTTACGGACCGGACAAAAGAATCGCAATCGCACCCCGCGTTTGCAAATGCCGGCACAGCAAGTGTAATGAGGAGAAAAGCTTGTGTACTGTAATGAGTAAGTGATAAATAGTTTATGAAATTATCTTATTAGCAGAAATCTTTATTTCCTATAATAAAACTAACTAGATGCAGTAATTTCTCAAATTTATTTTTGGAATAAAACTCTACATCTTTCGGACAGTTCCTCTGTCCATCATCAGAATTTTTTCACTGTACACACAGCAATGGTATACTTCATACATGTTTGCGAGCAGGATCAGGACGGAACTGCAGTTCCGTCCTGATCCTGCTCGCAAGCTCTGAGCAAACCTGTGTGGCATATACCATTGCTCTGTGTACAGTGCCTTCCGTGCGCTGTGCTGACATTGGCTGGTGGCATGTTCTGATTGTGGTGTGACGATAACGACAGGGTCTGGGTGCGTTGAGGCTGTTCTGAGGTTACAAAACCGCTGGTAGTGTTCGCCACGGCCTCATTCTAGGTTCCGACTTTCTAGAATACACGTTTTTCGTGGCAGTGCAAAACTTAGTGCCAAGAGATAACCTCCATCGTTCTTGTGTGACAACATAAGTTTTGTTGATACAGTTATTTCTAAATTCCAAATTCTGATTTTTTTTTTTTTTTTTTTTTTTTTTTTTTTTTTGGTTTTTTTATTTTTTTTTTTTTTTTTTTTTTTTTTGGGGTGTGGGGAGGGGTTTTTTTTTTGTGTTGTTCATATGTGCAAATTGTGTTGTTGCTTTTTTTG
>Ga0123353_10017396_pt1 | contig 10568 bp, 3 predicted proteins | sample TergutLab28metaG_3_FD_92763 | JGI IMG/M metagenome (GOLD analysis project Ga0123353, IMG submission 92763) | Labiotermes labralis P3 segment gut microbial communities from Petit-Saut dam, French Guiana - Lab288 P3 | ecosystem: Host-associated > Arthropoda: Insects > Digestive system > Gut ... | reverse complement strand
GGCCGGCACCCCGGCACCGGTCAACTCGCCGGCGAGCGTGGCGCCCACGCGGCTGCTGATCAGCGAGACCAGCACGGAGGTGCCGAGGGCGCCGCCGATCTGCAGGGCGGTGGACTGCAGACCGCTGGCCACACCGCCGTCCCTGACGGGCGCGTTGCCGACGATCGCGTCCGAGGACGCCGCCATGACCATTCCCACGCCCAACCCGACGAGGACGAACGGCGGCCACATGGCCGCGAACGAGGAGTGCAGGTCCCAGGTCAGCATCCACATCGACGCCACCGCTTCCAGCAGCATGCCGGCCGGCATGGACAGGCGCGCGCCGAACCGCCCGGTCAGCGCCGCGCCCAGCGGTGCCGCGACCACGGAGGCCAGGCTCAGCGGCAGGGTGCGCACGCCCACCTGGACCGGGGTCAGGCCCCGGACGTTCTGCAGGTAGAGCATCAGGAAGAAGATGACGCCGAGCAGCACGAAGAAGTTGATCGCGGTGACGACGGTGCCGATGGTCAGCGCCCGGCTGCGGAACAGCCGCATGGGCAGCAGCGGGTGCCGGACGCGGGTCTCGTACCAGCCGAAGAACACCAGCAGGGCCAGTCCGGCGGCGAGCGAGCCGAGCGTTCCGCCGGAGGTCCAGCCCCAGCCCTCGCCCTTGATCACGCCGAAGACCACCGCCACCAGGCCGAGCGCCAGCAGGACCACGCCGGCGATGTCGAAGCGGTGCCGGCCGGTGGTGTCCTTGCTCTGCGGCAGCACGAACGCGCTGAAGACGAGGGTGGCGACGCCGATGGGGGCGTTGATGTAGAAGACGGACTCCCAGCCGACGTGCTCGACCAGCAGCCCGCCGACGATGGGCCCGAGCGCGGTCGAGCAGGAGGCCACCATCGCCCACAGGCCCACGGCCGTGCCGAACTTCTTCGGCGGGAAGACCGCGCGCAGCAGGCCGAGCGTGTTGGGGATCAGCAGCGCGGCACACAGGCCCTGCAGCGCGCGGAAGGCCACGACGCCCTGGATCGAGCCGATCAGGCCGATCATGACGGAAGCGACGACGAACCCCGCGACCCCGGCCGTGTAGTACGTGCGCCGCCCGAAGCGGTCGCCGAGCTTGCCGCCGAGGATCAGGGCGGCGGCCATGGCGATGAGATAGGAGTTGGTGACCCACTGGAGGTCGGCGGTGGACGCGTGCAGGTCCCGGCCGATCGCCGGGTTCGCGATGGAGACCACGGATCCGTCGAGGTTGACCATGAACAGACCGATGGCGACGGCGATCAGCGTCAGCCAGGGGTTGGAGCGCGGGGTCCGCTCGGTGCCCGGGGGCGACGGAGCGCGCAGGGTGGAGTGGTCCACGGGGAGGGTGGGCATGCGGGTGCCTTGTCTGTGGGAGAGCGTCGGCGGGTCGACGCGGGGGGACGGGTCCCCGGCGCAGCGGGAGACCCGGCCGCGTCCGGGCCCGGTGAAGGAGAGCGGGTGCCGGAAGGTCAGTCGGCGCGGTGGACGCGCCGGGTCAACGCCACGAGCGCGCCACAGGCAGAACCGAGGGCGTCCTGCTCCCCTTCGGTGAGCGTCTCCAGCAGACGCGCCATGTGGGCTTCCTTCAGGTCACGCGCTTCCGCGAGCCGCTCCGCCGCCAGGCCCGTCGGGTGCAGGTGGGCGACCCGCTTGTCGACGGTGTCCTGCCGGCGCTCCAGCAGCCCCAGTTCGGTGAGCTGGGCGACGAGGGCACTGACGTTGTTCGGCTTCATCAGCAGGACGTCCGCCGCCTCACGGACCGTGATCCCCGCGCGCTCCTCGACGAGCCGCAGCAGGGTGAGCTGCCCCTCCGGCAGCGTCGGATGCGGGAAGTCCCGGACCACCCGCCGCTCGAGCGCCCTGTTCAGCGCAGGCAGAAACGCCACCAGGACCGAGGCCACCTGGTCGTTCCGGCTGCTTGAGGCACTGGGGTCGGGCACGCCTCAACAATAGGTACTCCGATATACCTATGTCAACATAGGTAAAAGCGCCGGGGACGGGAAGCCCTCAGTTCGGGCCCTCCGCGCGGCACGCCTCCGCCCGGGCGCACGTGAAGGCCGCCGTGGACGTGGTCGCGCAGTAGACGGCGGCGTCCTTGCCCGAGGGCTTCTGCTGGAGGTCGAAGCGGGCCTGGTAGCCCGTTGCGCGCTGGCCGTCGATCAAGCGGGGGGAGAGCCCGCCGGGTTGGGTGTAGACCGCCTTGCCGTCGGCGTCGGTCTGCATCTGGCCGAGGGGAAGGCCGGAGCCGTCGGCGGTCGTGACGTCGAAGGAGACGCTCTGGCCGGGTACCGGGGCGCCCCGGCTCGTGAGGCGAGCGGTCAGGGTGACCGTGGCGTGCGTGCCGGCGACGGTGACCGGATGGACCTCCAGCTGGGTGGGCCGGCAGCCACTGCCGGACGAGGAGCAGCCGGGCAGGGCGAGCAGGGTGGGCAGCACGGCCGCGGCGGCGGCCACGGTCCGAACCGCCCGTACCCGCACCGCTCGCGTCAGTCGCGTCCGCATGCTCGCCCGCATCCTCTCAGCACCCGCCCGGGCCGACGTTCGTGCCCGGGTACCGCCAGAAGAGGACGGCCATCGCCTGGAGCACGGACGGCGGGACCTTGCCGTCCGGGTCGAGGAAGGTGATCGTCTGCGGGGCGGGCGTGCCGCCGGGGATCGTGATACCGCCGTCGTGCTGGGCGACCTGGGACGGTGTGCTGTGCAGGAGGGGATGCACGTTGCCGAGGGGATCTCTGAACGTGAACAGCGTGCCGCACCTGCCGGCGTAGCGGTGGAAGGTCAGGCCGGCGCGGATCGGCGGCATCGTGTAGTCGAAGGAGTGCCCGAGCGCCTTGGCGTGCACGGCCGCGTCCACGTTGATGCGGAAGTCGGTCAGGGCGATGTGGACATCCTGGAAATCGCCCTGGAATCCCGGGAAGAGGTAGCCGAGGTACAGCCAGGAGCTACCGGAGGCGCCGGGGATGTAGCCGGGGCTGATGTCCAGCTTCCGCAGGGCGTGCACGTCCACCCCGATGACGTTGACGTAACTGTCCTTCAGCCCGATGTGGAGGTCGACGCTGTACCCGCTCCCCGCCCTGGTGAACGTCTTGGCCTGGACGGCCTTCAGGGTGAGGCTCGCGTCGAGTTTCAGCTCGTCGGTCTGCGGCGACGACGTCAACTCCACTGCCTTGTTGCTGTCGTTGAACGCGGCTGAGGTCCTGCTGCCCAGGTGCGTGAAGCTCAGGGCCGCGGCCACGGTCACCGGAAGGCACGGGGTCGTCTTGCGGATGAGGTCGCTGTCCACGACGAGCGAGCCGCTGAGCGTGCTGGCCCCGTGGCCGTTGTACGTGAACAGCGGGGCGGCGAAGGTCGTGCCGCTGGGGCGCAGGTCGATCTCGAAGTGCGCCGGGATGCCGGTCAGCCGGGCGTTGGCGGAGGCGTCGACGGTCTGCTCGTTGTTCTTGTCGTACGGCGCGGTGAGGTCGGCCTCCAGGGTGTCGATGGGCGCGGAGTCGGTGACTTCGATGTGGGTCGTCTCGCCGTACTGGGCCTTCAGCTTGAAGCTGCCGGGCACGGCGTCGGCGATCGCCAGGGCGCGGGTGTCGCCGAAGCCCGGCAGGTCGCCCTCGGCCTGCACGCGCAGCGAACCGAGCCGGTCCGGCGCGTCGGCGGCGTACGTCGCGGTGAGGACGCCGGTGGGGCTCTTCTTGTTGCCGGAGCCGGAACCGGACCCCGAACCGCAGCCTCCGCCGTTCCCGCCTCCGTTCCCGCCGCCGCCGTCACCGGGATCCTTCTTCAGCGTGAACGGGCCGACGGTGAGCTTGTCGAGTGTGCGCGGCAGTCCGGTGAGGGTGGCCAGCGCCTTGAGGTTCTTCGCGAAGGAGGCCGCGTAGACCCGGTCGTGGAGGTAGAGCCGCAGGCTGTGCGACCGGGGGGTGTAGCCGTCGAAGGAGTACGTGCGGTCCGGCGGGTCGATGACCAGTGAGGACGGCAGCCCGGTGACGTCGATGATGCCGGTGGCGCCGAAGCACTGGGCGGCGGCCCCCTTGCGCTGGAGGCAGAAGGGGCCCTTGTCGCTGACACAACCGGCGCCCCTGGCACAGCCGTTGTCCACCGCCGAGATGCCGTTCGCCAGGCGCGGCGCACCGGTCGCCGCCAGCGCCTTGACCTTGCCGAGCCAGAACTGTGCCCGCACGTCGAGCGGTGCGCTGGCGCTGTAGGTGTAGGCGCCGTTCTTCGAGGTGAAGCTGATGTCCTTGGGGACGGGGCCGAGGAAGCCGCGCAACCCGTAGCGGACGTCGTCGCTGCCGCCGCCCGCGGGGGCCAGCCGCACGTCCGCGTCGACGGCGATACGGGAGCCGCCGGAAGCGAAGTGCGTGGTGAAGCCGCCGGCCGCGGTGGTCGCGTACCGGACGTCGGACAGCCCGTCCACGCGGACGCTCGCGTCGAGGTCGCCGGTGGACTGCCGGTAGTGCGCGGCCAGATGGGCGCCCGAGGGCGCGGTGGCACCCGGGTGGTTGGTGGCGGCGATCTCGGCCGAGCCGACCGGGCCGGACACGCCCTGGAAGTGGTAGTCGGTGCCGTTGTAGTCGGCGGTGAAGCGGGTGGGCACGCCGGTCACCTTCGCCGCGGCGGACCATCGGCGGCCTTTGTAGGGGACCCGTATCGCCGCGAACGCCGAGGTCACCTGCGCGGAGGAGTTCCATTCGAAGTGCTGCGCGGCCAGGTCCAGATCGACGGTGATCTGCTTCGGTACGCCGGTGATGGTGGCGCTGACGTCGGTGCCGTGGCCGGGGTCGGTGCGGGTCACGTAGTCCGGGCTGTAGAAGGCGATCGCCTTGGACGCCGAGGAGGACGTGGTGAGTTTCACCTGTGGTGTGGCGCCGAGCCGGTAGGCGACGGTGACGGTGCTGGGCACCTTCTCGACCGTCGCGTCGAGGGTGGGGCCGGACCTGCGGTTGGCGTAGGCGGCGCGCAGCGAGCGGATGACGCTGCTCGCCTGGTACGTGGTGGTGCGCGCCGCCGGGTCCACGACCACGTCGATGGTGCCCGGCAGGTTGGAGACGTCCACCCGCGCCAGATGGGTGCGGTCGATACCGGCCCAGAACAGGAACGGCCGGCCGCCCGGGTCCAGCACGAGATGGGCGTGGATGGGCGCTTCGGTGGTGATGTCGAAACTGCTCAGGCCGCTGAGGCGGGCGCTGACACCCTGCGCGGCGCCGTCGGAGAGGTACGTGGCGTGGTCCCCGCCCGGCACCGCGATGGCGCCGCCCGCACGCTGGTAGAGCACGCTGATCGAGCCGACCGGGCTGGAGGTGTCGAGGGTGAGGTGGTGGCTGCCGTAGTCCGCGGCGAACGTCATGGTCCGGGGCAGGCCGGTGAGCGAGGCGTTCACGATGGTGCGGGACGCGGCGAGGTCGGCGTACTGCGCGGTCAGGGTCCTGGCCGCGGCGGCGCTCGCGGTGTACGCGACGACGGCCTTGGTGTCCCGGCCGGGTATGCCTGGCAGCACGTCCACGTCGAGCCGGTTCGGCACGGCGGTCGCGGTGGCGCCCATGGTCTTCTGCAGGGTGCCGGAGCGGTAGACGTCGTCGTGGAAGGCGGCCGTGCCGATCGATCCCGAGGCGCTGTACGCGACCTTCGCCTCGCCGTCGGCGGCCCGGGTCAGTTCGGCGGTGGCGGTGGCCGGCATCTGGTCGATCACGATGTGCGTGACCCGGTCCTCGGGTGGGGAGGCGGTGGTGCTGTCGGTGACGGCGACGGCGTCCACGGTGGTCGGCCGCGACGAGGTCAGTTCGGCTCTCGTCGTGCGCTGCGCCGGGTCGATCACCGCGTGCACGGTGAACGACCCCGGCACGGGGGTCTGCCGGGCGCTGACGACCGTCGGGTCGGACTGGTCACCGGAGTTCACCGCGGCCAGGCCCAGCACGGTGGCCTCGGAAGCCGCGGGCGCCAGGTGGAAGAGGCGGCCCTTGGCGTCCACCTTCCCGTTCAACGCGGAGAACAGGTCGGCGGTGAAGATCCCGAAGTCCAGTCCGGACAGGCCCGCGCCGCGCTGGTAGCCGTCGAAGCCCATCGACAGCCGCTCGGTCTTGCGCAGGTCCAGGCCGGTGGGCAGGTCGTACTCGGCCCACACCTCGGCCTTCAGGGCGTGCCCGGTGGTCTCGCTGGTGGGCAGCCGGGCGCTGAGCAGCCCGATGCCGAGCCCCAGTTTGAGGTTGAGGGACTTCACCAACTGCTGGACCTTGGCGGTGAGCTGGGTCAACAGCGGTTGCAGGCTCAGCTTGTTCGGCTTCACGAGAGGCTTCACCAGGATCGGGTGCGGCCCGCCGGCGAGCTTGTTCGTCCCGCTCAGCTCGTCCTGCACGTTCGCCAGGGAGGTCAGGGCGCTCACGAGCTGCCGGGCCAGGTCGAGGACCGAGCCGAGGTCCACTGCGGGAATGGCGTCGGCCAGGATGTCCGGGGTGCCGTCGCCGGTGACGTCCACGACGGCGGGCACGATCAGCGGGTGCGGCAGCGAGCAGGAGGTGGCGCGCCCTGCCGACCGCGCGCACAGCCGGTACGTGAGCAGCGGTATTCCCTGCGGGAGTTGACCGAGCAGTTGCAGCAGGTCGATGCCGGTGAGCGTCTTGAGCTGAGCGGAGATCTGCTCCAGCAGCGTGGCCAGGGGCCCGGGCACGTCCAGCAGCGGGGCGCCCTTGGTGGCGGGCAGCAGCTTCGTCGTGCTCGGGTCGGCCTTCCCCCCGGTGGTCAGACCCAGCTCTCGCAGCCGGGCGAGGGACTGAGCCGACACCTGGTCCAGCAGGGCGCTGCCCGCGGGAACCGAGGGGCTGAGCGTCCCCGGTCCCACGGACGCGGCGTCGAAGGGGTGCGCGGCGAGCGAAGGGCCGCTGTCCACGTTGACCGAACCGTTCTCCGGAAGGTCCAACCGCGGTACGGCGTCCGCCCTCGGCACGGCGGCCGATCCGGCCGTCGGTGACTTCGGCGCGCGGGGCGCCGCGTCGGCGGCCGGCACGGCCACCACCAGCAGGCCGAACAGAGCAACGAATACGGTCAGAACGTGTACCGGAGCCGGTCGTCGTAACACGCGAAAGTCCCTCCCCCGCACTGGAGTTGACCCAACCTTGGCCAACCAGTCACGAACGATGGAACTGCGGGTGTCGCAGAGATTTCAACGCGTCTGCTGCGCAGATCCTGTCTGCACCAAACGGACATCCTGTGAACGTCGAGGCCGTAGGGAGGTCCGCGATGTGTGTTCGCCCCAGGCACGCGGTGCTTGGCGCAGCCGTCATGCGGCGGGGTATCCCGCATCGTCCTGAAGGCCGTTCGCGGGATCCCAAGTGCACTCGCACGCCTCTGCGATCGTCGCTCGATCTGGCCCGCGGTGATGTCGGCCCGTTGCTGTCGGCCCGCAACTGGTCCCAGCGCGTTGCGAACCGTCTGGCGTCACCGGCTCAAGGCTGGGATCGAAAGAGCCAGGAGCCCGTGGTCGAGTCCGACGATCAGCCGTCCCTCCGCCCATGTGACGGCAAGTGCCGGGTGATGCACTGGGATCTCTTCCACCAATGTCTGGTTCGGGTTCGAGATGTCCCACAAACGGACGGTGCGGTCGCTGCTCGCCGTGGCCAGGAAGCGCCCGTCGATCACCGTCAGGGCGTTGACGGCGCCAGTGTGCCCCTTGAGGTCGCCAAGCCGTGTGCCGCTGCGCGGCTCCCACAGATGTACGTCGCCGTACGCGTGCGCGGTGGCCAGGGCGGTGCGCGCACCGAGCGAAACCGTACCCATCGCGTACGTCTCCCTCGCGTCGATGCGTCGGGAACGCTCGCCGGATATCGGGCTCCACAGCCACACGGCGCCGTCCGGTCCGTCGGTCGCGGTGGCCAGGTAGGGACGGCCGTCGACTTCGACAGGGCACATGGCGTAGATCCCCGTGGGAAAGCTGCACTCGTGCAAGGGCCGGAGAGAGCTGGGGTCCCACAGCCGTGCCGTGCCGTCCGCGTGGCCCGTGGCGAGCAGCGTACGGTCGTAGAAGCGAACGGGACACACGGTGTACGCGGGTGCAGGGCAAGCGAAGTCCAGCAGGCCAAGGGTGTCGCCCCACAACCAGACGGTCCCGTCGTCTCCGCATCCGGCCAGATGCGGCCGGTTGTCAAGGCGTACGGGACAGATCTGACGTACCCAGTCCTGGTTGGCCGGCAGGTGTTCGACGACGGTGCCGTCGAGCGGATCGTGGAGTCGGGTGATGCCGTCGTCGCCGCCCGCAGCCACCAGGACCCTGCCGTCGCGGTGCGCGGGGGAGAGCGCTCGCACCGCGCTCACGTCGATGGCGCGCGGCGCCTGCGGATCCCACAGGCGCACCGTGTGGTCGGCGCCACCGCTCGCCAGCAACTCCCTTTCTCCCACCCGCAGTACGCACAGCGAATTGACGGAGTCCGAGTGGCCTTGGAGCGTGACGACAGCCGCGCCTGTGGTCGGGTCCCACAAGCGGACGACGTCGCCGCTGGGAGCGGCGAGCAGCGAGCGCCCCTTGATCCGGACGGCACAAAGCGTGAACGCCAACTGGTCGGTGGCGACCCTGTGCACGGGTTGCCCGTTGGCAAGGTCCCACAGCCGGATCACCGAGTCCGAGCCGAGGCTGGCCAGCATGGTGCGGTCCTCAACCTCCAGCGCACACAGGGCGTTCACGGATCCGCTGTGCCCCCTGAGAGTCCGCAGGCGCTCGCCGGTGTTGGGATCCCAGAGCATGATGGAGGCGTCGTTCTCGTCCCCGCCGGACGCCAGGAGGGTCCGACCGCCGGCCTCGATCGCGCACACACTCTCGACCCAGCCGGTGTGCCCCTCCAGGACGCTGCCGCCCTCCCGGTCGGACAGGCTCCGCAGGACGACACTGCCGTGCGTGTCGGCGATCGCCAGCACGGGGCCGCGCGCGGTGTCGATCGCGCACAGGTCGCGGATCGTACCGGTACCGCCGCGCAGACGCCCCGCTGAGCGCTGCTGGTTCTCGTTCCACAGCCACACGTCGTCATCCGACGCCATGGCCAGGTACGTCTGGCCGTCCACCTGCAGTCCGCACATGCCCCTGATGCGGCCGAACCTCGGTGCGAGTGCGCGTACGGGGCGTGCGGTGAACGGGTCCCACAAGCCGACGGACCCGTCGTTGGAGGCGCTGGCCAGCAGCGGGCGGTCCGGCGAACCCAGCGCGCACACCGCGCGGATCTCGGCGCTGTGCCGGTCGAACACGGCCTCTTCGGCACGCGGAGCGACCGACGCCCACTCCGCCCGATACGGGCTGTCCGCCGCGAGCGACCAGTAGGCCCGTCCGAGCTCCTCTTCTGCCTCGGTCACGCTGAACAGAGCCGCACGCCGGGCGGGGGCGCTGTCGATGGCCTGCGGTGTCTGGCGCAGGAGCTGGGCGCGGGGAGCCTGCGTCATCGCCCCGCTCGCCGGGATCAGCCGCCGCAGGTCCGCATACAGCGCGTACTGCTCGTCCGCCAGCAATTCGTCCACCACCTTGCCGCGCAGCGCATGCCGAGGCAACGAGCGCAGCAGGTATGCGGGCGCGCAGTCCCACCCGACGCTCTGCCCATAGGCCAGGAAGGCGCGTGTGAGGGCGCGTTCGTCGTCCTCGCTCGCTCCGCGGTTGGCGCGCCCCTGCCGCAGCGCGTCGTCGAGCGCCTGATGGAACAGCCGGAACACGCCTGCGTTCTGCTCGTTGGTCCCGCTCTCGACAAGGAAGTTGGCCGCCGACGACCGTGCCAAGGAGCGGAGTTGCTCCTCGGACGGAGCGAAACTCGTGAGCTCCTCGATCGCCGCCCGCCACAACGGCAGTGGCAGTCCTGGCGCCTCCGCGTATGCCAGGACGCTGAGTGCCTCGGCCGCCGGAATGCCGTCGATGGCCGGGAGTCTGGCCAGGTACTCCTGAAGTGCCGCGGCAACGGTGGGGGTGAACGCGATGCGTGCGGGGTCGACCGGCCGGATGTCGTGCAGACCGTGGCTGCGCGCGGTAAGTCCGGCGACAAGGAAGTTCGCCTCAGCAAGTTCGGCGATGCGATCGGCGACGGGGCGGGCGACGCGTGCGTCGCTGTACGGATTGTCGGGGCGTTCGTCGCCCAGGAGTTGAAGGACGGCCGTCGTGTACTCGCTGAGGTCCGTCGCGGCGAAGAACTCGGGTGCGTCGAGATCCACGACATGGGCGGCCGGGCCGAACGATTCGAGTAGGCTCCCTGCGTCGTCCCCGCGCCTGCTGCCCACCACGATCCTGACGTGGAGATCCGCGCACGTCTCGGCAAGCGGGATGGCGATGTGCCGGGCGATCAGACGGGCCTGCTGAGGGCTGGTCGCCTCGTCCAGTGCGTCGATCACGACGACGAACGGCGTGTCCGGGCGGGCGGGGTGCTCGGTGAGGGCGGTCCGCAGGACCGACGCCAGCTCGCTCGCACGCTCGGGCGGCACGGCCGAGGCCGCCCGAGCGATCTCCTGAGCGACCTCCAGCGCGGTCTTCCCCTTGGCGTGCACGGCACACGACACGGTGCCCAACGGCGCGCGCACGGCCTGGTCGTCATCCGGGAGCGCCGCGGCGATGC
>Ga0123353_10017395_pt1 | contig 10568 bp, 7 predicted proteins | sample TergutLab28metaG_3_FD_92763 | JGI IMG/M metagenome (GOLD analysis project Ga0123353, IMG submission 92763) | Labiotermes labralis P3 segment gut microbial communities from Petit-Saut dam, French Guiana - Lab288 P3 | ecosystem: Host-associated > Arthropoda: Insects > Digestive system > Gut ... | reverse complement strand
ATGAACGGATTTTCAGCACTTGTTTGCGCATATTTTGATGTACTGAACCGTCGAAATCCTTCATCCACAGTTCGACTGTAAACCTCATGAAACACTGCACAATGTTCGCCTTCTCAACACATACGTCTGATCGCAGCTTCGTTATTAATAGACATTGATGCACACGTGCCACGTAGTCGCTTAGGGTGTGGTTACTTTCTGTGTGAATCTTACACTGCATAATACCTACAAACGTGAAAAACATTTACTTGTGTCATTTGTGAAATTACGGATTATAATTAGAATCGCATCGAAAAATTCTAAAGCAGTACCGACCCTAGAGTGTCCTCTGATCAATCCGCTGTGTGAAAAGGGAATGATTCGTTTTCACAGGGTCCTGTATATTATATCACCACCTAAACAGAATCCATCACTCCGGTTTGTGTTAAACTGAGCTGAGGAAATATAATTTCTTAATAACAGAGACAATCTTATGACTAGGTCGAATATTCCGATTCAGCAAGTTTTCTTTACTAACCTCTGTCACACCGCGTCCTGAATCAACACAGATAAATTCACTGTGAAATTTCTATTATATACAAGGCACACACAACGGCTGTATTAAATTTATGTTTAAGGCTGCCCGACGTCTCGTCTTCACTACCGTTGCATGCCCACTGACTGGAAAGCTCGGTCTCGGCGCCGCGGAATGTCACGTGGTGTCGGATATGGCAAATCATGCGCGTAAAGTCGCTCTGGGTATGTGTGTGCGTGTATTTTGTCCTATGGTGTCCCTTAACCACACAGTTTCAAACGAATCGGAGAGGAGTCGATCGTGCAGGTCGCTTGTAGGGATAATAAATCTACATACGAACGTGACACATTAAATAGACTAAATTTTTGCATTACCGTGACAGATCGCCTATCATTATATAATATGACATTGGCAAAGAATTCCGTGTAGAAAACTGAAGCCTGCAGTATTATTATTATTATTATTATGTCTACGTTGATTGTGTGTGTATGAGAGAGAGAGAGAGAGAGAGACAGCTGTACATGTATCTTTCTAACCTCAAATATTTAACTCCGACGAAATATTTTGCAGTTTTTGACTTACAAATGTTACTTCGCAGACAGTTTTTGTATTTATTCAGTACCGATGTGTCTGTATAGTCTTCTTCTTATTTAGAGCTTGTATTATCGATTCAAGATTTCCAGGTACCTGGAATTATTCCATGTTCATTCCTCAGTAACAATGACATGATTAATTGAATTACATACACTATCGACAGGCGACCATATAGACATGTATAAATCATACTTATTATCTCTGGAACTCGCAATTATAGTTTACAGGGAACAAAATTTTGCCAACTACACGTACCACTTGTTAAGATAAATTGTATTTCAACTAATTTGCCCTCCTGTACGTAGTCTATAAAACATGTGTTGGATCAAAAGAACATTCGTTTACTCGTGTTCCATGCTCCATATTGTCATGATTGGCCTGTCCCGCTTCACAAAGTTTTCCACATTATCTCATAAAAGGCAAGAATCTCAACAACAAAAAAAGTTACTGAAAAAAAAAGAATGTGTGTTTTGATTTTCTCGCCAATTTTTGTTCGAATCATTTCCCATTCTAAGAGAAAATGCGCAACATATGACAAAAAATATTTATTGGTCCTAATGAAAAATGCCTTTTGTTTTGTCCGATTTTAATTAAATTTGAATTTTCTCGACAGATTTTCGAAAAATGCTTAAACATCAAATTTCACGAAAACCCGTCCATTGGGAGCCGAATTATTCCATGCGGACGGACGAACAGTCATGGTGAAGCCGTTCGTAACTTTGCGAACGCCCCTAAAAATAGATACAAGAGGGAACAGTGTGCCCTGACGCTACATGACACGTCGTATTCATGACAAATGGGCCCACATGGCTCTCTTTATCAAGGATATTCCAACCTGTGATATGTTGACCAGTTCGGCATATTCAGACGGAGGTATGCATTTACAAGGAAAATCTATTGCTTTTCTGAGTAGTCTTCGTGGTTGAGGGGTTAAAACCCGTGCTTTTTATTCGGGACATTGTGCTGAATATTCTGAGTGGAGTTAAGTATGGCATATCTCATTTCCTCCAAGCGAATTCCCCTTGTACCTCTTTTTTTTCCGCTAGTCTTTCCTTCCACTTCCCTTCGAAATCGTTACTGACTAATAATTCTATCGTTTTCCGCTGTGTGGTCAGAAATACATAGAACGTCTTAAAATAAACAAAAGAAACGTTCGACATATTTAGTTGTGAACGATAGACCCTATAAAAGGTAACCTTTACATTTAGGACGTTTAAAGTCCAGGCTGCCCCTATTGGTCGGATGTTTTGGTCATGTAAATATTAAAATTGCAAGCCTCCACAACAAATACTATATTTTACACTCCATATATCGTAAGATTATGAAACTAAAACTGTTTGAAAGAGAATAAAATGAAACATTTATAGATTAAGTAGCAACAAAACGCACTCAAGGAGCTTTGTAATAAATTCAAAAATTCTTTTGTGCAATATATGAAGGTCGGTAGGAAAGGAATGCCGCCATTTTTTCTCAATAACTATAATTACAATTGTTATTAAATTTACGTATAACAAGATTAGGCCTACATCTTGTGGAAAGTTGAGATCGTTTTTCCATAAAGTCTCCTTCATTATCAACGCTCTTTTTCTACCCTTGCGCGAGACGCTCTATGCCGGTTGCTTAAACTCTTTACTGAAGCGTCGGAGCTCTTCCCATACGCTGCGTGTCAGCTTATAATTGTGGGCAAAAACGGCGTCCTCATAGTGCTTACTTCATGGGTCCAAAAATGTTGGAAATCGAAGAGTGGTAAATCGTGAATATATCTGTAATTTTCTATACGTTGTCCCTGCTCTTCGTTAATTGCAAGAATGGCGTTGTGAAATTAAGAGACCCGGAAAAATGCCACATAGAGCTGGGTATGGGAAAAAAGGCGATGGTAGACATATTTGAGCCTTGTTGATTGTCACATCAAAAGCCGTTTTGATTGGAAAATTGTCATGCTATAAAGTTTTGAACCTCTGAAAAATGAAGAATATGACAACAGTGTTAATTTTTAAAATTAGTGTATACGATGCTAAACCTGATGGTGACAAACTGGTCAGAAACTCTACAGTATAAAAGCCGTTCGCTCTTATTATAGTTGTAATTTACAGTGTCTATGTTGTAGTAAGTCCCGGAACTCTCTGGCATTAAAGTCTGCAGTATCTGTTTATTCATTTCAGTACAGTCTTCTTTCTTTTGACTCAGAATTGCAATGTTGTTCAGACTGTGTATTATTTACGGTAAGTAATCCATTTGGAAACTGACAGTCCTGCTTTCCTTGGGCGGCTTGAGGCAGCACTGTCGGTTTTTTAGGGTTAGCTTTTTGTTGTAAGTTTTGAGGAGAAATTAATGGAAGCCAATTATAGTGTCATCAATGCTGAATCGTACGCTTTCTAAACATGTCTGTTTTGAAAAGATTCTTCGGTAGTTCGGAGGATCATGATTTCGCAGACAGATGCTGTTTTAATACGTGTAATTTGGTTGTTATTAATTTCGCAAAGAAACCGGCCGTAAATGCAGTCTGGCTGCTAAGAAATGCCGACATAGTTTAGCTTGCACCTAAAACACGACTTTTTGAATTTCGTATTCTCCCACCTCCCCAACTAAATTTGTCCGTATTGGCCGAATATGAATTTAGGAATTGCCCGTAGGCTTATCCGAATATTCTAAAACTAATGTATTGTTTCCCCAAGTTTTTCGAGCCGGAAGTTTATTGCTTAGCTACAAAATCCCCTACACTCGCGAGCAAACACAAATTTGGGGAATGTTAACTGGTGCAACTCCAGGAATTATGGGCGCTTGGACCTGTCCAGTATAGAATACAAAGTCAAGACTCTGAGTTAGAAACTTTACAGTTTTGATTGCTAACTGATATCCCAACATTAAACTCGCTATGACTGCAGCGATATGCTGCTTCTCCGCTAACATACCGACCACCCGCGAACTTCCCTTAGCAGTGACTGCTAATTGCACTGTGGCTTCTGTAACTTAGAAATTAAGGATCGGAGGAAATATATTCTCCCATAAATCCAACCCCTCGTCCTTACCTCAGGGTTAAGTGGATCCTTATCCTGGGTCACGAGGGAAGCGGTAACATGTGCAGAAGGGACATTCTGTGGAGGGTTACTACGACACACGTTGGCTAAAGGGACCAAGTCAGAAGGTATCGTGCTGAATGGTGTAGTAATAACAGTATCGTAAACGATCCCACTGGGGAACCAGGCAGCGCTCCATTGCGTGTAGGCCTTCCTTCCGCGTGGGGCTGTGTGAACGGTGACCGTACGTTTTCTCCACATCTTGTTGGAGAGCTCCTTAACTGGGGACTCGGAGAGATATGAATGAATAAGTGAATGATCCAATAAACCATGGGCTCTGGAGACAGCCTCTGTCTCCAAAGGGGCCTTTTTAGTGCTACATGGAGGGGACTCCTTTACCGGAGACCTTGAGGGAAAGGAGAAATTTTGTTTCCTCAAGATTACTTGATTTCTTGGAGGGAGGGGTAGCTCCATGCAATGTGTAAAAGAAGGTTCTGAACAGGGGCATTTCTGCCCATAGGGGACCCGTTGGGGGTGCTGGAGGAGAGGTTCGTTTACCCGAGACTTCAAGAGACAGGAAACGAAGACTGTCAGTGGACTGTCTCTCTACGAGGACTCTGCGAGGGGAACATGGAGGGAGGGCTCCTTTACTGGGGACCGTGAAGGATATATAAAGGAAGGCTCTGGAGACAGGCATCTCTCTCCATATTCTCCCCACTGGGGAAGCTGGAAGGGAAGTTCTTTTTCCGGGGAATTCGAGAAATAGCAAAAGTGGGCTCTGCGAGGGGACCCTGGAGGGAGGGCTGCTTTTCTAGGGATCCTGAAGGATATGTAAAGGAAGGCTCTGAAAACAGGTTTCTTTGGGGGACCACGGAAGGAACGCTGCTGTACCGGGGACCTTGAGAGAAAGGTGACATTTATCGTGAGGCCTTGTTTACTGGGCACTCTGAGAGATATGTAAAAAAAATGGCTCTGGAAACGAGCAACTCTGTCCATAGGGGCCCTGTTGGGGAACTTGGAAGAGGGTTCTTTCACGGGGAAATTTGAGAGACAGTAAAACAGTGCTCGATAAATGGAGCGTCTGTCTCTATGGGAGCTCTGTGAGGGAAATGTGGACGGAGGGAACTCAGAAAGCTAGGTCTTGTTAGTACCCGGAGACAGGCTCGAAAACTGATTTAGGACCTCAGTCCGACAGTAAAGACCAGAAAATTGTACTTTAACAGGACAAAATCCAGTGTTGTTATAGGCCTTTTTATTGCACATAACACCATGAAAATATATTTGTACTTAATGGGGCTGATCAAGAGCCACTAATGTAGGAGGTGTGGAGCAGAGAAAGAAACCTCAGCCAACGTTTTGTGTGAATGCGAAGCTTTGGTTTCACTCAGACGTACACATCTGGGCTCCTTTTCGTGGACCCAGAGGATGTTTAGAGTGTCTAAGTCTGGGGGCCAATTGGAACTTCAGTAGTGGAACAGTGCTGCCATGATTTGGCATCAGATTATGGGGGCACAAAGGGCCCGTCTACCGAAAGGGTTCGAATCCCACCATTAATCTAATCTAACCTAACCCTCTACAGGTGTCCCTGCCACACCTGTTACCGCCTGCCACGTGACCCAGATTACGGATCTCCACGTAACCCTGAGGTACGGACTAGGGGTTGGATTTACGGGCGGTGTCACAGCTACTGCCACGATGGGCACTTTATGCTACTTCCGCGAGCCGCTGCTCTTTTACGGCATGATGTTTCGGCAAAGAAGGAAAAATACTGAACAGAAGAAATTAGGTTTTACACACTTAACTACAATTGCGTATTGCAAATGATACGAATCGTTAATGGGCTATTCTGGGGTTTAACTTGATATCTCTCTGAGATTCGCTAGTTGGTTTCTCACCTGAGAGGCCAACATGTTTCACACAGATGCTGTACTATGAGTGTGAACGATCCACATGCCACACAACGCCCATATAGACTGATGCATTCCGAAATCACCGTGCGTGTAGTTTTCGTCTACACTGCAACGTGTTTACGCCAGCAAATGGAAAGCCAAGGACAGAAGAACCCAGCCAAGACCACTTATGACATACCCCATAAAATTAGAAGCATTGTGGATGAAAATATCTCATGCAACGTTGGCATGAGCTTTCACTGTTCCTCTTAAAAGGTACTGCAATAATCAGCCCCAGGAGATCATTAATAGTTGGCAGCATGAATTTGTCAAGGATATACAGAGTTATTCAAAATGATGGTCGGGATACAGTTGTCCAGCGGCAATTCCTCACAAAATTCGGGAAACAACCACCATCTGACAATTCCATTCGAAGGTGGTATGCACAGTTTCAAGAGACAGGGTGCGTGTGTATCCCGGAACCGAAGGTACGAATCAGAACCACCATTGAAACCATCGCCGCTGACATGCTACAAACATTTTGGAATGAACTCGATTATCGTGTTGATCTTTGTAGAATCACAAAGAGTGCACATATAGAGCACCTGTAAGGTATGTAGCAAAAATTTGGAGTGTTGTTCTATTAAATAAAAAAACATATACTCCTATCTTAAGTGTATTGTGTATGACAATTTGTCAAAACTCCGACAATTATTTTGAATAACCCTGTATATATATATATATATATATACAAATTCTCAGCCAGCACAGGCACCTCTGTTATCAAAACGAAGCTGTCAATGTTATTTGGGAAATCACTGTTCCGTGCAGCTGAATTATGATAACTAAGTAATCACATAAAAAATTGGATCCACTGTGGCAAGCATTAAACAGCTGTAGCCTGATATTCGTTTCATTAACATCATGTTTAAAACTTCGGTTCCCACCCCACAGAAGACACAGTGAAAAGCCATTAATAAGTTCAGTCACATAGTGCTGTTTATGTAAATAATCGCTGATATTTTTTTAAGTGGTAGGAAATACAGAGTGCTAAGGTTGTGAATGTTAAAGCAGGCGATACACATTATTTCCATTGCTGTTTAAGCGGCTAACATTTCTGAATCCCGAAGCGTGTGTGGAAGAAACAGCGTATAATTTATGTAAAATATTTACGTCAATTAGCTAGGTACTTACCTTAATATTAACGTTACTCAATGTGGAGTGATCACGTAGGTGCTTTCGCTAAGGCATACCGTTCTAATGAAGCCTGCTTCCGTCACTTGACAATTTAACAGATGTACGACACATTTCACTCACACGTTCTGAATGGATGCTTGATCAATAGCGCACTGCAGTCCGGGTTGTCGCGGAAACAGATAGCAGAATTTAGTTACGGACCGACAGATGTCACTGTGGTTTCATAGGGCGCGCATTTTAAATAACATTTTGGTTTGGTGTTATCAATATATAATTTATTTCGTTTTGGATAAATGATCTTGTTTCTGGCCGAAATGGAGAGTCATTTATTGCAACTTTGTAAGAGGAAATAATGAATGGTTAATTTTTATTTACGTTCTGAAGTCTAAAAAACTGTGAACTTAATTCACTTTGTTACTATATATTGCCGTCAACACAATTATAATAGAATATAATACTAATGCAACATGTTTCGACTTACAGTAGTCATCTTCAGGCTAAGTTAAGAACCGTTATTGCTTTACAGCGTGGTTATGCGCATTTGGGATCCCATATGGCTTACAGTGTTTTGCTGCGGTTTTTTTTAACACAATGTGACTTATATTTACTGTGCTATTATAAGTAGGGTTAAGTGTGTGGCGTGTGTAAAACTACTTGTGTCCGTTGTTCTTCTTATAATAGCACAGTAAACATAAGTCACACTGCGTTAAAAAAACCGCAGCAAAACACTGTAAGCCATATGGGATCCCAAATGCGCATAACCACGCTGTAAAGCAATAACGGTTCTTAACTTAGCCTGAAGATGACTACTGAAGTCGAAACATGTTGCATTAGTATTATATTCTATTATAGTTGTGTTGATGGAAATATATAGTAACAAAGTGAATATATAGATACACAACAGAATGACTTCATTCAAACTGTGAACTTAATCTTTAGAAAACACATGTCCGTTGCGCTTTATTCAACGTATATTTATTTCAATGCACATCGGCTCAATAGCCAGACCATCATCAGACCTGCATAATGGCAAGAGCCTTGCGAATTACCGTTGCTAGCAAATACTATTGCGAGTGAAATATTTTTCTACAAATCGGGAGGGCCGGCAAGTGTTGACTGGATATTTCTCCTTGTGGCGCCGGTAACTGAGGGAATTAGTAAAATTTGGTAAAGAGGTTTACAATCCCAGCAGTACACCCCTGGCCACAGTGTCCAAATGCGAATCAGAAGAGCATCCCTTTCCCAGTGCAATGACAGTAGTAGTGTTTTTGAAATGACAACCGAAAAGTTAGCACAAGTACTTTAATAGAGAAGTGAAAATTTCAAAGTCAGTGACAAGTATTTTCACTGTTATTAATTAAACGACCGCTTTTCATCGATTCTAAAGCATCCTTTTTCACAATTTAAAATACTGAAACCGGGGGTCGTCTTAAGTTTGATGGTGTCCAAGAATCGACGTCAAAAGTCAATATGACTAATAATGAAGAAGGCAGTGATGCATCCATAGCTCATGTCGAAACACATTGAAACGACTTCGTACGTAGCTACAAAAATTCCGTAAACCAGTGTCTTATTTTTTCTGTTTTATTTAATGCCGTTTTCAGTAGCTCAGGTTGATTAACACCGAGTGGTAAGGCGACTGGTGAATAATGAAACGTGAAGGTTCGGAAGGAGACAATCAATGCTTTCTTGGTAGAACCGTCCGTCTTTTTGGAGGGTTGGGGGGGGGGGTAATGAGTAAACTCGCCAAAATCTCGTCTCTAACTCAAGATTTGATATCCGTGTCATACGAAACAGGAATGCTGCTCATTCAGCTTCGAAATTCAACGTTTAGATGTTGTTAAATATTAAACTACATATATCACAGTGTATTTATATCCTTTTAGACATAACTTGTAACTTACAGTGCGTATATCCCAGGCATTAGAAGTTTCTCAACAAGCATGCGAATTCGATTCAAAACTCTCTCTCGCCATATATATATATATATATATCGCGAACCATTGATCATTTCAAATGGAACGTGAACTACATTTCGAAAAATGAATGTGATATTTTTAAGACGCTATGGCAAATAAAGGAGAAGGGACAGAATTATAAATGGACATTTACTAGAGAACTTGGGGATCCTACCCAGTGACAGTACCACAAGCCCCGTGTTCTTGTTCGGTTAATGTTGCGTGACTGTTCAATTTGTGTGTGCAATATTTCCATACCTCAAGTGGTTAGCACCCGGGCTTCCTATTTGGCATTTTGACCTGAAAAACTGCTCTATCATTCCACGCTTCCTAAAGTAAGATAATCTGAACTGCTGGTAGCGTCGTTGCGCAAACAGCAAATATATAATTTTGTATTAGATTTTGAGGATCGATGCTAATTATGACAGCGTTTCACTGGACGTGTAATGAACATGCAGGAGGCATGTAATTAACAAACATGAAGGCGTTTGTTCCTCCAGCTGTAAGGTCATGCTTTATACACTTGCTCTGTTAGTGTAGCGACAGGGCAAGGTTTGTATCCGACGGGAAGATCTTGCGTAACGCCGGGAACAACCTCCTCCCGTTGTCTGTAGACAATGACCGCTGGTATTACTTTTCGGCAGCAGGTTGGGAATTGCCTTTCGAAACAAGTCTCATAGGAAAGCAAGATACATTATATCATGGGAGACTGAGATTTATATATCAGAATGTTGCTTTAAAAATAACACGATTAACTATGTATTTCCTGTGATAAGTGGAATCTTTGGAGTGGAAAAGCAAGTTATTTTTTTCAAGAAAGTAATGCTTTGTCTCTACTTTTGTTGTAATTTGTAAACCTACCCCCGAAATATGTAGGCTAATTCACATACAGGGCTGGACTGCGAGTGTACGCAAGACCATGTCGCCACGAACCACTCTGAAAATGATCTATCAAAGCCACAGCACGGTACAGTACGATGCCAGTGCAGTACATGTGAACATAACCCTTACCCTGCTAACGTGGAGAAAATGGTGAGCTCCTAATAATGCCAGCAAATGGCAGATGGGATTTAACTTGGCGGTTAACGGGTTAAAGACGGCGGCCTGTTGACGGTCTGTGAACCGTATGTAAACCGTCAAACCTTCTTATAACATTCGGCTGTTTCCGGTTACCACGCTGAAGTTCACGAAAGACACAGACGACCCAGTACTGCAGTACTGTCGCTGTCCTGTCTTCTAAGTATAAAAGTTAGCCTTAATTAGTTTCCTATATATATATATGCGAAACGTCCGGTCCCTCTCTTGAGCCACACGTTTGGTCCACACCAGCATATCCTTGTTGCAAGATCCATTGGTCTCCCAAGTGACCTACTCCTCTGGTTTCCGGCTGCAATTCTGT
>Ga0123353_10017391_pt1 | contig 10569 bp, 9 predicted proteins | sample TergutLab28metaG_3_FD_92763 | JGI IMG/M metagenome (GOLD analysis project Ga0123353, IMG submission 92763) | Labiotermes labralis P3 segment gut microbial communities from Petit-Saut dam, French Guiana - Lab288 P3 | ecosystem: Host-associated > Arthropoda: Insects > Digestive system > Gut ... | reverse complement strand
TTATTCAATATGTAGTCTTTGATTTCGGGAATCCTCTTCTTGTTTAAGACGCGTTGCGCACGGACTTCAAGCGGTAGCGAACTATCCGAATATTTTAATAATTGAACCGCTACATTAAGCGGACACATGACTGTGTAGTATTGCCGTCCCGCTTGAACGCCGCGAACCGCTGATAACTCGTATGATTCTTGAATTTTTCTTGCCGTTGCCACGGTCATCCTCCTCTATATTGGAATCATGAAATATTTTATAAGAAGTATAGATATATGCTTATGGAAGTATTATAAACTAACTTCCACGAAATTGCAACCCCTTTTTGCACTTTTCTGCGTTGATTCGATAAATTTCATTATTTTAGGTTTATTTTTCTGATTAGATATGTTATAATACTTTGTATATGCGTTGAAATCGGCGTGACGTGAGTTCTCAATGAAGGGAGGCAGACTATGGCGCAAATCGGAATTCCCAAGCACATTACCTTGCGGGAATATCAGAAAGATGCAATCCGGGCGTGGCTTTCCAATCAAGGACGCGGCATATTAGAAATGGCTACAGGCAGCGGAAAGACCATTACCAGCATCTGCGGCATGGTCAAGCTTCTTGAACAATTTCAAAACGTCGGAATCCCCTGCGGACTGATAATCGTCTTACCTTATAAAGTATTGCTCGAACAATGGGTAGAAATCCTGAACAGCTTTGAAATCTATCCCCAAGTCTGTTATGAATCCAAAACCATATGGCAGAAGAAACTAACCGAGCTTGTCAATTTATTTAACAAAGGCAGCCGACCAAACCTTTTTATTATTACGACAAACACCACATTCGCAAAGGAAGAATTCCAAGACGAGATAAAGCGTATTAAGCACGAATTTATCTTTTGCGCTGACGAAATGCACCATCTCGCGACCAAACAAGCCATCCCGCTCTTGCCGGAGAACGCCACGTTCCGTTTGGGACTGTCGGCGACCCTAATGAGTCGTTGGAATGATGCCGATATGGAGCGACTCAAAGGTTATTTCGGAAGCGGTATCGTATATCAGTTTTCTCTTGAACGGGCGATTAAAGAGAAGTTTTTGACCCCGTACATATATGAGCCAGTATTTGTGGAATTGACACCCGCTGAAAAAGCAGAGTATTACAGCCTTTCCGCTAAAATAGGAAAAGCCCTTGCGATAAACAAAGGCTCATTCGATGACGAAGCGTTGCAAGGTTTAATGTTCAAACGCGCCCGTCTTATAACTGCTGCGGACAATAAAATCGAAGTTCTCCGTGATATGAAGGACAAAATTGTCGGAACAAAATACAATCTGTTCTATTGCGGTGATGAAATAGAAGGCGACGAACGGTATGTAGAAAAAGTAAACAAGCTGTTGTCTTTTGAATTCGGGATTAAGTCGCACACTTTTACATCCAGCGAAGACAAACCAACGCGGGAATATGTTTTGGAACAATTCAGTAAAGGCGATATTGAAGCCATCACCGCAATCCGTTGTTTGGATGAGGGCGTTGACATTCCGCAGCTTCGCAGAGCATTTATCCTGTCAAGTGGTACAAACCCGAAAGAGTTCATACAACGCCGCGGGCGTATACTCCGTAAAAGTCCCGGCAAGGAAAAAGCCGAGATATTCGATTTCTTCGTTGTCCCGACCCTCGACCCCGACGAAATACGGCGCATGGGAAGCAGTGAGTTGAACATTGAACGCCGTATACTAAACCGTGAATACGAGCGGTTCAAGGAGTTCGCAGACTTAGCCCTCAATAAGCAGGAAGCCTATCAGAGACTCATGCGGATTTGGGATTTATATAATCAAGAGTAGACTATACAAATCATCTTCATTCAGGAGGATTTCAAAATGCCCGATGCAAACGAACACATTGACCAACAGGAAGAACTACGGAGAATTATGAGCGAGTATGACCTGACAACCCGAAAACTGTATCAGGATGTTTTAGACCTATACAGTGAAAAGGGTGTTCAGGTTTCAAAAGCCGTAATTTTAGGCGAGATAAAGGATAAAGTAAAGGAGGCGGCTAAATGATTATTACGAAACTGACCGCCAACAACTTTTTCCGATTTTTCGGCTCGTATTCCTTTGAGTTCGCGCACGGAAAAGACAAGAACGTCACGGTAGTCCGTGGTGACAACGGTACAGGAAAGACAACATTGCTTAATGCGTTTTACTGGTGTCTATATGGCGATGTAATGGAGCCGCTTGTTATCGAAAAGCTCCTAAACGAATTAGCTGAACACAAGATAGCCGTGGGGGACACTGATGATGTTTTCGTAGAAATTTTCATTGAGGACAAAGGACACGAATACATAATCAAACGCCAACGGTCTTATAAAAATCGGGATAATACAGTCGTGCCATTCGGCGATGAAGAATTCAACATCAGCCAAATGGACGGCAATGGCAACCCTATACCGGTAAAAGACAAGCAGAATTTCTTCGACAACTTTATCCCGAAAAATTTGAGAGGGTTCTTCTTCTTTGATGGCGAACGCATTAACCGATTGGCTCAGGTGGATGGTCGTGATGAAATCAAAAAGGCTATCCTTGATATTTTAGGGCTTACAAAACTTGAAAGGCTCAAGGAATTCTTTGAAAATCTGAAAAAGGACTACAACAAGGAACTAAAACAAAATTCAGATCGTGAACAACAGCACTTGACGGAAGAATATGAAACGCTCATTGCCCAACGCGATAAGATGCAAGACAAGATTGACCAGTTCAAGGATAATCTACGCATTGCGAATCAAAATCTTGCTGAAACAGAACGCTATTTAGAAACCCACAACAGCGAAAATGTCAAAACCCAACAAAAACTCCGCAAGTCCTTAGAGGACAGTGCCACCGCACTCGGCAAACAAATCATCGAAAAAACCAAAATAAAAAATGCCCTTGTTACCAAGAGCTTTAAAAACAATCTGATTGTAGAGTGCTTTAACTATTCCTATGAGTATCTCGAATCCAAACGGCAGCGCGGTGAATTGCCGTCTGACATTAAAGTTCAATTCATTGACGACCTTTTGCATGACCACACTTGCATATGCGGCCGCTGCCTTGATGAAGGTTCAACGGAATATAAGGCGGTCGAGGCTAAAAAGGCTTATGCCGGATGCAACGAGCTTGACGATGCTTACCACAGACTGACCGCATACATAAAAGCTCAACAGGGAGAAACGGCAACCTTTTTCAAGCGTTATCATGACATAAACGGCGAAATTTTTGATTTAACGTCTGAAAAGGAAAGCAACGAAAAGCAAGCGAAAGAAATTGGCGCAGCCCTGCGTAAATCCGATGAAGAAGAAATCGCCCAAAGGGAAGCTCTGCGTGACCAACTTAAAAATGATATTTTGGAATACACCCTCACCATTCGCCAAACTGAAAATGAACTGGCTGATAAAGAAAACCAAATTGCCCAAAAAGAAAAGCAAATCAAACAGGCGGAGTTTAAGGGAGGGCAAGCCGAAGTTATCAAAAAGCGTCTTGATTTAGCATTTCAGCTTGCTGATATGAACGAAAAAATCCGCACTTACTTTATCGAAATAACAAGAGCCAATTTAGACAGCCGCATTCGAGATGTGTTTAACACGATGAAGGAAAAGGAGTATCGCTTTGCCCGATTGACAAGCAATTTCATATTAGAAATAACAAACGACCTTGAAGACGCCGAGGACAACAGGATTCTCTCGACCGGAGAAGGACAAGTCGCAAGCCTTTCATTTATCGGATCGTTGGTATCGTATGCCCGTGAAAAAATGCAAGACGAACTGATGTCTGATTTCAGCGGAGGCGATTTCCCGATTGTTATGGATTCGCCTTTCGGCAACCTTACTAAAGGACACAAGGGCAACGTGGCGCGCGAGATAGGCAATCTTGCTTCTCAAGTCATTGTTATTGTTTCAGACGAACAATGGTCATCGGTGGTCGAGGACAATATCAGCCCACGGGTTGGCGCGTTTTACAGAATGGAAGACGGGTCAGACGAAAAGCAGAGCGTGGGTGAACACACGGTCGTAAGGAGGGTGAAGTAAGATGGCAAAAACATCAATGCGAAAAAACGCCGAGTATGAAAACTATTTTCAAGAGCTTGGCAACAGCCCAAATAAAATCTTTGATAGCATGAAAGATGTGTTCATGTTCGCGGCGGCGGTCGGCTATAAGTACAACGAGAATGTTCCTTTCCAAAAGGCTGGTGGCGAAAACATCGCACTTCGCTTTTTCGATGACGATGACAATAAAATTATTGACTTAATCGCATTAGCTGTTACGCAACAAATAGACATCCTGCTTTCCGGCGAGGAGTATGTGGATAAGAAACTCAAACTCATAGAGAATTTGGCGAATGGTGGTATGGGCGTAATGGTCAACGCCTTTTGCAAGCCAGTCATTGACACCTCAGAGCTATATAAATTCGTAGAGTCCTTTGAAGACGGCTCTGGCAATAAACCCAAAGTGGACATTGCAAGTTTCTTGCAAGGCGCTATGGGGAGCTTATAAATTAAAATAGAAAGGAAACCATTAAATGAGTACAGCAAAGAAGCAAAAACTAACGCACGAAGATTTATTCGATTTTGTAACACGGAAAAGTTGGATAACTCAAACAAGATATGCTACAGCTATCGGGTATAGCGATGGATCAAAAATAAGCACATATAAAAATAAGCGTATTAACAAAGGCCTTCCATTTCCAAGAGAAACCATAGAAAAAATCTCAGCTAATTCAATGGAGTTAGCCATACAGTTGTGTCGCGGATATGAAAACAAATCAAAATCCACATTCGAGTATGAGTTTCCTTTTTTGCAAGCAAAAATAAAGCTATTACAAAGTTCATATGAACTTCCAAACGGGCAAGATGCAAAACTAACTCAAAAAATGGACGATGTCGAGGCAAATCAATCAACTGCTACACGCGAAATAGAAGAACTGTTACACGGTTTAATATTATCACTTGAAAGTAAAGCTACGCCTGTCGCATCACAAATCGGCGGCATAATCGCCACAACAGATGAGTACGATAAAAACATTCGTGAATGCAGAACAAGACTTACTGAGCTTTACGATAGACATACAAATGATAATGTTTGCTATCTAAGTAATCAACGAAATGAAATAATTAAGATTTCTGAAGATTCAACAAGAATACTTCGTGAAGTCAATTTCACGGAGCGGTTAAGCAAAAAAGCAGGGGTTCCCTTTACTTATGAAATTGAACGTCATTTTGACAGAACTGAATTTAACCAAACAGATGACGAATTCTCAAAGCAAAAATACGGGGGATTGACTGTAAAAATAAATGGTCAATCATTAGATGAGTATTACAAGGATTCGGGTTTGTCTCCGACATCAATGATACCAAAAAAGAAAGTTGCCGAAGTTTCAGGAGCAATAACTGACTGGGAAATCATTTCGCGTTATCCAATAAAAAATGACGAAACCGATTTTTATATTGAAGCGAGTTATACATCGGAAGCTCAATTTGAAATAGAAAGAAACAATTACATTTATCGTTTAAAATTCCCATGTAAAAGCATCGAACATAGTTTTACTCTTGATGGCAACATAAAAAATATGTGCGAAATATTAGTGCGTCCTCTTCTTCCTTTTTATTCGGTAAAAGGGAACAAAGAGCCTAATCCAGTTTCAAGTAATAGGGATAAAAGCAATGTGACATATAGAATCTCTGGATGGAATATTACAGGAACTGGATATGTGAGGAGCATTAGATTAAGAGAGTTACTTTTGCCAATGGATAAGGATTTGCAAACGTTCTGTCATAAAAAAGTTGTAAAAAAATGATTTGAAATCGTGTTAATTTCAATTTCAGCGTTAGACCAGTCGGGGGTTTCAGATTCAATTCCGATTTTTTTTAAACTCTCAGATAGTAAGCATTTTCCACTTTCTTCAATCATAGAAATCAGCCCACTTATCTTGTCTACGTTTTTGGTTTTTATGATTTCATACATATGATATGACAACAATCTGCCAATCATATATGGAAAATTATAGTATGGTCTATCGCTATAATAAAAATGAGGCTTACTTATCCATGTAGTAGGATTGTATGCATCTTCGTCTGGCAAATCACCAATAATATATTTTTGTTTTGACAACATCAATTCTGTTAGTTCGTCGGGCGTAAAGTAATGAGAACCGCAATTTTCAGAAACATCCTTTTCAAAGAGATACCTTGATTGCACATCAATAAGTGTTGATGAAAGACTTGTAAGCTGCATTTCATATATTTGCTTACAGTGTTCTGGATGCACTTTGCACAGTTCGTTACAAGCTAATATTTCGAATAATTGCGCGACACTTTCCTTTAAGGTTATTGGAGCGGCACTGGCAAAATAACCGTATTTGTTCATTAAAGAATAATGAACGCTATGCCCCAATTCATGAGCAAGTGATATAAAACTGCGCAAATTTTCAGAATAAGTTAGCATTATATAGGTCGAGTTTTTTGCTGCGATATTTGTACAGAAAGCTCCTGATCTTTTCGTTTCATTTTTTTCGTAGTTAATTAAATTATTACAAATAGAGTGTTCCACAATTTCACCGGCTTCGGGGCTGAAATTGTGGAACGCTCTTTTAATTACTTCTATTGCGTTGGGAAAAGACAATGGTAGAATATTATTATGATTAGAGATGTAATTTATATTATACCACTTAAAGGAGTCAGCACCAATACGGCGTTGCTTGACTGCAACGCCTTTAAGGATATTCTTTGTAATTCTTCCAATAGCATTTAAGCTGTTGTCAATGAACCTACGAGAAATTCCCTCGGAATAAAGCACCATATCCAACACAGACGAATATCCTCTTGCTTTTGCCACAAGATGGTTTTCCGCCTTAATTGCATTCATTGCTCTACAAGAAACTTCTTTAACCGAAAGACATATTTCCTTTTCTTCGTCAAGCCCCTGTCTGCGAATGTTTTCATCATTCTCCAAAAGAAGAGCCTGAGCGGCACAGAGTGATTTCCCATATGAACTTTTCGCACTTTGAAGAGATATTTTCCGAAGAGAAGACCAATTGCTTCCGTTGATCCTCTCCATATCGGAAATCATTCGCTCGGTTTTATCATCAGTTAAATGTGAGATCATTCTTTTTAGGCGTGAAATATAGAAAGTGCGATTGGATGTATCGTTTTCGCCGGAAGGCTTGTCCACATTTTGAGCAAGCTCTTTCTCGGCGTTTTTGATTTGTGTGTTTATTAACAAAAGGTTCTGCTCTTCATTTGAATAATAGGTATTTGAGCGGTCTTGAGCGAGATTAAGCTTAATATACGAATCCAGTAATTCATATTGAGCAAACGCATTTTCTAAGAATTCGATTGTTGCAGAGGACTTTTCTTTGTTTCTTAGAGATTCGATTAAGTCACTCTTTGAGTTTTCATACTCTTGAACTGAACAAAACAAGTCGGCTAAATTCCAGGACATTTATTTTTTACTCTCCTTATTGCCCATGAGTTAGGGCATTTACTTCGTTACTTAGTATACCAAAAATAATCAGATAATTCATTGCCCTTGACTTGACCGCAACTTGCGGACAAGTAGAAATTCTTGCGGCAAATAAGAAATATCTGATCATGTCAAAAATGACTGCATATACTATGTTTGAAGGATTATTTTTAAAACTAATAAAAACATTATCTGCGAAGTAATTTGCATATGAGACAACCCATATTATTTAACCATTTAGCTGATAAGTCTTAGCAATTTACTTAGGTTTATGCATATTTTATAATGAGGGCATAGATTTTTTTTACGATTCCACATGGCATGAATAAATTATTGAAAGAACCATAATAATTAAATAGGAGTCGAAAAAAGGATTTATTTGGAATAGAGCAAAAATTAAAAAATTGTATTATGACTCTCAATAAGGATTTATACATATGATAAAAGAAAGGACGTGCTTGCCGATGACGAGCCATCAATTCTTCGAATCTATCTTTGTCGAATATAAGGTCATTACGATTCCGTTGTTAAGCGTCATCGCAGTGATTGTTTTAAAGGCTGTTTCCTTGCCGGGTAGGCTTGAAGGGGACAGGCTCAAAGAGTTGCTCCATTTTGGAGGAAGTCTGCGGAATTCTGGCTTGATGTACATGATAACCTCTGTTGGCTATCAGACACAGTTGGCTTTTACGCATCCTCCACCTCAGATAAACTCAGCGAATTCAGTGCTGGTTCAAAACTTCCTGATACTGGTCTACATATTGACCGCACTGATATTATCTCTCCTTTTGCGAAATTATGGTCATGATAAATCCGATAAGATGATGATTGGTTGGATTGTTGTGTCCGACATCATCGGAATTGGGATGTTGCTAATGGCAATTTGGTTTATTGGGTAACATCCCGTTCCACTCCACCCACTAAGGCCGTTGAATATAAAAGATTACGAAAGGGGGCGTTTTCAATGGCAAACACATCAAAATATACAAAGCCGTTCAAATGCCCCGAATGCGGTCAAGGGCGGCTAACGGACATCCCCATCAATGCGGATTGGCGGTGTTACGTTACATACTATCCGCAAAATCTCTTTTATCTGGCTGACAGCATACCAAAATGTCCGAAATGCGGGAAAGAGATTGGGGTCAAGCGATTTGCTACGCCGGAACTGGCAAAGGAAGAATCACAGCGTTTGTTATATTGTATGCGCAGGTAAAGGTATTGGTTACCGTGCCACAATCAATTTATATGCGAAGGAGGGCGTTGATATGACATATAAAATCAAATAAAACAAAGCCCTTTTAGCGAACCGACAAACCATTTACTCGCAATCGGTTAGACCGGTCACGCTACAATTAAATACTATTATAACACTCATGTCAAGCGCATCACCCACCCGGTAAATACCGGGATTGCTTCAGCCATTTGCGTCTGAGGGTCTGCGGTCGGAGCCTTACAAAGTGAGCTATTTCAGCTTGCTTCGTAAGGTTCTTTTTTATTGCCTTTCGCTGCTGATATAGCGGAAAGGCAAATTATGAAAGCCCTACATATCAATACTCCAATCCGCGGCCCACCTTCTTGAAGTTTCAAGCAAACCACAGACTACCTGAAATTTTAAGGAGGAACACAACATGAATATCATTGTAAAAACAATTCGATGCATTGTAAGGGAAGGATTGTACAATCCTTCCGTACGGTGGCTAAAACGAGCAAAAAACGTTATCAATGCTGTAGTAAATTTCTTTAATCCTAAAACCAACACAATAAAAGACAGTTTTCAAAAAAGAGTAGTAAAAGGATCAGGATCTGTCAGTGGCGGTTATAGCGAGTTTATGCTTCGAGGACAAAAAGATCGAAAAATTATTCCAAAAAGCGACTCTACCGAATTCTTAGTGGGAGTGTTTACAAAAGCATCTATTATTAATGCCACTGGGAAAATAGGATGCGGAAGTAATCAAAAATCTTTTTCTTTAAAGAGTGTTGTCGATGTTTTAGTTACAACTGTTCAACTTGCATTGAGTACAGTAGGAATATGCTTCAAAGTAAGAGCGGCAATGATCTCTGGAAGAGCGACTTTAGAATTCAAAATTTTCAATACACAAATTGAATTTGGTATAACAGGAGATATTTTTTCAATTGGAACGGAAATAACTATTGGAAGTTTTGATGGTGCTTTTGACTTGAGGATAAATGCCAGTTGTGGAATTGGTGGTGGTTTTGTGTTCAGAGTTAAGCCGTGTTGCAAGAACAAAAACAGCTTGAAACAAGCACGTTAGTTCACCCCAATAGACGCTATGCCGCAGGAGCATAAAGCTGATTGGAACAAGCTAAATGAATTATTTTTGTCCGTAATCGAATAAAAATAAAAACAATATTCAAGCATCCTAATGTAACGACCGCACACCGTTTTCCTTTTGGAGAGCGGGGGAATCTATTTTTTATTAATAATGCTTGTATTTCTCGTTGAAGCGTGATATAATAACCTCACGCCGTTAACCGAAATGAATTTCGGATGGCTGAGAGAACATTGCGAGCAAAGCTCTAAATAACAACACAATAAAAGAAGGAGCTATACCCATGGATAAGTCAACAACAAATATTCCGGATTCCGGCAGCGAATTGGAGCGTGTAAAAACGGAATTGGCGGAGCTGAAACAACGTTTCGGGCTTGATAAGCAGGAGGCGTTTTTAGAAGCTCATGCGAATATTTCGCTCAAAGAGTTTGCCGCCATGCTGCACGGCAGAGACTGTCAACCGAATCTTACGCCTGATGAACTGTTACTTGCACAACAGAGAGGTTTTGTGGTCGTATACGGAGATTCCGACGACCGCGTGGAATTTGAGGGAGCGATAAGAGCGGAAGGATCCACCAACCCGCTTGCCAAAGACAGTCCGGCAGGGGTTTTGGTGCTGTCGGAGAACGGAAAATTGCTGGACAAGGACAGCAATTTATACGCAGAATATGTCAAGGAAAACCGTAACGTAATTAGGGCTTTTTATTGCAATAAGGACAGGTTGCATTGGGCGTTTGAATCGGATATTCCCTATGAAACATTTTTAACGTACGACGGCGGATATAACGAGGAATACGCTGATTTTGACGATG
>Ga0123353_10017389_pt1 | contig 10569 bp, 8 predicted proteins | sample TergutLab28metaG_3_FD_92763 | JGI IMG/M metagenome (GOLD analysis project Ga0123353, IMG submission 92763) | Labiotermes labralis P3 segment gut microbial communities from Petit-Saut dam, French Guiana - Lab288 P3 | ecosystem: Host-associated > Arthropoda: Insects > Digestive system > Gut ... | reverse complement strand
CACGCAGGACCAGCTCGAAGGCGAGGTCGAGAACTGTGTCGATCTGGTGAAACTGGTGCTGTCGGCGCTGAACCTGACCGACTACCACGTCCGCGTGAGCCTGCGCGACCCCGCCGGCGACAAATACGTCGGCGATCCCGCCAACTGGGACCGCGCGGAGAACAATCTGCGAAACGTCGTCAAGAAACTGGGCATGAATTCCGTCGAGGTGCCCGGCGAGGCCGCGTTTTACGGGCCGAAAATCGACTTCATCGTCAAGGACTGCATCGGGCGGAAATGGCAACTGGGCACGATTCAGGTGGATTACAATTTGCCCGAGCGGTTCGGTTTGGAGTACATCGGCGAGGACAATCGGCCGCATCGGCCTGTGATGGTGCATCGGGCGCCGTTCGGGTCGATGGAGCGGTTCATCGGCATCCTGATCGAGCACTTCGCCGGCGCGTTTCCGCTGTGGCTGAGCCCGGTCCAGGTGGCCGTGCTTCCGGTGAGCGAAAAGTACGACACGTACTCGCGGTCCGTATACGACCAGTTGCGGTCGGCCGGCGTGCGGGCGGAACTGGACACCGACAGCGACAAGATCGGCGCGAAAATCCGCAACGCCACCCTGGCCAAGGTGCCCTACATGCTCATCCTCGGCCAGAAGGAAGAAGAGAGCCACACCGTGGCCCTCCGCCACCGAACGGCCGGCGACAGGGGCACGCTGAACCGTGATGCGTTTTTACGGGCGATATTGATCGAAATTGAGTCCCACAGCGCGACATCGGCGTTGGGCTAGAACAGAAACTTGAATAACGAAATCACGTTGAGACGATCACATGATTGACGTGGAAAACAACAGATTGTCCTCCCCGGTCTCATGCCGAAGTGCCGGCACACAGCCGCGGAGCGGCGGCGTCTATAGCCCAGGGCGAGCCGTACTCGGCGAGCCCTGGGGTAGCGGCCCGCAACGACCAAGCCCCGCCAGGGGCGTCGTACGGTGCCACGTACGCCAACGCCCCCATTACGACACGACGCCCCTACGGGGCTTGGGGGTTATAGAGAAACTTTCCCCAGGGTTCGCGGAGTACCGCTCACCCTGGGCTATAGACGACGCCGCTCCGCGGCTGTGTGCCGGCATTTCAACGCGAGGCCGGGGAGGACAGGTAATTTGTCTTCAATGTCGGAACCACACACGGCGATGTCGCCGTTTGGGTTTTGAAATTTGTCGTTTAGGATTTGTTTCGAATTTCGGATTTCGAGTTTCGCGATGCAATAAGTAGCTCGCATAGGCGTTCTATACGAGAGAAGGTAGACAAGAGAGTCTTTTTGTAAGGAGACGAGCCCTGGAAAAGAATCTTCGCGTGAATGAGCAGATTCGTATTTCGCCGATCCGGCTGATCGACGATAACGAGGGACAAATTGGCATTATCGAGGTTCGCGACGCGCTGCAACGCGCCCGCGAAGCCGGACTGGACCTGGTGGAAGTCTCGCCGATGTCCAGGCCACCGGTCTGCCGAATCATGGACTACGGCAAGTGGAAGTACGCCCAGCGGAAGAAGGAACAAAAATCCAAAGCCGCCCGCAAGGAAACCGAACTCAAGGAAATCCGCATCAAAACGCCGAAAATCGGCGATCATGATCTGGAGATCAAGATCGGCCACGCGCGCGACTTCATTTCGCGCGGCGACCGCGTGCAGTTCACCTTGCGATTCCGAGGCCGCGAACTGGCCCACATGGACGAAGGATACCGCATCTTCCAGCACATTCGCGAGGTGCTGTCGGACGTGGCGAAGGTGGACCAGGCCCCGCGGGCCGAGGGCAAACGCATCGCAATGGTGCTGACGCCCGGAGCGGCCCCGGCGGGTTCAACCCAGTCGGTCGGCGCCCCCGCCGCCATGGGCGGCGGCCGACCGCCGCTGGCCCCCCGCCCCACCCTGGGCCCGCGCCCGACCGGACCAACCGGACCGGCCGCCGGAACCCCGCGACCGTCCGTCGGCGCCCCGGCCAACCAGACACCGCCCAGAACCGACAAACCGTAACGCAGGCAATCGTACATATGGCTCTGCCTGTTTGCGTTGTAAGAGGTTGTGTACAAAAAACATTTTGTAGTTCACAACATTCTACAACGCAAACAGGCAAAGCCATCGCAACGCGTTCGCCGCATACGAACGCTTCATTCGTAAACCACCTCAGCGCGCTATGTCGATCTGGGTAATCGAGGAGATTTTTTTAGGCCGCGAAACACGTACCCCGCCATCGCGGGGTGCACGTCACCGCGTCAAGGCCATCACCGCCGCCAGCAGCGCCACGACGGCCGTTTCGATTCGCAGGACGGTGTGCCCCAACCGAACAGGCGTAACGTGCGCCGCCGCGAGCAACCGCCGTTCGCCATCGGTCAGCCCGCCCTCGGGACCAATGAGAATCAAAATGTCCGCCCCCGGCAAACACGCACCGGACAAACACGCCCCCACCGGCCGCTCGGCGTCGCCGAGCGCCGTCGCCAGCGGCACCGCGTCCGCCGTCACATCACCGACGAACCGGCGCAGCCCGCCCGCAGCCACAGCCTCCGCCGTGGCCGACAACAACTCCGGCAGCGGCAGCAGTTCGCGAAGTTCCGGCAGAAAATTCAGCCCGCTCTGCTTGGCCGCGGCCACGCAATGGCCCAGCCAGCGCTCCCGCTTGCCCTCGGCCAGTTCGTCCCCGCCGGCCACGCTTCGCTCGAACGCCACCGGCCAGAGCGACGACGCCCCCAACTCCGTCGCCTTCTCCAACAACCAGTCCAGCCGCTTGCCCTTGGGAACCGCAAACCCCACATGAACCCCAGGCCGCCGCCGAACCTCCGCCGCCTCGACCGCCCCCACCTCGCACCGCACCCGACCGTGCTTGGCCTGCACGATCCGCCCCGCCGCGGCCTCGCCACGACCGTTACACAATACCACGCCCTCGCCAACCCGCAGCCGCAACACGTGCATCGCATGATGCGACTCCGCCAGCGACAACTCGACGCACAACCCCGCCGTCAGCGGAGAATCACAATAAAATCGCGGAAATTCCATAAATTTCGTTTCGGCGGCCGTTATTCCCATGTCGTCGAATCCACCGAACCGGTTCCCTTGCACACCAAACAGGGCCGCTTGCCCGTGTTTTCGCATGTCTTACAGTCTTTGCCTTCACAGAGATAGCACGCTTCTCGTCCCGTTCCGTTACATATACAGGACCCATAGCTGGATTTTCCTGTACCGTTGCATCTGCTGCACTCGTTCGTATTATCTGGCTTACGACATTTTTCGCATGTAATTTTGTTCCATCCGTTGCACGTAACACAGGTATAGTTTCCTGTACTGTCGCAACTTGGGCATATCATCGTGGGAATCGATTCCTCTCGCCGTACGACGATGGACGCCAGTTTGGTATACGCGGAAGCCTCGCGCCATCGCTGCTGCAACACCCTCTTGTATTCCCACCCGTCATTCGCGTCGATAAACGACAGAACGCTCGCGCCGATCAGGAAGGCAGACGTGTGCTGCTTCTCCAGGATGGTCAGTGAGTCCTTGAATTTTTTCCACTCGTAGTTCAAATCGCGAACCGACTTTCCATAGTCCGCCCGGTTGATCCCCACCTCGATATCGGACGATATTCGGGCGAGTTGATCCAGGACGGGTTGGCATTTGGCTGCGTATTCTTTGTAACGCGGGTCGGGTTTGGGTTCCGCGGGCGCCGATTCCTGAACGGCGGCGGGTGGATTCGGAACCGCCGCCTTCGGCGCCGGCGTCGCGTCCGGGACGGGCGTCGGCGACGAGGGAGACGCTTCGGGCAAAACCGCCGGCGTAATGGACGACGCCACGCCTTGATCGTCGGGCGAATCGGAGCGGCCCGTCGCCAGCACAATCGCGACGACGACCACCGCGCACGCAGCCGCGGCGCCGCCGACAATCCACGGCAATTTCGCCCGGTTCGATATCATCGAACTACCGACGCGCTGCCGGCTTGGCGGAGTGACCGGCCGCCCCGGATTCGCCTGTCTGGCCACAATCGGAACGCTGACGCCGCAGGAGGGACATTGCTCCAACGTCCCCGCCAGGCTGTCGGGCACCTCGATGGCTTCCTTACATCCCGGACAGGTCACCGTGATCATCGTCCACTCCCTTCCGAAATTCCGCCGACACGTGTGACAAGGAGCACGATCGGGGAAGAGCATGTACACTGGAACATTTTGGTTCCGCGGGAATCGTTTCTCTCACGAGCGAAATTGCATCGCGGGACCGTGAAAAAAGTAATGGGCCGTAGTAGACTTGAACTACTGACCTCCTGCGTGTCGAGCAGGCGCTCTAGCCAACTGAGCTAACGGCCCATGAACGGTGCACTATACGACACGCGGCGGCGGACTGTCAAGGGTCACGCGAAAAGTTTTCGCGGTCCAGAGAGACTGGACGTACATGTGGCCCTGCCATTCGGCGTTGTAGAACGTTCCTGACGAAAAACGATTCCTCTCCGTCCTCGCGTGGAAGTGGCGGAAATAAGCCGCAGAGCGGCGTCGTTTTTAGCCCCGTCGGGTGAGCGGTATTCCGCGAACCCGGGGAATGCGGTTTTTCTTTTTTATAACTGTGCCTGACGCCACTGGCCGAGGTCGCGCACGCGGGCCTGTACGGTTTCGAACGGCGCGAACAGGGGATTGTGCAAGTCGTTCGATGCCGTCTTCGCGTGCCGGTGCGACTTCGGCCAGTGGCGTCAGGCACGAGGAAAATGTGAAAAGGCCCCTGTTCCCCGGGTTCGCGGAGTACCGCTCACCCGACACTAAAAACGACGCCGCTTCGCGGCTTATTCCTGTCACTTCCACGCGAGGACGGAGAGGAATCGTTTTTCGTGCGGGACGTTCTGCAACGCAAACAAGGCAGAACCAGATTTACATCGGTCGGTCCGTCAATATAAAGACCGTCTCCTCGCCGGCGGTGCACGTGACGTTGGGCATGGCGCGAAGTTCCTTGTCGTTGTCGCGGACGTGGACTTCGTGCAGCGGCAGCGTGCCCTCGACCAGGCGGATCGTCAGGCGTCCGGCGTCCAGGCGGGCCGTGCCGAATCCGAAGGCCGTGCCGAAGAAGGTTTGGAACGGGCGCCACGGTGTCTTCGGCGCCAGGTGCAGCGTGCCCGTGACGGCGGAGTAGCGCAGGCCGCTCCAGGCGGCGAGCAGGGCGTAACTGGCCATGGCGCGGGCGTAGTAACTGCCGCACTCGTACTCGTTGAAGGGGTTTCGCGTCGCGCCGTCGTAGCGGGCGCGGACGGCGGCGACCATCGTCATCGCCTCGGCCACGAAACCCTCGCTCATCAGGTGCGTCGCCACCTGGTACTCGATGCCCGTCCAGACCTCGTCGCTGTAGACGAACGGCAGCGTCGGTTTGCCCCTGCGAGGCCAGGTGCACAGCAGCAGCCCGCCCTCGTGCCCCATCGCGTAGCCGGGCCTCTGCGGGCAGGCGTGGCCCCACAAGTCGGGCTTGAAATTGTGCCCAAACACGGCCTTCAGATGCGACCGCACGTGCTCGCGCGACGCCGGCGTGGACAGGCCATATGTGTCGGACATCCACAGGCCGATCACACCGTCGGACAAACACCCGCTGCCGTACTGGTACTTGGGCCCCTCGACCTGGAGCAGCCGGAGCAGTTCCTCGTTGTCGTTGGGCGCGTCGAGCAGGCGACGGAAGGACTCGTCGCGCAGGTCCCGCCACATCACGTTCTGCTGGTAATACTCGCCGTTGAACAATTCGGTGTCCATGTGCGCGGCGATCCGCCGGGCCAATTGGCCGTAACGGTCAACGTCCGCCGTCAGGCCCAGTGCTTCGGCCATCGCAGCCATCGCGGAGCAGGCGCCAAGGTACACGCTGCCGCACATGCCGTCGGGGCCCCAGAACTCGATGTCGTACGTGTTGTGATGCGGTTCGAACAGCCCGCCGCGCTCGTGCGGGTCCCAGGTGGCGATGGCGTACTCCAGGCCGCGACGGGCCAGCGGGTACATGCGTTCAAGCCACGGCCGGTCGCCGGAAATCTGCCAGTCGCGGTAGAGTTTGAGCATGCCGCCGAGTTGCCCGTCGGCGGCGGCGTGGAACGTGTGCTCGGTCGGTCCGTCACCGAGCGTGGCGCGGAAGTTGACGTGTCCGCGGCCGTCCATTCCGCGGCCCCATTCCCGCTCGCGAAGCGTGCGTTCCAACGCGGGGAACAGGTGCGGGAACGCCTGGGCGTAGTTCCACACGTGCGTGCAACTGCCCGGACAACAGCCTGCGGTGGTTCCGCAACCCTCCCACGCCCAGAGGTCGCCGTTTTCCAGCCGGAGGACGGTGGGCGATTTGAGAATGGCCAGGTTGGCGGACACGGCGTCGATCAGTTCGGCCGGTGCGGTGGTGGAAAAGAGGGCGTCGGCGAAGGTTTTTGTACGGGTTTTCAGGGCGTCGTAATGGGCGGCCGCGTAGGCGAGGACGTCGGCGGCGTCTGGCCATTGGCTGACGTAGTACGGCCGCCATGTCGGCGCAGGCGGTTCGGCGTCGCAGGCGCCGCCGCACTCGCAGGCCGCGGGCGGTGCGGGCGGCTGCCATCCCGCAGGTCCGCCGTTGGGAAAGTGCCACGCAATGACGACCGGGACGGTGAGCGACTGCCCCGGTTCGATCCGGGCGGGCACGAGCAGGCTGGCGCCGTTTCGGCCGTCCAAGCTTCGGTCGCCCGTGCCGTCGTTGGTGGTGAATTCGCCGCCCGACAGTTCGCGCCAGAGGCAACTGACCGCGTCGAACCACCCGCCGCGAAACCATGAACCCTTGATGAGCGGTGAGTGCCCGACGACGCCCACGGCCGCGGTTCCGAACGTCTCGTCGCGCGGGTGCTCGGTGTTGGACATCGCCACGCCCAGGCCCGGAAGCACGCGCGTTCGCGTTCCGCGATGCCCGCCGCGTCCGACGGCCAGGTGCGAGAGGTGATACGAAAACTCCACGTCGAGCGGCCCGTCGGCGAGGTTGGTCAGCCGGTATTCGAGCATCGCGCAGGGCATGGAACTGTGGCGGTCGTCCAGTGGAATAAACGGTGAAAAACCGCTCACGCTCACGGCCAACGGCACGAGCGGGTCGCGCAACTCCACCAGGCCGAACGGGTAGGACGACGTGAAGGAACACTCGCTCATTCGCGGCAGACCCTCATGTCCGCCGACGCAGAACCCCGCCGCCTGAAGGCCCTGGTCGTAAATTTTCCCGCGAGGCATGGGCCCTTCGAGCAGCCGCGTGACGCGACGCTCGCCGCGAACGTACAGCACGGCAAATCCGGCTTCGCCGTTCCAACTCGCCGACGACGCCGAAAGCGCGGGCCGATTCCGCAACGAAAACTCCTGCAACCCGCCGCACCCGTTCAGGCACACACACCCGGCCCCGATGCCGCCCATCGGCATCGCGATCTGAAGCAACTGCTCGCCCGTGAAGGAACGATACCCATTTTTCATGTCAACACCTGTGGAGACGGAGAAAACCGCGTCACTCTAGACGGAGATGAAGTCATTGGATTCTCCTTGGGTTAAAAACTATCGAAAAATTCTTTGAGTTGAGGAATATCTTCGTGGATTTTGTCACGATCGTTCATACACGGTCACCACCTTGCCGATGCGGAATTTCCCAGGCCGCGGGAGCGGCAACGTCACCACGTCGACCGGGCGATTCAGGCGATTCTGGAGTTCCTCTTTACATCCCATGACCTTGAATATAGAGGGCACTTTCGCTCGAAACGTGACGAGGAAATCGGCATCGGACTTTTCCGTGGCGTTTCCGTCGGCATACGACCCGAACAGGTCCACTTTGGCAAGATCATACTTGTCCGCCAGCGGCATGACCGCCTGCCGGATCACGTCCATGCTCAACATCGGCTTCCTCTTTCCTGTTGGATGCACTATAGGGAATTCGCCGATTCTCGTCAACGGCGCGCGACGGTCCTACGATTTCTTCGCCCGTTTCTGGGCCTCTTTGAGGTCTTTTTCGGCGCGGTCTTTCTGGGCCTTGAGGTCTTTTTTGGTTTGCTCCTCCTGCGCGACGGCCGCCTGCCATTGCTGGTAGGAATTTTCCAGTTCGGCCTGCCGGGCGCGAAACTGGGCGTTTTCGGCGCGGATGGTCTCGATGGACCTGGTGTCGTCGGTCCGCGTCACCGGCGGCGGCTGGTTCCGCGGCTTGGTGCCGACGCTGATGCTCGCACAGCCGGCGAGGAGACCCCCAACCAACAAAACGCCGATCATCCATGTCCGTGATTTCATGTGATTACCTCTTCGAAAAATCAGCCGCGTAATTCGCGGGAAAAAAATCGACTTCGAGACGCCTCTTCCAAGGCCGCGTTGCATGGGCGGGACGCCCGTGCTACTGGTATCGTGCCCGTTCGCGTTGCACGCGGCCGATCTCGTCCCGGAGTTTTTCCTGGTCGCGGCGGAGGTTGCCGTGTTTTTTTTGTCGGTCGTCGATTTGCCGTTCCAGCCACGCGTTGCGGGCGCGGAGTTCCTGGTTTTCGCGGACCACGTCGCCCTTGTCGTTCGAATTGGCCGGCCTGACGTTGCCTGTCGGCGTCGGCCCGCCGAACCCCGGCGGCTCGGGCACCTCCACGCTCGTCCGGAAACACCCCGTCAACATCAGCACCCCCACGAAGAGCGACAACATGAGCCTGTTCATCTGGAAATCCCTTTCACAGGTATGTTACGCCGACACGGGACGTCACTTCAAGAGCCAATCACTCCTCAAGCAGGATCGCATTGACCGGGCAGACGGTGGCGGCTTCGTGGCAGGACGCCTGGACCGACGGGGGAACCGGCGTGAGCTTGACGACGGCGTGGTTGGCGTCGTTCATCTCGAACACCTCGGGGCACACCTGCGGACAAAGTCCACAGCCGATGCACGTTTCGTTCACGGTCGCTTTCATTCGACGCTCCTGATCGCACCGCCGCCGCCGTTCCGCCACGGCGGCACCGACGCTGCTACACTATACGCTCGTCCTGAGCGACAAGTGACAAGAGAAGGAAACTCCTGTCTTTCAAAACCATCGCACTACGCGAGAACGTTTTGGAAAACAGGACGTTCCTTCTCTTGTCGCTTGTCACTTGTCGCTTGTCGCTGTTTTTTTCATTCTTCGTTGCTTTCGCCGGCGGAAATTGCGACAATTTTTCCTTCGATACGCGCGGAGAATTCGACGCGAATTCCGTGTACATTTGACGCGGATTTGACGAAAAGCACCGGAACGACCGCCACGCGCCGGGGTTGTATTACTGCCTGATCGCGCGGTACGACGGCGCCAATGACCACAACCGCGGCGGCACGGACAGCCGACCGCCGCGCAAACGACGTGAAAGATGAGTGCGTAGATGTTTGATTCCGTTTCCATGGTCCTGCCGACATCGTCGGCGCTACAGGTGATGCTGGCGTCGTCGGCGTTGAATTATGACATCATCCTGGCCTTTGCGGTGGCGCTGGGCCTGGCGACCGTCCTGGGGTACGTCACCAACCGGCTTGGGTTGTCGCCCATCGTGGGGTACCTGCTGGCCGGGATCGCGTTGGGTCCGCACACGCCGGGCCTTCAGGCCGACATGGAGGTCGCCCAGCAGTTGGCGGAGGTGGGCGTAATTTTGTTGATGTTCGGTGTGGGGTTGCATTTTCACATTCGCGACCTGGTGGCCGTCAAGTGGATCGCCATTCCCGGAGCGATCGTGCAGAGCACCGTCGCCACGCTGCTGGGACTGGCCGTGGCGGAGATGTTCGGATGGACCGCGCTGGACGGCGTGGTTCTGGGCATGTCCGTGTCGGTCGCCAGCACGGTGATGCTCATCCGCGTGCTGACCGACGCCAACGCGCTGAACACCCCGGCCGGGCACGCGGGCGTGGGCTGGCTGGTCATGGAGGACATCTTCTCCGTCGTCGCGATGGTGCTGTTTCCCGCCATCGCCGTCGCGGTCAAGGCGGCCCACGGGAGCGATGCCGGACCCGACGGCGGATCGGGCCTGGCCTGGGAACTGACCAAGGCCATGCTCGGGCTGGTCGTCATGTGCGTGGCCATGGTGTTCGTCGGACCCAAAGTGATCCCCTGGCTGCTGGAACGCGTCGCCCGAAGCCGCAGCCGCGAACTGTTCACCCTAACCATCCTGGCCATCGCGCTGGGGATCGCGGTGGGCGGATACAAACTGCTGCACGTGTCGGTGGCGCTGGGAGCGTTCCTGGCCGGAACGGTGGTCGGACAATCGGGCGTCAGCCACCAGGCGGCCTCGGACGCCATGCCCATGCGCGACGCCTTCTCGGTGCTCTTCTTCGTCTCGGTGGGCATGTTGTTCGACCCGGCGATGTTCTACACCAACACCTGGCTGCTGCTGGCGATTCTGTTCATCATTCTGGTCGGAAAGCCGCTGGCGGCGCTGGTGATCGTCTCCCTGCTGGGCCGCCCCGTGCGGACGGGAATCACGGTGGCGCTGGGATTGGCGCAGATCGAGGTAATCGCTGAATCCGGTCAGGCAAAAGAGATAGCGGCTAAGTTGAGGGAAAACGGGTACGGGGCGACGACGTTCGACTGCGAAGGCATGGAGGGCAAAAAAATATCGATCGAACT
>Ga0123353_10017387_pt1 | contig 10570 bp, 5 predicted proteins | sample TergutLab28metaG_3_FD_92763 | JGI IMG/M metagenome (GOLD analysis project Ga0123353, IMG submission 92763) | Labiotermes labralis P3 segment gut microbial communities from Petit-Saut dam, French Guiana - Lab288 P3 | ecosystem: Host-associated > Arthropoda: Insects > Digestive system > Gut ... | reverse complement strand
TCCGTTGTTTACGGGAACGCTGTCAATGGTTACGTTTATTTTAGTCAGTGTCTATATGCAGGCGATAGATTTCCATTATATTATTATGCTTCTCGGCACGGCTTTCATTTCGAGCCTGAAGAAATACAAGCTGCCGATGATATTTGTAGTGATAAACATAGGAGCGACAATAATTGTTTTTATTTTTGCGGCTTTGGGTAGTTTGCCGTGGTTAGAGCCTTTTCGTTTCTTCACGCAATTTGCGCTGTTCATGTACGGCTCGTTATTTATCATTTGGCAAACGCGGAATATAGAACGAAGCGAGAACGAAACATACAACGCCCAACGCGCCAATAAAGAAAAAACACGCTTCCTTGCCGATATGTCCCACGAAATACGCGCACCGCTGACCGTTATCGCCACCGGCATAGATTTTGCCGACGCGAAGGTAAAATCCGGGGGCGATATAACTCAAATCCGAAACGCTCTCGACATTGTGCGGGAGGAAACCCAAAGGCTTGGGCGCATGGTGGGCGGGATGGTCAATCTGGCCGCCATGAGCGATACCGATGAAAACAGAAAGCGCGTGGATTTCGCCGCGCTGCTTCTTAACAGCGCAGAGGTGTTCCGGCTCACGCTGGAAAAGCAGGGCAACAGTCTGAATGTAGATATAACACCCGGTTTGCCCAACGTTTATATTGAAACGGACAGATTTGTTCAAATCATGACAAACTTGTTTACCAATGCGGCGCGGCATACGAAAAACGGTCGGGTTACCCTTGCGGCTGAATATAACGAAACCTTTATAACGGTGCGCCTGTCAGATACCGGCGAGGGCATATCTCACGACGTTTTGCCCCATGTGTTTGAACGCGGCGTGTCCGGCGTTGGCGGTACCGGCTACGGTCTGTATTTATGTAAAACCATCGTGGAAGCTCACGGCGGGACAATCACAGCCGACAGCGATGATAATGGTACGGTCATAACCTTTACCGTCCCAGTTTACGGCGGCCAGGAAGCGGGGCATAAATTATGAGCAGGAAAATGATTTTACTCATTGAGGATAACAAAAAGGTTCAGGAATTTAATAAGCCGTTGTTAGAGGACAGCGGTTTTACCGTAGAAACCGCAATGACTCTCGCCGAAGCGCGAGAATTGGTTAAACGGGCAATACCGGACGCCATCGTACTCGACATCGGTATGCCGGACGGGAGCGGGCTGGACTTTTTGCGCGAGTTACGGCAAACCTCTAAAATCCCCGTATTGCTGCTGACCGGTTACGGCGAGGACGATGACGTCGTCGTGGGCTTTGAAAGCGGCTGTAACGATTATCTGACAAAGCCTTACACTTTCGGCGTTCTGCTGGTTCGCTTGAAGAATCTGCTGCAAGGCGCGGAGCAAATGCCGGAAACAATAACCAGAGGCGCGCTGACATTAGACCCGTTGGCAGGACAGGCTTTTTTGAACGAAGCGGATTTGCTTCTTTCAAAAAAAGAGTTTTCATTGTTGCTGCTGTTCGTGCAAAACGAAGGCGAAGCCATGAGCGCGGAATATGTATATGAGAAGATATGGAAAGCGCCGATTTTAGAAGATAAGAGAGCGCTGGAGATTGCGATTTCAAAGCTGCGGAAAAAGATTGCGGCCTCCGGTTTTGATATTTCCGCCCGTTACGGTCAAGGGTATGTATTCAAGCAAAAGTAAACCGTCATTTCAATTCTGACTTTTTAGAGAGGATTCGGTTTTTCTGTGGAAGTTTTCACAGAAATATAATATAATGAAGCAAGTTGTTTAAAGACTCGCCGTGCGCGGGTCTTTCGCTGTTTTAAGGCTTGCCGGCGAAACGACTTGTTTCGCAATCAGAATACATCTGCATGAATGTTGAATTTCTATACGAAAACATAAAGGGGTAATAATTATGGCTGTAAAAATTGAAATAAAAAAAATTCTTGCGTTGATACTGACGCTCACACTGGTTATGGGAACGGTACTGGTAATAGTAACGGCGGGCAATTCGATGGAAGTTACGTTTGTACAGGGGGTAGTGTGTCCCCATGTGCATGACGAATACTGCGGCTTTGCCGAAGCCATGCCATGCGAACACATCCACGAAAACGATTGCGGCTACATAGCCGCCGTACCCTGCGGGCATATTTGTGACGAGGATTGCTTCACCGCGCCGGTGGTCGAGTGCATTTGCGAAGTCATGTGCATACTGTACGACTGCGAATGGGACGGCGAAATACTGCTGGTCAACGAGGATTGCCTGGTCTGCATTGAGGATTATACCCTTTGCGCGGTGGAGCCGGCGGGGATTTTGGCGACGAATTTTACTACCTACGCCGACTTGCAAGCAGCAACAGAGGCAACAAGCGGCGGCAATACAGTCACGCTTTCACAGCCTTTATCCGGCAATACCCAACTTACAATCGGGCGAAGCCTCACTCTCGACCTCAACGGGCACACGCTGACGATTGACCTACCCGCCGCGACAGGCAACACCTCTAACGGCATGAGATTATCTGCCGGTGTTACGCTCACAATTATTGACAGTGCAGGCGGCGGTGTTCTAAACGTCACTAACAGAGCTACAGCCACAAATTCTGACGGCAACGGTGCGGGAATCAACACGCAGAATGGCACACTGATTATCCAAAGCGGTACAATCAACGCACAAGGCGGTCACAGAGGTGCGGGGATTGGCGGCGGTTTACGTGGTAGCGCGGGTACAATCGAAATAAACGGCGGCACGGTTAATGCCACGGGCGGCAATAACTGGGGTGCGGGAATCGGCGGTGGCAATAATGGGTGGGGCGGCAATGTAACGATTAGCGGCGGAACCATTGTCGCAACCGGCGGTGGCGGCGGTGCTTCGGGGATTGGTGCCGGTGCAGGCAACGGCGGCGATGTAACCGTAACGATAAACGGCGGCAATGTTACCGCCATTGCGAGCGGCGGCGGAACAGCTTCCGCTTTGGGCCGGGCTGATAATAATGTAGTCAACAGCACGATCAATATTACAGGGACATACAATTATTGGACAAGTTCAAGCGTGAATCCTCCCGCCACGCAAACGGGTTCAGGTCACTTTACGAATGATTTGGGCGCAAGATATGTCCGGCTTGAGCATTTCAAGCAAATAAACCTGAGCCAGTCCGATACAGTTCCAGGTATTCAAACGGAAATACATCAATTACTTTCAAGCTCTGACATCGTAATAGTAACCGGAAGTAAAACAAACGCAACCGAAACATTAAACCTGACAATCCCTGCAGGAAAAAAAGTTATATGGCAAGCCGTATACGAAACTTCCGCGGACAATATACTGCTGCGCCTGACCGGAGAGGGTGAGTTTGAAGTAGCCGGCGGCGCGTTTATAAAATCTACCGGAGCGGCCGACCCGGTAGATTCAAGCGTAAACATCACGGTTTCCGGCGGCGAAGTAATCAGCGCGGGAGGCGCTAACGTTTCGGCCATCGCGACAAGAGACGACATGGTATTGACCGTTACAGGCGGCGCGGTCAGGAGGACGGTCGCAGGCGGCAACGCCGTTTGGGCGGAAGGCGAAGTAAACGTTTCGGGCGGCGTAATAACAGCGACAACCAGTCAGGCAATCCGCACGAACAGAGCAGGAGTCACCGTAAACATAACCGGCGGGGTTGTATTCGCATACGGCGGCGCGGCTTCGGGGACGAACGAAGTCATAGACATCGGCGTCGCTCCCAATGTGACGGGCAACGGCGTTGTAATCGCATGGAACCAAGGCGCCGGTGTGACAGCTTACGCAGAAGGTACTTCCGTTGACATCAGCGTTTCACCCGCCTCCGCCGCAGCGGTTTGGGCTGTGCAAAACGGCGAAAGCGGTATAACATACACAAATGGCGGGAACACAGGGTTTATACCGCTTGGGGTAAATGTAACGCCGCCGTCCGGCCCCACAAACCACACAATCACATCCCCGCTGACTATCATCAGCGGCGCCGCGGCCTCCTGCACCCATAACGCCGGTGCCTGCGGCCCTTGCTGGAGCTGGGATGGGACAAACACGCTCACTCTCAGAAATATTGACATTCAAATCCCCGCCGGAACTTCTACGAATGAAGATACGAGCGCACTCTTAGTGCCAGCCGGTACGACCATTGTACTTAACGGTGACAACACCGTAACAAACAGCCGCGCAACCTCTGACGCGCTTGCAGGTGAACACAAAATTTTCTCCGGCATACGCAGTGCGGGGAATCTGACTATCAGATCTGCCAACCCTGCAAGCATGAACACCGGGACATTGAACGTGACCACTGCCGACGCAAACAGTAATAATTTCAGTAACCACGCCATCCACCTTGACAGCGGAACTTTCACGATTAACAGCGGCAGAATAACTGCGCAGAGCGGTGCTGCCGGCCCGACACAGCCGGGTATGGTACAACTACATGGCAGCCGCACCATAGCCTCGGGAACGACGCCCTATACCATACCCGGCGGGTGGAGGTATAAGACATCGTCCGGTCAGACGGAGTATCATTACAGCGACTTGACCGAAGCCCCCAATGTCACCGAACCCGGCCTCAGTCGGTATGCCGAAATCGAAGCGCGCGACAACGCGGGGTACTTCATGGCGAAAATCGTCGGCATAGGCGGTAATCTCGGCAGAATCGGCGACACTATCACGCTTAACAACGCAACGCCCGCCGCAATCAATACGGCCCCCTCCGACAGAATCCTTTCCGTGCCGGCAGGCATCACGTTTGTTGTAAACGGCCCATTCAACATCGGGGCGAACGGAAGGCTGAACAATTACGGCACAATTAATACAGGAAATGCCGGTTTGCTTAATATTGCCAACACAAGCGGGGCGGGGCTCGCAAATTACGGAACAATCAACTTCAGCAGCGGAACTATTACAGGCACTGGTAGTGGCTCTATCGTTTTAATTGAAGGCAGCAATATTACACCGAAAAACGGACTGTTTGCCGACAGGGGAGTTATTCACACAGGGACAGCCCAGGTAACAGTTTTATCCAGCACAACTGATGCAAGTGCAACCGCGCTTACGGCTGGAATATATAAATGGGATGAAGCTATATCCGCTTTTCATAAGATTGACGCTATCATCACTGTCAGCTCGCAAATTGGCATCCGTACTTTCGGGATTGGTGGGCAAGTAGAGTATACAGTCACGGCATCAAACTTCGGTTCCGCACCCGCAAGCTATACCATTGAGTGGTTCAGCGACGCAGGGGGAACTACTGTCACGACCGCACCCAGCCCGATATGGATTGATTTGAATACTGGCACCCAATTCGGGATAGTTACCAATCAAAATACCCCCGCAGGAACGTATTATTTTAGACTTTCGGCATTCGATGGAACAGAAATAAGAACGTCAGATGTAGTTTCACTTGTTATCGGTAAAGCTCCTGCATTAACGCTGACGCACACCATAAACATACCCTCCACAAATCTATATAATCAGACATTCGATGTAAGAAATGTCAGCGGTTTTCCGACAAATGCGGGAACAGTTGTGTTTTCACTCGGAACGCTTACAAACAGTTCGTCTTTTCTCGGAACGACGCCTTCACTCGGCGGCGATGGCGGTGCGATTTTAACATTCCGAGGCGACGGTTATAATTCCGGCACTGCTACGCAAGCAGTTAACTTCACAAGCGCGAATTATGAAAACTCAACCATTACGATCACCTTTACAGCATCTGTATGTATACATCCAAACGGCGCAAGCCCCACCAACTGCACCGTATGCGCGGATTGCAATGCCGCACTCGGCACAAACCACACATGGGGCGCATGGGGCGCGGGTGGTTACGGCTGCCAAAGAACGTGCCAAACAGGTACTTGCCAAGGCGCAGAAACCCATGCGACCGCTTCAAATAACGCGAACGATACGAATTGTACAATGGCGAGTATTTGTAATACTTGCACCCGAACCGTTGTGGCGGCAGGAAGCCATGATGTAAGCGGGGTTTGGCTATTTAATGCTACTAACCATTGGCAGAAATGCCAAAACAACAACTGTACGTATACAAGCACACCAGTACCGCACAGCCCGAAAACGGCAAATTGTACCGAGTGCAGCGTTTGTGATTACGCTTCGTTGACAGCTTGCACAATGACCCCAAAATGCGCCGCGTGTCAAGCGGCTTGCAATACGGCGACTTCCCACGCAAACAGAACGACCGCGAATTGCCAAGTATGTCAAGATTGCGGAGCGACAGGATTAAATAGGACTTGTGATGATGGTACGCCCTGTCCCGCTCATACTTGCACTTCCCATACGCCAAGTAACCAAGCAGAAGTAGACGCAAATTGCACGTTAGCCCTCGTTTGTGCTTGCGGTCATGTAATCACACCGGGTAGCGGAGGGCATACATTTATTGCGGATATGCAGAGCCAAGGCGCAAGTGGGCATGACTTCAAGTGTGTTAATTGTAATGTAAGGGGTGGGGTGACGGCACACGCTCCAAGCAACCAAGCCGCTGTGAACGCGAATTGCATGTTAGACCTTGTGTGCGCCTGTGGCTATGTGATAACGCCGGGTGCGACAACTCACACCCCGAAAACAAACGATTGTACATCATGCAGTGTATGCACCGCCACAAGCGGAACGGGCTTGAACGCAAGCCATATGCCGGGAGCGGCGGCAACTTGTGCGGCGGCGCAGACTTGTACGGTCTGTAATGTGACGCTCGCGGCGGCAACCGGACAGCATAGTCCGAACACCCCCGGCTCGACGTGCGCAACATGCAGTCATATCACCCCCGGCGGCGGAATGAACAACGGCGGCAATCAAGGCGGCACAACGCAGCCGCCGCAGCCGACAACCCAACCTCCGGCAACAACACAACCCCCTGCAACACCCACGCCTACTCCTATGCCTCCCCTTGTCAATGTCATTGTGGACGGCATACCCGTTGATGGCGCGGGAACAGTAGAAACTGTTGGCAATATCACTACTGTAATAGTAAATCAAGAAGTTATTCAGCGACAGATAGATTCCGCTAAAAATAATATAACAGTTATAATACCCGCAGATACAAACACGGCGCAGGCACAATTAGTGGTAAGCAATGTGGAAGATATGGCTGAAAGGGAAATGACACTCACCGTTCAAGTGGGCGACGTTTCGTATGAAATCCCTATGACAGCCATTGACACGGCGGCTATACTCGCCGCTTTGGGCGCGGACGATTCGGCTAACGTGCCTATCAGCATAATTATCACTACGGACGTAAGCCTCGAAGTACAGGCGAAAGTCGATAGCGCAATAGAAGATAGAGAAGCTACGCTCGTAATCCCGCCCATGCAGTTCAACATAACAGCAGAATACGCCGGAGAAAGCGTTGAAATCACTACGTTCAACGAGTTTGTCAGCCGTACCGTTGAGATAACGGCGGAGCAAGCCGCGAAAGTTACTACTGCCATAATCGTCGAACCAGACGGCACGATACGCCAAGTCCCGACGAATGTATATCAGCAAGGCGGCAAATGGTTCGCGGAAATCAATAGTATGACAAACTCCACATACGCGCTTGTTTTCAATGATATTGTCTTTACAGACGTAACAGGCAAGTGGTACGCTTCCATAGCCAACGAAATGGGTTCTCGCATGATAATGAACGGCGTTAGCGCGGAAGCCTATGTATTCGCGGGAGAGCGCGATATAACCCGCGCCGAATTTGCGGCAATCATCGTCAGAGCGTTCGGGCTTCCTCATAACGGCGACAGCACAATGTTTTCCGATGTGCCGCAGAACGAATGGTACGCAGGAGTTATAGGCACGGCATACGCTTACGGTATCATTTCGGGCAGGGTTGTTCCAACCGAAACAAGCCTCGGCGTATTCGACCCCAATTCGCCTATCACATGGCAGGAAGCTATGCAAATAATTTTAAATGCGTCGCGGCTTACGGACTTTGCCGGAAGAAGCGGCGATATAACCCGCTTCGCCGATGCGGGAGATGTAAGCGGCTGGGCGCTTGACGCGGTAAGGTGGGTTGTAGGCTCTGGATTGTTCAACGGCTTAGAAGCGACGGTCGGGCATATCAGACCATTAGCAAATATCAACCGCGCAGAAACGGCGACGATTGTTTTAAGGTTACTCCAAAGGGCAGGCCTCGTTGATGTACGGAACAACAGCCAGCCTATGACAAGGACAGCGACGGCTACAAGCGCGAACACTACACCCCTCGTCGCTCTGCCGCGAAGAGAAAATGACTTGTTGTTCTTTCTCGAATCCGAAGATGACAAACCGGACGGTAATTCTGATAAATAAGCGTATATTTATGTAAAATGAAACACTAAATGCAAAAACAGATGAGGACAGCGTAAATTTGCGCTGTCCGATTTTTGTAACTGTTCAAGCCCTGTCTAAAAAAGCACAGGATTAGCCTTCCAAGCGGAGACGAGCGCATCGAAAATATTCAAGCGGTTTTTGCGGAGAGTAGAAGTATAACTTTTGATAGTGGCAAAAACACTGTCGCCATCAGACGAGCGGAAACAACCGGAGATTTTAGTTTTGGCTTTAATCATGCGTAAATCACGCTCCGCTTGATTGTTGTCAAAGGGAACGTTTCTATCTGATAAAAAAAGTAAATGCTGTGTTTTGTACTCTCGCAGTCTCCGCAGCAATTTCACATCGTCGCCGTAGTGGTCAGGGTTTTCATCGCGTAGAAACTCTAAGCGACCTATCTCCAGAATTTCGTCATACAGTCGATGAAATTCAAGTATTTCAGACGTTGAAAGGTCTGCTTCGGCTGCCGATTTAGCTTTTAGCAGAAAGTCAATCATGTCTTTTGCCCATTTGCGGTCTTTGCTTTCGATTATACCTTTCAGATACCGCAAAATATGAGCGTTGCACTCGGCGTGAGTACAAGCAAATTGATATAGGCTTTTCAGATTGTCATGCACCAAAATACCTTTGTATGCAGGCAGAATGCCCGCTTCTATATGTCTAAATTGTAAAATCATAAATATTATTTCAAACTCCCTTGACAAAACTTCTCGGATGGCAGATGGGGAATTGAAGCAGTAGGAAGAATAACAAACAATACAGGAGAAACTCAAACATGGGTTATTGTATCAGTTTTGCTTTATGATAAAAACGGAACCCCAATAGGCGTTTTGATGACTAATGTAATGGAGGATATACCGGACGGAACAAGTTTAGGCTTTGAAGTTTCAAATATAATGAATCGAACATTGCTTGATAATTTAACTTTGGATATGATAGGAAGTTATATTGTTTATGCAAATATTGTCCAAATGGCAATTCTAAATAATATCAATTAAAACATCATTTTTTTCAAAAATAGAGATTGATGTTTTCGGTCTATCTTTTTAATTTATGTAAAATTATATATAGTTGCCTCTTTTTATTATGTTTTTGCGAGTGATTTTCATTTTTTACCTCCATAAAAATTTAACTTTCTATTTGAATTTTATTTCATAATTTTATGGCAAAATATAAAATGAGGATAAAACCATCGGGTTGAAAATAAAATTTGCGTGCAAAAGGGTTTGCTTACTCGTGCGTATATTTAATTAAACCAATGGACTCACCTCACTTCCTTGCGATAGTATATGCGCGACTGCCATAATCGCGGTATATTATCTTGATACCCGGGACGGACTGATACTCCGTCCCTCTGATTTTATCCCCAAATATATACAATTACATTATACCACATATTTTGGGAAAAGCAACAGCTTTTTCCTCTAAAAAATCTTTTCGTGAAATTTCCACAAAATACCCCCATTTTTTGTGCATTTTGACGAAAAAAGGGAGCGGCAATCAAGCAAAAATTTTACTTGGTGCGATCAATTACAATTTTTAGGTTTCGCTCGCAATCTAATAATTCTGATGTTAATATTTCCTCTGCATTTATCCTTCTTACTTCTGCTGGCACGCCAAAATCAAAAACATCTTTACCGTCAATTTGATTCACGTATATAGAATATATTTCCAAAAATTCGCCGGGTTTAATATTCAGCTTGACAATATCATAAAGCTGTTTTCTGTGATGAACAGTTCTGTTTCTCATATCTTTTTCTATGCGATACCAATCATTTCTTTCCTCTTCACTCATATTATTAATACGAGATTCAAGGTAAGTGTTTCGTTTATCTAATCCAAGAGATGCTAAAAAATCATAAACAAACTTGTTCGTAAAAACATTATTAAAATCTGTTCTACCCGAGCGGTTTATCGATATTCCAAAAGCCAAATCTGTCAACTGTGCATTATCTCCCAAATAAATCCATGTATCATCAGGTTCATATTTGAGAGTTTCTTCAATTAGCATGGGAAGTTGTTCAATTGGTACTGGAAGTATGGTATCTTCTGAAATATTTTTAACAGCCATATCTAAATATTTTTTTTCTAATTCTGTGCCCCGTACTTCGCCAAGCAAGAACGATTTTGAACTATCAAAATTATTTATCAAGTAGCTTCTGTCAAATTCCCGCGGAAAAGATATATAACTAAACAAACTCATCATAACCTCAGCTTTTGTTTTTATGTAAATTTTACCTGAAAAAGAGGCGGACATTTATTTTGAAATCCCGCCCTTGACTA
>Ga0123353_10017386_pt1 | contig 10570 bp, 8 predicted proteins | sample TergutLab28metaG_3_FD_92763 | JGI IMG/M metagenome (GOLD analysis project Ga0123353, IMG submission 92763) | Labiotermes labralis P3 segment gut microbial communities from Petit-Saut dam, French Guiana - Lab288 P3 | ecosystem: Host-associated > Arthropoda: Insects > Digestive system > Gut ... | reverse complement strand
TTTAGGAAGTGGGGGGGGGGGGCATGGACTGGATTGATCTGACTCAGTGCAGGGACAGATGGCAGGCTCTTGTAAACATAGTAATGAATCTTTGGGTTCCATAAAATGCAGGGAATTGACTAGCTGAGAAGAGAGGGACTCTGCCACATGGAGTAAGTAAGTATGTAACATCAATATTGCTTGAGTTTTGACTTTAAAAAGTCTGTTTAAACAAAATAGAATGAGTGTGACCCACAATGACAGTTTCATTGTACATGGTGTTCAGAACAATGGATGGATTTGTAAGTGAAGTAATTATGTATGCTTATCGTGGCGGAAACTGTTGTTAAAGGCTAACTTCAACTTTAAAATAGCAGCTACATAGAAGACATTGCAGGCTCTCCAACTGCAGTCGCCGTTGGTGATGCACACATGTAAAGGAACAAAATTGTCATTTTTCTTTCTGGAATACCCTATATGAAGCAATTATTGCAACATTTAGCTTATTGCATTTCACATAGGGAAAAATGGTACATGAAATGAGGGCATTCTGCCAACGTTCCTCATAACAAATGATTCTAATTAGCTGCAACATTTTGTTGTAATTTACCTCAGTATTTAACCAATTTGATGCACAAAATTTGTTTCACAATAAATTATATTTCATGCCTCTACGTGTTTCGAGCACGTGCTCGAAACACGTAGAGGCATGAAATAAAACTTATTGTGAAACAAATTTTGTGCATCAAGTTGGTTAAATACTGAGATAAATATATTGAGATGCACGGTCAGCAAAACGTCAAAATTTTGTTGTAAGTTTTTGTACCAGTGTATTTGCTGTCCAGTCAGATATAAATATCAACTAGCATGTGAGCTGCTGTTGCTGCTTTTTGCTCTTTTTTATTATTATTATTATTATTATTATTATTATTATTATTATTATTGGTGCACAGTGGTATGGCATAGCAACACCTTTGTTGATGGCAACACAGTATGTTAATATTATAAATTCATAACTTTGGAAAAACATCTTTTTTTTTTTTTTTATTTTATTTTTTTTTATTCTGGTATTACCACAGTATGAAACTATCAACAATTTTTTTGTCTACATGTACAGCCTGGTTCCCACTGGACTGATTTTCATGAAATTTTGTTTTGGTGTCACGAAAGTTTGCCATTAATACGGAGATATGATTAAAATCAGGCCTAAATATGGTTTTTTGGTGCCAGTGACACAAAGTCATCATAAAAGCACTGTCTTTGAGTGAAGTCATATCAGGCTGTTAGGAAAGCTGACAAGGTACAAATATTACACAAATGTACAACAGTACAATGTACATACATTGCCCATGTTGCTAACATTACCTGCTGTCAGAGTGAGTATTATCACTTTGTTTAATACTGAGTACCACGCTTATGCCTGTACAAGATTTGTGTGTTTTTCATGGTTTTGAATGTGTCAGTTGTAGTCGTGTGGGTTGTAACACCACATAGTCTGGTAGGTGGATACCAACATTTTGTACGAATGTACATGCGACATTCCAATGGCTTGACTTGTAGATGGAGGCAGTACGTTCATCTACAACCACTGTAGCCGCCTATGACACTACATGGTATTGTAACCCAGAAGCCCACAATATACTCAGATGCTTGTTTTCTTTTTGGATTTAATTCTATATTCCAGCACTCTCACCATCATCCTGGCAACTCCTCTGCATCACTGACATTGACAGTGCATGCTGGCATGCCATCGCCAACACTGCACAGACCATCTGATGATAAATGGCACAATGCACTCTGTGCCAACTTTGTGCATGAATACAAACAGTATCTTCAAACACTGGGCTTCATCCCCATTCAGACAGAACCAGCATCACCAAGAAAGGGGTGAGTGCAAATTAAATGTAATTTCATCCATATTTAAAGACTGGGATTATTAGGCCATTAATGCTTTCACTGCCTTCTAATAAAGCTGAGCAGACCTCATATTTCTCTGTTCATTTTCAGCAGTTAGCCTATAGTGATTTCAGTTGTGACATCTCATTATGCTTGATGCTGTCGTCTCAGTGAGAGCAATTATAATCATAATTGTAAAATCCAGTTAACTTAATACATATTTTCTTATCAAAAATTAAAGGTGTGCAAAACAAGTAATGCTGATTAACATCAGAAACTTGAATACAACAAATAATTACGCCATTACCCATGATAAACGCCATGTAAATGTGCAGATGTTTGTGTTGTAATACATTGCTTATGAAACAGCAATTTTTTGTAACCCACCGATAGACAGTTTTATAGGAGAAAGAAAGAACTTGACTGATCCTCTGTAGACCAGCACTTAAGCATGTTATGTTTTTGTGAAAATACAAGGACCAGCAATTTTTTAGTGGACACAACATTTTGACAGAAGGTCTGTTTGTAACTGAACTGTCTAGGTGCAGGAATCTCAGTTGGACAAATTGTGTGAGTTATGACAGAATGTAATTTCATGAGTGATATGTATTTTGTGTAAGAAATGTGGCATTTAAGGGTAAGCTGTATAGGAGAGAGCCTGACCAGGACAGGTTAACCCATCACTGATGTTGGGGTTCAGATTCCACCTGCTGCCCAGAACAGAGGAATTTTCAATTTATAGTACCCATGATGCATTCATAGATGTACTGTGCACAGAGGCTGGTAGGATGTGAGGAATTAATGGTCCATATAGAGCACTGAGGCTGACATTGAAGGGTTAGCATTTATGTATATTTTTGTTAATGTGATTTCATATGGTGCAGGTTGAAGGGAGGAGCTAGCAGCATAAAGGCGAGGGATGGAGAGGAGAGTTCCAACAGAAGAAAGCAGCCTGACAAGGAGAACAATGTGTGCTACCTTCAGAAGTCTCTGTTTGGAGGCATTCTTTTGTTTGAGATCTTACTGTGTGAGCCTTTCTTCCATGCAAAACTCCATGCATTAGAATGCTCAAGGCTGCAGTCACCATCGTCCAGTGCAGTGTTCTCTGAGGTTTGTGGAACAATATCTGTCATCTGCAGAATTTTATTTTCATGCATAATGGCCCATGAACTGCTGTAAAATATATAAATGAATGTGTGATTCATATCTACACAATATTTTTTTGAAGTACGGTATAACCTGAAGTGTTTCACGCATTAAAGACACCCAACACATATTATACAATCAATATTTTTGTATAGTGTGTTTCTTTCCTGCTTGACCAATAAGTACTGGCCCGATGATCTAGTGACTATTTATTAGACTTTCTGAAGGTTATTATCCGTGTGATCATTTGTCTAGTTCCTAACATCAACTGTTCATCCTCCCCAACACATGATGTATGGCACAACACTGGCAGAGCATTGGGCCAATGCTTATCAGTCAAGCAGGAAAAAAAACACCCTATAATTGTAGCAGTTGAGAACGCAAGAATCATTGTATATTTGTATAGTAAAGAATATCTGCCTATATAAATGTGTTTGTGTGACTGATTGTAATCCACATTCCATGTATCTCCATTTTAATGATAGTGACTTATACTACAAAACAGAATTGTCACATGCCCAGCTTGTAATATCAACTGTGTTTTGAATGTAGCTTTCAACTTTGAATCAAACATGAGAATTTTACATTTAGTTTTATTCAGTATTTCGGGACGCTTTAACTCTTGCCATGTACCTTATCAACAGGGGATTGTGTATAGCACACTTTCTGATTTCCAGGCCAGCTGCTCAACATTGCTTCATCGAGTATGATGATTATGTGTTGTGGGAAGTGTGTAGTGCTGTCTGGACCACATTATATCAGCACCCATTTATGTTTCTGCATGCATTTTATGTGTAACTCACTGAATATTTTTTGCAGCAAGAAAGTGTTTCACATGTTGTAGAGAAGAATGAAACTGACTTCGTATTTAACAAATTTTTTTTTCGTCAGTCTGCAGCTCTTTGAGGTACTTAAAAGGCCCTTATGTATACATTTCTAACAGGTCAACAACAATCTTCTGATCATACTGTCCTTCTATATGAAAAACAAAGGAAGTTATGGATCATCATGTTTAGACAGCACTGAAATTAGATGCATTCTGTTAATGTAGTGGCATGTGACATGCTTGGGTCATGCCTGTATTAACTTTTTAAAGATGTGTATTCACATGTGTAAATGCATGTAGTATAGCACTCCTAAATATTCATTTTTATATCTTTAGGCAACAAGGAAATTTGCTGCATTTGTAATACATGCTCCATAACCTGTGTTGTATTTTCCACAAAATGCTGTTTCATTTTATGACTTGTTATCTTCTTCTGTTAAAATAATACATTTTTCGTAAACCATGCACTGAAATTTATGTACCCATCCTGTTAGGGTAAAGGTTAAACACTGTTACACATAACACTGTGCTTGTGATGTCACACACGTTGATTCACATGGAGTTACTGCATAGCCGGAGGCATGTTCTTTACAGTTGAACCTGAGTTTGCATATGTTCAAACTTGCAGGTTTTGATTATGTTCTGAACTGAACATGTGTTCCTGTAAATACATATAAGCACACAATCATGGTAACTTATTATAGGTGCCTGATAACTGATATTGAGCCCTTGGGGGTGTATAAGGTAACCCGCTGGGAATCACTGCTGTGAAATGTGCATAAACAGGTGCTTTTTGTAATGGAAGAGTTTTCTGTAAATTATGTAGTGTGGTTTGCTGTAATGGATATTCTTGACGTTAGATTTTTAACCCTCTTCTCTTCTTTTATATTATAGTGGACTTTTACTATGTATGGTCCGGAAATTGGCACTGAAAGGATGATTGTAATATACGTCATCTCTGTCTGCAGGTTGAATTGAAGTTCCTGGATGAATGTGACAAGATTAAAATACTCATGCACTTGCATTCATTCACATATGACTATCATCTTCGCAGTATTCATAGCTATGTGTCTGGGCACCAGGCCATTCTAAAGCAAGGCTATCATCTCACTCATTTCCTTGATGACTTTCTGAAATACTACTCAAAGGCACCGAACTTTGCAAGAAACCTTGTACATGCAGGTAATATTTTGAGTAGTTATGTTTAGAGCTATGTATTAAACTTCAACTTTACTTATATATACCTTTGGAGAGCTGTTGAGTTGCATAGTTGTGAAAGAGTCCTGTCTCATATTTGCTCTAAGTTATGCTTTATTAGTACCAGAGTTAATGTATCATGAGACAAAGATTACAACATAGTTTGTTTCTTGATGAAATTAAGGAGGGAAGAAGCTTAGAAAGTTCTTGATAGTATTTGTTTAAAAGTATGTGTGCATGTGAGGGATTAAGCGAGTTATTCTTTGTGGTTATGAAACACAGGCCCTCACTCCAACAAAACATAAATTGTACTGAATGATATTAATGTGGTACAGGAAGCTTTTGGGCACAAGGAGGAGAAAGGAAGTTTAAAATTATGATTACATAAGAAAGTACTTTTGTCATTGATACCCATCCCCTAATATTGTTTGTGTACTGTAGTGGTGATTTCATTTCAGAACATCCTTTAAGTTTTATAAATATGGCTTCTCATTATAGAAAGAACTCATTGTAGTCTTTCATTTTCCCATTATGTAACATTGCACAATACAGGCTTGTTTTCTCAGAAATCTTTGAAGGTATTCTGGCTGTATTTTTGTGTGTACAGGTGGGACACCCATCGTTGGATACTCTGTGGTAATACTTATATCCTTCAAAGGTAATACTTGTGTGGCATAAATTTAGCAGCGTGTTTGCAGCAGCTTTATATACAGTATACCAACTTTCTTAAATTTATGGTTGGCATTTGAGTGGATAGTTTCTTACTGGCTCAAGTGCTATCAGGATTCTCCAAGACATATATTCTGATGACCCATTAATGGTCATATTCTGAAAGTGGCATCATGGATTATGTCAGGAAATATATCACACAGACAGATGTCTAAGAATGCAGGGAATGAAGTAGCTGTTGCTGGGGCTGAGGTGCTGCAGCTAATGAAATACTGTTAGAGAACCTGCATTATCCTGCAATATTTGTAGCTGTCCGTGCCATGTAAGTTTCTTCTAGTGGTGGTCACTGTTGAAATCAGTGGCTGTGTTCATGGTCTGGCATATGATATTTATTTTTTGTGCCTGTTACTCCATATGAACTTTTCAACACACAGATGAGGTACCGACATACATGTGCATAGGTAATTGCTGGATAACACAAAACTGTTCAGTGCAATGAACTTACATGGGTCTGTTAACATTGCAACACTTGGCAGTTCACCATCCTCATGATCTGCCCAAATTTCATTAAATAATATCATGTGTTTAAAAGGTAAAGGTCTCACTTTGATATACTATAGAGCATAGAGGGGTATTAGAGGTATAACTCTGCTCATTCTTAACCTTGATTCTAGATGGGGTAGGTGGTCATTGCCATGCCCTGGGAAAGACCCCCCCCAGTACCCATTGTACAGGGGGATGGGTGGGCCCCAGGACCTGTCTGGACAGATGTGAAAAAGAGACAGTCTCTTGCCCCCCACCAGGTTTCGAACACTGAACTGTCAAGCTCATAGCAAGTCACTGTACTGACTGCACTGTCCTGGCCCTGATAGCATGCTTCTAGGATTCCATAATTGTAATAAGGCTATGGAAATATTAATAAAATAATTGTTAGTATAATGACACAGACATTTCTAGCTTTGACTCAGGTTTTACATTTGCTTTGCATCTTGCTTTTTAAATATATTCCTGGAAATGTTCCCCTCTTAGTTCCTAAATTAATGTGGCACTTGGTCCTCCTCCCCCCACTCCCTTCTCTTTCTAATGTCTGTATAATTCACCTGAAGTAGACACCAGTGGCTGTATTAACCTTTAGACGCCTAATGTCAACTATTGTGGTCGTACCGTACCGCTAACCTCTAAAGTTGCATTTTATATATTTATTCAACAAATATAGGTACCGAATATTTTAAACATGGTGTATACTCCCCGTTTTTTTCTCTTCTAAATGCAGTTTGTTTCATAATTCTAATGTATTTGGTTCCTGTATTATTCACATTTTATATACAGGATGTGCTAAAATTAAAAAAATAATTCCGGCGCCAAAAGGTTAACTGAGATACCTATAAAGCTACAGGCTGTTACACCATAGGAAGCTAAAATACATCCATAAGTACTTAAAAAATTATGTCACCCCCTAACCAGGCGTTACTTGTACAGATCGTACATCAGCATCACCCACTGTCCAGATGTTACTTATACAGTTAGTACTTCTAAGGTCTGAGTGAAGGTATAATCGTTCATACACTCATATGTTAATACATTTGTTTGCAGATGTGTTGGTGGTGCATGATGTGACAACACCTGCCCACCAGCTGTTCACGTACCTCCTTAGCCATGAGAAGGCATATAACATGGAAGTCTTTTGCATGGTCCCTGTTCCTGTTGCAGCCTTGAATGATTCTGATGGTGGAGAATATGATGCTGAATCTGATGTAATGTAAATTATTTCATACGTTTCATGTAAATAGCAAACATTCATCTATGAAAGTGAAAAGGGATATGACACAGTAAATATTAATTATAAATTGGAAAAGTTTAACATAGGAACTTTTTGTAGTTTAAGGTACTGACAGGGTGTTTGCTTATAGATGTAGCCAATGTGGCATGCACGGCACTTCAGTGACAGTTCTAAATGTACTTTAGCAAACTATTCCTGATTGAATGCATCAGAAAATTTCAACATTTTGTAGAGTCCGCCACGTTGTAAATGAGATCTTTGCCCTTCTGGGATGTTACGCAATGTTGGTAGGTAGTTATCAATGTTTCATGACAACCTTACCAATCCCATCTTGACACTTGAAGATGGGACCAATAGGTTGTCCCAAAACTTCAGTTACTACCTGTTGACACTACATAACAACCCAGAAGAACAAAGATCTCAAATGTGTAAAACTTATACATTTGTCCTGCAGAAAGGGAAAATTTGGACCAGTTGCTGGTAAAAATGTAGAATAGAATAGTTGCCTCTGTCAGGACAGCAACTTTGTTAGTACTTGAGTAGCAGAGGCACTGTTCTGCAAGAAGCATTGGTTTATGTATCAGTCAGAGGGCTTCCATGCCATCTGGTATGAGATTTGGAGTAGTTGGCTGGAAAGTATTTTGTATTTCAAACAAAAAATGGTGTCCTCATGTAGTTTTGGAGAGAAAAAAGAAAGGTCAGAATGAAAGCACAGTCTGCAGATTTAGTTCTGTAAATACCAACACAAAGTGAAGTATACCTGGTGCATTTGTAAATAAAATTCACTGTTTATAGAATGATAGGTGTGGTTAGGGCTAGCCCATACCTAAGCAAACTGTGGAATGGTCAAAAAGGGGGTACTGTTTCTAAAACTGTTCCCTGTCCCATACACTTTGTAGTTATACAAACTTGAATTCCACTGTGAAAATTAGATACCAGATGATTGCACAGTCAACCAGCCAGTATCTTACTCCAGGAGCACCTACACAAGACCCACCAGGAAGCCTATTGGGAGACATATGCATATGAATTAGACAACGTTGTTGATATGGAACGAAAACGGGAGTGCCTGACTATCAGGTGTAATGTTTGTATTGTAAATTAAATGTTTCTATGTATCACATGGTAGTCCACATCAACACCAAAACATCATGTGCAGTAACAAGAATATATATTCATGTCCTTAATTAATGTAGCCGAATGTAAGTAGTCTGTTGGACCACCTGTTGTGTGAAAGGATTCCCGTCCTTTAACCCTCCCACTTTTACCTATGTCCTCTGGACGTGACCACTTCAGAGGTGTGCAAGGACTTGATGTTTGTAAACTATTTGGTATTGTGTCTACAAAATTCGTGGCTTATTTCGGTGAAGAATTAGCAACTTTCAGTCGTGTTGTGGACTTTTTTCCCACAGAAATTTAAGCTTATTTTGAGAATTTTTTTAATTTGTCTGCCAGTGTGAAAGTTAAATGCTTACATTGTCCGATCAGTCACTATATGGAAGGGTGTTAGAGGTATCGCCCTGGAGAGTGAGGGTAGGAGGACAGAGTGGATGACTTCAGGGAGAGTGTGTGGTGTTTTTTTTTTAGTGGATATAGAAGTAAGCAGTCCCAAGACTGAGGTGTGTCATTCTTAAAAAAAATTGTATCAGTAAATCATTTATAATTACAAAAAAATGAGATGATGTCAATAAATCAGCCAAATTACAAGGTGCCTGATAAGTCCCATTCTACCGACGAATTAGTCGGCTGCGTTAAGCCTTGTAGCACTTCATAGAAGGAAACCTTATACATGCAGGAACTGAGTCATTTAAATATCAACAGATTGTATGAGGTGTATTAATTACTGTTACTTATAAGACCTGATTTCATAATTGATTGTTCAGTCTAACCTCACATATTGTTATATTTTGAGTGGTTTTTTTCTTAGCAGGGGCAAGTAACCTTTGTATACACTTGTGTTCAAAGTAAAATTTAACAAAAAAAAGTCAGTTTCATTTCATTCTGCAGCTAAATGGAAACACTAAACAAATGTTAATATGATGAACACCAATAAAGTCAATAATTTTGGGGAAATTAATTTCAGTTTTACAAACATTTTACTTTGCCAAATAGAAACTGAGCTCTATAGATATATATTCTTATGTAACATTATAATGGAGCTTAATACATTTATCATGTTTAACTCAATCATGTCATGCCATAGAAAAAGTAGAATTTAACATAAAGAAGGCTTTTTGCCAGCAAATTAGACTTAAATTAAAAGAGGAAACCAATAAATTGCTACATTTATAGTATAGCTTTGTATGGTGGTGAAACTTGAACACTGCAGAAAGTAGATCAGAAATACCTGGAATGTTTTGAAGTGTGGTGCTGGAGAAAGATGGAGAAGACCAGTTGGACCAATCATGTGAGAAATAAAAAGTGTTAGAGAGAGCCTAGGAGGAGAGGAATATCCTACAAACAATTAAAGGAAGGAAAGCTAACCGGGTTGGTCACATCTTGCATAGGAACTGCTTTGTAAAACACATTATTAAAGGAAAGACAGGGAATGCTAGGTGTCATTAAAAGATGAGGAAGAAGAAGTAAGCTGCTACTAGATGGCCTTAAGAAAAAGTGAGGATACTGAAAACTGAAAGATGAAGTACTAAATCGCACTGTATGGAGAACTCACTTTGGAAGAGGCATTGAACCTGTCATAAAGCAGATAACAGTATGAATGATTGAACTCAATCAGTTTATGAGTGCTGCAAGGTCAGGAATTACATGTTGGAGTTCAAACAATTAAGTTTCAGGTTGTAAGACTATAAAAGTGTTGAAGGTCCAAAATAACAAATTTGTCGTGTATACATTTACTTATTTTAAATATTTAAATGTTTAGAAACAAACTATATCCAATTACAGTCATGAAAGTATGTTCTCATGGGAATTATTGGCATCAGTGTGTAAACTGGATGACATAGTAAAAATTCTGACTTTCACTATAGAGATATTTAGTTCGATTTTCAGCAGGAACATTGACAACCATAACTTATGCCATTATTCTGTCAGCCAAATGCCAGGACACTGCCTCAAATTAG
>Ga0123353_10017384_pt1 | contig 10570 bp, 9 predicted proteins | sample TergutLab28metaG_3_FD_92763 | JGI IMG/M metagenome (GOLD analysis project Ga0123353, IMG submission 92763) | Labiotermes labralis P3 segment gut microbial communities from Petit-Saut dam, French Guiana - Lab288 P3 | ecosystem: Host-associated > Arthropoda: Insects > Digestive system > Gut ... | reverse complement strand
GGCCCTTCCCATGTGCGACACCTTCTGCCTCCCCGGCACCCCCCGGGGTACCTACTTCGCCAAAAACAGCGATAGAAGCCCCAACGAACCCCACCTAATCCTGCGCGTCCCGGCACAGCATCACGCCCCCGGCACGATGCTCCAATGCACCTACATCTCCATCCCCCAGGCGGAGTACACCCGCGAAGCAATCCTCTGCAAGCCCTCGTGGATCTGGGGCGCGGAGATGGGCGTCAACGAGGCCGGGGTGGCCATAGGCAACGAGGCCGTCTTCACGAAATCGGGTACAAAACGTGCGTGCGGCGCCCTCACCGGCATGGATCTGCTGCGCCTGGCCCTGGAGCGGGCCGGCACCGCCAAGGCCGCCGTGGAAACCATCACCGCCCTGCTGGAAACCCACGGCCAAGGCGGCAATTGCGGCTTCGACCACGACTTCCGCTACGACAACAGCTTCCTCGCCGCCGACGCCAACGAGGCCTACATCCTCGAGACCTCGGGCAAGCGCTGGGCCGTCAAGAAGACGCAAGGCCCCTGCGCGATCTCCAACCGCCTGACCCTCGAGCCCTTCGCCAAGCAATACACCGAGCCCGTCTTCTCGTACTTTTCCCGGGCAAAGGAGCGCCGCTGCCAGGTGCTCGGCCGCCTCACCCCCGAAACAGACCCCGCCGGCCTGATGTCCATCTTACGCAACCACGCCCCAGGCCTCGCCGGCCGCGAATTCACCCGCTCCGGCGTGGGGAGCGTCTGCATGCACGCGGGCGGCCCCATCGGCGACCACACCACCGGGAGCCTCGTCGCCGTCCTGCGCCGGGACAAACCCGCCACGCTGTGGGTCACAGGCGCCTCCACGCCCTGCATCGCGGCATTCAAGCCGGTCTTCTGGGGCTCCGACGCCCCGCCCCTCTTCGCCGACCCGGGGCCCGCCCTGCAATACTGGCTCCAGCGCGAGCGCCTGCACCGCGCCGTCATCGCCGGCCTGGCGGACGCCGAAGCCTTACGCACCCAAATAAAATCCCTTGAAACCGACTGGCTCCTGCGCGAGCAGGCTCTCATGGACTCCCCCGCCCCCGACATGGCCGCATTGCACGCCCTCTCCCGCGCCGCCGCCGCCCAGGAGCAAGCCCTGATCGACGCATTCTCCACAGACGCCTGGCAAAACATCACCGCCAACAACGCCTACGCCCGCTACTGGAAAAAGAAAAACGCAAAACTAATGATGTAGAGACGCACGGCAGTGCGTCTCCCCCCTTCCGCAACCGTGCGTCTCCCTCCCTCCGCCAACCAAAAACCATAAAGGAGGCCCCCATGCCCAACCCCACCCCCCACTACGCCGGCTCCGCCTTCGCCGACCTGCTGCGGCACGACGGCGGCCTGCCCCACGCGGTGGGCGCCTCGAGCTACCAGGTCCTGCGGGCCAACCGGACCCATCCGCAATGGGCCGAAGATCTAGGCAACACCTACAACCACGGCCCCATGCTCACCTTCTGGCGCGGGCGCTTCTACCTGGAGTACCTCTCCACCCCGGTGGACGAGCACATCGGCCCGGGCTGCTCCCTGCTGGCGGCCTCCGAGGACGGCACGCGCTGGGGCAAGCCCCAAGTCTGCTTCCCGGAGATCACCATCCCCGCCGGGCGCTACGCCTGCTCGGACGGCACCGTCATCGAGGTCCCCGAGGACAAGCCGGGCTTCATGCACCAGCGCATGGGCTTCTTCCACACCAAGGACGACCGCCTGCTGGTGAGCGGCTTCTACGGGCACGCGCCGCACCACGACATCTGCCCCTGGCAGCACTTCGGCATGGGCCGCGTCGTGCGCGAGCTCTTCGAAGACGGCGCCATGGGTGAAATCTATTTTATTCGATATCTGGACTACTCCGGCTGGACGGAAGAAAAGCTCCCCTTCCCCTACTACAAGCGCAGCTCTGACCCGGCCTTCGTCGCCGCCTGCGAGGAGCTCCTGGCGGACCGCCTCGTCACCCAGCAGTGGCGCGAGGAGCACGGCTGGCAGGACGACACCATCGGCGTCGACATGCCCCGCGTGGGCCTGCCGCAGGGCGTCGCCGAGAACTCCCCCTTCGAGTCCTCGTCCAGCTTCTGCTGGTACACCATCGACGAAAAAACCGTCATGGGCCTGTGGAAACAGGGCAAGGTCGGCCGCAGCGACGACGGCGGCAAGAGCTTCACCCTGCGCTACGAGCCAAGCTTCGTGACCTCCGGCGCAAAGTCCTGGGGGCAAAAAACAGACGACGGCCGTTACGCCATCGCCTATGTCAACAGCCTTTCCAGCGAGCACCGCTACCCCCTCGTGGCCGTGACCTCCGGCGACGGCATCCAGTTCGACGGCATGGCCTGCCTGTGCGGCGAGGTCCCCCCCCGCCGCTACGAGGGCATCTACAAGGACTTCGGCCCGCAGTACATCCGCGGCATCAGCGAGGGCCACGCCGAATACCCGGCGGGCGCGTTCTGGCTCTGCCACAGCATGAACAAAGAGGACATCTTCGTCACCCGCGTCCCCGTCCCGGTGCGGCTCGCAGTCAATGAACACATACACGACACATTCGAACATCTAAACGACTGGAACATCTACAGCACGAAATGGTCTCCCGTTTCGCCCTACCTGATGTACGGCACGCAGCCCTGCATGCGCATCGCGGACAAGGACCCCTGCGACTACGCCCGCGCCATGCGCATCTTCCCGAAAGCCAAGCAGATCTCGGTCTCCCTGGACATCATGGCCGCCGGGCAATACGAGGAGGCCCTCGAAATCGAGATCGCCGACGGCAAAGGCACGCCTGCCTGCTGGGCGGCGCTGGGCAACGGCCTGCTGCGGGTGAAGTACGGCGCGAACACCGAAAACGCCTTCGAAATCCCCGCCCCGCCCGCCTGGCACACCCTCGAATTCAAAATTGACTGCGCGGGCAACACCTACGCCGTGGCCTTCGACGGCGCGGAATTCACCTACGGCCTGTCCCGCCTGGTGCACAAGGTCAACGAGGTGGAGCGCCTCGTCATCCGCACCAAGCCCCGCCGCCACAGCCCGAACTACGACGATTACCCCGAAGGCCCCGACATCCCCGGCACAGACACCCCCGTGAACGAAAGAATATATTTCGTAAAGGGCGTAACAACCGAGCCATCGGAATGATATTATCCCGCAGCTAAAAACATCGCATACAAACCCTTGGCTCCCTCCGTGAGGGAGCTCCGCCCGCAGGCGGTGAGGGAGTATCGCGGGGCGACGCGTCCTCGCCGCCCGCTTTTTATGCCTCCCTATCCCGCCCCTGGCAGCCCCGCCCCGCACACAGAGCAAAACCTCCCCGCGCCGGCCTTCGCGCCGCACCTCCCGCAGAACCTGGCCGTCTGCCGTACGAGCGGCGGCCGGTCAGGCCTCGGCGGCGCGGCGGGCAGCGGCGGCGAGGGCGGCAGCGACGTCTGCCCAATCCCGAACATCTCGTCCGGCCTCGGCATCTGAGGCGCGCCGCAGTGCGGGCAGATTTTCTCCCCGCCGGTGTACCAATGGCATGTGTCGCAGAACATAGGGGCCTCCTCAATCGCTGTCTATACTGATCCACATCGCCGGGCGCACGGGAACCAACTCGTCAAACCACGCCAACGGCGGTTCAATGCCGTATTGCTCCATCTCCTCCGGGGAAAGCAAAAACATCCTCTGAATACTGGTGAACTCCTCGGCGGCAAACGCCGCCCCGCCCCAGTGGACGACGCCCCCCTCGAAGTCATACCCGCTTTCGCCGGGATACGCCTGCGCCTCCTCGGGCGATAGGTATATCTCGTTGTCCATCAACAGCAGGATGCCGTCTATCATATCCCTGTCCAGCACCCGCCACTGCGCGCCGCCGAAGAGTATCCAGTCCCCCACCAGTGCCTCTTCCGGCGATGGCTCGGTGTATACGAACCAGGGATCATCATCAGCATAAGAATCCCCGTAATCATTATAATAGTATGTGCTATCGCCCGCCCGTTCCGCGATCAACAGCACGAGCACCAGCACAACCACCCCCGCAAGGACGCCCGCCAGTATCTTCATGCCCTGCTTATTGTCGGATACGGCAGGCGCGGGTTTCGGCACGTATGGCGCGGGCGCAGGCGCTGGCTTCGGCGGCACGTATGGCGTAGGCGCGGGCTTCGGCGCGGGAGCCGGCACAGGCTTTGGCACAGGGGGAGCAGGCGCCGGCGCCTCTACAGGCTTCGGCACAGAAACCGGTTCCGGCGCGGGCGCGGGCACGGCCTGCTCCTTCACAAAGCCGATCATCTCGTCGGCCTCCTGCGGGGCCTGCGGCGCGCCGCAGTGCGGGCAGATTTTCTCCCCGGCGGTATACCAGTGGGAAGTGTCGCAGAACATCTCCGGGTCCTCCTTTATTATGCTTCCTTCGCCATTGGCGAAACTCTCGTAGGGCGAGCCATTGGCCCGCCGCGGCATACAACAACGTCCTTTAATAAAACAGCCGGCACGAGCGTATCACGCAGCGGCTTGCTCACCCGCCCTTTTTCATCCTCTTCGTCAACACCCCGCACACCGCAAACCCCGCCGCGCCCAGCAGCGCAAGCGCATCCAGCGTCAAAAGGAACCCCGCCATCTCGGCATACGAAGCCCCGGCCCAAAGCATCAGCAGCCGCCAAACCAGCGCCGCGATAAATACAACCGCCGCCGCCCCGCCGACCCAAGCGCGCAGCCGGCCCAGGCGCGCCCCGGCGATCTTCGCCTCTTTCGCCGCGATTGCCCGGGCAATCCGGGCCGTCTGAATCTCGCGCGCCCCGGCGTTGTGCGCCTGCGCCTGACGCATATATTCCGCCCCGCGCTCCGGCGGCGCATAGGACAAAGCCTTCGCAAAGTCCGCGTCCTCCCGGCCGATCATACAGTCCGGGCGCAGGGCCATCGCACAGCGCACAACGCCCCAGTAGCTCTCATGGTCCGTGCGGTCGATCTTGGCGGCCCGCTCCCAATCGGCCCTGGCGTTGCCGTATTGCCCCACCTCGAACGAGCGCCGGGCGTTGCGCTTGAGCTTCTCCAGCGCGATGCTCTCCGTATCCAGGTGCAAAACGTCCTTTGTGCGCAGCGTCGTGCCGCAGTAGCTGCAAAAGCTATGCTCCCGCGCGGTATCGATATTGATCCCGGCCGCCCCGCAGTTGGGGCAAGTGATGGCTTCGATGGGCATGGCCTCTCCCCCGCACACTGATTATTCCTTGTCTGCATATGACTTCATGGATTACACTCCCGCCCAGCTTAATCCCCCAGGCTCCTCCCCGTGGGAGGAGCTGTCAGCCTCGGGCTGACTGAGGAAGGCATCGCGCAGCGACGTTCTCCTCCCAATTCCCCTCCTGGGAGGGGTGGCCCGCAGGCCGGGGTGGTTGTGCGGGGCACCTATAGGGGTGGCCTGCAAGCCACCCGCAAACGATCGCAAAAAATACCTGTCTTTATCCCCGGGCACGACGCTCTCTGCACAGAATATCGCGGATCGCACTCCCGCCCAACCTAATCCCCGGGCTCCTTTGAAGGAGCTGTCAGCCTCGGGCTGACTGAGGATGTTTCGCGCAGCGACGTTCTTTCCCAAGCCCCCTTCGCTCGCGGGTGAGGATGTTTCGCGCAGCGACAGGGGGGAGCCCCCCCTACCACTTATTATGATACTTCTCCACAAACCCCATTCTTTCTTCCAGCGCAATCACCCTCCCGTCGTCCAACACCGCCCGCCCCGTAAACTTCCCGAACACCTGGTGCCCGCTCATGCAGATGAGGCCGAGGTCGATGATGTTCGCGTTGTCGTACACCGGCGCGAAGTCCATTTCAAGGCGGCCGTCGCTGGAGGTAAACTTCCACGGCGACATAAAGTCGTCTTTCCCGTCCTTTTGCGGCAGATGGAATGTAACTTCTTCCAGTTTATGTACTTTGCCATTGTATATGAGAGTATTCTCGCTGGCCGCAGAGGTGTCGCCGAAGCCGTAGCCCAGGTTCCAGCCGAAGGTGCTGCCGTCGGGCAACGCGGTGTTGAGGCTGCTCCACAGCCAGGTATTGTCGTAGGTCCACACGCCGCGCCCCCAATCCAGGGTGGCGAAGCTGTCCGCCGGGTCGAAGGTCTGCCAGATTTCGCCTCCGAGTGTAACGGTGCCGCCCACGCGCATGCAATTAATTTTTTGATTGTAATAGAAATGCCCCGGCTTGCCCAAGGGGGTGGCGACGACGGTCGTCTCCTCGGGGAGATCGGTGAGCGTCAGGTCGATGCGCAGGGGCAGCTTATCCTTGCCGAATTTCGGTACAAAGCCCCGCAGCACGCGCTTCGCGCCTCCGTGGTAAAAGCCCATCTTCATGCCGTAGGCGCCCTGCTCCAGATGACCCGCTTCCGATGTGGCCGGCAGGTTCCACTTACCCAGGGGAAAGGGCGTGACCACCGCTGTTTGCAGGGTTTCGCCGCCGTAAAAGTCGATCAGGCTGAAGTTGAGGTTGCCAACGAAGCCGCTGTCGCTGATGATGAGCACCATGCCGGCTTCCTGGTTGGTGATGACATAGCAGTCCCACTCCTTGATGCGCCACGGGGGGACTGTGATGTCCCCCCGGTCGTACTGCCAGAACAGCCGCTTGGCGTACCCCGGCTCGGCAATGTCGCCGTCGCGCAATAGCCGTTGCGGCGCGGTAATCTCGTGCTGCTGCTTTGATGGAATGTAAGGTGTGGTGGACATGATAAAAACCTCCTTTAGTATGAAATGAAAAATGATTTGGAAGGGCACGGCGAGTGATACTCGCCGCCTTTAAGAACGTAGAGAGGGTGCGAATGCTATTCGCACTGTGTTGAATAGAACCTGTCTTTGTCCCACCGAACCGGGTTCTCGCGTATGTATCGCCGAATAATCCGATTTTTTTGCGCTGTTATTATGGCACTGACATAGGAATCATCCTGCCAGGGCGAAAACCCGAGTTGCTTTGTCACCGCCGATTTGTATTGGCCGATGACCCTCTTTATCACAGGATTTACGCTGTAATCCAGAAAAACCAACAGCAGGTGCATATGGTTCGGCATGACGACATATTCATCCAGCATCACCGTTGGGTAAATCGTTTCGATCAGCTCAATGCACTGTCGCGCGTGTTCGCCGTTTTCTGAGAGCACCATCGTTCCGTCTTGAACCTCGCCGTACAAATGATGCCCGTCTTTTACGCAGATCGTTACGCAATAGGTTCCGTTTTGCATGATTCTACCACCTGCTTTCCATGAACCCACGCCAGAATATCATTCTGGCCCTTCGCATCGTTCTTATAGGCGGCGAGTATCACTCGCCGTATTGCATAAGAATTCACCGCTTCCCATGAACAAAATTCGCAAAAAAGTTTCGCCTACCCCACCACCTTCTGCTTCGCCACACTCCCTCTTCCATCCAGTTCCGGCCACCTGCGCTCAATCGCCCCCAGCGCGATCTCCACATCCTCATGGACCTCCCGGGCGTTGTGCGCGCCCAACGTCACCATATCGCACGGCCGGATCGTATTATACACAAAGTTCAGCCCCACATAGGGCGTGCACCGCCCGGCGGCCATGGGCTTGATGGCCATCACGGGCTTCCTGGCATGGTTGATGATCCTCGCCGCGCCCTCCACCTCCACCTGCATCAGGAACCCCAGCGGGTTGTAAATCTGAATATACGTTTCCACGTCGTAGCCCTGCTCGTCGCTGTAGAGCACAAGCTCCGGCATGTGGCACGAAAGCCCCGGGATCATCCCCGCGTCGCGTATCATGCCGGTGTAGTCGTCCAGGCGGTCCATCGTCCCGCGGAGCTTGCTCACCAGTTGTTCGGCGCAGCTGTGGTGCAGCAGGCAGAACGTGCTGCCCTGCGCCGCGCTCCATTTGATATACGCCCCGCACTGCGCCCGCGCCTCCGCGCTGTCCTCCACGTTGAGGATCGGCGTATCGATAACGATCAGCCTGCGCCCCAGCTTCTCCTGCACATAGTCGAGCGCCCGGGCAAACCCGGCCTCGCCCAGCGGCCCCATCACCGCATCGATGCCATAGCTCAGATACGCCTCGAACACGGGCAAAAAATCCTCCGGCCTCGCATACGCCGCCCGGATCTGCGCGTCCGCCGCGGCGGTCCTGTGGCTCCAGCCCAGCAGCCAATTCGTGCCGATGAGCATGCGCGGCAGGCTCACGCCCGCGACGATGGTACGTGGGAAATTCATAGAGATTTCTCCTTTATGTACAGGCGGCAGATTGCCACTCCTACCATTTCAAGCCACGCTTGGCCAAAAAATCAATAATTAACTGGGCGAAAGCCCTTTGTGAACCGTTGGTCTCTTGATTAATTCCGGCTGCAGCATAACCAATTTGTGATGTTATCGGTTCTTGCTTTATTTTTTCAATGAGGTCGGGATAAGCGTAGCGTTTGCCGTTAAAATCAAAATTTTTGTGATAAATCGACTTGCAGCAAACTCCGCAGCCATAGTATCGTTCCTCGCCCAGACCCAAAGAATATAGGCGTTTTATTTTATTTCCACAATAGGGACATGCGTGTTCATTCTTTCGCTTCTCAATGATATTCCGAAGGTATGCCGTAAGCTCATCTTCAATCGGGGTTCCCCAGGGGGTCGCGAGAAACTGCTGGAGACGCCCTGTTTTGACGTCTGTCAAGCTGCTGCAATACCAGAAGGCGCCCCACCCACTGAAAGTAGTGCCTGCGGGAATATGAACACTCTTCAGGCTAGCGCAATTGTAAAATGCAGAAGAGCCAATTGTTCTGAGCGACTGCGGAAATGTAAAATCATTCAGGTATGTGCATCCATAGAATGCGTTGTCGCCAATGTGCTCCAGGCCTTCGGAAAAAACAACCTTCTCCAGGCTTTCCGGCATTCTAGCAGTCAGGTTTTTCACTGAGCCGGGAATCACAATGGAACGCAGCCGGCAGCCGACAAACGCGTCCGACGCAATATCCACAACGAAATCTGGCACTACCACATCAATGCTTTGCCCATTGTATTTTTCCAGGACCCCGCCGCGGACGATGAAGTCGTTGTTGGGCGCGCTGTAGACATTCACCATGGTGTAATTTGTAATGGCCTTCTCGACAATGAAAGGGGTTCCGCAGCTGTCGCAGATGGCCGCCGCAAGGGTGGAATCTACTTGAAGATTGGCATTGCATTGCGTGCATTTTGCAGGTACGAATGGCATAACGTTACTCCTTAGTTTTTATATTTTTTACACGATTCAAAATACCCCTCAATATTCTCCCACGGCACCTCCGGCTCCACCACATGCGTCGGGCAAACAAACAGCCCGCCTTTGTCCCCGGCGATGTCCAGGTTCTCCCGCACAACCCGCCTTACCTCCTCCGGCGTACCGAAGGGCATGGTCGTCTGCGTCCCCAGCGTCCCATTGAACGAAAGCCTGTCCCCATATTTCGCGTAAATCCCCGCGAACGGCATGCACTCCGGCTGCACAGGGTTGAGGATATCCACCCCCACCGCTATCAAATCCTCAATAAACGGCTCCACAAACCCGCAGGAGTGATACTGCACCAATATATCCGGCTTAATCTCCCGTGCAACCCCGATCACTCGCGCCAACCGCGGCTTCAGCCATTCGCGGTAGAGCCCCATGCCCATCATCGGCGCGCGCTGCATACCGATGTCGTCCCCCAAGTGGAGCACGTCCACCCCCGCCCGGGCGAAAGCCGCCGCCCGCGCCACGGAGATATTTGTCACCGTATCCAGCAAAAAGGCGGCCTTCTCGTCGCCCTCGGCCATGTCGACCATCAGGTCCTCCATGCCGCGCATGTACCAGGCCGTCTCCCACACCGTGCAGGACATAAAGCCATACGCCGCCAGCCCCCGCGCCTTGATCTCCTCCGCCTGTTCCCGCTGCGCCTCCTCGTTGCCGCCGGCAATCCGCGGGAATGGATACGCCCTCAGATCATCCATACTAATATCCCCCGCCAGGGGATGCCGCATGCGCGTAAAATGCCTGGAGGCCTCGTTGCTCCCCGGTTCGTGCGCCGCGCCCCAGTCGGTGACGCGCGCGCCCTCCTTCAGCCCCCCAGGATAATACCGCAAAAATTCCGATTTCTCCGCGCAAACCGTCCGCAGCCCCTGCACCCCCCGGAACGGGAACCCGAAATGATCCGCCAGCTCCCGTTCGGGCCTGCCCGTCCTGCGCGTAAACTCCCGCCCCTGCGCCGGGCAAAGCGATATTTCGACAGGGGCATACTCATACCCCTGCCGCCGATACAGCGAAAGCAAATTTTCACGCGGGGTCATCCTCATGGTCTATTTCCTTCCTGTATGACGCGGGCCTGTGGGACGAAATATCGTTTTGCTTAATCCCCCAAGCTCCTTTGAAGGAGCTGTCAGCCTCGGGCTGACTGAGGATGTTTTCGCAGAGCGACGCATCCTCGCGCGACTCACACAACCTGTAGGGGTGGCCTGTGGTCGCCCGCACAAAACCCCTAAAACAGAACCCCCTTACAAACTCGCCGCCGCCACGCTCTGCCCCACCCTGCGGCTCCTCTCATCCGGCACATGGATAAGGAAATCACTCGCGGGATACTCCTCCGCCAGCACGCGCCCCGCCGCCTCG
>Ga0123353_10017383_pt1 | contig 10570 bp, 6 predicted proteins | sample TergutLab28metaG_3_FD_92763 | JGI IMG/M metagenome (GOLD analysis project Ga0123353, IMG submission 92763) | Labiotermes labralis P3 segment gut microbial communities from Petit-Saut dam, French Guiana - Lab288 P3 | ecosystem: Host-associated > Arthropoda: Insects > Digestive system > Gut ... | reverse complement strand
GTAGCGATACCCTGACCATGATCGAGGATGACCATGTTGCCGTAGCCACCATTATAGCCATATTCCGACACCAGGACTATACCAGCATCGACTGCCAGGATATCTGCTCCATGGGGGGCTTCGATATCCATCCCCTGATGGTTGTTACTGTAGTTGCCTCCGAAGGGATCGGGCCGCCAGCCAAATTCACTGGAGACTGACCAGTAACCCTCATCCAATGGCCAGCGATATATCCCACTACCAAGTGCTCTGTTGCGATTTGCCTCCTGCATGATGCGTAACGTCTCTTCCAGCTCCGTACTCTTAGCTTCCAGTTCCTGCTTGGCTGCCAGATAGCTTGACAGTTGACTGTCGAGTCCATCCACCAGTTTGTTTTTGTCCTCCTGTTGATCTTCCAGGTTTAGCGTAGTATATAGCTCCCTTTGTTGCAACCTTTGCTGTTCAGCTTGATCGTCCTCCAGTTGTCTCTTTAGGGAGTTCAGTTCCTGGCGCATAAACTGAAGATTGTTGAGTAAAGCCACATCACTCTCGATGATTCGTCTTACCATTTCAAAACGCTGCAGGAAGTCGCTGTAACTGGTAGATTGGAAAAGTACCTCCAGATAGCTCAGATTGCTGTTTTTATAGAGCACACGCAATCTTTCTTTGACCAGAGCATCGATCTCATTTAGATCCCTCTCGGTATTAGTTAGTCGCTCACTGGCGGAATCGATCTCCTCTTCCAGGCGAACAAGGTTACCCTGCAGGCGGTCGAGCTCCATCTGACCCAGATAAATCAACAGGTCGAGATCACGGATCTGCCCAACCAGATCGTTCTTATAAATCAGAGTCCAGTTGATTTTTCCGTTCAATTCCTCAATTTCGGCGTTGTTTTGCTCTATCTCCTGGAGTACACCACGAATATCTTCTGCAGATACCAGAGGTACAAGGCAAAGGAGAGCTACCGCCAAGATAGCTGGAAGAAAGTAACTTCTCCAGGTCATAATCATTGCACCTCCTATGCTTCCAGATACTTACCCATCGCCACCATACTGCCCAAAACGCCAAATAAGGCACCACTGGCGAGAATCCACAGACGTAGAGTCCCCAACAAAGGTTGAGCAGGTGTAAGGGTGATAAAGAGCATTTCGTGCAGAAAGTAGCTCTCGGCATTGGCATACAGAGAAAGTAACAACCTGTAAGCCATCCAGGAACCAAATAAGCCAAGGACGAGACCTTCCAGAAAGAAGGGTACTCGGATAAAGAAGGCCGTTGCACCCACATAACGCATGATCTCGATCTCCCGGGAACGCGCCGAAACGGTCATCCGAATCGTATTAACGATGATGAACAGTGCAGCAATGCCTAAACCCATCATCACCAGAACGCCGAAGATGCGAACGATCGATGTTAGATTGACTAATTGGCGAACGATATTATGGCCGTAGATAACCTCTTCGACTTCGCTCATTTTCTGCAGGACAGTTGCTACTTCCTCAACCTGATCGGGTCTGGAAACTTTTATTTTAAAGGCATCCGGCAGAGGATTGTTCCCTCCCCTGTATCCGGAGAGGATCTCGGTGCTCTGCGCTCCCAGGAGAGCGTCCAGAACTTCTAATGCTTCTTCTCTCGGATAAAAGTCAGCACGCTGAACGCCGGGTATTTGCAGAAAACGTGTCTTCAGCTCTGAAACCTTATCCTGGGTTACAGCATCAGATAGGTAACAGGATATTTCGATCTGAGATTCCACTTCTCTGGCTATATAATCAAGATTAAAAAGCAAAGCAGCAAAGAAACCCAGGATAAACATAGCCAGAGACACTGTCATGATGGTTGCGACTGCCATCCAGAAGTTGCGTCTGAGACTGCGTATCGTTTCAACTAAAAAATAAAAGATAGTCTGAGGGCGCATCAGGAGTACCCCCCGCGTTGGTCATCTCGGGTTATTCGTCCGGCTTCAATGGCGATGACACGTCGCTTCATGCGATCTACCAGACTCTTAGCATGAGTAGCCATCATAATTGTTGTACCAGAGTTATTTATATCAGCCAGAAGATTCATGATCTCCCAGGCTGTTTCAGGATCTAAGTTTCCTGTAGGTTCATCACACAACAGTAAAACAGGATCATTCGCCAAAGCACGAGCCAGACCGACTCGTTGCTGCTCACCTCCGGATAGTTGGTGAGGAAAGGCTTTGCCTTTGCGATTTAGCCCGACGATATCGAGTAAATAAGGAACTCTGGCCCGAATCAATGCTGGAGGCGCCTCCACAACCTGTAACGCAAAAGCGACATTTTCGTAGACCGTCTTCTGTGAAAGGAGGCGAAAGTCCTGGAAGACCACGCCAAGGTTACGTCTTAAGTAAGGAATTTGTCTGGGTTTGATACGATTGAGAAGGTGACCGGAAACAGTAACAGATCCTGTGGTTGGGCGTTCTTCGCCGGTTATCAGTTTGAGGATTGTCGATTTTCCTGCTCCACTCGGGCCAACCAGAAAAACAAACTCACCCTTGTCTACTTGAAAGGAGACGGAATGCAGGGCGACCATGCGATTCGTGTACCCTTTGCTAACACTATTGAAGGTGATCAATCCTGCGATACTCCCTTTCGACCATTTTACCTGAAGCTTAATATTCGCCATTTCCTGATTGAAACCTGCAGAGAATAGGTTAAATGTACCTGATCTATTGTGTGACCTGTGTGAATAGATTATAATATATGCTAATAACGAGAACCTTTAGGAGGTAGTTTTTTGAACAGAAGAGCCAGTCGTATCCAAGTCATTCCCCTTGGCGGGGTTGGTGAGATCGGAAAAAGCATGACTGCACTACGCTATGGGCGGGAGATCATCGTAATCGATGCCGGACTAAAGTTCCCCGATGATGAAATGCTGGGAATCGATTTAGTTTTGGCAAAAATCGATTATCTGAAGCAAAACAGGCATATGATTCAAGCCCTTATCCTCACCCATGCTCATGAGGACCATATCGGAGGTGTTCCTTATCTCCTGCGGGAGCTTCCCCTGCCGGTATACGCGTCTCCCCTGACCCATGGAATGCTGGCTATTAAACTCAAAGAGCATCATATAACAGCAGATCAGCATATTGTCACTGATGGCATCGCTATCCCTATTGGTAAGCACTTCAAGGTGGAGTTTCTGCTGAACAATCATAGCATCCCGGACAGCTACTCCCTGGCAATCACCACTCCAGCCGGCATCATCCTGCACAGTGGCGATTTTAAGTTCGACCAGACTCCGGTCGAGGGCGATCCCATGGACCTGCAACGCCTGGCAAGTATAGGTAACAGAGGGGTGCTGGCACTTATCTGTGATAGCACCAATGCCGAGAGAGAAGGCTTTACCCGGTCAGACCGAGTGGTCGGTCAGAGCTTCGACCGCATTTTCCGCAGCCATCCGCAATCCAGGATCATCATCGCTTCCTTCGCTTCGAATATACATCGTATTCAGCAAGTGTTCGACACTGTAGTCCGACATAAACGTTCACTGGCAGCCGTTGGGCGCAGTATGGTCAACAACATCGAAATTGCCTCCGCTCTGGGGTATCTGCGCTATCCCGCAGGTTGTTTTCTGCCTATAGAGGAACTGCTTCGTCGTCCTGTGCAGGAGCAGGTAATCTTATCCACAGGCTCACAGGGGGAGCCCCTATCTGGCTTATCGCGCATGGCTAATCAGAATCATCCAACTGTAAACATCCTTCCTGATGATCTGGTGATACTCTCCTCATCGCCAATTTCAGGAAATGACACTATGGTCAATCGTGTGGTTAATGGGTTGTACCGGGCAGGTGCAACGGTTATCCATCAGGGGATCGATGACGTGCATGTCTCGGGTCACGCTAATAGTGAGGATCTAAAGCTTCTCTACAACCTGGTCAAACCCCGCTATATCTTGCCTTTTCACGGTGAGTTCCGCCATCAGGCAGCCCTAATCAGAAGTATGGAAAGTATGGGTGTCCCCAGGGATGACTGTTACCGTGCTGAAATTGGTGATGTCATAGAGATCTCCGCAGATAGCATTCGCAAAGTTGGCAAAGTGGATGCTGGAGCGACCTATGTGGATGGGCTTGGAGTGGGAGATGTCGCTAATACTGTATTGCGTGAGCGACAGATACTATCCTTGGAAGGTACCGTAACTCTTGTTCTCTCCTATAACACAAGGCGTCGTATCTTTCATGACGACATCGAGGTTCTCTCCAGGGGATTTGTGTATATGAGAGAGTCCGAAGCTCTGATCGAGGAGATGAAGCAAAAAGCTCTGGAGGTCATAGCTCAGTGTCGGCAGAGCGGACGTAATACCATTGAGCAAGTTAAGAATCAGCTCGACGATAATCTTAGCAGTTATCTTTTCGACAAAACCGGAAGACGGCCGATGATAATTCCCGTCATCGTCGAGTATTAGATCACTTAAAAGTAAACATCACTTCGCTAAAAACTTCAGTATTATATATTACCATGACTAAATCAGGATTTATGCCCGATATGACATCCCATAGATCAAGATTTAATTCAGCGAAAGCTCGTAAGTCCAGGAGCCATACCTCCGCGAAGTGCTGGGCCAGGAATGGTGCCATTGCCTGCGTAAAAGAATCCTTTATAATAAGGATTCTTTTTTCCTGAGGGAGTTCATGGTTGATGATCTGCACCAGTCCCATATCATATTCTAAAAATGCGCCATAACGAGCCTTATAGACGGGTTGGCCTGGATCCAGGTATTCCTCCCGTATGAAAGTCTGGCGAAAAGTACCCTGCCATAATGGTTCAGGCAATCCATTAGCGTAGAGAGAGAAATCACCTTCATGATGGGGAAAAATGACTGAAAAATCATCCACGCCGGCATAAAAACGGCCGGTGCGTTTACCCTGAGAGCCCAGAAATGATTTGGCATAGGTAATAGTTTCATAGTTGGAAATATCCATGAAGCCTGCTGAGAACTGCCATCCCAGATCACTACTTAAATAGCCAAGTATGCTATTGGCTGCCCAAAATGCGGCATTTGTCTGCCAATGATGATCGGTACGGTAAAATAACCTTTCGTAAGGAATGCCGCTCTCCAAAATCTCGCTGCGTAGATCTAGATAAGCCAGATCCTTCTTCTGCAACCCCTCAAGAAAGGTATCTGCCGTCTCATTGGAGCGATTATCCATTGGCAGAGGTAACAAGGTGTATTTCGGGATCTTTTTGTTTGGCAACTGAACATAGAGTTGTCGTAAGGAGCGTTCCTGCAAGTTCGCGGCAAAAGCTGCATATTGCTCTGTAGCATAAGTGGTGTCCTGTTGATAATATAGGAAATGAAGATTACCATAGGTGTCCTTGAGGACCAATTGCCCACTGCTGTCCTCAACTGTCCGCCGACCCATGCCACGCTGATATAAACCAAAAATATCGATCCAGTACAGACGGGCAAAGATACGCTCCTGGATGGAGGACTCCAGACCGGCAATCATCAGTTCTGCTCTCGTTATAAGCAGAGGTTCCAATTTCGCGCTCTGCCAGGAGATTCGCAGATCGCTGATCACCGCTGCTCCACTGCTCAGTATGGTCGCTGTACCCAAGGCGAACAAAAGCAGTAGGATCAGGAGTGTCGTAATACCTCTCTGGCCCTGTGCTCTGATTTCATGATACAAACCATCGGAAAACAACATAAGCCTACCTCGTCAGAAGTTAAAGTATATGAAAGGATTATAGGTGTTTTTCACAATGCAGCTTACGGCCATTAAAAAGAGTAAAACCAAGCTGACCGGTTGCAAGAGTAATGTCAGTCGCTTATACCTGGTTACCTGTAGACTTATGAACTTCCCCACCGGACCACACAGCAGGAGAGCTACAACCAGGATCACTGCATTCTCACGTAAATACAGAATCGCCAGGGGATCGACATGCGCGATGGAGTTCAGGCCCAACATACTACGAAAATACGAAAGCGCATGGGTGAGATCGTTAGCTCGGAAAAGAACCCAACCACAGATCACCACTGTCAAAGTGTAGAGTCGCCTCGGTAACTGCCAACCCAGTTGACTGGTTGTATCCATTCCGCTTAGTTTTTCGATGATCAGAAAGACAAGGAAATAGAGACCCCAGAGAATGAATGTCCATTCAGCTCCATGCCATAATCCGGTTAGCAACCAGACAACTGCCAGGTTAAAGACCAGACGTCTGCTGGTTTCCACCCTGGAGCCACCCAAAGGGAAATAAACATAATCCCGAAACCAGGTTCCCAGAGAGATGTGCCAACGTCGCCAGAACTCGCTGATGGATGCAGACATATAGGGTAGATTGAAGTTTTCCTCGAAATGGAAGCCAAAAATCCGTCCTAAGCCCAAAGCCATATCCGAATACCCAGAAAAATCAAAATATATCTGTAAACTATATGCCAACGCTCCCAGCCAGGCATATGAAGCAGACAGCCATTCGGGTCGCATAGCGAAAGCCCGATCAGCGACGATAGCCAGAGTATTAGCTATGAGTACCTTTTTGCAAAGTCCGATGACAAAACGCTCTATGCCGATAGTGAAGTCCTGGAAACTCTCCTGGCGCTTAGCAAAAGCCGCTGCTATAGTTCGATAACGGATAATAGGTCCAGCAACGAGTTGCGGGAAAAAAGCTATATAGAGACCGACAAGCAGGGGATTACGCTGTACTTCACTGTCGCCACGTGCTACATCGACTAAGTAGGAGATAGCCTGAAAAGTAAAGAAGGATATGCCTATGGGTAGTTTCAGGCCAGGTATGTTGGCTGTAATACCAAAAAGATGCTCCAGATTTGCGACCAGGAAGTTTAGATACTTGTACACAAAAAGCAAGCTGAGATTTGCAGTGCAACATATGAAAAGAACCGGCCACATGGTTGCTTCTCGTTCTTTTATGTATGCTACCCACATGCCAAAACCCCAGTTAGCTGCAATCGAGAGTATCATTACAAAGACGAACCAGGGCTCTCCCCAGGCATAAAATAGAAGACTTACGATGAGGAGAAAAAGATTACGAGAATCCCTGGTCCTGAGGAGAAAGTATCCCGATAGGGCTAGAGGAAGAAAAAAGAAGAGAAAGCTTAAGCTGGAGAAGAGCATGAGTTACTCGGTTGATCTGTCTGGGAATGGCGCTACTCGGCCGGAAGTAACAAGCCAATATCGGGTGTCCTGCACCTGAGCGCCCTCATCCTTGTATCGATTCATCTATTCCGCTCCCTCTTGCTTTCTTTTCCTGTGTAACTCTTCACCGACGGTGCTCAGTAACTTTGTGTAATCAAATGGTTTGGCGATATGACCGTCCATACCTGCTTCAATAGCAGCATGAAAGTCTTCACGAAAAGCATTAGCGGTTAAGGCTAAAATACATATGCTACTCGCATCTCCGCGCTCAGCTGAACGTATCAGACGGGAAGCTGAGTAACCATCCAGAACAGGCATTTGAACATCCATGAGCACCAGATCGAAATAGCCTTCAGGAGAGTTAATAAAAGCGTCGACAGCCTCCTGACCATTACTCGTCTCATAAAAGGTGGCTCCGGTATCTCTTAACATTTCGATCACGATTTCTCTGTTCAGGTCCACATCATCGACCAGAAGGATCCTAACCCCTGACAGACCTCCCTCCTGGTCGTCAGATGCCTCATCCTTAAGATCCATCTGAGCCTCTGCTCTATCTAATCCTACGATAACGGTAAATGTACTCCCTTCGCCCTCGTGACTGGCGATGGAGATCGATCCCTGCATCATCTCAACGATAGCCTTGGAGATAGCCAAGCCAAGACCAGTTCCGCCAAAGATCCTGGTCGTTCGATCATCGCCCTGTTCGAAGGGTTGGAACAAGCGATCCATCTTTTCAGGGGACATTCCAATACCGGTATCCTGCACGTCAAACCTTATCCAGAGTACGCCGTTTCGTTCTTCTATCAGGCTCCCGGTCAGATTCACGGAGCCCCCACTTTCCGTAAACTTCACTGCGTTGGAGAGCAGGTTCAGTACCACCTGCTTAAGACGCATATCATCCCCATATACCCAGTAAGGCTCCAGAGAGTTACCGTCACATTTGTAGCTGACTCCCTTCACGGCAACACTGGATTGGATGATATCATTAATATCTTCAATACAGTTCTTCAGCGAAAAGATTACCCTGGCAATTTCCAGTTTACCGGCTTCGATTTTGGACATATCCAGGATATCATTGATGATGGATAGCATATGGCGTGATGAGTTTTCGATATGACGAAGATTCTCCTGTAGGTTCTCTTCCTTGCCACCTATACGGCTCAGTTGAGTAAATCCAAGCACAGCGTTGAGAGGTGTACGAATTTCGTGACTCATGTTTGAAAGAAAGGTGCTTTTTGCAAGACTCGCTGCTTCTGCCCGCTCTCGCAGTACGACATTAAGCTCCACATTGTCTAGCAGGCGTCTGCTGGTGACCACCGAATAAAGAAGCAGGATGAGACTTGACACCATAAACAGGGCGATAAGTAAACTGTTCCTAAACAGTTCGTCGGCAGGTGATACCATGGCGAGAGAGATCGAGCGAATACCCATTGGCATGTATGTAATTAATGAATAGACCCCATCCACTCTGGTCAAGGTGTAACCACTCTTACCTAAAATCATCGCTTTTAGCGTATTCATATGTTCTGGTCGCATAGTAGAGGCTTCACTAGCTGAGTAAGGTGGATCCTCTCCATAAGGAGGATTCACCCAGTTTCTCTTCAAGATGAATGAATCATTAGGATGTCCGGATATTGTTCCATTGGAGTTCATCATAAAAGTGTAGCTGTTTTGAGTGATCTTCTGTTCATCGAGTACCGCTGAGACATACTCCAGGCGAAGAAAGCCCACTAACACACCGATTGTCACACCTTGATCGCTGACCGGTGAACCAATTCCAATTAAGCGCCTGTCGACATTCATGCCGTATAAAGGTTCCGCGATAACTGTGTCTCCACGGTTATAGGGTGTATAGAAATACTCCTGGTTAACGATAGACGAAGGTCTGACGCCCTCAAGAGTGCTGGCTACCTCGTAACCGGTTGCATCGGTCAGGATAAAATGAGACCATACGTCGTCAGCATTATCAACGATTTCACCGAGGTAGGCTTTAACAGTGCCCAGGTCATAATTTCGCACTGCATCAGTCCTGGCTGCCATTTCCACCAACCGGGCATACCCAAGTAAACGTTCACTAAACCCAGCTCTTACCAGTTTCAGAAACACCGCTGCTTCAGCGGTGGTGTTATTAAAGAGCATCGAGCCGACCAGAATCACTGCTCCAAAACCCAGGACAGTAACGCCGAGGAGCTCTAAAACAGTGCGCAATTTGCTTTTCAGCCTATGAAAGAGATTAGAAATCATACGATGCACGTCCTTGACTGTAGGGACGCCTTTGTTTACTGTTCAGACAGCTTGAGATGCACCTGCGGGTTACCGGCCTTGCGTGAAGCAACCTTGACACAGACTTCGGTGTCCGCCTCTCCCTTTATTATCCAGCTAAACTGAGCTTTTTGCCTGGCTACAGGCCCTCCCCGGTAGCCCCCGGCCTGAAAACTTCCGGAAACCGCGCTGCGTCCCTCGAGCTGTGGAATCTCTCTTCTGGCTGTTCCGTCGAGGACTGCTGCTCCACAGAGTTCTACGGTTGCCGGAGGGATCACCCTTATGTCCTTAGCTTGTTGGGTTAGATAGGTTGGCAGATATCCAAGGTTACTTACCTGAACACTTAGACGCCAGGTATTCGTATCGAGTTTCTTCACTTCCAGAATCTCCAGAGAGAGTCGAGGGAGCGTTCGTGCATGTCGATAGAAGAAGCTTGCATTCTTTTGGCATTCCTGCTCCAGTAACTCGGGAGGTGCATTTTGGACAATAAACTTGGTATCAAATCCTCCTATCTCCACTTCACCCAACTGTGGATGCTGGAAATGATGCCAGTCTATAAACCCTCTTCCCCCGTTCTCCTGATCGATCCAGGCCAGAACCTTTGCATAATCCTCTGCCAGTTCCGGCTCTTCCTTATCCTTGCGTGGCCACATGTGCACCCCGGAACGTAAACCAAGATCCCAGAGTTCCACTGTATAAGCTGGGATACCCTGAGTTGCATACAGCCAGTCATCGAAGGCACCACTGGAAAAGTTTGCTGCATCTGACAGGAACTCATCATAGACATTCACTGACGGGTACCCTGTTTCCTGAGCAGCCATTTCGCCAATCGCCTTTAAGATTTTGATATCGTGAGGATTGCTTTTCTTCTCGGGTTTTGTACCTGGAGGCCGCAGGATTACCCCGCCAGTAGTATGGAGCGTTGCTGCTCCACCTATGTTAGGATGAGCGAGGACAAAGTCTGCTACAGCTTTTGTCTCAGGTTCCGACAGAGGGTAGACACCAGCTCCGGGTTGACGTGATTCTATCCCCCATTCTACTGGATAGTTACGGTTGAGATCTAAACCCCAGCGAGGAGGTGCCTGATCGAAGGCGAATCCGTCATATTCATGAACCAGACCTTCCTGATAAACAGCGAAAAAAGTTCCGTTGTCTTCATCGGGAGACCTGCGGAGCATCCGACGACCATCTGTTGGATCTGCTTTCCAAGCTCCCAGAGGG
>Ga0123353_10017382_pt1 | contig 10570 bp, 10 predicted proteins | sample TergutLab28metaG_3_FD_92763 | JGI IMG/M metagenome (GOLD analysis project Ga0123353, IMG submission 92763) | Labiotermes labralis P3 segment gut microbial communities from Petit-Saut dam, French Guiana - Lab288 P3 | ecosystem: Host-associated > Arthropoda: Insects > Digestive system > Gut ... | reverse complement strand
CTTTAAATGTAACCCAGTCTTGCAAATTACCACTAAACTTAGGTATTGACAATTGTGGAAGTTTTGGCTTTACTACCAGCTCAGTCATAACATTAGACTCAGGAACCCCTGTCAGTTCCAGTTCTTTCATTTTTGTTTGGATAAATCCTGTCAGATAACAATACCTTTCCTCCATCTCATCACATTGTTGCTGACTTAGTATCATGTCTTATTTCTTCTAATTCATCGTGTGCTTCAGAGTATTTCTCCCAATTTTCATTAACTAATTTAAGTCTCACTTCTAATTGTTCAGGCTTTGGATCTATTAAATAGTTTTCTACAAACCTTTCTAGTCTTGTAAATGCACCTTCTGTATTAGCACAACGCATATTAACTTTTTCCCTCTCACCTCCATGTTTTGTATCAACGATGATGTCAGAGCTTGCATCAACCTAGTATTTCACTTCACTTCACTTCACCTTTGGATGGGAACACTTCAACTTATGTCTCCAACTGTTTCTTGTACTATTACATTCTTAGATATTCTTTTACATGATGCTGCACACTTAATTCAGAACTTCTTCATGGTTAACAGATCCGGCTTGGTCAATACCATGTACGTACGGTGATTGTGTACAGTACCGTATGTGGACCAACAGACAATGTATGTACGGTGATTGTGTACAGTACCGTATATGGACCAAAATACAATGTATATGGTGATCATATACAGTACCCTATACGCACCAACATTACAATACACATAGGTGATCGTGTACAGTAGCTTATATGGACCAACATACAATGTACATACAGTGATCATGTACAGTACTGTATATGGACCAATGTCCAGCAAGTGATTACTTCCTACCATTGCAAATACATAGCATCCACAGCCCAACTGAACCAATGAATTCTCTTTTATATACATTCATTCTTGGCCAGTAACTTATCCAGAAACACAAAGAAATGCCTGATAATGTAATTTAGCAGATGTTTTGAAGTGTTCACAGGGACAAAATTCTGTGAAATATTCATGGGTAGACAGCTGCATCAAAATGTAAAATTGTTCTGACATTTTAGAAACTGACGTGGGAAAATTGTGGAAATTCTTTAAATATATTCTAAATATTTTATTTTGATACTACTGATTTTGTCTTCTTGTGTATCTAAAGAATGGTTGTGTGTTTGCTGGTTCATTTTGTGTAAAGTCTTAAATCTCCAAATCTTCCTTCTCTCTGTTACAAATCAGAAGATGTCTCTTTTCATATTTTGTGTCCTTGTCTCATTTTTTTATTTCCAGCACAGCTCATAATTTTCTCCTTACATCCTTTAGCTCTCCTGAATTTTTCTACCCAACAGCGGTACTTTTGACTTTGTATATCTGATTTATAGCTTCCTGCTCCATTTTATTTCTTCTGTTACAGTTGTTGCTGCATAAATCAGATAGCTTATTGTGGTAAGTTTTAAACTGTTATGTGGTAGGATTTATCATTTTTTCATTAGCAGTCTATTTCTGCTATCTTAAAAATATTTTGGTGTTTCTGTAAGATTGGGCATTTGATAGTTTCTATTTGTGCCACCTGATAATATGTGCTTCCAGTTTTTTTCCTGTCTAATAATATCATCCATACGATGATGATTTTCCATATCTCCATCTGTTGTTAGGTCTTAATTCTGCCTCTGCTGTCCAATGCCCATACAGAACATTGTGCCATCTGTTATTCCTCATGGTTCTTCGTGTTATGTCCATGACTTTCATGTATTACATGGGTATTTGGTTTGTGGTCTTTGTGTTACTTATTTTTCTAATTTATGTAATTGTTGGGTTTGGTGGAGGTGGAGAATTGGAAGATACTGTAATCCTACCACTTGATCTGAACGCCACCAGATCAGGATTCCCAACTGATATATATCGATCTGTATGCATACCAAACCACTGGCATTTCACATTTACTGTCACTACTGTGGCTACATTTGTGATCACACGAAACAAAGGCTATAGTACTGCAGTTTGTACAAAAGAGGTGTGAAACTCTGTCTTCACAATCATTTGTTTGCAGATGTTTATACGCTTATTAAAGTTAGCACTTAATCAGTATGCTATATATGTTGGTACTTGTCAGTAGAATGTGAGCCTTCACCATTGCCAGTGTGACTGAACAGGAAGCGGCCAATTAACCATTGATTGCAGTCCTTAACAACTGTGAGATCCTGCGCAATTTGATGATGACTGAATGCACTTTGTTCCTGTGTAGAGCTGCGGTCCAGTGGCACTATGGCGGAGACTGTCATGTGGGGGAAGTTGTGGTACAGGGACTCTTCCTGCATACCATTGCCAACCACTTTCTGTTTTAAGATTTTACTATTTTGACATCTAGTTACAGCTACAGGTTACAACCCCTTGTATATTTTTATGTTAACATGAGACTGAATATTTACAGTGGGAGTAAATCCCCCCCCATGAATATAAAAGAGAATTATTTGTCCAGTAGAAACACTAATCATTTGAGACCAAAATGTCACCACAATTCAGTACGATTACATTAAGAAAGCCAAATTAAATAATTATAACAATTGGATACCGGAATTAGAATAAAATTAAAATCATCATAAGTATCCAGGTTATTAATACAGAAGCAGAATTTTTAAAATATTGATGGTAATTCTACTAACAGTACACAGACTATTGCCAATGCATGTAATGAATATTTTCTCTCAGTGTTTAGCAAAATATGTCATTAATAATAAAAATAGGGGTAAAAGTGGTGGTGATAATAATAGAAACACTCCAGTGTAATGTTGGTTGAATACTTTTAACTACTACTGTTGAAATATAAAACTCAAATCTATAGTATAGCAAGAAATTTATATTATTATTAAATCCCTTATGCCTTACAATACATGTGGATATGATGCTATCCCTACCAATTTACTTATAATAAGGTCTGTTAACATTTGATCATGTTTGAATCATGTATGTAATACAGCGTGATTGAAAAAGATGGATACAATTTCGTACATCTATATTTCCTGAAATATGCATAGTATGTGAATGATCTTTGTAAATTTTGAAGAGAACTTCCTACATTTTCAAATATCACCGCTAGAGCTCTCGCCTTGCGCACAGCTGTGCAGCGGCGTCAGTTAAGAGCAAAATGGCTACTATAGAGCACAAGATTTTTGCTTTCGTAAGTTCATTGAAACTGAGTCAGCGACTGCTGTGCAACATTTGTTTCCTCTTTGTTTCAACATTCAAAGTTTATAAAATTTATTGTGAGTATAATCAAATGTAATTTACATCATATTTGTCACGTGTTCTAATTCTGAATTAGAGACTTACAAAAATTAGTCCATGATTTTGAATCACGTTGTATATTTTTATTATGAGGATTTTCTTCTCTACACTTGGAATACTCTGTAGTGAAACCATTACATAGAAGGTATGAGAGAAATTGCATTTCTAACTGCAGACCAGTAACTTTTCTGACTGCATTTCCAAAATTCTTGGGCTAGATTGTGTACAACAGATTATTGGGCACTGAATTGATAAGCTGATGTTAGTTCAAGAACTGTTTGGATTTAGGCCAAATCTAAAATCCAGAAAAGCAATATGTGAATTAAATAATAAAGTTGTAATTGGTATTAATGACAAATTATGTTTGTTAGTTATTTTCTGTGATTTAGAAGAGAGTGTTTCATTGTGTTAACCGAGACATTTGACGGTCCAAATTAAATTTATATAGAGCAATTGGCAAAGCTAATGAATGGATGAAAACATGACTAAAAATTGGTACCACAAATTGGAGAGGAAAACAAAAACGTAGTTCCTCGTATAATGCATTTCAGACTGGTGAAGTGTGAAACACGGTATTCAACGACGATCAATTTTATGTTTTTTGGATTCTTTGTCTACATAAATGGTGTATTAAGAACTGTTAGTGGAATATTTAAACCATTATTATTTTCAGATGGTACTATATAGTACTTAACAGTTCTAATGTCAAAGATTCTAAAAAGTACATAGATGTTGAATTTGGATCCTTAAATAAATGTTCAAAGCCAATTGATTCTGCTTGAATATCAATAAAAAGCGTTTCATACAATTCAAAAGTACAGTTATTCTTCAAATTGATCTGCACATCTGTTTTGTTTACAAATTGGTTTCCACATTTTATGATACAGAATTTCTTGAAACATATTTACACAGTACACTGTCTGGTAAAGTGAACTTTGAACAAATTGAACACAGATGAAGTGCAGCTTGATATGTAAACAGAACAAATAAGCCCTTTATATCACAGGACACACTGAAGATTGTTTACAATGCTTTTGTTCATTCTGTTATGAACTGTGGATTAATATATTGGCGGAATTCTTTACGTAATGCGAATATTTTTAATATACAAAAAAAAATGTGTTTAGAATTATTACAGGAAGCATAATTAGAGACTTGTGTAGAGATTTATTCGCTTCTGCTTCTCCATTCAGAATATATACTGCACTATTTGTATTGTGGCTAACAGCAAGATTGATTTCAAATTGTATTCTGATGCCAGTAACATAAATACGGACAAAAACATTACATTCAGCAAGCTCTGTCATGTTTACCGCTATGTTAAACAGGAACGGCTCCTTTTCGCATCCACCAGGCAATATTCGACTGTATTACACTGTCCAACTGGGTGACAAATTTTATCCTCGAATTTTTCATGAAACATATTTTATAAAAGGCTTCGCTGATGAGTGTATTGGTGCTTACCAGAACCACCGACTGTACGTCTCGACATGAACGAGCATTCCTCAACCCACACAACAAGAAGGCGAGATACAGTGCTGAGACAGTTCATATTCTTGGCCGCTGGCGCTACGTGACGTACTTCTCATGAACAAGCAACCTACACGGCGTCTGCCGATCACAAGTTGCGGACGTGCAATTTTATTCATATTTATCTAGTGCTTACCGTAATTGAAATAGAAATGAGTTATACTGTCGAGCACAACACTCTAATGCCATTCAACAGTTTCCTGCGTGTTTCGATTCCTCAGTTTAAAAACAAAAGCACATATGGAACGTTCAAATGAGACCTCACTAATGAAGGAATTGTATGTTGCAAACTTTGTTATGATTTTAACGTCTTGTGCTAGTGGTGCCAGTAGATGATTCTGTTAGACCGAAACATGCAACGCTTTGTAGTATGGCGTTAAAGTGTTGTGTTTGACAGTACACTTGAAATTTATTTCAATAATGGACATGCGCAACAGCTGCAGGTGACCTGCGCTGTAATTTCCTCTGTTGTATGCGTGATTTTTTTTTTATTGGTGCATTCTCCAAGAGTCAAGTATCTAAAAAAGGATTAGTTGTGTTCCTAGTGACGAACGAAAGACCACGGATTAACCGTCGGCACTGAGCCAGGATGTACATGGAGTCCATTGATCAATACATGGCGTAGAATTTGCTAAGGTTGATGTTGCGGTATTTACCATTATACCAGCATAGTGTACTTTAAATTAAAGCGAGTATAACCGTATTATATATGCAGGTGGAAGGGTCCATAACTACATTAATGTATGGAATATAAATAATATTAAGTAAGTATTGTGGTAGTGTTTTTTTTAAAATAAAAGTGAAAACACCTGAATTAGAAGACCGGTTCACTTAGTCTGGTATGTTTTGTAACAAAGGTTGCGCGCGTCTGGTGTGTGATCCGATGAGCTTGCAGATTTGCTGTTTTTCGTTTGTGTGTACTCGAACCGCAATTTATTACTTCGTAAACTGAATTTCAGAGGCGTTTCGGTTCTTTTGGCAGGTTATATGCATGAATTTATGTGGTAAACGTGTGTGTTTTGAATTCTTTTATCACACTGTTGCAAGTATGTGTAATTACGCACTTGTCTTGTGACAAGAGGCGACGAACCATGATTTATTTTACTTTCTCAATTTTGAAGGAATATGAAAATGAGTGTGGCTGGAGTCTGTAGAAGTGGGTTCAAAGTTCCGTGTTTCTTAGTAGTTTGTATGTATGGGAAATGGCCATTTTGGAAGTAGTGTGATACTTGCTGTGTTTAGAAGTTGCGGACATGGTCTGAAAGCTCATATGTTATATAGAGGTATGAAGATCGCGATCTACTTCAGTTAACCATGATTATATGAACAGATGTCGATGATATCTTTGTATTTTGTGGTTTTCATGTTGCTATAAAAAGTGAGGAATGACGGTCTGGGATCGTGTCCTAGTAGGGGCAATATTTTCTGCCCGTCCAGACCGGCCCTGGGGTCCACCCAGCCTCCTGTAAAATGCGGACCGTGTCTTTCCTGGGGATAATGTGCGGCCGAGGCATGCTGCTGACCACTCACCCCCTTCTAGTGCCACGGTCATGGAAGAGTAGAGTTATTCCTCCACTGAAACTCTGGGCCACACAGGGCCTGTAACAGGATTACAGTACCTTTACCTTTCTTACTTTCTCCTGTAAGGTTTACCAGCTCTTCTTGTACTATCAGTTTTAGTGCCATCAGTTCTGCATGCACAATGAGGTACTGCTGCTTCTCATCTAATGTTACAGGTACTGGTCACTGGTGTAACATTATGATTTGTGTGTTTGATGACTTATTGTCCATTGATAAGAAATGTGCTTTATTAAACAAGCATCACTTTGGCCATAGAAGTTTAAATACTTTTTTCTGAATGGACATATATACATTTTTGGCATGATTGTTACTTTGGCACATCTGTACACAGCAGTTACTGAATTGTGCTTCGCTGTAATTTAGTGAGATTGATATTGATATGAAATAGTAAGCATGCAGTGACAGAACACGGTTGGTGCTGTGTCTGTGAACTGTGTGGCTGCATCTTTGTGTAAAGTCAAGAATGGCAGCAGTAGTTCAGAGTGCAGTAAAGAAATGGAATTGTTATGTGATGACTGTTCTGATTTATCAGCACAACATGGACTGCATAAAGACTGAATCTGATCCAGATGCTGAAGTGCACTCACCATCCTGCAGTGAAATCCAGCTGGTAGCTGTCAAGCAAGAAGAGCAACCTCTGTCGATAAGCTTCCCATCAGATGAGGATGGCAATGATGTGAGTTGTCAATGTGTCTGTTGCTAACGGCATGTAGCAGTAAAGACCTGCTGGTGATTTATTTGGTATTTGTCTTCAAGTTATTGAAATTCATAAATCGTGCATGGTATATATAGCAGTCTGCAGTTAATTTTGTTATTTATGTGTATAATCTTAATCCTACTTACACTAAACTACTTCTACCCAACTCTTAAAAGCCATGCTGTATATAAGAATTATAAAGTATATCAGTTAATGTTTGGCAGTATCACATTATGGGGAGCTGTACAGTGTGTTATAGCATTTACTCCATGTCTCATATAATACAGTGGCTTGTTATTTAGTGTAACTAGGCAAGTGGAGCACTGATGTTGGTGTAATAGTGCAGTGTGTAGTGTTAGTGTTTGTTCTTTGAATGTTGATCAGTTGAGGTGTTCATTTGTCTGTTATATATTGCCATGTTGCTGGATGTTTGGTATCTGACATTTTGAAACAGCATGCTGGTATCACTCCCCTACCAACGTAACAATGTATTAATGAACAGGAAAGATTTCATGTTATTTTCTACATGAATTAATTTCATTTTCACAAAATCATTCTTTTAGTAATCTGTGCACATATCTGGTAGTTATAATTCACAGTACTTGTTCTGCTGACATCATATCTAGGATTTCACTATTTTTAGTAAACTAATGACTGGTGTTGCTTGTGTCTTCACCTCCTTGTTGATATGATATGATACATATGTTAACTGCAATTGGTTTGTCACCCAGTGGCCATAGTACAGTACACATTTACTCACAAACAGTGCGTAGAACAACACAATTTGGGAAGAGTGTGGCCCGTGCCTCATCTTTTACCCTGGCATTTGCCTTACAACTGAGGAAAAACTTGGAAAACCCTCAGTCAGGGTAGCCACAGAGTGCTGTTTGGCACAATGAAAACAGAAATACAGAACAGAACATTCATAACAATAAGAATTACATAAACATAACAATAAATGTATATAACTTACAAAATTAAACAAAAACATACAAAACACACAACCATATATACAAGATAAAATAAAGGAACCAAAAAACATGAAGGAATGTGATAAATGAAAAAGCCATATAAGCAGCAAACTTCATGTGATCTATATATCTGCTAATAATGTTAGACAGACTGTTAGTAAGACCTTCACTACACTTCACCCAACTACACTTAACTCCACTTCACTATACTTGTCGACACTTCACTTCCTCACATTTAAACTTCACCTAACTACACTTCACTACCCTCTCATTTGTCTTAACTCCTTTTAAATTTCCTACCGCTCCATTTCACGTCACATCACTACACTACACCTCAATTCACTGCACTGCACTTTTAAATGATTTTTGCCACACTTCTGTTCATCTCACTTCACCCCCATTTATAATTGCTTTCCTAACTCTGTTTATAAAAATCTTAGGTTTACAAGAGAAAGTCTCTAACACTGCTGCAGGTAGTTGGTTCCAATTTTTAATGGTCCTATATTGAAAGGAATACTTGCCGCTATCCTTTCTTTGCTTCCTGTCCCTAATTTTCTGAACATGATCTACCCTTCTCAGATAGTAAGGCCTATGCAACCTGTCGCGTATAGCTTTCCTAGCCCATTCCCCAGTGTACGCTTTAAGCATGATATCCCGTGCTGAGCCAAAGTTTCCCAGTTGGAATTCTTTGTATGATTTCTAATTTAGCAGCTTTCTTCTGTACTGTTGTAACGCATTTATCTGTCGTCCTCTGCATGGATCCCAGCATGCAGACCCATATTCAAGAATAGGACCTACCAGTGATGTGTAGGTTAGACGTTTTGTATTCTTATTTCCCTTTTTTGAGAACACACATTACAAAGTGAAGTGCCTTCCAGGCTCTTTGCGCTGTGTAATTTACTTGGTCCACCCAGTTTAAAGCGCTTCATAAGATTATTCCCAAGTTTTTATAACTGCTCGTTACTGAAATTTTTTGTTCCCAGAGAGTAACCCAATTGGATTTTTTAACCTAATTATTCGTAAATATTATTGCCTTACTTTTACCGGGATTCATTTTCATCCCAGTTGCCACCACCTATTCCCTTAAAGTGTCCATATCCTTCTGCAACTTTCTGTGTCAGTTTTATGTGTGATTTTCCTGCAAATTATACAGTCATCAGCAAATAGTCTAATACTGGAGTCACTGTTCTTCCAAGTATCATTTACCTACACTAGAAACAGTAGTGGGCCCAGAACACGTCCTTGTGGCACACATGAGGTAACTTTGACTTCGTTGGATATTTTTGCTCTCTTACACTTACCTTCTGTGTATGTCCTACAAGGAATTCCCTTAAGCAAATGACTACCCTCAAATCCACACCCATATCTACCAGTTTCATAAGCACCCATTCATGTGAGGAACTAATTTCAAAATCTTGGAAAAGTCTATTATAATCATATCTATACTGACCCCCTTGTCCAGAGAGTCCACTATGGCCTGGCACACCAAGATGACTTGATTTTCACATTAGTAACCCGGTCTAAACCCGAGCTGTCCCTCGTATAAGCAATCATTCTTGTCCCAGACTTGCCTCAAATACCCAGCTATAACGTGTTCTATTTGCTTCCAGAGCACGGAAGTTAAGTTCAGACCACAGAAGTTAAGAGTCCTCAGTCACATGTTCCAATATGTAGTGCTTATTGCTTTGTCTGCATTGTGACCAAAATGTGCCCATCTTTCTGGTCCAGTTTCATAAAACTGTTAATGGCACATCTGTTAATTGTCATTACTTTAAATGCTATATTTTTGCTGTCTGTTATTATCAGCCAAAAGAAACACATTAATGTTGTTGCAGCATTACTATAATTTACCCAACACTGTACCACCAGTACTGTGATCAGTACTAGCCTAACAGCAAGCTGATGCAATGTGCTGAGCACTGTTTGGTCCACTGTACATATTGTGCACTGAAGAATTTCCATCAGTTTTACATACGAAAGACCACTATATTCAGCAAAGGTTTTATACAATTTATTGTACTGATGGTTGAACAGTAAGGTGCAAAACATGGGAGGTAGTGTTTTGTAAAATATTGTTGTACCTCTTATATGGATGCTTTTACATTGTAACCGAATTGTGTTGCACATTATGGAAAACATGAAATTGTTAAGCGTGTCCAACATGAATCATATTGTCCACTGTCTGTCTCTTATGGTTTTGATCCTCACTTTCAGTACCATTATGACTGAAATGTGGAAGTTCTAAAGAGTGTGTGGGAATGTGTCGTATGTCAGTGTTTTGCCACCTGATGGAAAATAATTTTTATTGTATGTGACATTAACCAAATAAAATTCTTAGAATTTCAGGACACTTTATGATATTCCATCCACTGATTCCTTGAAATTTTGTGCTGCCAAAGCATACTGATGCTAACTGAATTACACAATGCCACATTCACACACCAACTGTAACCTGTACATATGTCACCATTACTATTGTGAATGTTAGGCTTTTTGAAATTCAACATGACTGAT
>Ga0123353_10017381_pt1 | contig 10571 bp, 10 predicted proteins | sample TergutLab28metaG_3_FD_92763 | JGI IMG/M metagenome (GOLD analysis project Ga0123353, IMG submission 92763) | Labiotermes labralis P3 segment gut microbial communities from Petit-Saut dam, French Guiana - Lab288 P3 | ecosystem: Host-associated > Arthropoda: Insects > Digestive system > Gut ... | reverse complement strand
GCTCATGATGAGGATCTCCTCGAGCTCCTCGTAGAGCTCCTCGGTGAGCTCCTCGCTGCCCTCCATGGCGGCGTCGATGGCGCCCTCCATGTTGTCGCGGGTTTTTTTGAGGCCTCGTTCGAGGCCCTTGCCGCCAAAAAGGCGCTGGAAAAGGCCCATGCTCAATCTCCCAATTCTTTTGTCAGATATATTTTGTCGCGCAGCTGCACGCCGTCCTCGTAGATGGGCCCGTAGCGCTCCAGAATGTAGTCCTTGACGCGGTGGGAATACACGAAGCCGCAGGACTCATAGAACGACACGTGCGGGGGGCTGTCCCCCGTGCCGACGAGCATGGTCCTGCCCCTCCGGTCCGCATAATGCGCGAAGATATGCCGTACCAGCGCGCGGCCATAGCCCCGCCGGTGAAAGCTCGCGTCCACCGCGATGTTTTGCAGCTCGAACAGGCCGCCGCCCTCGTCCGTCACCACGCACACAGCCTTGAGGCCGTCGTCGTAGAGGGCGAAGAGGTCGCCCCGGCCGAGGTATTCGTCGATGTAGCGCTCTTCCTCGTCCGCCAGGAGGAGCAGGGGCATGAAGGCGCGTTTGTCGGAGGCGACAAGGCGGATTTGCATTGGCATAGAGGCTCCTTACATTTTTTGCACTCCCCCTGTCACTGCGGTGACATCCCCCCTCGCAAGCGAAGGGAGCTTGGGGATTAGGTGCAAGGCTGTGGGCGTTTATTTTGCCCCGCTGGCGCATAAAACCATCCGGGCGCACATATCCCACTGCTTTTCGCCGCGCTCATACTGCGCCACGCGAAGGTCGAAGCGCTCGCCCATCAACTGAAGCAGCCGCCGCTGTTCCCCGGGCGTTAAGGCGTCCGGGGCCATGCGCGCGGCCTTTTCCACGCCCGTAGTGCAGTCCAGGCGTTCGCCCCCGATCTGTTCCAGGGCCATTTCCCGCGGCGTACCCGCACAGTCCGGCGCATAGTACGTCACCGCGAAGAAGTCTGCATGCACATTATGGAAGCCCGCTTCTTCCAGCTTGCGCGGGTAATCGCTTTCGGAAAGCTCATAGGCGCCGATGTTCTCGCGGGGGCATTTGCCCTCCGCCGCATCCCAGAGCTTTTTGGAAAGCGCCCGTTCCTCCCCGCCCGCGCCCGCCTGCGAAAAATCCGGCATGGAATATTTCATGCGCACCGAAAGCACCGCGATCCGTCCGCCCAAGGCACCATCGGTGCCTTTACGCAGTACCCGCCGCTGCTCGGCCAGGAAAGGCTCGGTGGGGATGTGCTCCATCACAGTGTGCGAGAAGCACAGATCGAAGCTTTCGTCCGCGAAGGGCAGGTCAAGGGCGTCGCCATTGACAAACGCGCAGCCGATACCCAGTTCCGCGCTCTTTTGCCGCGCCCAGGCGATGTGGCCGGTATCGAAATCCAGGCCGGTAACGCGCGCGTTGGGCAAATACTGCTTCAGCCGGTGGCAAAAGACGCCCCCGCCGCAGCCGATCTCCAGGATATCCATATTATCTTTTGCGCCGATGGCCTTCAGCCACAGGTCTTTGTTGCCGTCGTGAAAGCGCAGGGCGCGGGAGCGGTAGAGCTCCTCGCTGGTTTGGACGTAAAGGGACCAGTGGTCGTTCATATTTCACCTCAATCGGCGCAGCCTTCGCGCGGCCAGATCCGCCAATTCCTCCAGCGGCAGGGTTCCGTCCACGACAAAATCACAGGCCGGCCGCACTGTGGCCTCATGCATCAGATAGGCCTGCCTATGCCGGGACAGGTAGAAATCCAGGCTGCGCTCCATGTGCTCCATGGGATTTGCGGTCGCCCGGCGGGCGGGATCCCGGCGCGGGTAATCCCGCAGGATGCGCCGCGCCAGGGCGATATCCAGGGGGGTGTCGATCCACAGGGCGAAGTCCAGATAAGGCGCGATGACGGGATGCGCCCGTCCGAAGGGGTAGTCTATCAGAATATAAGCGGGCTGCTCCGCAAGCAGGCCATGCAGGCTTGCTTCCAGGGCCGAGAGATTCCACAGGCTGTAGTCCGCCCCGGCCTCCGACCAATCGCAGTAGTCCATGGGCAGCAGGCGGCCTGGGATATCGTCGAAATAGAGGGCCCGCGCGCCCGGCAGCAATGGCAGCAACGCCCCGGTCAGCGCGGTTTTGCCGCCGCCGGAAAGGGCGGAAATCGCGATGACCCTGGTCAATTTTCTGTCACTATATAGTCCGCGGGGATATCGAACACGCTGTCCGGCGCTTCCGCTTCGAAGACCAGGTATTCCACCTCGGTCGAGCCGCCTTCCCATGCGTGGCGGAAACCCTTCAGCTTGCCGTCTTTGACGAAATAGAAGGCCTGGAAATCGTTTTCGGGACGGAGGCCATTTGCATAGTAATATTCGTCATAGTCCAGTTCCTCGCCCCTGAACTCCGCCCTGCCGCTGCCGACGAAGCGCATGGCGGCGAGATCCGGCGGGATGGGGTAGCCGGCAAGTTCTTCCAAAGGTATTTTTTTCGCGGTCTTCTGATCGTCATTCACCAGGGTACACCAATCGTCTTTGATGACCGCACGGTTATAGTCCGGGTCGTCGGGCCACATCATGGCGAGGCTCCCGCCCTTGGCATAAACCTCATCCGTCGATTCTCCGCCGCCCGCCATCGGCCCCACGTATTTCACGTGGTAGGTCCCGCCCGCAGTGTAAACCGCGAATATTTCCTTGGTCAGAGGGCCCAACTCGCCGAGGGCCTCCGGAGCGGCAGTAGCTTCGGAGGCCGAACCGGCCATAGTAGTTCGTGGAGCATGCGTGGTTTCATCTTCCGCCGGGCCGCAAGCCGTAAACAGGGCCGCCGCCAGCATCATAGCCAACAGGGCTGCGAAAATACGTTTCATTGGGGATCCTCCTATAACTTCTTTGGAAAGCATCATACCAGCCGCCGGATCAGGCTTTCCCTTTCGCCCGGCAGCATATCGATCACGGGGATTTCAATCAGCGTGTAGCAGCCCGAAGCCTGCTTCGTCACGGCCCTCGCCGCGCCCACAAGCACCTGCGCCGTGAGCGCCGGGCCGTTGATCCCCATGGAAAACGCCAGCTTTTGGTTGTGCGCGCCGGCCGAGACGCCTTTGCGCTCCACCAGCACGGCATGCCCCATATCCAGCAGCGCCGCGACATCCTCCACCTGGATCACATGGGTTTCGTCCTTGGCGAAATCGGGGTCGCCCTGGATCGCCCGGCGCACGTTTTCGATGGAAGCGCCCGGGGAAAGCTGCACGTATACCATGCGCCGGTGTACGCCCGCGCCCAGCGGGAGGGTCATGGAAAGCGCGTTTTCCACCCCATCGACAGCCCTGGCGATCACGGAATGCCCCATGCTCATGCCGGGACCGAAATTCGTATAGGTAATGCCCCGGGGGACCATCGCCTCCATGACCGCGCGTATCACCGAATCCGACCCGGGATCCCAGCCGGCCGAGATGACCGCCGCCGTGCCGGATTCCCTGGCGGCTACGTCCAGCCGGGCTTTCACCGGCCAAATGGTGGGATGGTTGTCGTAAGAATCCACCGTGCGCAGCCCCGCGCGCAAAAGCGCTTCCGCTATTTCCGGGCAAAGGCGCGTGGGCAGGCAGAGGACCGCCGCGTCAATCTCCCCGAAGGCGCGGATGTCCTTGATGTCGGCGACCCTGAACTCTTCCAGCTGCGCCGAGACGCTGCCGCCAAGGGGCTCGACGATGCAGCGCAGGGCCATATCCGGCGCGCTCTGCAGGGCGTCGTACACGCATTTGCCCACGTTCCCGAAGCCCACAATGGCGATTTGTATGAGATTGTTGTTCATAAGAATCCTCCTGACAAAAGCATTTCCTCAATGCAAGCATTATACCATGGCCCGCGGGCAAATGCAATTGTTTTTTTCGGGATGCCCCGCCATGAGAAAACCCCCGGCCTGGGGTGGCCGGGGGGTGCTGGTCTGACATATCGCTGCCCGCGCGTGCGTTTTGGTTCGTCGTTAAATTGCGAATGGGCTAAGCACCTTTTTCCTTTTGGGCCATATCTTTAGCCACCTTATACCCAGCACCCATAATAACGCCGATAACGCCCAAGATTCCGACGAAGGCCCCAATTATCCTCAGCCAAGTATCAAGTTCACCGATTCTCTGGATGCTGTCCTCAATCCATACAGCCAATATTTCGCCTGCCTCTTGATAAAACGCATATCTACTCAAAACATGTATTGCTACTGCGATACCACTACCAATCCATACTGGCACTATCCATAAATAATATGAATCCCATAATCTTCCATACCCTAAAAAGACACCTCCAAAGACACAAACAAGGCTTAAAGCTAGAGCACTAGCAAGGAGAGCAAAAAGGATAACAACAAGGACAGTAGCTAGATCAGCAACAAGGACAGCCACAAACAAACCAACATAGCTACTCATGAAGCCACCAACAAAGCCCCAAAAAGCAAGGACAACCTTGCTGTCAGCAACTCTCGCCAACAGAATGAAATAAATCGTCAGCACAAACAGCGCAACCGCCGTGGCTATTGTTAGGAAAACAGAGATGCTATCCGTCATCATCATCACCCCTTGCAGTATTCTCTATCCAACATCGCTTTATAGTGAAAGCCTGCTGTCGCTCCGCGATGCTCCCTCACCGCCTGCGGGCGGAACTCCCTCACAAGGGAGCCAGGGGCTTGTATCCGATAACTCGTAGGAATGTGCGAGAAGAAATTCCCCTGGCTCCCTCATGAGGGAGCTCCGCCCGCAGGCGGTGAGGGAGTATCGCGAAGCGACTTGGAGCTTTGCTAATACAGCTTTTTACCGAAGAAGCATCAATGCGCCCTTAATTCTCCTGCACCGTCTTCGTAATATTCTCCACCGTCTTGCGTAATCCCGAATCCCGCGCCAACTCCGCGCGAATTTCGCCCAGGGCGTAGACCACGGTGGAGTGGTCGCGGTCGAACTCCTTGCCGATGGCCTTGGTGGAAAGGCCGGTCATCTGGCTGATGATGTACATGGAAACCTGCCGCGCGCGCGAAATGTCGGCGCTGCGGCGCTTGGAGCGCAGGTCGGCGGAGGTGAGCCGGAAGGCCCTGGCGGTCTCCTCCACGATGCGTTCTATGGTCACGGGCAGGGGGCGGTTGTCGATGAGGATGTCGCTGATGGCGTGCTGAGCGGTGGTCATATTCAGCTGCATGCCCCGCAGCGTCACCAGGGCCTCCAGGCGGTTGACCGCGCCCTCCAGCTGGCGCACATTGCTCTTGAATTCCCGGGCGATATAGTCCACGATGTCGTCGGCAACATTGAAGCCGGTGTCCTGGGCCTTGCGCTTGATGATGGCCATGCGGGTCTCCAGGTCCGGGGGCTGGATATCGGCGATGAGGCCGGCGTCCAGGCGGCTGCGCAGGCGGTCCTCCAGCAGGGGCATATCCTTGGGGGGTTTATCCGAGGAGAGCACCACCTGGCGCCCGTTCTGGTTCAGGGCGTTGAAGGTGTGGAAGAATTCCTCGTGCCCCACCTGCTTGCCCGCGATAAACTGCACGTCGTCCACCAGCAGCACGTCGGCGCTGCGGTATTTCTGGTGAAATTCCCCCATGCTCTTGATGGCCAGATAGGAGATCAGCTCGTTCATGAAGGCCTCGCCGGAGGTGAAGATCACGTTGAGGCGGGGCATATTCTGCTTGATCTCGTGGTAAATGGCGCTGAGCAGGTGGGTCTTGCCCAGGCCGGAGTTCCCGTAAATGAGCAGGGGGTTATAGAGCTTGCCCGGCTTGGTGGCCACTGCCAGGGCCGCAGCGTGGGCAAACTTGTTGGATCCTCCCACCACGAAGGTCTCGAAGGTATTGCCCTCGTGGCCCTTGGGCAGGCGGCCGACGGGCTTTTTGCCGTCGTCCGATGCGGAGCCTCCCTCCGCCTGCACGCTTTCCAGGTCGATCAGCTGTATCTCTGCGTCGAAGCCCAGCGCCGAGGCGAAAGCCCGGTGCAGGGGCTCCATCAGCTTCTGCTCCACCGTCTTGCGCTTGAAGGTGGGCAGGGCAAGGGTCGCCACGCCGCCTTCAAAGCTGACGGGCGTCATCTCCTCAAACCATATGTCGAAGCTGGTCTCCGGCAGCTCCTCCCGCAGCTTCCGGCTCACCAGGCCATAAAGCTCCTGGAACGAATCCATCTGATACCCTCCCTGCAATCGCTCATCGACTTAAGAGTATAGCACATCCCCGCGGAATTTTCAACCGGTTTCTCCAAGTTTTTGGGGGTTCGGCACGCTTTCTCATGAATCCACAAAATTCGGCACCCCGCGCGGCCCCGCTTTTGGGGGATCACACATTTTTCTTCTTTCCGGTACTTGCATACGGCGGCGCCCTGTGCTATAATGGCATTGGAATTTTATGAACGGAGGTATCCTTATGGAACGTTTGGAAAATTGGAAACCGATGAAGCACATCCCCAACGCATTGTCGGTGCTGCGGATCTTCCTGTCCCTGGGCCTGCTGTTCCTCTCCAAGCCGGATCAGCGCTGGCTCTTCGTGGCGGTCTATCTGGTTATCGGCGCGACGGACTTTTTTGACGGCAAGCTCGCCCGCCGCTTCGGTGCGGTGAGCAGTCTGGGCTCCAAGCTCGACGCCTGGGGCGACTCCGCCCTCTTCGGCGCGGGGCTCATCTGCATGTTCTTCCTGGCAAAGCTGGAGATCGACGTAATCCCCTGCCTGGCCGCCATCAGCATCGGCGTCGTCTACAAGCTGGCCAACGTCCTGGTGACGCATATCCGCTTCAACGAGTGGAACATGATGCACACCTTCTTCAACCGCTATGTTTTCGCCGGCGTGTATTTCCTCGTCCCGATTTTCTTCATCACCAGGGAAATCAATTTTTGGGTAATCGCGGCATTCTCGGTCCTCATCTGCCTCGCCTGCTTCGAGGAAACCCTCACGCTGCTGCGGATGGAGGAATACGACGTGAGCAGCAAGGGCATCCTGGGGGAGAAGGTTTACGCGAAGGGCAAAAGAATTCGCACGAAGCTCTTTAAGGAGAAGGACTTCTCGGAGAAGGCCTCTTGACGCCCCAAGGCGTTTCAACGCCATTAACCCGGTGGGGCCGCGCCCTGGACCGGCAAAACCCGCTGCCGGAATACCCCCGCCCGCAGTTCCGGCGAGCGGACTGGCTCAACCTGAACGGCCCCTGGCACTACGCTATACATAAACAGGATGAGCCCTTCAACGACGACTGGCAGGGTGAAATCATTGTGCCCTTTTCGCCGGAGGCAACGCTTTCCGGGGTGGGGCGCGCGCTGCGGCCCGATGAGGCGCTCATCTACCGGCGGGAATTCACCTTGGCAGCGGGCTTCCTCAAATCCACCACGCTGCTGCACTTCGGCGCGGTGGACCACGCCTGCCGGGTTTGGGTCAACGGGACGCAGGCGGGCGCGCACGTGGGCGGCTACACGCCCTTCACCCTGGATATTTCGGCCCTTGTACGCGAGGGCGCGAACGAGCTGCGCGTAGAGGTCACCGACCCCACCGACACCTCCTGGGGCAGCCGGGGCAAGCAATCGGGCAGGCCCGGGGGCATCTGGTACACCGCGCAGTCGGGCATCTGGCAGACGGTATGGCTGGAAAGCCTGCCCGAGCGCCATCTTTCCGGCGTTCGCATGGAGCCGGACATCGACGCGGGCGTGATCATCATCACGCCGAATGAAGACTGCGCTGCCGTCTTTCAGGAGCAGCGCTTCGAGCTGAAAGGCCGCGAAGCGACGAAAATCCCGGTGCGGGACATGCGGCTGTGGTGCCCGGAGGACCCCTGGCTCTATGATATCGACTTTGCGTGCGGCGAAGATAAGGTAGAGAGCTACTTCGGCATGCGGAAATTCTCGCTTGGAAAGGATGAAGCGGGCATCCCCCGGCTGATGCTCAACGGCTCACCGTATTTCCATCACGGCCTGCTGGACCAGGGCTACTGGCCCGACAGCCTGCTCACGCCGCCGGGCGACGAGGCCATGCTGTACGACATCCGCGCGGCAAAGGCGCTGGGCTTCAACATGCTGCGCAAGCACATCAAGATCGAGCCCCTGCGCTGGTATTACCACTGCGACCGGGAGGGCATGCTCGTCTGGCAGGACGCGGTCAACGGCGGGAGCAGGTACAACTTCGGGGTCATCGGCGCGCTGCCCTTTGCCGGGATCCATCTGCGGGACGGCGAAAAAGCCTATAAGCGCTTCGCCCGGGAGGACGCCGGGGGCCGGGCGCAGTATTATGAGGAACTCGGCTGCATGCTGGAGCACCTGCAAAACTGCGCGGGCCTGTGCATGTGGGTGCCCTTCAACGAGGGATGGGGCCAGTTCGACGCCAACAAGGCGGTGGAGCTCATCCGGGAACGGGATACGAGCCGCATGATAGACCACGCCAGCGGCTGGCACGACCAGGGCGGCGGAGACTGCATCAGCCCGCACATTTACTTCAGGCCGCTGTGGCTGCCCCGGCGGCGAAAGGGCGACGGGCGCGCCATGGTTTTGTCCGAGTTCGGCGGGTACTCCCATGCGGTTAAAGGTCATGTCTGGCGGCCGGGCAGGAGGGTGTTCGGCTACCGGATTTTCAAGTCCCTCGATAGCCTGAAGGCGGCCTACGCGAGGCTGTATGAGAAACAGGTAAGGCCGCTGATCCCCAGGGGCCTGAGCGCCGCCGTGTATACGCAGCTGACCGACGTGGAGGACGAGGTGAACGGCCTGCTGACCTATGACCGGGAGGTCGTGAAGATGGATCGGACCATGATAGGCTTTGAATAACAGAACAGCAGGAGGCGGGAATGGATGGGTTCCCGCCTCCTGCTTCTTGTCTCTATTCCTCGGGCGTGTCGTCCGGCGATTGGACATCCTCTTCCGCGATCTCTGGCTCCTGGCTTTTCTCTTGCGCCGGTTCATCCGGGAGCTGTTCCAGCAATTGCTCCGACATTTCCTCCAGCGTCGGCTCCGTCGGGGATTCGACCGGCTGATATTCCTCCTCCGTTAAGGCCGCTTCCGCCGCCTCCCGCTCCCTGCCGCCGCGCCGGAGCATGACGATCACGCCGCACAGGGCCAACAGCAGCAGCACGCCAGCCGGGGCGATGATCTCCCAGTGCAGGGGCCGCTGGCTGTATTCCTCAAAGAATTCGCTTTCGTCGTATGTCTCCTCGTCCGGCGGGGATGTTTCCTCCTGTGTGGTAGTGGCAGTCTCGGTGGGATAGGTCTCGCCCGGCCTGGTGGGCACGGGTTCGTAGAAATTCGGGATGTACCCCATGGGGACATAGGTGGTGGTGGTGCGCTTTGTCGTGGTTTTCACGGTGGTGGTCGGCTTCGCCGTGGTGGTCTCGCTGGGCCTGGGGGGATAGAGCGTCACGCCCTCCTCGTCGGTGAGGCCCTCCCACTCATAGGTGCTCGGCGGCTGGGTTGTGGTGGTCTCGCCGGTTTCCTCCTCCGCAAGCGTGGTCGCCTCCGTGGACGGGGGCGGCGGCGTCACCACCGGCTCCTCGCCGGTTTCCGGTTCCGCGGCGACGGCCAGCGCGAACAGCGTCAGCAACGCCGCGAGGGCCGCCAGGGCCTGCAGCCATCGGCGTCGTTCCATAGGCGCTCCCTTCTTTCCATCATCCTTTCTTCTATTATACCATAGTGCGCGGAAAATGCAAGACAAAAATAGTTCCTTTATGGGGAAATAGCACTTGTTTCAGCAAAGGAAATGTGCTATAATACAGAAACAAAGCCTCATACAACGAAAACCGCAAATGAAAGAAGGGCTCTTATGCAAAAACGCGTTGTATCCGTCCTGCTGGCCCTGGTGCTGGCCGCGCTCATGGCCGCGCCCGCAGCAGCCACCGAAACCCCGGCGCCGGTCGTCTTTTTGGCGGGCTTCGGCACGGAGCTCTATCTGAACGACGGCACACCCGAGGAAAAGGGCGTGCTGATGGGCGCGCTCAATGCGGGCGAGCTGATCGGCGCGCTGGGGGCGACCCTGCTGGACGCCTTCCTGCACCCTTTCATGGCGCTGTTCTCCCCCAGGCCCGGGGCCGACGCCCTCTCCGCCTTTTTGATGCACCTGCTGGGGAACCTCGCCTGCGACGAGAATGGCGACAGCCTCTATCCGGTGTCCAATGCCTCCCGCAACGAGGACGGACGCATCGGCACTTATGAGGGTCGGCCCTTCTACGAGTTCCACTTCGATTGGCGGCTGGACCCCATGGAGGTCGCCCGGGAGCTCGATGCCTACATCCAGAAGGTGAAGCAGGAAACAGGCAGCGCGAAGGTGAACATCAATGCCATCAGCTTTGGCAGCGTGATCTGCTGCGCCTACCTGGAGCAATACGGTACGGGAGATCTGGAAAGCTTATTCATATGCGTTTCGGCCCACGGCGGCCTGACCCTGGGGGAGGATCTGATCCAGAAGAAGCTCGGCGTGAGCGGCCAGGGGCTGGCGGCCTTCCTGCTGCAGATGCTCCCGGACGACACGGGGCTGCTCGCCCCCGCGCTGCGGGCCATGGAGGTCACAGGGCTGCTGCGCCTCGTGGAATGCCTGCTGAACGGAGCGCTGGGGCACATCACGGACCGCTTCTACGAGAAGGCGGTGATCCCCCT
>Ga0123353_10017380_pt1 | contig 10571 bp, 9 predicted proteins | sample TergutLab28metaG_3_FD_92763 | JGI IMG/M metagenome (GOLD analysis project Ga0123353, IMG submission 92763) | Labiotermes labralis P3 segment gut microbial communities from Petit-Saut dam, French Guiana - Lab288 P3 | ecosystem: Host-associated > Arthropoda: Insects > Digestive system > Gut ... | reverse complement strand
TGCTGGCGAGGAGACCGGCCGGCCGGTGGGGGCAAAATATTCGTCTAAGGGCAAAGCTCCGCCCTGACCTTGCGTAGCGTCCATTTTTGTTCCTCTCTATGGGTGTTTGCGCGGGATCAGTATCAATCAGCTTGTGTCGGGATAATCAGCTCCTGCTGTATTCTCATCACGGTCATCGAATTCAAGCAAATCGCCGGGCTGGCATTCCAAGACCCGGCAAAGCGCCTCAAGCGTGGTGAAGCGCACCGCCTTGGCCTTGTCGTTTTTTAAGATAGAGAGGTTGGCCGCCGTGATGCCAACGCGCTCTGCCAGTTCACCGGCGCTTATCTTGCGCTTGGCCATCATCACATCGATATGTAACTTGATACCCAAGTTGGCCTCAGATCGTAAAGTCGTTCTCGTCTTTGAGAGCTACTGCAGCCTCAAAAAGATTCTTGACCACCCTGATAACGATGCCAAAGAAAGCAGCGAGTACCGCCAAAATAATCAGATTTATGCTGACAAAAAAGCAGCCCACAAACAAAATGGCCCCAGCGGCAAAGCAGCACCATGAGATGATGCGCAGGTTGCGCACGTTGGCAGCGGTAAATACCTGCTCGCGTCGTACGGCTCGGAGGAGTCGGTCCAAGAACCACAGCGCGCCAAAAGCCGGCAGGCAAAAACACAGATAAGTAATAGTCAGCGGAAGAGGATCGTAGCCGGGCAAAACGATTTGCGGTGCAAACAAAACTGCCAAAACAAGCAACACCGCTAACACCAAGGCCAGCACCATGATGATACGAGTGCAGACCAGTGAAAGCAGTACAGACCTATCGCGATTCCACAAAGCCATCAACCTCTTCCGTAGGGTTCTCAACACACCAAAACATCTAACTCAGAAGGCATGATAACACAAGATTTATCGAATATCAATAAATTTTTATTTTGTAACAATAGATTCCCGAAGTTACTGGTCACACCCCCCCTGTCGCCCTGCGCGTTTGTGCGTAGCACAAATGTTGCAGGACCTAGAAATTCGGGAGCCTGCCACTTAGCCGGGCAACACGGTTACTTCTCCACGATTTTTCCTACCATGTTGTAGAGGGTGTAGCGGAGTTTGCTTACGGGGAGCTCCCAGGTGCCGGGGCAGTGCACGCGCACACCTCCAAAGGATTCCTTGAATTGGGTAAAGCCGGCCCAGGCGTGTTCTTTGCCGGCTCCCTCGGGCGCAACGCCGTAGGTGTCAACCAGCGTGTGGCCGCTTGCGCGCGCAAAGAACTGAAGATGCATAAAGAGGCCGCTTGGAGGACTGATCTTCTTGTAGCTGTCCACACTGCCGGCGTGGGCATAGGCCGCCGTGATACCGTCGGTGTAAAAGATGAGACTGGCGATGGGCTTGTCGTCCAAGACAGACAAAAGCATGCCCGCCGCCTTTTTGGCAAAAAGCGTCGCAGCCATGGTCTCAAAGTAGGCATCCTCGTGAGGAATGATGCCGGTGCGACTGGCCACGACATGAATCATGTCAAGAAAATACTTGATGTCTTCAGGGTCATACGAGGTTTTGTACTCAACGCCGTCGCGCAGGCTGTAGCGGTAGAGCTGGCGGCGCGTGGTAGATCCCCTGAGCAAGATGTCTTCTTCAGACAACGCATCTGCACGCACATCGTTGATTAGAGTATCGGGAGGCTGCACGTTTCGAGCAGCCGGCCTGAGTCCCAGTGATGAAAGCTCGTCTGCACCCAGGGCACCCCGAGGCTCAACGCGGGCAAAGTCAACGAGAAAACTGCGAGACTCATTCTTGAGCGATGCCAAAGCCTCGCGGAGCGCCTCTTGAGAAGTGTAGTAAGGCCCGTACGGACAGTAGAGCCTCGAAGAAAAGCGCCCGCGCTCTACAATGGCAAGGTATTCCCAGGTGCCGCCGTCTGCGGCAGTGCCGCTATTGGTGACGGTCTCGTTGCCGTATGAACGCTGAAACTCTCCCCAGACCTCAGTCTGCAAAAAGTGCTTGCGCTTAAGATAAAAAGAAACAGGGTCAAAGCTTTCAAGCTCTGTAGGTGTCATGGGGTCCTTTCGCCAGAGTGTGTCATGGGGACGTTTGCCCTGACACATTTTATCAAAACGGCGCAAATAAGCCGTTTTCGGTGATTATTGCGGTAATCAAATCAAAGGGAGTGACATCAAAGGCAGGGTTGAAGACCTGGGTGTTGTCGGGTAAGACGAGTGCAAGCTCCTTGGCGCTTCGCTGCTCGATGACGATGTCTTTGCCGCTTGCAAGCGTGGTGTCAATCGTTGAAGTAGGCGCAGCTATGTAGAAAGGCAGGCCGTGGTGGCGTGCCAGCACGGCCAGGTTGTAGGTGCCTATCTTGTTGGCAGTGTCGCCGTTTCTGCAGATTCTGTCGGCTCCAACGAGCACAACGTCGACCTTTTTCTGAGCCATGAGCACTGCTGCTGCGTCGTCGCAAATGAGCGTGCACAAAATACCGGCGCGAGAGAGCTCCCAGGTGGTGAGGCGGGCTCCTTGTAACACCGGGCGCGTCTCAGAGGCAAAGACTCCTTTGATTTTTCCCTGCAAAGCCGCGGTGTACACCACGCCCAGGGCTGTCCCAAAAAACACCGTTGCCAGGCTGCCGGCATTGCAATGCGTGAGCACGCGGCACTGCTCGGGCAAAAGAGCGGCACCCACTGCACCAAGCTGGCGATTGATGGCTTCGTCCTGGGCCTCCATGAGTTTGACCTCGTCAAAGAGCCTCTGTTTGATCAGGGCAGGGTTGTCGGTTTCTTGAGCCAGCCTTTGCGCCAGGCCCATCACTCTGTTAACTCCCCATGACAAATTAACCGCTGTGGGTCGCGATGAGATAATCTCTGCAGCCAGCGCTTCAAGGCCGTCCAAGAGCTCAGCTGTACCCGACTCCCCGTGTTCATTGATCGCAGAAAGCGCAATCGCGGCAGCGCCGCCAACACCAAGAGCAGGAGCTCCGCGCACCGACAGGGTCTTAATAGCGTCCACTATTTCTAGCGAGCTCCTTGCCTCACACATGACCAGCACATCGGGAAGCTGGTTTTGCTCCACATAACAAAGCGTGGCTAAACCGCTTTGCGCGTCAAGCACAAGCTCAAGGGTTCGAGGCAAAGATTCGACTCCCGTATTCATTTCAAGGAGTCCTTTCTTATCAGAAGTGACAGCTAACAACAGCTGCCATTGTAACAAATGACACGAATGCTCAGATTTGCGTGGTTGCACAGGGGCGCTTGCGCTACACTATGCGGGTGTATTTTTTTGTTGTGAAAGGGTGTTGATGTACCTTACAGAAGAGGATGTACGCGAAATCGCTGCGTACACACGTATTGCCTTGCTTAATGATGAGTTAGCTGATTTGACTACCGACCTCAACGCTATCATCGAAAGCCTCAAACCCATCACCGAATACGACCTTGAGGGTGTTAAGCCAACCTTTCACCCCATAGCCGGCCTGTCCAACGTCATGCGCGAGGACGTCATCAAGCCGGGTCTGTCGCGTGATGTAGCACTGGCCATGGCGTCTGCCACAGAAAACGGCCAGTACCGTATTCCGACGATTCTTGGCGAGGGCAGCAACCGATGAGCTACGATACCCTTTCTATTGCGGCCATCAAAGCCGGCCTGTCCACGCGTCAGTTCACCGCCAAAGAGCTGGCTGAAGACGCCTTCAACACCATCGAAACCCGCGACAAGGCAATCCATGCATTCATAGAGCTCTGCCCCGAGCTGGCATTTAACGCGGCAGAAAAGCTCGACAAGGCCCTGGCCGCCGGCGAGGCGCCGCCCCTTTTAGCGGGAGTCCCCATCGCCTACAAAGACAACATGAGCCTTGAGGGCACGCGTACCACCTGTGCCTCAAAGATGTTGCAGAACTATCCGCCTCCCTTTACCGCCACCTGCGTTTCAAAAACGCTTGAGGAGGGAGCCCTGCCTTTAGGCAAGCTCAACATGGACGAGTTTGCCTTTGGCTCATCAACCGAGACCTCGGTTTTCGGCCGCACTTACAACCCCTGGAACCTCGAGAGAGTGCCCGGCGGTTCAAGCGGCGGAAGCGCAGCCGCGGTGGCAGCCGGCATGGCTACGGTGACGCTGGGCTCAGATACCGGAGGCTCCATCAGGCAGCCGGCAGCCTTTTGCGGCGTGGTAGGCTTCAAGCCCACCTACGGCGTCATATCTCGCTACGGCGTGGTGGGCTTTGGCTCGTCGCTTGACCAGGCGGGCGCCTTGGGGCGCTCGGTCATGGACGTGGCAACCACCATCGACGCCATGAGCGGCTACGACCCGCTTGACTGCATCTCCCAGCCCTGCGAGACGGTATTTTCTGAAGCCACCAAGCTGGGAGTCAAGGGCATGCGCATAGGCATCGTGCGTTCGTACGTTGATGCCGAGGGTATCGACCCCGAGATACATGCCGCGCTCAAAGACGCCATAAGCAAGCTTGAGTCACTCGGCGCAGAGATTACAGAAGTCGAGCTACCCAACGCCAAGGCGGCCCTCAGCGCGTACCACGTCATTGGCCCCTGCGAGGCTTTCTCTAACCTCAGCCGCTTTGACGGCATCCGCTACGGATACCTCGATCAAAGCGCCCGCAACCTCGACGAACTCTACGAGCTCAGTCGCGCCCAGGGCTTTGGCCCCGAGGCGCGCCGTCGCATCATGTTGGGCAGCTACCTGCTTTCTGCCGGCATTTACGAGCAATACTATCTTCCGGCGCAAAAGGTGCGCACGCTCATCACGCAAGACTACAAAAACGTGTTTGAGCAAGTCGACGCCCTGCTTACTCCCACCACTGCCCGCACGGCATTTAAATTTGGAGAGATCACCGACCCCGTTTCGATGTACCTTTCGGACATCTTCACTATTCCCATCAACATCGCCGGCAACGGAGGCATGAACCTTCCCGTTGGCTTTGGGCCAGAAAGCGGCCTGCCCCTGGGCGTGCAGGTAATAGGCCCGCAGTTCAAAGACGAGAACATCTTCAGAGTGGCCGCTGCTTTAGAAGCCTGCTATCCAGACATTGCCCGCATGGCGCCTGAGCAAGCCGCCCCGGCAGCATTAACAACAGAGGGAGGTGCAGCATGAAAGACCTCCAAACCGTTTTGAAAACCTGGGAAGCCGTCATTGGCCTTGAGGTTCATACCGAGCTCACCACCTTGAACACCAAGATGTTTTGCTCTTGCCCCATTGAATTTGGCGCTGAGCCCAATACGCATATCTGCCCCGTGTGCCTGGGGCTGCCCGGCGCGCTGCCCGTGCCCAACAAGGCGGCCATCGAGAGCATCATCTTGGCGGGCGTTGCCACCAACTGCGATATTGAGCAGCAAACGATGTTCTACAGAAAAAACTATTTTTACCCCGACATCAGCAGCAACTTTCAAATCACCCAGGGCCCCGTGGCCTTTTGCATGCGCGGCTGGCTTGACCTTGACGTCATAGAGCCGGCGGCAAGCGAGCGGCAATTTCGCGAGAACACCACCGAGCTGCCGGCCTCATACGCCGCCAACGGCTACCAAACGCGCATCAACATCACGCGCATCCACATGGAAGAAGACGCGGGCAAGCTGATGCACGTCGGCGGCACCGACGGCCGCATCACCGGCGCCGACTACTCGCTGGTTGACTACAACCGCTGCAGTACTCCCTTGATAGAGCTGGTCACCGAGCCCGACCTTCGTACGCCTGAAGAGGCACGCCTCTTTTTGCAGAACCTGCGTCAGATTTGGCTGACCTTGGGCATCAGCGACTGCTCCATGGAAGAGGGCTCGCTCAGGTGCGACGGCAACATAAGCCTGCGCAGGCGCGGCAAAACCGAGTTTGGCACCAAGACCGAGCTCAAAAACATGAACTCATTCAAAAACCTGCACGACGGCCTTGCCTATGAGATCTGCCGCCAGGCCGATGTGCTCGAAAACGGCGGGCGCGTCATACAAGAAACCAGACACTGGGAGCCCGCCAACAAGCACACCATTTCGATGCGCCTCAAAGAAACCGCCGACGACTATCGGTATTTTCCCGAGCCAAACCTTACCCCCTTTGACCTAAGCGATGAATTCGTCGCCGAGGTGCGCCTGCGGCTCCCCGAATTGCCGGACGGCCAGCGCGCCCGTTTCATGGAGAACTATGCGCTTTCGTACACCGATGCCAGCACACTGGCAAGCGACCGAGAATTGGCGCAGTTTTATGACGAGGGCATGACCGCCGCTGCCAACCAGGCACAAGAGCTGGCAAAACCCTTTGCCAACCTGCTGCTCAACGACGTGTTGGCCTACCTCAACACCTCGGGCCTTACCCTGGCAGAGGCAAGGTTGAACCCCGCCCACCTGCTAGAACTGGCAGAACTCATCGCAGGCGACACCCTCTCGTCCAAGCAGGGCAAAGAGGTCTTTGCCCGCATGCTCCAAACGGGCGAGGCTCCCACAATAATCGTCGAGCAAGAGGGCATGCAACAGGTAAGCGACACCGCCGCCCTTGAAAAGATAGCGCAAGACATACTCGAGCAGTTCCCCGACAAGGCGGCAGAATACCGCGCCGGCAAAACCGGCCTCTTAGGCTTTTTTGTGGGTCAGGCCATGGCGGCAACCAAAGGCCAGGGGAACCCAAAACTTATCAATGAGACCTTTGTTCGTCTATTGGGTGGGGAGTGATAAAACTTGGGCACCATTCTTATACTTGTCATAGTTTTTGCCCTGGTGTTTGAGTTCATCAACGGATTTCACGACACCGCCAATTCAATAGCTACCACCGTATTCACCAAGGCTCTACCCGCCGGAGTTGCCATCATCTTGGCGGCGAGCATGAACTTTTTGGGCGCGTTTTTCAGCGAAGGCGTTGCCAAGACTATCTCGTCAGGCCTGGTGAGCGCTCCCCTTGAAGACTACGTTATCATGGCGGCCTTGCTGGGTGCCATCACCTGGAACCTCTTTACCTGGTGGAAGGGGATTCCCTCATCATCGTCTCACGCGCTTATCGGCGGCCTCATTGGAGCCTCGCTGGCTTATACCTTTGGGTCAATGGGAGTCCAGGGCATTATCTGGGAAGGCCTGCTGCAAAAGGTCGTCATCCCGATGTTCACCTCGCCCCTCATAGGCTTTGTTTTGGCTTTTCTTCTCATGAAGGCCATCTGCAAATTCTGTGCACGGCTCAATCATCAAAAGACCTCCAAGGTCTTTTTGAGGCTGCAGATTCTTTCTGCGGCGGCGGTTGCTTTTTCTCACGGCACCAACGATGCACAAAAAACCATGGGTATCATCACCTTGGCCCTGTTCACCGGCGGAGCGCTCTTTGTTTCACCCGGCGTACTTGCCGAGGATCCCTCTCATATTCCGCTTTGGGTCAAGGTGCTTTGCGCAGCCACCATGGCGGCCGGGACCTCGGCCGGCGGTTGGCGCATCATGCGCACGATGGGCCACGGCGTCACCAAGCTTGACTCGGTAAAGGGCTTTGCCGCTGAGACTACCTCGGCCATCGTCATCCAGGTCATGACCATGCTGCATGCCCCCATCAGCACAACGCAGGCTATCAGCTCAGCCGTCATGGGCGTTGGTACCGCGCGGCGGGTGTCGGCGGTCAAATGGGGCAAGGCAAAGGATATCGCCCTCACCTGGGTCATCACCTTGCCGGCATCGGTGACCCTGGGAGCAATTTTTGTTTTCATCGTTCAGGTCTTTGTTTAGAGCACTACTTGAAAGACAGGCATTAAAAGGGAGCTTAGGAGGCAACCGTGATATTCAAAGAGAAGTTTGACTATTTTTTGGCATTGGAGCGCTTGGGAGGCTTTGCGTCCAAAGAAGCCCATTTGCTCGTAGAGATTCTTAATGATTTTAATCCCGAGACGTTGCTTGCACGGGTCGAAGAGATGCACCAGATAGAAAATGCAGCCGACGAGCAGCTCCACGAGCTCTTCACCCACATCGCAACCGAGTTTCTCACGCCCATCGAGCGCGAGGACATCGCCGAGATAGCGTATAAGCTTGATGATGTTGTCGACTATATCGATGACGTTGTTCAACAGATGTATATGTACGATATACAGGAGATATATTCGCCATCATTTGACATGGCTGCTCTCATCATCAAGGCAACAGACGCTCTGTGTGGCAGCCTGGAAGAATTCCGTAACTTCAAAAAATCAAAGATGCTTACCGAGCGCATCATCGCCGTCAACGACCTTGAAGACGATGCCGACAAGTTATACCTCCATACCATCAGAGATCTGTTCAAGAACCATGCAGATAACCCTGTCTTCATTTTGGCGTGGAGCAATATCTTTGTGCGCATGGAGCGTTGCATCGATGCCTGCGAGAGCGCAACCGACATCATGGCTACAGTTGCCCTGAAAAACAGTTAAAGTCTCACGACAGTCTGTGTCATAACCGTACCAATCTTGGTATTGTGAGGGAGTTAACGATATAATTTTGTATGGTTCATGCACTCCCTTGATTGGCTAGGAAACACACCCAGGTGAATACTAAGGTAACCGACAAAATATTTACCTTGCCTAATCTGATATCCATTATCAGGTTGCTTTTGGTACCGGTCTTTGCTGTCTTATTGGTGGTATACGAAAACAACGTGGCAGCCTTTGTGCTGTTTTTGATTGCGGTGCTTACCGACTTCATCGACGGAGCCGTTGCCCGCTCTACCGGGCAGGTCTCAAAGCTGGGCCAGCAACTTGATCCCTTGGTTGACCGAATCCTCATCATTACCGCGGTGGTAACCGTCTTTGCCATAGGCAGGGTGCCGCTTTGGATAGTGGTGCTTTTATTGGCCCGCGATGCCTTGATGTTTATTTTCTTAGCCAGACAACCGGCGTCCGTCAGGCAGCAGTTTAAGGTGGCCTTTGTAGGCAAGGCGGCAACGGCCATCATCATGGTGGGCTTTTGCTCGCTCATACTCTTTTGGCCCCAAGTGGGCGGAATGGCAATCATCGAGGCCGGCTTTTTGCCCGGTTGGGGAACAAGCCCGGCACCTCTGGGCATCTGGTTTCTCTACCTGGGCGTGATATTGGCCTGGGCAGCGGGAATCTACTATCTTCTGAGGCCTCAAGGGCACGCAGAGCTTTCTACCAGTGAGCAGTATGCCCAGGCGGGGCGCCGCGATGCCAACCGGTCGCGCGATGCAAGAGGCTCCCGCAATCAGCAGGGCCAGAATATGAAATCTTACGACGACTACGATGACTCGGTAGTCTCTGCTCCCAGACGGCGACGCACCGGCGAGCCCGTCAAAACCGCCGGGCAAAGGGGCATCGCCGCTGCCAACTCTTCTTCTCGATGGCAAACCAATGCCTCGCCGCGCGATTCGCGCGCTACGAGACAAGCACCCGGCAGCGGCAGAAAGCTGAATAACCAAAACGCTGCGGGCAGGGATAGACGACCCCAGCAGGCCAACCAGCAGGGTAACCGACAGGCCACCCGCCAGCCCACCCGACAGCCCAACAATCAAGACCACCGCCGAGCCGGTCAAAAGCCAAACCAACGGGGCGGGCTCTCTGTGATGCAGGCGCTCAATACTCCCAAGAGAATGCTATTTGCATTAGCAATTTGCCTCCTCTTTCTTGCCTTTTTACTTTTTTACAGCTGCGACGGTGTGAGAAACTTTGGAGTTATCCATCAGGGCGTCAGCGTGGGCGGCATAGACGTGGGCGCCATGACCCAAGAAGAGGCAGCAGTTTTTCTTGCCACCGAACTCAACTCGGTGGCCATGGAGGCTCCGGTGAATATCTATGCCAGCGAGGGCGCTGCCATTCACGGGGTTACCATCAACACGCTGCAGCTCGGAAACGGAGTGGGCGACCTCAGCCCAACCGAAATCGACACCAAGGTCTCTTCTTGGAGCATCAGCCCCGCCACGCTTAATGCCGAGGTCAACGGCCGCCTGCTGGCCGAAGAAGCCTATAGCGTAGGCCGCAGCGGAAACTTTTTCTTGGGGCGCCTGGCAGCCAGCACCTTTGGGGTGAACATCACCCCCAGCATCGAGTTTTCTGAGGACAGGCTCCACTACCTTGAGGACATGCTCACCAAGACCATCGGCAAACCGATGGTCAATGCCGGCATGATTTTTGACGGCGGACGATTCATCGTGGTAAACGGCCAGGACGGCCGCGTGGTTGACGAGGCCAAGTTTGAGAGCCTGCTGCAAGAGGCCTTCTTTGATGACTTTCGCGAGATAATCGTGCCCATGGTAGACCGCCATATGCGAATAGACAAAGAAGCTGCCCGCCTGGTGGCCGAGAGCACCCAAGAGGCAATATCTAATCCCATAACCTTGACCTATTCAGAGTCAAGCTGGACCCTTTTGCCGGAACATCTGGGTTTGTTCATATCCTCTGAGGTGGTGCAAGATGACAGAGGCAACTGGAGCCTGGTGCCCCAGGTTAACGCTGTTTTGCTTGAGATTCACCTTCCGCAGGTGATAGGGGATTTTGAAGCGCAGGTCACGCCGCTCAATGCAGAGTTTGTGGTGGTTGAAGGCATACTGCAAATCATTCCCAGCCAAAACGGCACCGGAATCAACTACGAACAACTCACCCAAGACCTTGAAGGGCTGCTGTTTGGAGACGGCGCAGCCTCGGCAG
>Ga0123353_10017379_pt1 | contig 10572 bp, 5 predicted proteins | sample TergutLab28metaG_3_FD_92763 | JGI IMG/M metagenome (GOLD analysis project Ga0123353, IMG submission 92763) | Labiotermes labralis P3 segment gut microbial communities from Petit-Saut dam, French Guiana - Lab288 P3 | ecosystem: Host-associated > Arthropoda: Insects > Digestive system > Gut ... | reverse complement strand
GCTTACGCCAAAACCGGACTATACGCTCACGGGCGTACCCGCGAACTTTTTTACCGTAGCGGGCGCGAGCGCAAACAACGCCGCGAACAGCGGCATAGTAAGCGCGGGGTTTTCTCAGACACCGCAGATACCGCTCGAAGGCACGGTGGATTTTTCCGTCAACAACGCTACGGGTGAAGTCACAGCGGTCTTGACCGGTGGCAACACTGGCTCGGCCACCGGTTTGACCTACACATGGAGCGGCGGCGCGTCGGGAGAAGGCACGTCGAAGATCCCGCCTCCCGGAACGCCCGCGACATGTACCGTAACAGCGGCAAATATGTCGGGCAGCTTGTCGGCGACGATAACGGTATATAAGGTTGTGAGCGGCGCGACCGTTTCAAGCGGCACGACAGGCAGGTTCTCGATCGATACGTTCTACGGAGAAACCGGACGTTTTGTCCCCTGCTCGTATGACGCGGGCAATTCGCGGAGTGTGGACTTCACGAGCGCCACCGGGCCTGTGGCGCTGACAAGTAGCAATACCGGATACACGATAGCGGAGACGGACGCCGTAAACGGCGTGATCACCATCACGGCGACGTTTGCCGCGTTCCCTGCGGGCACATGGAACGCGGGAGATATCGCGGCCATAAACAAAATCATCGACTTAAACGGCCTAAAATGGACAAAAGCCCGTCCTGCGGACGGCAGTCTTTTGCCCGCTGACTGGGAGGGCGCCACATGGAGCGGCCCCGAGTCCGACAAACGCGTTACGGCGCTTGATATAAGCCGCGAAAACCTGGTCGGAAGACTCGATGTCTCCGGCCTGCGCGCGCTGACAGAGTTAAGATGCGAATACAATCTTTTGACCGGGCTAAACGTCAAAGGCCTTAGCTCGCTGAGAGAACTGAATTGCTGGTACAACCTGCTGGCAGAGCTGGACGTCTCCGGTCTCAGCTCATTGCTATACCTGTTTTGCGAAGGCAACTACCTGACAGAGCTGGACGTCTCCGACCTGAGCTCTCTGGAACAATTGTATTGCGAAAATAACTATCTGACAGAGATCGGCCTCTCCGGTTTAGTCGCGCTTAAAGAGCTGGATTGCCAAAAAAACCTTTTAGCGGCGCTGGACCTTTCCGGGCTGGCCGCGCTCGAATATCTGGGTTGTGAAGACAACCTGTTGACAGAGCTGAACCTCACCGGCCTTGCCGCGGTGAATGTACTGCTTTGCAATGATAACTTATTGACGGCTCTGAACGTCTCCGGCCAAAGCAATCTGACTCAGCTGAATTGCCGGGACAACTTCTTGACAGGGCTTGACGTTACGGGATGCGGCTCCACGCTGGCTTTATTGCAGGTGCAGCGCAATTATATGCCAAACACCGGTAGCGTGACCGGCTTCGCAGGCGTATGGGACGGGACGAATTATGTTTTCTATCCGCAGTTTTCGGGTGACCCGCTGCGTTTCACTAAAGACCCCGCCTTCAATATACCCCCGGGCCTCCCGGGCAAGGCCATAAAACCGGTGGACGTCTACTCAGAAGTAGCGGGCGGCGAACCGCCGTATCGATTCTCTATACCAATGGGCCATGATTGGCTCTTTATAGATGAGGACACAGGCCTTATAACGGGGACAAGGCCTACGTACTCCGATTCCACGCACACTGTATTTATCCGCGTAACCGACGATGGCGGCAGGTACAAAGAGATCTGTGTCAGCGTCGGGGCCGTGTACGATACGGCGCCTGCCAAGGATTTCCTTCTGACGCTATCTCCCGATTACCTGCAGTTGGACAAAGGGAGCAGCGCGGCCTTGCCGGGGCTGATCCCGCTCGCGGCCGGAGCGCTGTACTCCGGGTTTGTCGCGGCGCCGACATGGCGCTCGAGCAATGAAAATGTGGCGATCATCGACGGCGGTATGGTAAAAGCGGTCGGCGCGGGATCGTGTTATATCACGGCCTGTACTGTAGTCGACGGTTGGGACTATTCGGTCAGCGCGCTTGTTGACGTGGCCGGCGAGATAGACGGCAGCCCGGGCAAACGCGACATAGAAAAGGCGCATCTCGCGCAAACTTCCGTAACCGTCAACACCCTCTCTTCCATTGGCGCGAAGGCAGGGCTTGTGTATGAGACAAACCCGGTGATCGGGACTTTTTCCACAAACGGCGCGGTCTCGGCGATGGCCGGCCCCGCGGCGATGCACGGCTACAACGTAAACCTTTTAAGCGACAAGGGCGCGGCGCTTTCCGCCGCGCTTGAAGCAGAGATACTCGGTTATTTCGACATCTCAATGATCGACGCCCGCACCATAGGTATCGTGCGTAAAGCCGGGGTCGACTTTTCCAAAATAAAAACAAGCTACAAGTTCCGCGTCGAGCTCGAGCATGAAACCAACGGTCACAAGGTCACGATCCCCGAGGTACTAACGGTCACGACGACTAATAAGGCCCCGGCCATTAAAGCGGAGGCGCACAAGTTCAATACGTTTATCGACGATCACACGCTGCCCTTGAGACTGACCAGCACAAGCGGCAAGGTCACCGGTGCAATGCTGAATGGCGGCAAAACGCAACACTCTCTTGTAAGCGACGGGAAAATTGCCCTCGACGCCGACGCCATGAGCATTTCGCTTGACACAGACCATTACAACGGCCTCAAACAAAAACCCGCATCGGTGAAGATCGAGCTTTTGGTGACCGTGGAAGGATTTGATCCCGTTCCCTACGCGCTTTCGGTCTCGGTCGCGCGAGCGCTGCCTGCCCTAAAGCTCTCAGCCAATACCGCGGCGTTCATCTCCGACCCCGCCCTGTCCCTGGGCGCTGAGCTGCGCCTGATGCCAAAGAGCGGGAATACTATTCTGCCCGAATTGGGCGTGACGGATCTTTTACTAGACGACGATATATTTGAGATCCGGGATTTCGACCCCTTTGACGGATACTTCACGCTGGCAGTGCAGCCGGGTGAAACCCCTGTCGCCAAAACGCTGGCACTAAAGGTTTCGTTATTCGGGACAAGCCAAACCGTGCCGTTGACGTTGAAAACTTCGCTGTACTCCGCAGCAAAAGTACCGACGATCAAAGCTTCTAATAAGTCGGTCACGCTGAATCCTGCGCTGGGCGCGGGAAATGATGCGGTTATTATAGAGCTTGCCCCGACGCCCGGGGATCTCAATCTGGGCTCGTTGAAGGACAATATAAGTCTCATGCAGGGAAAGAACGACGCCGCAGGCGCGTTGGATGTAGGAGTATTCGGCGGCGGGAGTATCGTTACGATCGAAACCAACGATAGTACCGAACACGGAAAGACCTATACCGTGACCCTTGCCACCACCGAGGTATTCGGCGCGGCGGGCAAAAAGAAACCCGCGCAAATAACCATCACGGTCAATACGCCGAAGGCCGGCACGGCGAGCGACGTCACAGCTTCGATAGCAGTCAAGGGCAAGCTCAATACAGCCGATCCCGGCAGCTTCATCATGATCACGCCGAAGTTCAAGAATTACGGCGGGACGGCGGACGCTTCCGCTTTCACTGTTACCGCAACAGACAGCAAGAAGAACATCATCCCGGGAGCGGACGAGTGGTTTACTGTCACCTCCGTCGGTAACGGCAGTTTCATGCTGGGGTACGACAATTCTTCCTGGGCGCAGGGGCTTATCAAGCCGGGTTACAAATATACTATCAGTCTTGAGAAGAATCCTTCTGCTATCGGCTGCGGCAGTAAATACCTTTCTAAAGACGTCTCGAAAGCTTTCACGGCAGCACAGGGAAAGGTCACGTTCTCACAAAGCGCGAAAGCGGTAACGCTGTACAAGGGCAATCCGCACAGCAGCTCCATCGTGACGATAAACGCGGCCGGTTCCCCCTTGCCGGTTGGCGCGCGGGTCGTGATCGATAACGCGGCCTCCTCTCAGTACGATATCCTGCCTTTGGGAGGGGGGCAGTTCGCGATCGGCTTCAAAGGGCATGAGCCCGCGGTAAAGGCCGCCACGGTCAAGCTGAATATTTACCTTGAGGGCAATCACGAACCCGCGAGCGGCGCGGTCGGCGCGAAGACCGACGGCAGCGTATCTGTGAAGGTCAATCTGGTGTAACAGGCTATCACTCTATCAAAAGTACCGTCCCCGTGATAGAAAGTGTTATAACTGACAACTGAAAGACAAAAGGGGAGAAGACAAAAGGGGACGTACCTTTTGTCTTTCTTTTGTCCATTAAGACATAAGGTACGTCCCCTTTTGTCCACTGACTTTGTCCAATAACTTTGTCAAAAAATACCTAAAAAAATAGCTTGACATTCGACCAACTGCAGGGTTTAAAGTTCGACTTAAGCAAATAACAGGGAAAGAATTTGCTTGTGCGGTTAGCGAATGGACGCAACTCCGCGCGAAAATAAAATAACAAATTATTTCTAGTTTGATTTGTATTAGGAGGTATTGTTATGGCATATGCAACATGTAAATTCCCGTTTGTAGATGAGTGGAAAAAGCTTGGTGACAGGAACAGGTTTATAGCGTTTATCGATTCTGTTTTATCCGGGTTTGGACAAATTGCTTTCAGTGACAACCCGCTGTCCGGCCTTATTCTGATTATTGGCTGTTTTGTCGGGAGCAAAGAAGTAGCGATATCCGGCCTCTTTGCTGCCATCGTGGCTACGGCCATCGCTTATGCCATTGGCACACCAGATATATTGATAAGAATGGGGCTTTATACTTTTAACGGGGCTCTTGCCGGCCTTGGCATGGCATTATTTGTTTTCCCGGGACAGCCTGTAACCTTTGCTATGCTTCTGTACTCCGCAATCGTCGCAATCCTTTGTGTTTTATTAACATCGGCTATTTCTAAAGTTTTTTCAAATTGGAGCGTACCGGGCCTCGCACTTCCATATTGTACCACGCTATTAATTATGGTACCCGCGTCGCTCCTAATGGGCAATTTTGAAGTATCAACATCACTAATCCCCCATATGGGAGAGTTGGCAAGCGGGACAGGCGCATTTGCGGAATGGACAGTCAGCTCGTTTTTCACGGCAGTCTTCAACGGCATGGCCGAAATAATATGGCAGGCAAATGTAGCGTCAGGGGTTCTGTATTTGATTGCAGTGATGCTTTCATCAAGAATAGACGCATTGTCAGCCGTATTCGCCGGTATTACAGCTACCTTAGTGGCCATTGCGTTTGGTATGCAAATGGATAGTCTTTTAATTGGTATTTACAGCTATAACGCAATTTTAGTGATGCAGGCATTATTTGGCAGAGGATACAAAATGAGTGTCTCTTGTTTCTTTGTTTCATGGGTACTGGCTCTGGTAACCATCGTGGTCACTGCCTGGATGCAAGTTCTGTTTGCTCCTCTTGGCGCTGCGGTATGCGCCTTCCCCTACGTGATCATATCGGTTCTGGCTATGCTGGCAAGAGATTCTCTTGGAAAACTGCACTTCGTAGACCCGTTGAAGTGGGGTGTTCCGGAAACCATCGCAGCAACACTGAAGGAGGAAGATCTTCAGAAAGAAAAAGCCGCTTCTGATGAAAAATGAGCGAGGGTATCGATATGAACGCTGACATTGTTTTTATAAACGGAAAAGTCCATACAGTGGACAAAGACAACCGTATAGCCAAGGCTGTGGCAGTAAAAGGGAGGCAGATAATAGCTGTCGGGGAGAATGAGGAAGCCATGGCTTATGTTGGCGAAGGTACGCGCCTCATTGACCTGGCAGGCAAAGGGCTCATTCCCGGTTTTATTGATTCCCATCTGCACATGGGGCTCCTCGGCATGAATACCCTCTCAATAGATTGCCGTTACCCCGGCGTCAAATCCATTGAGGGCATTAAAGCGCTGATCCGGAAAAAGGCAGAAACAACGCCAAAAGGGACATGGATCAGAGGCTGGGGATATGACCACACAAAACTAGCGGAGAATCGTCATCCGACTAAATATGACTTGGATGACGCAACCGTAGACCATCCCGTTATTTTGACCAGAACATGCGCGCATATTTCCGTACATAATAGCAGGAGCCTGGCAATTGCAGGCATTAAAGATGATACCCCTTCACCGGAAGGAGGTGTTATCGGGAAAACCGATGACAAATTGAATGGCATAATGTTCGAAAACGCGCATATGTTTATGATGAAATCAGCGTTGCCGTCAAAAGACGAATTAAGGATGGCGTTCAAAACAGCAAATAAATTATTGATTTCGGAAGGGATTACACAAGTCCATGACTCAGGCGGTTTTGGCGATATTCAAATGGCAATCATGCGGGAAATGAGCAAAAACGGCGAAATCGATATAAAAATCTATGCCATGTGTTTCTCATTTATAGATAATCTGGACTATATAAACGCATATATCGAAAAGGGATATAGCACAGAAGATGATACAGGAAGGCTCAGATTAGGGCCGGTGAAAATAATGATCGACGGAAGCAGCAGCGGGCCAACGGCAGCGACGATAGAACCGTATACCAGCAATCCTGAAGATCGTGGCATTATGACCATGGAACCGGACCGGATCGACGATTATATACTCAGGGCGCATAAGGCAGGGTTTCAGGTGACATGCCACGCAGTTGGGGACAGGGCAGTTACGGCAATTGTTGACGCCATTGAAAAAGCCATGGCAGCATATCCCGCAGAAAACCGGAGACACCGGATCGAACACTGCGCAATGATCAATAGTGATTTGCTTGCACGAATTAAAAAGCTGGGAATCGTGCCTGTCCCGCAACCTATATTCCTCTATGAATTCGGAGACGGATACATCAGGAATTACGGAAACGAGCGCGTGGACAATATGTTTGCGTGCAAGAGTTATATTGACAACGGGATAATCGCTGCCGGAAGCAGCGATTGCCCGATCACTTTCTCAAGCCCGCTTTTTGGCATGCATTTGGCTGTTAACCGCGTCACACAATCGGGGCAGGCTATAAGCGAAAATCAAAAAATATCTGTATCGGAAGCACTTAGGATGTACACGTATAACGGTTCATATGCGGCTTTTGAGGAAAACAAAAAAGGGAGCCTCGAACCGGGGAAAGCTGCGGATCTGGTGGTTTTGTCACAGTCGCCGCTGGACTGCAAACCTGAAAATATTCGTGATATCAAGGTGGAAATGACAATTATTGACGGAGAAATAGTCTATCAGCCTTTGACGAAAAAGGCATGAAAGGATAATAAAACAGAAGCTATTAGCATTTACAAAGAAAGGAGTTCAAAATGAAAAAGGTTGGAAAGAATACTAAAACAGAGGTTATCGATATCTACGATGTAGAAGATTTTTCTATAGGGCACGACGTAGATATGGAAAACATCACCGGGTGCACTGTTATAGTATGCAATAACAGGGAAAAATCAACAGCAGGCTCGGATGTCCGCGGGGGCGCCCCCGGTACGCGGAATATCGACATTATCAAGCCGCAATGCTGTTTTGAAGCCTGCCAGGCAGTGGTGTTGTCCGGCGGCAGCTGCTTTGGGTTAAATGCAGCAGGCGGTGCGGAAAAATGCTTGGAAGAACACGGTATAGGGCTTGATTTTATTTCGGTTACTCTTCCGATAGTTGTGCAGGCGATTATTTATGACCTTGACATAGGCAGCCCGAATGTGCGCCCTGACTTCGATATGGGCTATCGGGCTTGTCAAAACGCATTTAAAAGAGAAAAGCACCCCGACGGGAATGTCGGAGCGGGCGTCGGAGCTACCTGCGGGAAATCATTAGGCACGGGCAGCGACAGGGCAATGAAATCCGGTCTCGGAACCTATTGCCTGAAAAAAGGCGACTTGTTCGTTGGGGCGGTCATGAATGTGAACGCCGGCGGGAATATATACGATCCCAATACCCATGAAATGCTTGCCGGAGTTCTTGACGACACAGGAAATGGCTTGGTAGATGCTGAAAAATTTATCTTGGACAATTTTGATACCAATGATACGTTTGTTGGAAACACGACCATCGGTTGTATTATAACCAATGCTGTTTTGAACCGGGCGCAAGCGCATAAAATAGCGGCATGGTCTCATGATGGCATGGCGCGTGCCGTCCGTCCGATCCACACCATGTCAGACGGCGACACAATGTTTTGCATGGCAACCGGCGAAGTCGAAGCTGCTATGACCCTTGTGGGTACAATGGCTGTCACAGCTGTGGAAAATGCCATTGCAAGTGCAGTGCGGAATGCTGAGTCACTGGGCGGATTTAAGAGCATGAAAGATATTAATAAGTAATATAGCCAATGCGGGCTAAAGGACAAAAGGGGACGTACCTTGTGTCTTAAGACATTAGGTACGTCCCCTTTTGTCCCTCGTCCCCTTTTGTCCCTGTCCCTGCGCATTATGAATGCGCCGGTGTACTAAAATACTTCTGTTGCTAATACTCATGCAGTTGCGTTTTCCACAAAGCCATCGGATGATTCCTGACTCTCTCAAGTATATCGCCCTCGAATAGTAATTCGGGAAGGTATTCCTTTTTCCGAAAAGCCAACAGAAATCGTTGGTCGGCTTTTGAAAGCCTCAGAAGACCGGACAGGTATTCCCTTACTCTCGTTTTAGCTGCATCGAGATCAAAACGTTCCTGTTTGCGTATTACCGGATAAAGATCGGTTTTTATTTTATATTGCGTGATGGCTTCCATTTTTCCAAACTCTATTTCGTCAGGGATCGTATCGCTGGACACTGCTATATAGAATACTGAGCACTTGCGGAGTAATTCTTCTTGATCTTTATCAAACAGCCGGTAATAAATCATATTGTTCATATCATACAAATCGCGGACTGCCGCGCGTGATAACAGGGCAGCGGTTTTGGCCGCGAAAATTTCAAGCGGAGCCAGAGATAAGACATTTGCCGGTTTAACCAGACCTGGCGTTTTCAAAGGCCGTACCTGTAATGGCAAAGGATGGCTGCGAAGTGAGTAGTTGATTTCCACTTTTATGTTGTCACGCACTTGTCCGGCATTGGTATAGTAATAAACAAATGAATCCAATGTATGATACCGTTTTGATTTGACTATACTACGTTCGTAGCCGCACGATTCCATATGCTGTTCCATAATATAAGAGATTTCTTCCCGCACTAATTCTGTCTCCGAGAGGGATAAATTCTCTGAGAAATCCAAATCAATATCGACTGAAAGACGGGGGAGGTCGAATATAGACAAATTGATAGCTGTGCCGCCTTTAAGCGCAAGGTATTTGGATAGTATTGGATTGCTCTCAAAAAAAACAAGCAATTCCGCAAGGCGGCAAACCTTTTCGAAGGTGTCACGGACGAAACCAAGCTCTGATGACTGCTTGCCGAGAGTTAGTCTGTTAAAATCACTCAATGTAGCCATCTCCTTTTCTGATTATTTGCAAAAGATTCTTTGGCACATACAACAACCAGTCCTTATTGAGAACAGGGGATTCATGTCTGATGCCGTGATAAAAGTACCGTTTGCTTCCGGGTATATTTCTGCGGCATTCATCAAAAAAAGAATCCGGGATGCGAAATCCCTTTTGATAATGTTCAAGAATATAGCCGGTCTTTTGGTATAAAAAACCGGATTTATATGCCGCGAGGTATGAGAGCAGCTTTTCCCCGTTTAAGTACGGTACAAGTTCCATACAACGCAATAACTCTTCCAGTCCCGCTATTCGTTCGAAGTCATTGATACCATCAAGCACCGTGCGTTCCATATCGGTTATTCGAACACCGTCACGTTTTGTATCTACACCCATTTCGGCGTTTGGCTTCACACGTCGGTATATCACACCGTCATATTCAAAGGGGCGGAAAGACGATGGAGCCGATACATAAACTTCGTAGTATACCTGATTTGCGAAGCCGTAGTACTCAAACGCGGAGTGATGAGATATATAAGCCCCGTCAGCTAAACGGCAAGCTACAGCATAACGGCTTGATATCGGTTGCCCGGTTTCAATGCTTATCGTCACATACAAATCACGTCTGATACTTTCTATCAGACCCTTTTTCTTGTATGTGAACAACATTGAATTGGCTGCCTCAGTACTGCCTGTCAGCTTGACAGCGTCTTCGCGGGAAAAGCACCCCAATTCGACAAGCGTCTTATAATATTTCATCGTTCCACCTCTCGTTTATAGTATAGCGCGTAATAGTGTGAAATGCAACTATAACGCTGTGTTTGGGAAATATATATTTTCGAATAGTGTATATAGTGTTTTTTTAAACTATTAAGCATTAAAACTGAAACTTTATATAATCAGTCGAAACAGCAATATTGTAAAAAAAGAAAACCATAGAAGAAACAGATTTGCATCTTGTAAACTTGCCGTTAACCTTTTGTAAAAGACGAAATAGTTTACACATATTTTACAAGGAACTAACCCGTTCATGCTTTTTTCTTAAAGAATAGCCCGGATAATTGATTAAAAACAAAATCAGAAGAATGACAAGAAGAAAGGATAAGGAAAGAAAGATGCATAAAGTTTTTAAAACAATTACAGCAATTTTGGTTGTAGCCGCCATGATGATTGGAGTAGTCGGGTGTAGCTCAAACGCGACGAGCACTCCTCCCGCTTCAAACGATACCGGCAATCAGACTACCAATGCAACACCAGAACCGGCTCCGGCTCCGGCCG
>Ga0123353_10017377_pt1 | contig 10572 bp, 5 predicted proteins | sample TergutLab28metaG_3_FD_92763 | JGI IMG/M metagenome (GOLD analysis project Ga0123353, IMG submission 92763) | Labiotermes labralis P3 segment gut microbial communities from Petit-Saut dam, French Guiana - Lab288 P3 | ecosystem: Host-associated > Arthropoda: Insects > Digestive system > Gut ... | reverse complement strand
TGCGCTGACCACGTGACACCCCTCTATCCGCAAAAGTTGGCACTAACTTCGCCGACCGGCGGCGGCCGCTCTGTCGGTATAGTTCGCGTGCGGACTAAGGCCACGGAGTTTAGTTTTAGTTAAAGGGAGCCTTTAAGGATGTGACATAACAAGGAAATGCGCGAGACAAACACGTCTCCTTCTCGTGTAAAGGTAGATAAGTATAGAAGCTTGCGGTGGGATTGACACGTACATGGAACAGGAGAAAATGAGGAAGTAACGGAGAAATTTGTTGAGGTAATATGTTGGAATCGGCCACCTCGGAAAAACCAGAAAGAGAAGGAATGACAACATGCGGCGCACGGCACCATCCGTACCGTACACACGACCCAAGCAGCGGCTCTCACGACCACCACCCATCCAAAAACTCGGTGCAGAAAACCATATGCTGTAACTCAACATCTAATGCTCCTGATGATGGGCGTGTGTACCCGAAACACGTCGAGCTAAGAATACATCGATAAAATTACGTATTTGCAAGTTGGCATTTCACTTTATTTCATGAGGAAGATGCACCGTCAAACAACCCTCATGAATATGCATCATAAGTAGAGGTCGTTGAAAGTGGATTAGGATTCTTTCAAATGTGCGCATTTGTGTAGGCACTGCTGAAACTACGACACCTACCGCTACAAAATAAATGAATGTATTGATTTACATTAGCTCTTATATCCAACAAGAGCGCTGAGGTCTGGAACATAGATAATGCTACCACATCTAAACACAGCACGTACGACATATTAACCTGGCACGCTCCATTACCATTTCTTTTTTTTACATAAAGATGCTTAGTTATATGTTTCAGAGTAGATTAAGTACTGACGCTATTGGATTTGGCGTGGATTTGCGTGTTATTGTCCTGCTGGAAGCCGATATCCAAGGATTTCTCCTTCCCAAGACCAACGGAAACCACACTAATGCTTTACACAGTCAAAGTCATGACGTGACAGACTGCCGAATGCAACTCCACCAGGAAAGTAAGTAGGAAAACTGAGGCTTCCCTTGGTACATTCGACATTTTCGTGACTTCCTGGAAGTTCGTAATTTATTAATATCGCTCTACCAGCCACAGCCGTTGTTTGGCGTCGAATGAAATGACAGAACGGTCGGCGGAATCGGAAACGCTGTAAAAAGCAGGTATTGCGGATTATTTCAAAGTATGTGGTGTTACCTGTCGGTAGTCTAGACGGACTGGGCGCAGTTGCGAAAAATCCTCAAATACATTTTTTCGTGCTCCCAAGTGGGTTCATAGCACAAATCATTCGCATTTCCGCCACAGTATGGCGGACTTCGGTGGAGGCGACGAAAGCAGAGCAAACGTTCGCACTAGAATGGGTCATAATGTTTTAACAACTGCTTTAAAGTTTCTTACCGTAATTTCAACATTTCTGATAATAAATCTCGCTTTTATGATCGGATTCACAAAGGACGGGCGAGAACAGTAGAAGGAGAAGCTTCAAAACTTGCTCGTTTCTTCAAAGTACGTGTTTAATCAAGACGGCTAAGTAACAAAGGACGCGTAGCATGTATGGGCGAAATTAAAGCTCTTAAAATATTTTGATAGGAAAAATTGAAAACAAGTGACCAATTAGAAGACTGAGTATAGGTGGTAAAGCCTCGGAGCAAATGGACTGGATTTAGCTGGCTGACGTCAGTTTCCAGTGACTAACTTTTATGCGCGTGGCGATAAAAATCAGAGTTCCTTAGGAGCAGGAAATATCTTTAGTATCTGAATCATAATCATCTTCGCATGCATATCCTGCAAAATGGATCCAGCCAGCCAACTTGATATTTCCTTGGGTAAAGGACCCATGTAATGCAATTTGACATACTTCATGCTAACTCTTATAGACTGTTAACCGAATTGGATTTTTGAAAGAGATTTTAAATTTGGTATTCGAGACAGGTACAGTTGCCGTATAACTTTAGTACAACAGCTGATATCGCAGACGATGGATGCATATTTCCTTACAGAAGACACAACCTATGCCCCTAAGCCATCACACATTCGGATGTTTTTACAGCTCAAGATGCTTCGGATGTTGCAGTCATCGACCTGCAAGCTATAAAGACAATGTAGCGCTGTGCTTGGATATGCGGGAAGGCGAAAGAGGGGCCAGACATGCTAATTAACAGGTGCCGACCACCTCCAGCCAGTTGTTTGTACCTGTAACGTCCCCTCACGTCATTCGGCAATAAGCAAACTCTGTAGCTGATAAAGTCAACAAATGACACATAAATCAGCCCGTCTATCACCGTTCACGTCAGGTCGTGCTGTATGTTGCCGTCGGATACCGAAACTCACTGCAGTTAATGCGCCATCTTGAGTCTGAAGTGACATAAAATGTCTGACGTGTCCGAGAAGTGGGCGTCTCCCCACTGTCGTCCCACTTCAACACGATTGCACCGTCCTTTTGTCGTGATAACCGCATGATCGCGAATATGGTGTCAACAACAGGGCAGCCTTGTTTCGTTTCTTTAAAATTAAGTTTCCTTTGCCGCGAAAGGAGCCTGGAGAGCGTATTCAGCATACTGACTAGGCCCTACGGGCTGGACGATCCGTGTCTCGAATACCGGCAGAGGAAAAGATATTTCTCTCTTCTTCCAAACAGCCAGACCGGCTGTGGGGCTCATTCAACCTCCTATTCAATAGATACCCGGGAGTTTCCCGGGGTTAAAACGGCCGATGCCTGAAGTGACCACTCGCCTCCTTCTAGGGCCTGTATGCCTTCATGACGCGGAAAAGGACAACTTTGGCTTCTTTGCGCCATGAATGAGTGAATCGGTTTCACCGTACGCCTGCGGAAAGAGGCGCCTTGAGTAGGAAGAAGTTTGTTTCCTAGATATGAAAAAATCGCTGTCGCTGAACGGAATCCAAACCCCATCACTCATCCCGCAGTCAGCCGGCACTACCCCCCCCCCCTCAATATTATACTGTGATTAACAACAGCAGGACACAACTACACGCCCGTATTGACGGCTTATTGTAACACGAAGCATCAACATCATTTTACGGGTACTGAGCCAGCCATTTTCGACATGTCTCTCTAGGCGTTCTATGTAAACTAAATTTGGCAGATCACTTAACTTAAATATACCGAACAATTCAAACTGTTTCCAGTGGGCCGGGTAGCTCAGTCGGTATAGCGACTGACAACGGGCTGGACGATCCGGGTTCGAATCCCAGTGGGGACGAGATTTTCCGCTCGTCCAGACCGACCCTGGGGCCCACTCAGCCTCCCGTACAATGAGTACCGGGTCTTTCCCGGGCGTAAAGTGCGGCTGGGGCGTGGAGCTGACCCCCCCCCACCCCATCTATTGCCGAAGGTCCTAGAAAAGAGTGGAGCATTACCTCTACTCACCCTAAGGGCCTGCGTGGCCTATAAAAAGGGTGAAAACCTACCAGTTTTTTTCCAAATTAGACAAGACGAATTACTGCGACATTTAAAATGAAAATTAAATTTATCTTTAGCCGAATTTCCTCTCCAAAAAGAAAAACATAATTAGGCTTACGATATCAACATTGTGTCTGCGTATCTCTTCAACCCCCCCCCCCACCTCCCCCCATTTCAATTTTTAATCCACTTCACAGACTTTCAATACTTTTGGTATAAACGTTATGCGACTGCAGCATTGCGGTTGCTTTAATTCCGTATAAACAGCAATAATAAAACTGCAGGCGCGCGAACTAGTGAGGAGGGAGAGACAACAGACACGCATAATTTTAGGTCTTGAAATGATGCATAGTAATAGATATGATAAATATGCCAGCTGTGTTCAGGCAACACTTTGTAGAGTGTAATGTAACAACATGGCGACCGATCGTACTAACATTGTGTCTAGACTTCGTCCTTGTGAAGATAACTAATTAAATATTGAGGCTATGTTCGAGAAATTTGCTAGAAAGATCACATAAACACACAAACACGTGTATTTTATATGAAGCATCATAAGTTATCACTTACAAAGAAAGCAAAGTTGGGAAAACTGTGAGTTTAGAAATTACAAGTAAACCTAAACAGGGCCCTAATTTATTACGACTTTTTGAGAAAAAAGAAATAAAACAACAATAATAACACTAACAAAAGGGCAGAACTAAAATTCGTGGGAAGATGGGCATTGTGAGTTTTGCTAGGAATTACTAGTTATAAGAATAGTGATGACTACACTTAAAAACAATTTTAAAACTCTGTAAGGCAGATAAAAGGTAAAGTTTTCCCGTTACAGGCCCGGTGTGGCCCAGATGGTGGGTAGAGGTATAGCTCTACTCTTCCATGTCCGCGGCACTAGAAGGGGGTGAGTGGTCAGCAGCACGCCCCGGCCGCACTTTATATCCGGGAAAGAGCCGGTACCCATTTTACAGGAGGCTGGGTGGGCCCCAGGACCAGTCTGGACGGGCGGAAAATCTCGTTCCCACAGGGATTCGATCCCGGACCTTCCAGTCCGTAGTCAGTCGCTATACCGACTGAGCTACCGGGCCCACCTGTAAGGCAGATACATTACAAAATTCAGCAGCCCGCTCTTAAAAATACAGAGACTAATTCTTTATTACTTTAATTAAAAATAGGACAGAAAAAAACTTCGATCAAAAATCAAGGTTTTCTAGGAAAATTGCTGCAAAAGCCAAGTTTCTCGTACGTGCTATATGCCTGATTTGATTGCAAAGGACAATTATTTCACACGAAATAAATTAGGGAACTCCGAGAATATATCCGGTGCCAGTTAGGGATTTGTCCGTCAGACTTCAGGGTCGACTGTGCACATTCCAGCCACAAGACCAGCTACGCGATGCGGTTCATTCATGGTCTATTTTTACAGCAACTGCCAGATTTACATGCCGCCTGCACCAGACGATACAGGCAGCTTCTCTCATGTAACTCGTGACTCTAGCAGACCGCTGACTGTTTACAAACTTGGCACATGTTGTTTCCTATCTCTCTTAGCAACAGCCTCCGTATAGCATATTAATTTTGTTGATATAAAGGGACTGTGGCACACGATGTTCGGAAAGTGGTCATAGCAACAGTTCAGTCATTACTTCAACCGTGCAGCACTTTCTTCGATTAACACTGTAGGGTTCGGAAATTCAACATTCTGCCTGCATAGTGCATTTATGTTTTTGTGTACATTTCAGAATAAACAGTAATTGTTTCCCTACACAGCACTGGCTGATTCGGTTTTATGATCGAGAAGGTTATGTGTTTACTGCGCGGTACGAATTTAATCTGTGAATATAATTAAGGTTACTCTTAGTATTTAAAGGGTTGATAGTCATCTGCCAAGTGATTCAATGGCACAATAGCTGATAGTCATTAATATGGTCCCGATATCCTCCAAACATGAACGTTTATCACAATATTTTTAAAAATTCTGCCATTCGGGTATTTTGATGAGAAGCTTCATGCTTTTACTCAGTCATTCCAAGCAAGTGCTATGTTCTTTACTTAGAACAGACCACAAGCACTTCCTTCATATCCTTTTAAAATTATTTGTAATCAACTGTACCGTGCAACTGCAGAAAAGCCCTGTTTTAGTAACACAAAACTGAATCAACCTTAGGAGTTTAGTGCAGTGTTTCTTAACCGCCGGGCCGCGGTCCGTTACTGGGCCGTGGCATCAATTATACTAGGCTGCGAGAGGTTCTCCTGGAATTTGACATTTTAGTTTTCTAAGCAATTTTCATGAATAAATTTTTTATAGTGAAAATATTCCGTGGAGAAAAATATTCGTGAATGTGTCGAAAAACTCAGACCCAGATGCTGGCCTGAAGAAACTACAATATGCTACAAGATTTCCTTAGTCCAGTGATTGATAACTAATTTAAATGTAATTTTATATTTGTCAACATGCCACACCGTATACATAAGTGTACTAATACTCTTTATGATTATGCCATAATTAATTATTAATATTACGTTAGTTTAATTTATTAACTTAAAAAAATGGAAAGGTATTTACGAGTAAATTTGTTGGGACCGGGCCCTCGTCTTATGAAAAAAGAATTTACCGGGCCGCGATCTCACATAGGTTGAGAAACACTGGTTTAGTGCATTTGAATCCCTGAAAGAATGACATCTCTGCTCACGGCTCACCGTTCCCTACTACACACATTATAAAAACTAATTAGCAGATGTGTCTGTATCGGATTTCTTAAGACACTGGCATAAAATTGACTCATTTGGGTGACACGCATCAACCATGTTGAGAGTCCACGGTTCAAAGGAAAAACGTTACGTTGCTGGAACAGGAACCTGCCAATGGAAATGAACTGGACAAAAGCAGCACAAACAGCGAAATCCTTCTGACGTAAGGTTTACACTTTCATCTAATTATTCAGGATGATGATCCTTAGCGAACAATATAAGAAGATTGCAACGTTTCAATGTTTCAACATGTAATTTGCACCATAGCAGCACCAAAGAGTGTTCTGTTTTCCTGGCGATCCGCATCACAATATACTGTCATTCAAAGGTGCCAGGGAACTCACATGTACTGAATCATGTACGTGAGGCTTGCTTACGTAATTTTTCCAAGGTCGAAACTACGTCAGTCCACGTACCTAATTCGCTAAAGGTTAAGTAGCTACGCATCAAACAGTATTAGCCAGTACATTACTCTGCACATACGGGCTAACTAAAGGTAAAATTCTGTGGGGCATTACGCAAAATATAACATTTTACGTACCTAACATATTATTACATAACATTCACACACATTTAACAGAAACGCATCACTTTTCACAGCACACGTTCGTAAATGAGTAAATTTGTATTCGGATGCATCTGAAAGTGAAGTTATAATTACTGAACACAAAAGTTGAACTACGAATTTCGAACATGATAAACCACACAGTACGTTATGTCTTCTGGGACACGACGCCCAGTCGATCAGTAACAATTTTAATCTTCATCACACTGTTGTCAGAATTTTAATCGTGAACAGAAAAGGTAAATCTATTGTTGTCGACCCAGGATAACGACTTTAACATACGCAGTGATTTTTCAAGAGAAATATATTAACCGATGAATTCCAGTTAAAAATACATTCAGGCTTAAGTTTAGTTGTGTTTGTGCGTTATAGTCAATGCTATTATTTGTGTGTGTGTGTGTGTGTGTGTTCTGTGTTGTAAAGGAAGGTAAAAGTGGTTCTCTTGAGTCCAGCGCAAGAGATGTTAATTCCATTCAATTATGAATAGAATTCGTATTAAAATCATTGTATGACAGACATATGAGAATAAGTAACTCTGAACGCGTAGCCCAAACGTAAAACTGTTGCAGTGCCTAAGCACCACAGACGTAGGCATATTAAAGTGAAGTAAAGCTTCCCAACAATGCAAAGAAATGTGTGGTCATACTTCGCTAGCAATACACCTGGAGGGGCAGCACAAGTTTCCATTGGATAGGAGGTGCATACAGCCCACAGAAGCTTGCAGACAGTGACAAAGGAAAACATAATTATTCCTGTACGGAGTTAATCTGATGTTTGAAATTCTCACGGCGGTTAATATTAGAAGCACAGTCTTCCGGATGTAACATCGTGCAGGTTTGTATATAGGTATAAAGTTTGGAGGACTCTACTGTCTGTCTTCAAGTTATACAAAAGAGGTGAAAGGTTCCGCTGCAACTTTGGTGCCTATCTACTGTATTATAACCGTATTTGAAGTAGGATATGAACTTTCCCAATTCAATCATTTCGTCAAATGACAAGGAAAATGCTAAATAATCCAAGGAGAACAAACTGAAAAACTGAAGGCGTTCGAGGAGAGGGTACGCAAAGATGATGTAGAGGAAGGCAGGCTCTTTAAAGCAGCTGCAACTACATCAGATCTCACGTGTGATATCTAATCAAATGGTACAAGCAGGTCTTATGCCCGGGGTAAAGTGGCAGGGCCGTAAAGCTGGCCACTTACGACAGGGGCTTTTTGGCACTTTTAATAGGAGTAGACCGACATTTTGAAGGTTTTAATTGGAAGATTTTAAGAAATTCTTATAACAAAACCAACGATATGCACTAATTTTTTAAATTTATTTTTGGCATAAGATTCTACATGTTTCGGACAGTTCCTCTTTCCATCATCAGTTTTTCACTGACAGCTTGCGAGCAGGATCAGGACGGAACGCGAGTTCCATCCTGATCCTGCTCGCAAGCTGTCGGCAAACCTGTATGACTTATATCATTGCTGCGTGTACAGTGAAAAACTCCTGATGATGGACAGAGGAACTGTCCGAAACATGTAGAATTTTATGCCAAAAATAAATTTCAGAAATTAGTGCATCTCGTTGGTTTTATTATAAGAATTTTTCACGATGCACGGTCACCTGAACCCAAAAAAAAGTTTTTACCAAAGTTGCAACAGCTTCTGAATGATGAGTGGATCCGTGTCACCACGGTATGGTGCGTTCTCAGGATGCGGGTGGAGGAACGGCCTCCGATAGGTGGGTAGCCGCGAATATATTGAATAAACTGTCGCCGACAGCCGACAGGCGGTGGTCCTCCAGCTTGGGGATTGGACTATGTGCTTACAGCTCCTCACCTTAAAAACGTATCATGTTACGAACCATTCACAAGAAAGCCTCGTATCTCGACTGATCGTTTGATCTGGCTCAGGATTGGGACAGGTGGCGGACGCTTGTGAGTACGGTAATGAACTTTCGGGTTCCATACAATGCGGGGAATTTCTTGACTAGCTGAGAACCGGTTAGCTTCTCAAGAAGGACTCTGCTGCATGGAGTAATAAGTCAGTAACAGCTTCTGAATTTAGGCACAGACGTTTAAGATTTTCCACATAGCAGTCGGCTGTCTCAACAGTGATTCAGATCCTCTACCTCAATCCGTCTTACATTTGTCCGTGACCGTACAAAACTTAGTACGACTTCAAGATGACCCCAATTATCCCACATTACAAATGAACAACGTACAGTAAGTACACTGTGCGTTTGCGGAAATCGCGTATTGCAAGACAAAATGTAGGATGCCCTAAAACTGAGTGCACTCCGCGCCTCATACCTGCACATTATACAAATGCGATTAACGTAGTACTAAGCATTCACCAAACTGTACACATTTAATCCCTTAGGAAAAAAGTAGATAATCAAATATAATAAATTACACACATTATTGAACATATCCTTTGTAAATTTATGGGCCGTGATAGCTCAGTCGGTATAACGACTCGCTAAGGGCTGGACGGTCCGGGGATGGAATCCCGGTGGGGGCGAGATTTTCTGCATCCGTCCAGACCAGCCCTGGGGTCCACTCAGTCTCCTATACAATGGGTACGGGTCCTTCCCGGGGGTAAAGCGGCCGGGACGTGGCGTTGACCACCCACCTTCATCTAGCGTCGAGGTTAAGGAAAGAGTAGAACTATACCTCTACTCCCCTTTTGGGCCTTCGTGGTCTGTTCTAGGGTGAGCTTTACCTTTACCTTTGTAAATTCACAATCCTATAATTTTTGGCCTTCATTTACGTTAAGTATCATATCAATATCAATGTAAATTATGTTACACTACTTTTTCTTACTGGGGACCACGGTAGCACAGTGGTTAAGTTGCTGTGCTACAAATCGGAAAGTCGCTAGCTCGATCCCAGTTTGTGTCAGTGGATTTTTTATGGACATAAAATCCTTCCGATCGCATTATGGCCCTGGGGTCGAACCAGCCTGTAACAGTAATGAGTACCAGGAGTATTTCCTGGGGGCAAAGGCGGCCGGTGCGTAAGGCTGACAACCTACCACCATCCTGTGTTGTCGTCACGAAATCTGGGAACCTTAACTTGCTGGAACCCTCTGGGCCCCTCCGGGCCTGTAACGGGACTTCTTTACCGTTACCTTTCACTTTTTCTAATAACCAACATGTTCCGGTTTAACCATCATCAGGGATTAAGTCTGTACATTACGATCACAAGACCGCTGTGTATTGACAACTAAAAATTAGTGTGAAGGATAATGTGATCATCCGAAAAGGAAAATCCAAACGCGCCTAGAACATCGCTTCAGCTCCGTCTTATGGATGTACAAGAATAGTTTTATAGCGGATTTTAGTCTACGATTAGTAGCCAAAAACCAAAATACATTCCGTAGACTCATACACTGTGTCCGTGAAACGTACGTTTCGTCTTAACCTGCTCTATTGTATTGTTTTTATCAAGCAAGTCGATAGTCATTATCCTGAAAGAAATCGATTATAACATGAATAATGAATATGACGTAGAGTGGCTGTTGAGATTCAGTGCGCACAGCGTATTGTCAACGCCGGTGACTCTTGCTGACGCTAGCCACAACACAACGCTTTTATTTCGAAAATTCTGTGTCGCTGAAAACAAAGTTACTGCAGAAGGCAAGAGATGTTGAACAATCACAAACCCTACTTTTATAATGCATTACTACCGCTGCCACCACCACCACCACCACCACCACCACCACCACTACTACTACTCTACTACTACTCCTACTACTACTACTACTACTACTACCACCACCACTACAACTACTATACTACTACTACTACTACTACTACCACCACCACCACCACTGCC
>Ga0123353_10017376_pt1 | contig 10573 bp, 10 predicted proteins | sample TergutLab28metaG_3_FD_92763 | JGI IMG/M metagenome (GOLD analysis project Ga0123353, IMG submission 92763) | Labiotermes labralis P3 segment gut microbial communities from Petit-Saut dam, French Guiana - Lab288 P3 | ecosystem: Host-associated > Arthropoda: Insects > Digestive system > Gut ... | reverse complement strand
TTCCGCAATTTGAGTATCTCCTTTCTGTGTTTTTTTGTTTTTGTGAAGATAATTGTGCTAGGATGTGATAAGCAGGGGATGCCCTGATGGGCTGTAGATATGGAAACATGTTTTCACCGTCCTTCCATCGAATTTAGCCTTTACGCAAAAGGAAAGCAGCGCGACGAGTATTACCTTATCGCGCTGCCATTGTCATTGTGCTGATAATTGAAGAAAGGCGCTTTTATCGCGATTATTTTTACATTCCAAACGAAGACTGGGAAAACACCCAAGCGGATAACCGCAATGAAATGTACATCGCGAAAAGTCTTTGACTCTCTACATTCTTTTTTTGATAGACTTGCCTCCGTTTTTAGTGTGGAAGCGCGCGAGCGAAACTCGTTCTTATCATATTGATCCTCCATGAAGTAGACGAAAAAAAACCGCAAGCCATCAGGATCAGCTTGTGGGTTTCTGAATGTATATTAACTTCGGCATTTACTTTTAACCTCGACTGTGCTAAAATACAGTTATTATGTTACTGTCGAGGTTGAAATGAAATACGTAGCAGATACCCTTGGCGTTGAGGTGAGTACTGAGCCGTGGGGCGGCGCGAACACGCTGCCATATTACCTTGTTGACCGCTATGAGTTCATGAAAGCGGCCATCGACGGCGTACCTTGCCTGTTAATGAAGCCAAGGGGCGAGCTTGACACCCTCACCGCAATCAAGAAGCATATATCAAGGGTGCGTGAAGCCGAGCCTTTGCCGGTTGTGCTGGACCTTGAAGGGATGACAGCGCGGCGGAGGAAATCGCTCATTGAAGCGCATATCCCGTTTACCGCCCCGTCATGCCAGATATACCTGCCATTCTTAGGCATAGCGTTAAATGAGCGGTATACGTCAATAAAGGTGATCAATGAAACCCTTATGCCATCTTCCCAGTTACTGTTGTTTCATTACCTATACCAAACCGAGCCGGAGCTTCGCGCCGGTGAGACAGCGGGCGCGCTGGGCATATCGGCCATGCAGGTTTCGCGCGCCATTAGACAGCTGACAGCACTAGGCCTCGTACTTGCATGGAAGGATGGTGTACGGGCGATCATTTCCAGCGAAGAGCGCCGCCGTGACTTGTTTGAAAAGGCAAAGCCCTATTTACTGAACCCTGTACGAAAAAGGATTTACATGGAATACGAGCGTCTGCCGGTAGGATTGCCGCTATCTGGGTATAGCGCTTTATCCGAACTGACCATGCTGGGCGGAGCGCAAAAGGAAACATTCGCGTTTTTCGGTAGAAACAACATGCTTAGCGGAACAGACGTATTAGTCGACAACACCAAGCAAGCCGAGGTCGAAATATGGCGCTACGACCCGGCGTTGCTATCGAAACGCCCGGGCTTTGTTGACGCGCTTTCCCTTGCAGTATCGCTGTCCACCGACGATGACCCGCGTGTTGAAGAGTCAATAGACGAACTGTTGTTAAATGTGTGGAGGTAGGTTATGGTCAGGGGCATAGACAGTTTCAGGGAGTGGTTTCACGGCTACGAGTCAAATTATGTCGTTATCGGTGGTACTGCCTGCGATTTACTGATGGGCGAAGCTGGTGAGGAGTTCCGTGTCACAAGGGATATCGACATGGTCCTGATCCTCGAATCATTGGGTGCTGAAATTGGTACCCGGATATGGGAATACATAAAGTCGGCGGGTTATGAACAGCGGCTGAAAAATTCTGGGACGCTGGAATACTACCGCTTCATAAAGCCGAAATCATTTGAGTATCCTGTAATGATCGAACTGTTCTCGCGCAGGATCAATGGGATTACGCTGCCGCCAGACGCTACGCTCACGCCACTGCCGATCAACGATGAGGTTTCGAGCCTGTCTGCAATATTGTTAAACGATGAGTATTACGACTTTCTCTTGTCAGGGACAATGATTTCGGACGGTATCTCCGTGTTGGGTGCTGCTCATCTGATACCGTTCAAGGCAAAAGCATGGCTTGATTTAACTGAGCGCAAGATGAATGGCGAGCAAGTGCAGAGTAGGCACATTCGGAAACACAGGAATGATATAATAAGGCTGTCGGCGCTGCTGTCGCCGGACTTGAAGATGGCTTTGCCTGATACAGTGGCAAGCGACATGGCGAAGTTTCTTGCAACGGTCGATGGCCCTGAAAGGTTTATCCGAGCTTCTGCGGCTTACGAACTGCCGGATATATCACTTTGAGCAAGCCACAAAGGTCTTTTTCTCAAAATCTCGTCAGGCTGACCTGATTGAGGGAACGCCGTCAGAACGGCGTACCATCCGACAATGGATACTTCTTCGTGAACTCGTTGCTGTTATCAATCATTGATTTTACGAACTCGCCGCAATCAAGATAGTTCCCTACTTGGATGTAAATATCCTGATCGGTCCATTTGTGAGGCTCCGGCTCAGTCCCAAAGCGCTCCAGGATGACCCTTTTCTGCTCTGGGGTTATGATAACGCGCATATTGTTTTCCCAATCCCGCAGATACTTTTTGGTTATTGTCATTTCTTCCATCTCTCCTCGTAGATAACGCATACAATAGTGAACCTGATCATCACGCGAGTCTCGGGCGATACACGGCCTTACCAGAGCAATGTGGACACATTGAACCCTGTGTTCGCGCCCCGACCGTGCTCTGCCAATGACCGCCGCAGTCGTTGCACCTCCACCAGTATTTCGCGTTTGAAAATGGTAGCACATCACGAATGCTTACCCCTCCGTTTCTTTCTGCAGCCCACTCATTAGCAAGGTGAGGGGTGACGGTAGCAGCGTCCGTTTCGTGCGGTATGGCCAGAACTCCGTGGCAATACGGGCACTTGCCCCCCCTGTGCCGATTATATATGGACGTTTTCCAGCTATGCCCTTTGGCACATTTCCACCATAGTCTCTTTTTGCTACCGTAGGTGTAATGCTGCGGAAGTCTATCAGCATTTTTAACATCATCCCACTCACCGAGCAACTCTGGATGGAAGGTCGCAAAGTCGGTCTCGCCAATGATCGGGAGCTTGTGGGCGCAATAAGGGCAGCCCCTACCGTACACTCTGGCAACAACCGGTGAACAATAACTATGCCCGTGACTGCATAACCACCATACCTTCCTATGAGAGCCAAGCGTGACCATTTCCGCTGTCAAGCTGCCGTTTTTTGTTTTGTCCCACTGCCTCGCTAAGTTGGGGCGCAACGTTTGCAAATCATTGACGCCCACATCCACGAGCCTACTTGCGCAATATGGGCATCCTGTACCATTAGAACGGTGGGCGACAGTGGCTTTCCAGCAGTGGCCGTGTTCGCAGAGCCACCATACTTTGCGGTGCGAATACTCGCTGACATGTTGCGGTGTAAGGTCTTTGTTGCGTTGTTTAAACCACTGCGCCACAATACCGGGATTACGGGTCGCGAGATCGTTGAATCCGGGCAGCACAGCGCGGTTGCTACAGTAAGGACAACCCCTGCCTCCGTTCCTGCTGCTGATAACCGCCTCCCATGAATGGCCAAGTTCGCAAATCCACCACGCCTTCCCGTTGTCGTTTGCCGCGACGCGATCTGGTGTCAGCTTGCCATTTCTCATTACATCCCATTGATTGGCGACTGCCGGATTTGCCGTCCTTAGATCGTTGACGCCCTTTACAAGCACGTTGCCGGCGCAACAGGGGCAGCCGTGCTTTTTCCGTGTGTAGATTCTCGCTTTCCACCGATGCCCGCACTTTCCGCATTTCCACGAAACTATGACATCGGCGCCCGCCGTGAAGTGCTCAGGGCGTAAAGCGGCGTTCTCATCATCGGCCCATTCATCCAGGAGCTGTGGGTGGGTTGTCGGAATGTCGTTGTAGCCCTGCCAGACTTTGTTGTTACAGCAATAAGGGCATTTTTGCTTCCGCTTCGTCCGCTTGTTTATCCTCGCTTGCCAACTGTGCCCGCGTTTGCACATCCACCACGCTCTCCAGGTAGAGTCGAAGGTGAAGTCAGACGGCATATGTGGCTCGTTCTGGAAGCAGTCCCAGTCAGTGGCAATGGTTGGTGCGATTGTCGCAAGATCGTTGACACCCTGCTTCAAACGGTCGCGGGCGCACACGGGGCAGCCACGCCCCTCGGTCCGGCTGTATATCTTTGCCTGCCACTTGTTTCCGCACTTTCTGCATCGCCACCAAGCAAGGTATTCTGAACCGCCAGAAAAATTCTCCGGGGACAGTGGCGCGTTCAACTCATAGTCCCACTCTGCGGAAACAAGCGGGTTGTCAATTGGCAGTTTTTCACGCATCTGCGCCCCCACCCTTCACCTGTGATCTCATCCTGTCGATAAGCGCCTGGGCGTTTTTCATGCGCTCACAGTCGGTTGCGACAACACGATCTAAGCTTGCAAGCTCGTCCAGATCGCTAAGTTCTTCCACCACGAAGTCCGCGACATTTGATGCGGTCCCTTCGATAACACCTTCGCGCCGCAATATCTCATTTGCAACTTCGGGGTAAAGCCATGTTTCTAGCGCTGACTTAAGGTAGCGGTTCTCAGTAAGCAAAACTGCCGATTGCCGATTATGGTCATTGGCGATATCCTTGAGCGACGCAATCTCTGCTCTCATCGCATCGGCATCGCGCATGGCCGCATGGTTTTTTGAGAGCAGAACAGTGTTCTCAGAAGACAAGCTCACGGCTCGCTCATAGACCTCCCTCCAACTGCGGTCGAGATCGACCAGCGCCGCCTTTAGCGAAGCGCGAGTCGGATTGGCGTATATCAGTGCGTCAGCGTCAAGTGTTTTGTACGCGAGCGACAACCCAAACGTCTCACGCATCTCATTTATCTCTGCAATGCGCATCCTGACTGCATCGTCGCGCCGGAAGTCGTACTCTTTGGCGTCTATCCCGAGCGATGCCGCATGGGCTTCCAGGGATTTGAATTTCAGTTTAGACACGTCGCCATGCGTTCCATAGAAGGAATCGACGACCCGAAGCATGTCCGAGGTCTCCGCTTTTCTAGGTCTTGCCATGCTCAATATCCTCCAATATGCATTTAGAATAATGGTCGCAGCTCCGTTGGAGCCGGAGGATCGCGGAGCCGACATCTTCCATATACCCCAAACCGCGCCGGACGACATCAACCATATTCAAAAGAAACCCTGTGTCCGCGTCGACGCGCTGCTTGCCGATATCCTTGTCGTAGAACCGCAGGCGCAGACCATTTTTGTCAGGCCAGAAGTGGGGGCAGCAGGCGCATTCGCCGATGTGCCCGTTGCTGTTAGCCACTTTTACGCATTCGGAAACGTCGCCGGCCTCCACCCCCATTGCGTCACACAGGCCGCCTTGCACACTGTGGGACTGAATCGGTTTTGCCAGTGGGTACTGTTGGCTGCCGACAAGCTCCGCTGCCCCGCCTTTAGATTTGCGGAAATGCTCAAGAGTGGCGCATTCGACGAGGCTTGAGATATTTGCATAATAATGGGAGCTTATGGCGATGTCCGCATGGCCGGACAGCTCGCGGCAGATCGTTGGCGACCCGCCTGAGATAATGAGGTTGATCATGGCCAAATGGCGCGTATCGCCGAGGTTGATGTTCCCTATGTCCGCGCCGGATGGTGTCACGACCTCGTCATAAAACCTCCGCAAACACGTACTGAGCCTTTCGTACGTATAGTACCGCGAACTGCCGTCGCTCACCCCGCCGCTATAGCTGTCGACCGGTACAAACAGCGTGTCAATCTCGTTCGGCTTCATGGCGCTGGTCGCGTCGATGTAATCATTGAGTACAGACGCGAGGTGGCATGATATTTCATACTCGTGAAGCTCGTAATCGCCATCTATCCTGTAATCCACATGCTTGCCGCTGCCTTTGAGCCGTGTCCTCCTGACGGTAAGCGCATTCCCGCAGAGGCAGTTCCTGGGCGTGAGCAGGAGTTCTGTCGGGCGCAACGGCAGGATAGCTGTGAGTTTCCACCAAAAGTACAGGGGGAAATATACGAGCCGCTTGCCGCCGTCAGCCGAATCCCAGTAGCGGCTGATGATCTCGTCAAACCTTAAGTATGTACGGAAATCTGCCAGGGCCCTCTGTTCGCCCCTTGGGCGGCTCTTGTAGCTTGCCCTTTCCTCAAGCGCTTCAATAACTACATCCCTGCTACCGCATCCTGTTGGCAGTACCTTCAAAAACTCCGCTGCATGATTGGCATGGTCGCCAATCTGGCAAGCGTCGTCCGCTTCCATCCCGGACATTGAGCATAGTGTGTTCGCTATGCTCTGCAATTGCAGCAAGCCGAGCCCACCAAGTTGGAACGCGATATATGATTTGACACATAGCGCGTACTCATACACAGCACAACCGACCCAGCCCGCGACAGCCCCAACCTCAAAACGGATGCCGACGAGTTTTACCTCGTCAGTAAACAACCAGGCGGAATCTTCGAAGTCTCCGTCCAGGATTATCCCGCGCATCTTGAAGTCATTGTAGATACTGACGGCATGCTGCAGCGCCGGCCCATCAAGCCCCGTTATGACCGTAGCCTTGGACAGCCGGCTGGATATCCTCTGATCTGACAGCGTCAACATAGCTGATGCCCCTTTCTATGATGTCGAGTAGTATGGAAGCGTCCGCATCCGGGTATAGTTCCTGCATGGCTGAGAGCATCTCAGCGACGGCTGGTATTATCGCCTGTTCCACTATCCTCATGCAGCGCACCGCGTCTGCGCCCGTATTTGTCGACAGCCGTATATACTCCTTCATCAGTAGCTGCATCGCCGACTTGGTGTATATTTCGTTCCCGCAGCCAAGGCAGCTATCGCGACCGGCATCTGCGCACCTTCTGTTCGCCGCCGTCATCAGGCACAAGTACTCCGGCTGGCGGCTTGGGGCTGCGCCTGACGCTATGTTTTGCAGTATTCTAAAGACGCCATCGCGGTAGTTTGCAGATTCGCCAATATCAGAAAGCAAAGCCATTACAGTTTGGCGTGCCGCATAGGATGACCGTGCCACGGATTCGGCTATATGCTCAATCTGGAGCGCGCCGAGACCCAACCCGCAAATGAGTTCTGTCTGCGCGCTAACAGGTAGCTTTTTGTACGATCCGCCGCCGTACATTTCCAACAGCGTGGCGGGTATGAAGCTGAACACGCCGCGCTCGAACATTTCTCGGATTATGAACTCTGGTTTGTAGCCCGTAAAATTGGCGTCCTTGAGATAGATGTCGGTAATTTCCGGTAGCGTGCCTATGCCGCCTTTGTGGCTACGGGCAAGCGCGGCAAGGATGTACCCTTTCGGTTTTCCGTATGAGTCGCTGCGGCTGGCTACTGCGTCGATTCCTTGAAGGTACGATTTGTTGCCGCGCCGTGACGAAAACCGGCGGTTTCCGGCAGCCCTGACGAAGCGATCCCCAAAAAGCAGCCTCAGATTGTACAAGCTATCGCAGGGCTTGACAAACCTGCCGCCTGCTTGCAGCCCTGGAACATGAGCCGCCGCAATTGCCAGAATTACCCCTAGCGGCTCTTTCAGGCTTTCGGGAACGAACAGCTTTTGTTCGGGGACGCCACCCCACCGGCTGGTTTTTGATGGTGGCGATGGCTTCAGCTTTAAGCGCAAGACGAGTTCATTCGCCAGCGCAACAGCGTCATGTTTAAGAAATGCACCGTCCAGGATCATCTGGTGGACAGTGTCCCTATCATACGGCAGGGCTGGCGACGGCAATCGCTCCATATCGCCGGAACGCAGGGCGCATATGAGGTGAAGGGCTACGAACAGCCACAGATCTGCCAGGGCTTTGGTTTTCACCGCCTTTGCCAGCATATCCTGTGAATCCCACATTTCCTCGTTGAACACGCAATACGCCATCACCGCGAACTCCTTGATCGTATATGCCTCATTGATAAGCGCGGGCTGATTGCGCGACGCATAGTTGTAAATCTGATTTGACCGTTGGGTTCCGGCGCTGATGAACTCAGCAAAAAGCTTTGCCGCACCAAGAGACAGCTCGCGGCCAAGCCGATCCGCAAACATTTCCAACTCCGCTTCGGGATAGTCGACGATTTCCTTGTTTATCTCTGACAGCATATAGTCAAGCAACTGCCAATATGCAATATTGCCGTTGACATCTCTGGTTGAGACAAAATCACGGTACATCCCGCACGTAATCGGATACTTGTTGATGTACGCTTTAAGCACAAAGTTGATTTTAACGCTACATGGCTGCTTGTACGCGCGCAGCCACAACACCAGCGAATCGTGTATTGTCGATACTGCTCCTTTTTCCATCATTAGCGCGGAGCCGTTTGCTTCATAAGGATAATTAAAGCGATTGTTCGCGTCCATGAAGTTTTTCAGGTCGGTGCGCCCCTCGCGGCTGTTGCGATAGCGCGATTCCAAGCCTGCCGCCATATCTGCGGCATGCGAGAACAAGTCAATATACTCCATCACTTAATCAGTCCCATCATGTTCACGACGTCCGATTTCCATCAGGATATCGGCAAGGTCCCCACCTGTTTGTTCAAGTTCGCGGATGAGGTCGCCTTTGTTTTGCAGGTACAGGAATGCGCTCTCAGGGCTTCTGTCGCCGCGCCAATACTGGATTTGTGCGATGTCCTCCCCATGCAATACAAGTTGTACACTGAACCAATGGCGCAACGAATGCAGACCGAGCGTGTTCTCGCAAAGCAGTTGCCCATAGATGCGTAGCTCGGGGTCCTCGCTCTGTAGCATCGCTGGGCGGAAATGGTTCTCAACCAGCGATGTAAAACGGTTGCGGTAAACTGCGTATGTCATCGCCTTGCCGTTGCTGTTCAGAAACATGGGGCGATACTCCATTTCAAACTGACGTCCCTCCAGCCACCGGATATGATGCTGATATGCGGCAGTGAAAGCATCAAGAAACGACGGGTAAACAACTTGCTTCCGTTCGTTCTTGATCCTGCCGGTGATTACACCGTCGCGCCTAAGTTGAAGCTCGCGGGTTATGTCGATTTCAATATTCCGTACATCATTGCCAATGTGCGTGAATGTGATCCCCGCACCAAGCGGGCTGTCTACTTGGCGGACATTGCAGGCCTCACCAGCGCGCAGCCCTGCGAACGCCTGTAGGCACATCGCGAACGCTATGTCTGGCGCGTACCTGAATGCGAGGTTTATCAGCACTTTGAATGCTGCCGTCGGCAGCTCGCGGAATACTGTTTCACCTTTTTGAATGCAACGAACCTGAAAGGCCGGAACTTTCTTCGTTTCCTTTACGCCATGGCGGTTCGTTACAGTCTGGCGCACAAAGAGATCCTGCTCTGTAAGCACGATGCGGTCGCCATACTTCCTGCGTAGCTTCATAAAGAAACCAGCAACAGCGCTGACACATTTACCGACACTCTGCGCGCTGCGGAACTTGCCGTTTGGCATTGGCTTGCCGGCGTAGTCGCGGAAGAACCTCGCAAGAGCTTCGGCTGTGACGCCAAACACAGAGTCTATGCCGAACGCCGCTCGATGCTCAATGATTATGTAGTTGAGCGCCATGCAAATGTAGTAGAGCTTCTTCTCTGCGTCTGCGCTGATCGGGATGACTGTCCTGCCAGCGTATATCTCGCAGAAGTTGTGTAGGTTGGTGAACCTGACGATCACCCCGTACTGGTTGCGTATGACGACAAATGAGCGTATGCAGAGCGACCCGTCCGGCGCTGCGATACGGTGCTTGTATACGCCGTAGCGGTACAGGTCAATCCGCTGTTCCGTGTCATGATAAAAATCGTCCATAAGCCCAATTATGAACGAAACCCGCCGCGATAAACAGACTGTCGATAAAATTTCTTTATCGTTACAATGAAGGGTTATGCCTAAACTTTGCTTGTAGCGCCGCGATCGCTCTGATAGAATATGGGCTGCGAACGATGCCTGCGGGGGCTTGGGCATGCACGAAGGGGTAGGTTCATATGGAAGAGAAAACAGACTGGATGGAGTTCTTGTCAAGCAACTTGGTCTTCCCATTTGACGGCATTGTTGACGATAGCCAAGATCCCGGGTCGCTTGTCCAGTATGGCGACAAGCTGGTTGTCGCAAAGATAACAGGCGATGACGATAAGTATGGGATTATCGCCGGAGTTAGGATGGGGCGGTCAAGACGCCACTTACCGATAGTTGACATCGCAATAGCTGACAGCGGCTCCCCCAACAAAACAACACTGGATGTCTACAAGGCGTGGTTTGCGAATGAACTTAACGCTTAGCGACACTCGAGGCACTGAGTCATCAAAAAACGACAAAACGTTACTCATGCAATTACGCTGATTTCGCATTGGCGGCGACGGTATTATTTCTGTCGCTTCGCTTGTTTTGTCGGTTTTCGCGAGCACAGACAAAACCCGCTTATCCCTTGCCGTGCAGTGCATCCAAGGTTAAAGACGTTTTGTCGTTTTCTTGACTGTTAATTTGTTTACCTCCGAAAATTTATTTTTTGTTTTGGGGCAATGCCCCGGAAATGAAAAATGCCGCCATGTATACGGCGGCGGGATATAGGCTTCGGGCTATGTTGGCCCGAAGTTTACGCATAAACGTCCGGGTCGTCCAAATCGTCATAATTGAGGATGTCCTCGTCCTCGTCTATGGATTCGTCAGGCGCG
>Ga0123353_10017375_pt1 | contig 10573 bp, 7 predicted proteins | sample TergutLab28metaG_3_FD_92763 | JGI IMG/M metagenome (GOLD analysis project Ga0123353, IMG submission 92763) | Labiotermes labralis P3 segment gut microbial communities from Petit-Saut dam, French Guiana - Lab288 P3 | ecosystem: Host-associated > Arthropoda: Insects > Digestive system > Gut ... | reverse complement strand
TTGGGTGAACAGAATTTCGTTGTCCAGGCTCGTGGGCTCCTTCGCGGTTTCGCCCGCGTAAGGCTTGATGGAGCCTTCCGGGGTGGTGCGGACGGGGAACTTGAAGCGCTTGACGTCGCCGCTACGGAACTTGACGGTCCACATGATGGAGTCAGCGGAACGCATGGGGATACAGGTGCCGCCCATGGGCGCAAAGTCAGCGTAAGGACGGGCCTCAATGGCGCCTTGGGGACAAATTTTGATGCAGGAATAGCATTCCCAACATGCTTCCGGCTCTTGGTTGAAAGCCTTCATTTCCTCGGCATCGAGGATCATGAGGTCGTTGGGACAGATGTACATGCAAGCGGTCTTTTCGCCACCCTTGCAGCCATCACACTTGGACGGATCGACAAATGTCGGCATACCTTGTCCTCCAACTGGTAATTAAAGGTTAACCTTGCGATGAATCACTGGAACAACATCAGACGTTAGAAAGCGACACCTTAATACGCACAACTTCGTTTTAACTGTGCTTTTCAAGGCGCGCATACGCCTGATTCAGAAAAAACGCTTGTGCGGAAAGTAACAAGCTTCCATCCGTGGTGTCAAGACAATATTCCTCCATACACGGCTACTTTGCGATTTTTCTTGCGAAGAGGGACGTTTCAAGCTAGGGAAACCTAAAGTAAAAACGTTTTCCGCCGCTAAAAATTTCACTATCCGAGTTGCCCCTTCCGGACGGCGGCTTGTTGGAGTTTCGAAGCTTCCATGAATGACGACAGAAAAAAAACCGGAGGCATGCCGACCAAGGGTGCGGCCTCCCCCGCACCGGACCGTCAAGGTCTGTCCCAAACCGGCAAACGCGTGAACGCCCACGACCGCCCGGACGCCCCTCAAGCCCGCAGAGGGAACGACGCCCCGCGCAGGCAGAACAGCGAATGGACCAAGGGCGCGACAGGCGCGCTCATTGAACTTGACCGCGAACTGATGAAGCTCCTGGTGCGCCGGGCCACTCTGGTTTCGCGCATCCGGGGGGGACGTGACCACGCCGCCGGTCCTGCGGCTATCCAGGCGGAAAAGGCCGTGCGGATCGCCTGGGAAACCGGGGCTCTGGCCTTCAGCAAAGACCCGCGCTTTGCCCGCCAACTCTTTTCCCTGCTCCAGGACATAAAAATCCTGTCCAAAGAGCAGGCGGAAAGCACGGGTGTTTTCCGCCTTGCCCCACCGAACAAGCCGATAACCGGGTCCATTACCGGTCCCACTTCCACCCGTGCGGCCCAGATGCGCATTGCCCTGGCCGCCAGCCTCGGCCGTGGCCTGGTCATGGAACGGGTCAGCTTGTCCACCGATCTGGCCGACACCATCAAGGCCTGTACCCAGGCCGGAGCAAAAGTTTCTTACGAGCACCAGGGGGCTCTGGCCCGCATCGAAGTCGCCCAAGCTCCACCCCTGTCTTTTCAGGACAAAACACTCTATATGGGTGAAGATCTTTTTACCGCCTACCTGATGGCCTTTCTGGCCATCGGCAGCCCGGGCATCAGCCGCTTCACCGGCGGATCCCGGCTGAAGTCGGCCGACCTGAGCCCGCTCCGGCATGTGTTGCCTCTGTTCGGAGCCCGCCTGGCCCATGTCATTCCCCATTCCCAAGGTCTGCCGGCCAATGTGGAAAGTTCGGGCGACATCCAGCCCCTGGTCACGGTTCCGGCGGATCTGCCTTTTGAAGGCGTGTGCGCCCTGCTCCTGGCCCCCCTGGCCTGGAATGTGCCCTTGACCCTGGATCTGGCCGCCCTTCCCGCGGACGTGGCCACAGCCGCCCTGGGCGAGGTCCGGCCCCTGCACCGTGAGGCGGGCGCGGACGTGGAAACCCGTGGTCCGAACCTGCTGGTCACTCCGGTTCCGCTGACTCCGCCGGAATGCCCGGCACTCCCTCTGGATCCCGCACTGTCCGCCCATCTTCTGGCCATTCCTCTGTTTGCCGGAGGCTCGCTGCGACTGAAGGGTTTTTGGCCCGGCCACATGCCCGAGGCGGCCGAGGCAGAGCAGCTTCTGGTCTGGGCCGGCGGCGAGATCAGCATCGGCGAGGACTTCATCCAGCTTACTGCCGGGAACGCCCCTTTCCGCCTGCCCCTGCAATGCGGGGAGCTACCGCCGCAAATGGGCTCCCTGTACCTGGCGCTCAAAATCAAACATCACCTTTTGCAGCAATCCGGGGCTCCATCCCTGCCCCAGAACCACTCGCTCTTTCCTCAGGAAGACCCGCAAGAATGCGAGTTGGCACAGGATCTTTGCGCCCGCCTGAATCTGAGTTGGAACGACGGCGTTCTGGCCGAAGACAACGAAGTTCCCGCTCATCTCCCGGCCTGGAGCAGCCCGAACGCATACTGGGGCATGGCTTATGCCCTGTGCGCCTTCCTTAAACCGGGCCTGGAACTGGCTAACCCGGGCAAGCTGAGCGAAGCCATGCCCGCCTTTTGGGGCATCTACAACAGCCTGCCGAAGCCCACGGACCCGGCACTGCAAGAGCCCCGCGCGGGAGGCAAAGCCCCCCGGCATGAGGCCGGAAAAGAACGACAGGAGAACACGGATGACAAAGCCCCGCGACGCCGTCGCATTATCGCCGACTGAACAAGCAAAGCCTTCCCCTACGTCGGCCGATACGCTGCCGGAGGATATACCCGAGGACGAGCCGGGCCTGGAAGCGCGCATCCGGGAACTGGAGGCCGCTATAGCAGCCCGCCATGAACACACCTGTTCCCTCATGGCTCAGGAAGATCCGGCAAAGGGAATTTTCCATGCCGCGGCCATCCATGCATCCAAACAACGGCTCATGCAACTGCGCTACCTGAAAGACGTATGCGTCGTACGTTTAAACAGGCTGCGGACATGTTGATTTGATGCATCACATTCGATAGAGTTTCTGAGGGGGCGCTGCCCCCTCAGACTCCCCCGGCAGGGGCATGATGCCCCTGCACCCCTCAACGCCTGAAAACAGCAAAGCTGTTTTCAGGTAAATTGCGGGGTCAAGGGGGTTCAACCCCCTTGCAGGGAGGTTTGGAGGGACAGAGTCCCTCCAAAAAAATCTAATTTTATACACCCTTTTACCCCTCAGCATCCATGAATACCACACAAACCGACACTGCTGCGCAACCCGCTTCGGAGTTCTCCCGGCAAAACGCGCCCTGGCTTACCTTTTATGAGAGCGGCGTGCCCCATACCCAAAGTTACCCCGAAATACCTCTTTTCTTCTGGCTGGACGAGGCGGCGGACAAGTCGCCCGACGCCATCGCCTGCAGTTACTTCAACACCAACATCACCTATGCCCGCCTGCGCCGCGATGCCGAGATCTGCGCGGCCAATCTGCGCGCGCAGGGAGTGAAGCCCGGCGATCGCGTAGGCGTTATGCTGCCCAACCTGCCACAAACCCTTGTGGCCTTCTGGGGTGTGCTCAAAGCCGGGGGCGTGGTGGTCATGTTCAACCCCCTGTATATGGAGAAGGAAATCTCCCATCAGGTGCTTGATGCCGGTCTCAAACACATGATCCTCTTTGACGCCTGCTGGCCCAAGTTCGCCAGAATCCGGGAACAATTGAACATTGACCGCTACTTCATCACCACGGTGGCTGAAGGCTTGTCCTTTCCGCTCAACCTGGTGCTGCGCTTCAAGACTATGCGGGACAAACAGAGCGTGTCCGTTCCCTTTGACGGCAAACACGTTCTTCCTTTCTCCGCTCTGATCAAAGGCCGGGAACGCCTGAGCCACCCGGTGGACAAACCGCGTGAAACTCTGGCTCTCCTGCAGTATACAGGCGGAACCACCGGGCTTCCCAAGGGGGCCATGCTCACCCACTATAACGTGGCTTCCAACATCAAGCAGATGGGCGAGTATGTCGGCTTTTTGCGCAAGGAAGGGTTCCAGACCTTCATGGCCGTACTGCCCTTTTTCCATGTTTACGGACTCAATACCTGCCTGGTGATGCCCACCTTTTTCCACTCCAGGGTTGTGCCGATCACCCGCTTTGTGCCGCTGGAACTTTTGGCCAGTATGGAAAAGTACAATGCCACTGTGTTGCCCGGCGCTCCGGCCATGTATATTTCCCTGCTCCAGCAGAAGAGCAAGGCCAAAACCTCGCTGAAAAACCTCAAGATCTGCATTTCCGGTTCCGCGCCCATGCCTGTGGAAATGATGCATCAGTTCGAGGAAGCCTTCGGAACCAGAATCATGGAAGGCTACGGCCTGTCCGAAGCCTCCCCCATTACGCACATGACCCCGGCCCGCGGTCTGCGTAAGCCGGGGAGCATCGGCCTGCCCCTGCCGGATACCGAGGCCCGGATCGTGGACATGGAGCTCGGCACCGTACCCCTCGGTCCGGGCAAGGTCGGGGAACTGATTGTGCGCGGGCCGCAGGTGATGTCCGGGTACTGGAACAAACCGGATGAAACGGCCGGAACCCTGCGTAACGGTTGGCTGTATACAGGCGACATCGCCAGTATGGACGAAGACGGCTACTTCAGTATTGTGGACAGAAAAAAAGACATGGTTATCGTGGCCGGGTATAATGTGTCTCCGCGAGAAATTGATGAGGTATTATACGCCCATCCCAAAGTGCGTGATGCGGTCAGCGTGGGCGTGTCCCACCCTTCACGGGGCGAGGTAATCAAGGCCTATATCGTGCTCAGAGAAGGCGAAAGCTGTGAGCGCGCTGAAATCGTGGCCTGGTGCCGGGATCGTTTGGCCAACTACAAAGTGCCGCGCATGGTCGAGTTCCGTGATGAACTGCCCAAGACCCTGGTGGGCAAAATTCTGCGCCGGGTGCTCCGGGCGGAAGAGGAAGCCAAACAGCGTGACCCCCTGGCCGAGCACGAGCACGAACCCTGCTTTGACCACGAGCTGCATGAAGACCCTTTGCACGCCTCTCCGGCCGTATCGGCGGCAGAGCAGGCCCCCGCCACCTCTGAGCAAGAAGAAAACGGAGAAGGCGCGCGGGAAGAAAAAAGCGCCTAGGAACTAGACAAGACCCCTGAGGGGGCTCAGATCAGTGGCTCAACGGGCTACCGGTAGTGATACCCGGCAATAGACTGAACGTGAGCCACAGCATTGCCGACCGCACCCTCAGACTCCCCCGGCAGGGGCATGATGCCCCTGCACCCCTCATGGCCTGAAAACGGCTTTGCCGTTTTCAGGAAATTGCGGGGGCAAGGACAACCCGTTGCCATAAAGGATGGCGTGACTCCCATCGCCGAGCATGGCAGAGGCGAAACCGGTATGTTACTGTGTCCCCTTGCAGGGTGGTTTGGAGGTGCGGACGGCAGTGCTAAGGCTCACGTTAATCCCATTGGGAGTATCGCTGCTGATAACCTTTGCGCCACTGGTTTGCGTCCCTCCAAAAAATATAAAAGGAGCCCGAACATGAAGCCCGGTAGACCGGTACTGGAAGAAAACCTGAGCAAAGTGCTGATCCTTGAGCCCGTCGATCCCTACATGGGGCCGCGCTTTCCCTGCCGTCCCCTGGTGGCGTACAGCGCTGAGCGGCACACGGCTTTCGGCATGTTCATCGGGCAAATCGGTCTTTCCGCGATACCCGAGTTCAAGGCGGCCATGCATGATCTGTCCACGGAGAATCTGTCCAAGATTATCCTGGACTTTTCCCAACTCTCGCTTACCAAAAGCGGGGTCGGGGCACTGGTGGCCTTTGCCGCGGCCACGCACGGCAGGAACAAACGACTGTATCTGTACCGAACCTCGGCCCAGATACTCAGCGTGCTTAAGGAGTTGAACCTCACTCGCTACTTCTCCTTTCTGGAGACAGAGGACGACGTCATCGCCACGCTCGTGGCCTAGAGCATTTACTGTTCGGCGTAAACAGCTATAGGGACAACAGGCACAATATGTATTATTTACTTCACTACTTCGACCCTGATTTCAGCCATGTCAATCTGGCTCCCGTGGAGGGCACGGACGGCACCGCTGATCCCCGTTTTCTCGGATATGTGCAGAATGTCGTTGCCGGGCAGGTACTGGCGGAGATCATCGACCTGGATGCCGCCGCTCCCCCCCAGATCAAGATCGATTCGCGCTTTGTATACGCCACCAAGCACCTTCCCATCGGGCCCAACTGCGCCCCACACAAGGAAAACCCGGATAAAATAGTGGCCGCCGCCAACGGCTACGTCTTTTACCACAACGGGCTGATCAGTGTAAAAAAACTGCTCAACGTGCGCAGCAACGTGGGTTTTCATACCGGCAACATCTTTTTTGTCGGTGACGTGGCCGTACACGGAGACGTACAAACCGGCTTTGCCGTAAAGGCGGCCAATGTGCTGATCAAGGGCCATATCGAAAGCGCCAAGGTCAAAGGAGCGGGCGACGTGGTCTGTCTTTCCGGAATCAAGGGAGACAACATCAGTGTAGTCAGCGACGGTCCGGAAAAAACGGCCGAGGCCAGAGCGCAGATGCCCAATACGCTGATCGAGGCAGGCGGCAATATCCGCATCCCCTTCTGTGAGCATGTGCAACTGCGCACCAGAGGCAACCTCATCATTGACGGCTCCTGCCTGCACAGCACCCTGTACGTGGGCGGCAATCTGGTGGTGAAGGGCCGCCTGCAGGGCGGAGCCGTATACGCCAACGGTCTGGTCTATGTGGAAGGCCAGATCGGCAGCGACTATTCCGTACCTACAAAAATTTTTATGGGGTATGACCCCTTTGGCTTCCTGGCCCTGCAAAAGCTCGAGAGCCAGATCGCCTATCTTAAGGACAGGCAGATCTTTTTTGAAAGGATGACCAAACGCAATCATGTGATGGAGCAAGAATATGCGCCGCGCCTCGAATTGACATCCATGAAGCTGAAAATTCTTTTGAGCCACCACCGCGAACTGTGGCGCAAATTTGAGGTTGACGAAGAACACGCCCCAAAATGCCGCGTCGTGGTGCCCGGCAAGGTTATGCCCGGCTGCGAAATCAGTATTGCCCGAGCTTTTTTCAAAACCGAAGACATAGAATCCAATACCACCTTCATGCTCGTGGATGACGAAGTCATTTCCCGCCCCAACAACAGGTAATAGAGCGGTGAGGCCTGAGCAGCGCGCCCCGGACACGGCCGAAGGCCTGTTTGAAAACGGCGAGCTTAAAGATATCGCCGTCATCAGGAACGGCCGCACCCTGTACATGCTCGGCCCCGCGGGGCCGGAGCGGGAAATCCGCCTGTTGCCGGATACTGACGACTTTCCCGGCCTTGCCCTTTCCGGTCCGGCGGCCCAAGATCGCCTGCCCGTATTGCTCGGCTCCGGCAGCGGCGCGATTTTCAAAGAACTGGTGGCGCGCCTTACAAAGGCTTACGGTCCAGGGTTCCTTCTTGCCGTATTGGACAAAGAAGAAGATATCCTGAAGGTGAGCGGTTTGCGGGAGCGTTATGCCGACTGCCCCGGCATTATCTGGCTGCACAACCCGGACAATACGGAAGCTGTCAAGGAACTGACCCGCTGGCAAAATGCACACCACGGCCTGCCTCTCCTGCCGCTGGTCAACCCCTTTTATCTTCGCCTTGACCGCGACTACTACGGTACGCTGAACAAAGCCTGTGAAGCCAGCCGCCAGGCCGATTTCTGGGAGCGCTCACGCTACGCCAAATTCAAAGAGGACCAGCCGCGCCTTCTGCTGCTGACCAGCAAATACTTCCTGATTGGAGAAATCCGTTCGGCATGCGAACGGCTGGGGCTCCCCTGCCGCCTTCTGAAAGTGCCGGACGGCGAGATCGGGTGCAGCGAGTTCGTTGAAGGTCTGCTCTCCGCCATACTGGAATTTAAACCCGACTTTGTCTTTACCATCAATCATCTCGGCGTTGACCGTGAAGGCGTGCTCACGGACCTGCTGGAACGATTGCGTCTGCCCCTGGCCTCCTGGTTTGTGGACAACCCGCACCTGGTCCTTAATTTTTACACCCGCCTGGTCAATCCCTGGACCGCCATATTCACCTGGGATGCGGACAATCTGGACTCCCTGCGCGACATGGGGTTCGAGCATGTGGACTATCTTCCCCTCGGCACTGACGCCACCCGCTTTCACCCCCCGCTCCGACCGGACGACAAGCAGGATTTCCCCGGCCTGCCCAAAAACTGGGACCGGAATGTGGCCTTTGTGGGCAATTCCATGGTGGAAAAAGTGGCCCAGAACCGACAGCGGTATGCCTTGCCGCCAAAGCTCACGGACCGCCTCCAGATCGTTGCCGCCGGATTCGCGGACGACGACGAGCGCTCTGTCAGGCAATACCTGAGCGCCAAGCACCCGGAACTGCTGCACGCCTTTGATTCCCTGCCCTCGGTTGAGACCCGCCTGGGCTATACGACCTTGCTCACCTGGGAGGCCACCCGCCAATACCGCCTTTCCTGCGTGCAGGGCATCATGCCCTTTTCTCCGCTCATCGTAGGCGACAAGGGCTGGCACAGCCTGCTCGGCAGTGGGCGGCCCTGGCACTATCACCCGGAACTGAACTACTATTCGGATCTGCCCCGCTTCTATCCTTGCGCGGCAATTAACTTCAACTGCACCAGCAAGCAGATGAAGGGCGCGGTCAATCAGCGGGTGTTTGACGTGCCCGCCGCGGCGTCCTTTCTACTCACGGACTACAGGGAGCAGATGGAGAAGCTCTTTGATCCGGGCACGGAGATCATCTGTTACCATTCCCCGGAAGAAGCCGAAGCCCTGGCCCGGGAATACCTGGCCCGGCCGGAACAGCGACGCGCCGTAGTCCTGGCCGCGCGCAAGCGCATCCTGGCCGAACATACCTATGAGCACCGGGTGCTGCATCTGGCGGCCCGGATGCGGGAGATATACGGATGAACAAGGCCCCTGTGCTGGTCCTGCAAATGCAGCGCATGGGAGATCTTGTCCTCTCCTTCCCCTTGCTGGCCAAACTTGGAGAAGCCTATCCCGACCATCCCCTGTGGGTCGTGGGCGAACAAAGCTTTTTTGAACCCCTGCTCTCTCTTTCTCCAAAGGTCACCTATTTCAGTTATGCCAACACCCCTGATCTCCGGGCCCAGGCCTTTGCGGCGGTCATCAATCTCAGCTTCAGACCGGAAGCCGCCGCCCTGGCCGGGAAGGCAAAAACCGAACATCTGATTGGTCCCTGGCTGGATGAACAGGAGCAGATGTTCATCCGGGGGGAGTGGCAGCTCTACCGCGCCTCCCTGACCCATAATAACCGCTATAACCTCTATCACTGGGCGGATCTCAATACCCTTGACGCGCTCCCGCAGCCCCTGGCCTTGCGCCGGGACTGGATGCCGCCCCGTCCTCTGCCGCAACTCGGCAGTGCTTCCGCCAGCCGCATCGGCCTCTTTCTCGGCGCCAGCGAACCGGAAAAACACCCGGATGCGCCTTTTTGGGCGGGCCTCGCCAAAATTCTGCTCAAAGCCGGGCACAAGCCCGTGCTGCTGGGCGGAGAAGCGGAAAAAACCCTCGGCCAAACTACTGCCCACCTGCTCGGCGCACCCCAACTGAACCTGACCGGGCGCTTCAGCGTGGCTGCCCTGGCGCAGTTCATTCATGAACTGGATTTACTGATCACCCCCGACACAGGTCCCATGCATATCGCCTCCGGCCTGGGCACGCCGGTACTCAACCTGTCTATGGGGCCCGTCAATCCCTGGGAAACCGGCCCCGCATCGCCGGGACACCATGTGCTGCGCCCGGTTCTGGACTGCACCGGATGCTGGCGCTGCACACAAGAAAACGCCCTCTGCCGCGAGCAGTTCACCCATGCCAAAGCAGCCTCTGTTGCGGCTTTTCTCTTTTCCCCCCAGGACCCCCAAGGACGAATCTCCATGCTGCGCCGTACCCACGGTCTGGAACTGTTGCGCACGGATCGGGACGAATACGGCTTGTACTGCCTGCAAAGCCTCACCGGGGCACGCTCAAATGAAAACCCCGAGACTTTGGCCAGGCCCGCTCTATCCCGCTTCTGGCAGGCCTGGTTCGGCGCCCTGTTCGGACTTTTTCCCCAAGACATACCGAATCGGGCCTGGCTTTCCCTCCGCGATTCCCATCCCCAAACCACGGAAAAACTAACCGAAGCAGCCGCCGATCTGGCCCTGAAACTGGCCAGAAGCTTCCGCGCCAACCCCGGTGATATCCTTTCCACCCCCCAATTCTGGGAACAGGCAGATCCCCTGGTTCGCCCGCTGAGCGGCTATATCCAAATGTACGCACAGAACGAGCAAGGTTCCCGCCAGGCCTTTGTGCGTACCCTCTCGTTAGCGGAGCAAGTTGCGGAGTTAGTGTAGGTAGAAGTTAGAATTATATTTTTTTGGAGGGGCTCTGCCCCTCCACCCCGCAAGGGGACTGAGTCCCCTTGACCCCGCAATTCCTGAAAACAGCTCCGCTGTTTTCAGGCCATGAGGGGTGCAGGGGCATCATGCCCCTGCCGGGGGAGTCTGAGGGGGCAGAGCCCCCTCAGTCCCCTCAGGGGGTCTGGTGATCGACCGTGAGATATTTATCCGGTAAGAAGTGAGATAAACAGGGATATGCCGGAGGTGTCGGAAGGGTCAAGAGAAACTTTGTTTCGTGTGGAGTAACAGCAAGACTCAAAAAACCGCCG
>Ga0123353_10017373_pt1 | contig 10574 bp, 6 predicted proteins | sample TergutLab28metaG_3_FD_92763 | JGI IMG/M metagenome (GOLD analysis project Ga0123353, IMG submission 92763) | Labiotermes labralis P3 segment gut microbial communities from Petit-Saut dam, French Guiana - Lab288 P3 | ecosystem: Host-associated > Arthropoda: Insects > Digestive system > Gut ... | reverse complement strand
TAAACGTAACATGAAATAAACACCGGCAACATCGAAAAACAACGAGCGAAATGTCAGGTAAAAATAATTATCCCTTAACAGCAGATTCTTATGTTACTCAGCGTTATCTATTATTTTACAACACATATGTGCCCAAAAATGCAGATCAGGCCAAGACAACTAAATAAATATTAACAATTCTTATAATGAAACCAACTAGATGCACTAATTTCTCAAATTTATTTTTAGAATAAAACTCTACATGTTTCGGACAGTTCCTCTGTCCATCATCAGGAGCTTTTCGCTGTATACACAGCAATGCTATATGTCACACAGGTTTGCTGACAGCTTGCGAGCTCGCAAGCTGTCAGCAAACTCCTGATGATGGACAGAGGAACTGTCCGAAACATGTAGTTTTATTCCAAAAATAAATTTCAGAAATTAGTGCATCTAGTTGGTTTTATTATAAGGATTTACACAATGCACGGTCACTTGAACGTCAAATGTAAACAATTTTGGCGTTTTTATCATCTATAAATTACGACATAATTTTCTTCCATAATATATTTCAGCTTTTTCAGTTAGTCTAAAATTTTCTGCGTAATTCGATTCAACGTACATTAATTTATTATCACTCATTTAACAAAGTTTTCAGAAGCTCGGATTATTACATAAGGTCAAATGATATAACCTGTAGGTGGTCGTCCCGTGCACAGGACAGCCACCTACAGGTGTGATGATACCAGATGCTGTATAATACAATTTTGACCTCCCGATGATGAGGACATAGTGCTCGAAACATGTAGAGGAATATAATAAACTAATTATAAAAAAGAATTTGTTTTGGTTAATTACTAAGATTACAAAGTAACTTGTTACTTTCTCAAATGTAACTTCCGGTTACAAGACAGGCTTTCAGTGACATAATGCAATATATCAGGAAATACGCCGAAATTCAATTGAGAGAGATATGAGATTATCATAGTGGTAGCTATGTCTTTACTGTGCAAGTGGAAGCGGTAGGTTATAGAGTAATGCCAATAAACAGCTACCAGACTAAACGATGTCACATCCAAGACGGCAGTATCTCAAAGTGTAAGCATATAACGTGTCGACAGTACGTCGATAAACAACTGTTGTAACATACAACGCGATGCCATTCTCCGTGACAGCACGTCAGAACCATTCTCATGTATGTCTATCCTATATAATTGGCAGGGATTGACAACCCCATTTACATTTAAAGAGAAATGATTTCTCTCATATTTTCGTCCCTCAACTTTGTTCTTACTTCTTATAACTTTCGTACTTCTCCCCTATTTTCCCAAACTCCAAACTACTTTCCGTTAAAAGAGTGACTTAAATTGCGGCTTCACCTATCAGAGTAGTCGTCCCACTTCAGGCGTACACTGTTTTCTGCCGCTCAGAGACTGGGATCATTGATTCTTTCTTTCTTTCTCTCTCTCTCTCTCTCTCTTTCTTATTCTGGAACCTTCTAGATACGTAATCACTGTATGTGTAGAGGGCTACTGTTGCACCTGATCACACTCAATTACATACAGGTGGTAGGGCTCCCCTGAACGAAGGGTCGGCTCGTTGCAAACTCACAGCACACAACATTCACAAGAGACAAATATCCATAACACTGGCGGGATTCGAAACCACAATCCCAGAAAGAGAGCGGTCGCTGTCCTACGCCCTAGACGATCATGGGTTCGAGTATGTGTTTTGTTTAACAAAGCTGTCAATTGCTAAGTTTATGAGTATGAAGCATAAGTGAAATCACTCAGTGCAAAAATGAAGCACTTGGAGAAAAGCTTGTCCCAAAGCTACTTTTTAAATCACAAATCCCATACGGAAAGGACTGGGATCGAACATGACCTCTTGTGGTGAGCAGAGAAGGACCAACCCCCTGATCCATGACACCGCTTCATGAGTAGCATTCGGAGTATGGATATGTGTCGTCTGTGTCCTCACTGTGCTTGTGTGCGTGTAGTCTTGGCATCAGTCTCAACCACCGTGCGAGGAGTCCTACCAAAAGACGACAAAACATATTCAGAAAATGAGAGGCTCGCGACGCTGAGTATGATAGTTTTTAGGCTTTCGCGGTGAGTGTAGTTCAAATGAAATACAAACAGTTTAAGAGCACAGAAGACATCATTTTAGAAGTCAGGCCCACATCTTCTTCTTTCTGCTAATTAAATTTCGGAAACATCTTCCACCGGTGTAAGTACGGCAACCGAGAGAGCGAAGCCGATGTCACGACTACACTGCGGGTAGACAATCCGGTGTTCGAATCCCAGGACAGGCAAGAAATCTTCTCTTTTTCAAAACTTCCCTACCGGCTGTACAGCCCACTCAGCCTCCTCTTCAGTGGACACTGGTAGCTTTACCCCCAGGAGTAAAGCAGCTAGGGAAGAAGGCTGACCGCATACCCCCATTTAGTGCCGAGGTAAAGTATGCACGTAGTCCATTTACACTTCTTCAAGGCGTGTACATAGACAAGATTACCCTTCTTAACTTTACCTGTGTTAAGTATGTGAACACAACATTGTTCCGTGGAAAAGGCGTGAGAGAAACACAACACGCACGTTCAACCAGAAAATTCTCCTCTTTTTCTACCACACTAATGTATGTAACGCAGAATGATTAATGACTTAACCTAGGCCAGACGACCAGGAACGTGATATGAGAGGTGGGCTTTGATAGACGTAACAAGATGTATAATGAAGATGAGAAAGGTTCTTTTAAATGTCAATTGTAAATTCAGAAGTAAAAAACTTCGATTAGCTAGGTACCTGACCGCTTGTTAAAATTTACCCAACATTCATTTTACGAATGAATCACGTCCATTCTGAATCAGATCTATTTTATTTCATATTTCCGAACGAAATTCCTCAGAAATAATAACAAGTTACAACATCACGTCGTGAAGCAATATGTACGTGTATAACATGGCCCATGTGCTCTTTTCTAACGTGCAATGCGGTCAAACAGGGGAGATGAACATTCCCTCCGTCTGGTGTCGAGATTCAGCATGCCGACGTGTATACATTAACAATCATAAATTAGTCCTTACGCTCAAGTAACACTCTACGCCTTTCACGCTTTGTGCATCGCGTAAACATACCTGTGGAGGACAAGGGAGGCAGGTCCGTGTAATTACAAATTATATCTCACGGCAGTCCACCTGATAAAACATTTAGCGTCTAATCCTCAACGCAATCATTTTTCATCCGCACTGTAATTACCAGCTTGTTAAAGTCACTTAGAACCCTGTGATGGCAACAAAAGTACGTACCTCCAGGCTCATTCCCACATTAATTTGGGTGGGTAGTGATTATTAAATACAACCCTATGTAGTCCCTATCAAAAACGCAGATATTGTTACTGTTTTGATAATGAGTAACTTTTGAATATGTGACAAACTGCTTATGAATGAAAAGAAGAAAACTACACTAAACGCATTAAGTTTAAAGAGAGTCGTAATTATAAAAAATTACAGCAAGCTAGGAATCAGTCATTATTCAACTACTAATCATACGTTTCCCAGGGATTTGTTCTCAACGGGACAAAAAGCGCCATGAAGTTTTACCGTTGAAACGGCGAAAAACAAGTCTGTATTTCGTAAGGTACTGCAGCTGCACATCTAACTGTATTAATCTACGATTTACAGCCTTATAAAATAGGTCAGAAGACAGGATGCTTACGTAATGCATGTCACTGCCATTTACAAATTGTGTATGTGGCTCGTATAGTACACACACCATCACCATAAAGTTCATATCAAAAAGTAACCTAATTGCCCAGCTGTCTTATTATAATTCTTACACGAATATCCAGTTCAGTGACTGGCGTAAGCGACCACGAGCACGGAAAAACACTGTCCCATAAATCTGGTGTTAGGTGCTTTGCTTCCCCCGCCACGTAAGCTTAAATTAAAGTAATTTTCAATTTAAAAGCAAAGTTTGTCTAGAAATCGTGCCAGTTGGCTCGAATAAGTTATGGATTTATAGCAGTATATATAGGGTGTTACATGATGAATCTGCCATGCTTCGGGAGAACGTTCCTTAGGATTATTCACATCAGTATACCCGAACACGTCTGTATCAGAAGTTTTGCGGTTACGGAGAGAGTGACGTGAGGAAAACATGGTCTTATATCTGTTCCACCTACTGTACCCGTTTAATATGCATTATCCGTACACTGCACAGGTTCGTCCTAAAGCCGATAATCCAGACAAGCCTCGCTGAGGCAACTGTGCAATGTGAACTACTTGGAAACCAACGGACGATTTTTTAATGAAACTAGCACCAATTTTTCTTACTTAATGACCTTACGTCACTCAGTTGTTAAGTAGGTGTTAAGTATAAATGTTAACATTACAAAAAATACAAATTCCTCCTCAATTTAATATGTACTTTGTTAACAATAAATGTATGACAGTTCTCATTATTTGAAACTTCACAAACCGACCAGCCGGTGAGACGGTCCAGATATATATTAATCAAACTGGTGGGGAGGGCTTCAAAAATCGGTCTGGATGCATTGCCCCAGCTAGGAATAGATCCATGATTTTTTAACATTCAGCCCATATTTTTTTGACGTTTTGCTGACCGTGTATCTCAGTATATTTATCTCAGTATTTAACCAACTTATTTAAAACAAATTTTGTGCATCAAGTTCGTTAAATACTGAGATAAATATTCAGCCCATAGTGTAGCCACTATTCGGAATACGCTCTTCTGGCTGTAGGCGTAGTTTGAAGAGTATTATTAAATGGATAAAACGGGAAGAAGAGGTGTACAGGCGACTGGTTCAGTGCAGGGATATATTGACGGCTCTTGTGAATAAGGTACAGAAACATTCGTGTCAAGAAAATGCGGACATTCCTTCACTAGCAGAAACCTGCAGTCTTTTCAACAAATTGGTTGCTGGTAACTTTAAATTAGTGACTATAAAAAGTCGTTCACAAAGTCCTTCACGTACTCAGCAATACACCACGGCGAGTGGTCATTCCTTCGGTGTCTCCTTGGCAATGGCGAAACTAATAGTCAGTAGATGACCGCTTCCTTCCACATCCTTACCATCGTCACGAACATCGCCCATCTCATTCCAGGTTAAGATACAAAAAAAAAACAGTACATAACGACGCGTTTGTGTCATCATGTATTACGTAGATATTTCAAATAAAACAGTATCTACACAAATCCCTTCGTATACAGAGACGGTGCTTCTAAATTATGAAGCTGCGAACGGTGTGGTTTTGACTAGTTCAGCGCTCACGCCGGGCTTGCGCAGCGTCACATAATGAATAACCTTTAGGATTCGAATCGTCTCTGCCACGATTATACAATATATCTAGCTTCAAGAAGCAGTTTAGTTTGCCTCAACTAAAGACCATAATATAATTCCACCCATATTCATCCCAAAGTTGTCACTTCAAGATCAGTTACAAAATGGTTATGCATCGCGCATGAACGAGAAAGTGATACTATTTAGAATATTTATTTTATTCTATGGGGGTATCTCTTTATCTTCTGTTTGCTCTTTGATACCCGGACGACCTGGAAATAAAGAGAGCTGTGAATGAAGCTATTTCATCATTAAAGATCCACAAACACTTCCACAAGTAAAGGAAAAAGACAAAGGCCATATGTGCAAATGCTGAAGGATAATTTTCCCACTATAAGAATTTATTTTTATTTCTTGACATTTATTCACCTTTTTCTCTTTTGTGCCTCAAATGAATTGAATTCAGAGGACACTAGGGAATGAAAGTCCACCAGTATAAAGAATATTAAGTACCAAAATATATGTAGGAAATACGAGAAAGGAGAAAATTTTAGAAATAAGTTCATTTCCTAATGGTCTGTGACGATAGTCACTTCATCCTCTAAAGGTCTGTGGTCATGGTCAGTTCACTAAGTAAATGTTACTTGGGCAGAGTTCCCTGGTGGAGACATGCGTAACTACACACGACGTACAAGAAGCTGACTGCCTTTCAACACCAGCTTAAAAAAAAATCTATAAAACTTGTGCAGTTAAATTCATCAGGGCGGGCCCGCCCTGTCCACAGGTCACGGGCGACACTCCGCAAGAGCAGACATTTAAATTTAAAGAAGCAACTGACTCCTTTTCTTGCCGAAGCCGCGACAGAACGCCGACGCAATTCTACCCGTTTCGTGGCAACATATACAAAAAAAAAATACCACATCCATATTCCTAAATGGTCCTGTCATAAATAGTGATTTGTTGACATTAAAATACTTTACCGGCGATTGAACAGGGCAAGTCACTTAGTCAACGAGTTGCATACTTAACAGTTATGTAAGAAATAGTCGACATAAATAATAATTTGAAAGAACAACTGGGATGTCCAACATTAAAATTAAAGTTCTGCCGATGTGCAGGCACCAGTAATGGCTTCTTGGTAACACTGTTTTTGTCAGGCTTACTTTCGGTATTAGAAAAAAATGTCGCACTGAAGTTAAAATCTAAGCAATGCCAAAAACAACAACATATGGTGGAAAGGGAAAATTCTTAGTTCTTAGTGCTTTCAATGTTTCGGAACTGGGGGCGACATCTTCAGCTGCACGGTCTGCAGTGTAGGTCCGACCGGCGCGGGCTCAGTACGCCTATACTATCTAGAAGAAAGTTTTGTAGCTTTCTTGTGTTTTTCATTTTAGATGTAAATGTGTTTTTTATGTTTTGAGTTCTTTTTTGAGAGAAAAATAAAACGGCTCTCCCAGTGGAACGGTAATAAAAATATACGGAGAACATTCCTGCATAATTTTAATTAAAAATGGGAAAATAAGTGTTTCTTAAGCAACGTTAATAAAAATGTTTGTTTATTATGCAATTCCAATGCTGTTGATAGGAACGAATGTAACTCTGAAAGACACTTTGTGACCGCGCATGAAGACTACTTAATTAGTAGCGAGGCCACAGCAAGTCAGTAGAAACAAAATTTCATATTCGAAATGCAATTATAGATTTATCAAGTAATGTAGTCTGAACCTGTTAGGAAAGCTAAAGTAGCTGTATTTGCTTGTTATAAAATAAATAAAATCTTGGCTAAGGAAGAAGAGAGAGCTCTTTGAAGACAGTAATGTGTTTAGATAATGTTTATGCCTGGCAGGCAATTCATTGTCTAATGAACTAAAAACTGAAATATGTACGTGTAGTGCTATTGAGGAGGTGCAGTTTTCGCGAAATACTCTCACTTCAAGAGTGAAATGTATGTCAGATACCGCTAAACAACCTCTGAGGCGAAAGCACGATTGCAAAATCTTGGCCTTCGGCTAGGCCCGTCAACTGACAACTGTAATGTCTCTCAGTTAATTGTTTTATGCGGATGGTCTTCAACGATCGCAGTTTTAGTGAGCACAAGTGAAAGATAATGCCGTTACAGGGGCAGGCGGGAGATAGAGATATATTTCAAAGCATTTGTATGAGCCTTCTGGAATTGAATGTTCCCACTCATTAACTTACGTCAATCATATATGACGCTCCAATCACGATTACTTTTTAATGATTTGTTGCATTTGAAGTTCTTACAAGTACATGTAGGGTATACAAATTGTTCCGATAACCAATTTACATCAGTATTTTTGAATGATTTTCATGTGGGTGTGGTGTGGTACATAAAGGTTACAGCAGTGAAAAAGAAATACAATGTAAAAAACACTGCGGATGGACGATTATTAAAAACGTTTGCTTAAATGGGTTTTTGTCAAAAAAAATTTCGCTTACCCATACGTTATTACTTCCCCTTGTGTCATGCATCAGCAAGCCCTACGCAAAAAGTGTTCAAAATGTAATGAATATTGCGAAATACAAATATAAACGCGACCCAGGTTGCACTTCTTCAACATAAGCTGTTCAAACATTTATTTCATGAAACTGACAGGCAGCATAAGGACTTGGTACTACATAAATTAATTTGTTGGCTGGGCAGAGGAAAGTCTTTTTCAGGTGCCAGAAAGTTTATCCAGCAATTGTGGACTTTATTCAGCACACAGGTGATTTTCCTCCATAACAGTGGTCGCTAGATTTTTCTTTCCTTCACAGATCTTACCCGCTAATCTCAAGAGGCTCAACACTGGGCTCTAGGGCGAAAACAAGACCATCATTGAAATGAATGGCACCATTGATTTTTTCAAAGGCATGCTGGACTTAAGGAAGACGTGCTAACACACATAGCAAGTGTTCAAGTCGCGCTGATGGTAGTTTGATATGTCTGTCTATATCCTGTGTAGTGATAAAACATTAAAGAAGTTTCGAAGAAGACTTCAGGGCTTGAAGCTCAAGAATTTAGCTGCTTCTTTCACTAATAATACGTTTCAAGACAGAGATACAAGACAGAATTTATATGTTGTGTGTTCAAAAGGAAAATGTGAGCGAAACGAAACCAGGAATTATCACTTGGCAAGCAGACATATATATGCAAACGAGCGTGAATGGCAAACGTTTCGGGATTTAGTGTCGTTCTATGCGAAAATTATCATTCAAGGTCAATGCATGTTTCGATTCCACGTATGCAAATCAGGGTTTTCAAACAGCAGAAATACTATGTCAAAGTAGGCTACAGATCGTCATTCAGTGACAAAACACGTGACTTAATGAGAATGGATAATAAGGAATTCGCTCCTGAATATTATGTGCTTGCTAAAGAGCTGCAGTGTAAAATATCGCGCTTAATTCCGCACCTTTTTTCGAAATGAGTATTTTCAAGAACGCATCTGAGATATACGTTCTGAACCTATTCGAATAAAACACAGCCAGTTACACGAATTTTAGATGTATTTAACAACCACTAATCTACCGTTATTCATGTCTCTTGCAAGTATTTTGTTGGCTCTCCTAGTGAAGGTTTTTATGATGGAAACAATATTAAAATAGGACTAAACTTATGTGTGTCTGCTTTCTTTCGGTTTTAACTTACCTAGACATATAGAGTGTTTGATAAATGTTATAAGATTTTCATTTATGGGGACATAGTACATACATTACTGCGCCGGGATAGCGTAGTTGGTATTGCGACTCGCTATGGACTGGACAGTCCGGGGATCGAATCCTGGTGGGGGGTGAGATTTTCCACACCCGTCCAGACCGGAAACCGGCGTTCACCCAGCCCCTATACAATGGGTAACGGGTCTATCCCGGGGGTAAAACGGCCGGAGAGTGGCGTTGATCACCCACCCTATCCAGCTCCGAGGTTAAAGAAAGAGTACAGCTATACCTCTAACCCTGGGCCTTCGTGGCCCGTTCCAGGGTGACATTTAACCTCTACACGCATTACTAATTCGTTCTGTTAAAATAAGCTAAAATACAGACACAGTAGCCTGTGTCGTAATGTGTAATTTTATAGACCTTTTAGGTGTACATATGTTGCACACATTGTATATGAAAATACGCAGATAAAATACGCACTTAAACTTATCCACTCCACACTTATTGTACTGAAGCTCACATTCCCCGCATACAGATCACATTATACAAAGTTACCAGTGCCGCTTAAAACTACTACGTAGGCCTCCAACAGGTCTAGCTAAACTGTACCCTAATAGAGTTCACAGACGCCGGAGTGTAGGCCTAGATAAGCTTAACATAGTCATAACTAAACCAGGCAATGCATCGCCCTCAGTGGAGTGATCAAAATAAAAGCATCTTCATCGTTAACTTTTTTTACGTCGTGTGTTCAATGAGTTTTTATCACACTTTGGAAACTTTTAAACACCTTCCTTGTTTCCTCAGATCTTGTTTTGTTTTACATATTCAGTTTTTTTAGATCTTAATTTTAATTAGATGTTTCGTTGCAATAAAAATTAAAATATTAGGTTATAATATTTTTTGGACTTGCATTACTTTCGAAGAATGAGAGAAAGAGAGGAAACTGCCACAGTTTCTTTGCCACTAATTACTTTTAATACGACTTACATTACATAATTTAATGAGTGAAATACGCTGGTGTTATTTATTGCTAGGTACATTCTTAAGAGTGAGAAGAGGCAGCGGGGTGGCTGAGATTACTACTTCATATTTTTCTCACTTTGCTCCCACTGTCAAATATTGGTGAGTTGCCAAAATATGCACGACGCCTCCGCTACTAGCGTAACATTATTTATTAAAATTAACTATATGTCACTAAAAAATTTAGCCTTCATTTTGTTACAGAATCATAATTTAAGCTTCTTAGAAAACACTTACGGATCGCTGTTTTTTGTTCTCACCAAACATTATACTTCAGAGCTATTATGAAATTCTGATCCCCCCCACTCCTCGCTGCCACCCGCCTTGTGTTCTGAGTCAAAGAGTAGGCTGAGTCTGTTCGTGGCAGGTCCGCGGTTTCCTATATGCTTCCGACATCGCATAGTTGAATTGAAATGTAGAGCATGAAAGTAGCTGTCAAATATTACACACCTACATTATGCAAATCTTGAAGACTAGACGAAGATGAACCTGAAGGACTAAAATGTTGAGAAAAACAGCCCCAAGAATACAAGAATGCAGCCTTAAAAAAAGTAGTGTTTGTTCTTCGAGACAGTCTGCTAGGATAGTTTAATCAGCTTCTAGGGAATCCGCATGCTCAC
>Ga0123353_10017372_pt1 | contig 10574 bp, 4 predicted proteins | sample TergutLab28metaG_3_FD_92763 | JGI IMG/M metagenome (GOLD analysis project Ga0123353, IMG submission 92763) | Labiotermes labralis P3 segment gut microbial communities from Petit-Saut dam, French Guiana - Lab288 P3 | ecosystem: Host-associated > Arthropoda: Insects > Digestive system > Gut ... | reverse complement strand
CCCCCTAAGTACCCTGTCTTCTGTAACTCCCCCCCCCCCTAAGTACCCCGTCTTCTGTAACTCCCGCTCCCCCTAAGTACCCTGTCTTCTGAAACTCCCCCTCCCCACCCCCATCTAGAATTATCATTGCCACTTTCACAAAATTCTGCTACTTGAGCCTATTCTGAAACACCTTAATCCATCTTCCCGTCATCCTTTCAAACACACATTGTGTATTTACTTTTTATCTACTAAATTCATGCCAAATATCCGCTCCTCTATACGTTTTTAATTTGATAACATTATCACAATTTTAGCTTCTATTTCTCACCTGCTTATGACCCACCATACATAGAATATGGCTCGAAACGCGCAGATTGAGTGACGTTATAAAAATGCCGAGATATTTTAGATTACAGCAGAGATCGTCAGAACCATCTGTGGAGGAGCCCTTAGAACGATTCTGGATGTTCGCGAAATCACTTTTTAATAAAAGTGCACTTTTGGGTGAAAAATGAAATAAACATTTCTACAACGTAATAAAGAGTTTTAAAAACATAAAAAAAATTAGACATATTTACGAAAAAAATCATTATTGGTGACTTACAATGAAAATTAACCGAGGGCTGATTGTTCACAAAGATAAAGATTTGGAGAAGAACCAAAATGCAAGTACAAAGAATCTAAGTTATATTTACTGATTTAGTCTTAAAGGAAATAGCCTTACGGAATCCCTAAAAGTCGCACACGGAACCCCAGGGTTAAGCGCAGTATATGTTGACACCACTCTATCAGATTATTATAAGATAACGTAGCAAACACAAAGCAATGTGCTGTTGTCACCATTTGGTGAATTTTTTCTCTCCATTATTATCCGGCATTGCCGTGAGGAACTATGGGAAACCAAAAAAAATTCCAATATGCACAGGCGATGTGGCAGCCAATGACTGCATCTATATCACAGATATTGGTTCTTTGTTGACTTTAAAAATGCACTTGCACGTCGCTCTCCGTTCTGCAGTTTGTCTTATGACAGATCCATAGGGTCTTCTAAGACGAATTTCCCACACAGTGCAATCTAGTTTTCCCTCTTTCGATTTCTAGTATCCTCTTTTCCTTAAGGTCATCCGGTAGTTGTTTACGTCTTCTTCCTCGTCGTCCCATTACTTCTATCTTTCCTTCAATAATGTATTTTAGAACGCAGTACCTATGCAAGGTGTGACCAACTCAGTTATCCTTCCTTTTTTTTACTCTATGAAGGGTATTTCTTTCCTCCTTGACTCTACGTAATAGCTACTTCTTCAATTCTCACACGATCGGTCCAACTGATAACCATATTTCTCCAGCACCACTTTTATTTGCGTGTAATTAAGTTACAATGTGTTGCTTTCCAATGTCCTTTTACGCAGACTTCACTGATCAGGCTGGCTGAAAGTGCGAAGTTCCTGACTTGTATTCGAAAGGCGCTATATTTGACTCTACGGCAGGACACCAAACGAAAACCACGAGAAACTTATCTCGCCGTTTTTCTTCGCTTGCTCCAAACCTTAATAAGGTAATACGGTGCCTAGAAATGGCTATTCAGTTTCCTTTCAATTACATTGCAGTTTATTATCCACACACATACAACTTTTCGAAGATATGTTCCGAGTCACCGATAACGACGCAAAACTATTAGAAGGAAAGATTATTCAAGGTGTCTGTGTCTGCATTGGAATACCAGCATTATTTATCATTTAAATCGTGTGAAACATTTCCGATCTTTAATCATTTACTTTAGCCCAGAAGTCTAGTTTGGCACTATATTAGACACGGTCAGTCGTTTCTAGTGATTTAAAACACCCGGTAGCTCTTACCTCTAATTCCTCGCTTTCACATAAACTCTTATTTTCATTACTTTTTTCCAATTAACGATATCTCTTTTAGTATTCATTTGCTACTCCCCTCTCTACCTTTAAGGCTTCTTTCCATAACACACTGCAGGCAGCCTACAGCGACTGATGTCTTCAACCAACTTCTACCTACTTCTAAAAACATCTACAGCCGAGTTTAAACTTAGAATCGTATTGCTTCTCTATATCAAACTTTATTTAACCTGCTGCAGATGACAATATTTTCCATAAAACCAGAGGATCTTTGTCCTGTTCTACCTGAATTATTGACAAAGGCAAATTCTGTAACGAATTTATACATCAAATATGCCAACGTTTACATTTCGAGATCAACAAGTTTCCTGCCTTCAAAACAGACCCACAAAATGTGTTCATCCATCAACAAATTACATATTTGCCAAAGGCAGCACAGCTGGCAACAAAGTAATTTACGAATACTTTCATAAATTTGCGAACTCTAACCTGTGACCTGATAGTTTAGCACAGAAGAGAGAAACCGTCTGTCTCATATATTGGATTGCCGCTCCCGCCCCCCTTCCCAATGCAAGGCGAAGGAAAATTTCATTTGAATTGTCTCTTTAATACAAAACTATCCTTATGTATGGGTTATAAAGTCCCAAAATGCCCTACTGTATCCACACAAGGAACACTTGCACACTATAACTTCCATTTAGTTTTCGAGATTCTGTCGAATCTTATCTTGAACGGAAAGCCAACTGTACTGATTTCCACATTTCGTCCGTGATCAGACATATCACTGGTTTATACAGCTTCGGGTGGAACAACTATTGTTACGCATGAGTGACTAAAACGAATGTGAAAGGAAACAGTAGTGGCCCAATTTTGTTTAAATATCCAATAGTTTGAATGCGTCAAGTAAGGAAACGTTTGAAAACGTCAGAATTGAGTGGAGCCCGGCCGAATATCGTCCTCAAGCTTCCTCAAATGCCAGTTCGTAGTCCCAAACATTTGGACACACCCTTCAGTTTAGGCTGGTGCAGCGTGCCATTCCTCACTCATTTCAGTGGCATGCCAGCTTAATAGGCGACTGTAAAGACAGCCAACAGTTCTTCTTTAAAATCTCGACATTTAAAATAACCCACTACAAGCTATAGTTAATTAAAGGACGACACACTGAAAGAACAAAGAAGAATATCTGAGAATAAAATGCTGAGCGTGGAATTTCAAACTAAGAGTTGGGAAACAACCGGAGGCTACAAAAAATCACGTAACACGAAACTTCGTACTATACTCTATATTGGCCTCTTAAAACAACAGTGTTATAATAATCATAGGAAGGAGAGTTTCAAGAAAATTCAAGTTTCCACAGTAGTTCTGCTAAAGATGCAGATCGTCTGAGATCTGACTGTGCCGTTGGCCATTACTTGCGCAAAGACAGATTGTAACATCCCAGAACACAACGGATCTCAAAGAATAATTAGTTTACGAAAGCTACGGCACTCATCAGGGAAATAAAATAGTACAAAAACTTTTAATGGGAAAGCCTGAAACGAGGAAAGCTTTGGGAGAGTTAGGAAAATGTAATAATATTAAAACGGAATTTTAAGACTTAGTGTATGTACGAAGGATGTTTTCTTCTGCGATATAAAGACTGCCGACTTTTCTGAGAAGAATGCTGCCTCCACCCTGAGGGTAGTTGAATGGCACACAGAGAAGACAATGGAGGTATAGGAAGAGGGTGGAATAAGCCAGATCTCTGGCAGAGCAACTGATATGTGGTATGAAAGCAAGAGTTTAAACAGACAAAATGGGCGGGTGTTTGGGCCGAATTTGCCTTGCCCTGAATGTGATCCGGTGGCGTGCTTTTGTGAACACGATATTGACTATCAGTTTCAACGAAATGCCCCCGCAGTAACAGTCTAATCCATGCAGTTTATTTCCACCGTCCTAATGTACGTGTACGTGTGATACGCCTCGGTTGCAGACAAAATGTTGACGAAGACCCTTATTGAGGCACCAGTTCAAATAGCCGGTATAAGATATGTGCTGCACTGCAGCCGCCACGGTTAGCATTATAGTAAAATATTAACTAGAAGGACACTACTCTTCTTCCTTCCCTTCTTCCTCCTTCTCTTCCACTACCACCACCTGTACACACGGTGGACATGTACTGTCACAATACAGCGCAAAACGCATAGCTACAGCCGCCCAGAGCCAAAATATATAACGCACTATAAATAGATGTGCTTAATTATACATTTTGAGGTTTTTAACCAAGCAACAATTATTATAGTAAACCATTCCAATCACTGTATATAAGATTATAAAATGCTGTGTGCATTTTATATTCTATGAAGCAAGTCACAAAAGATAACAACTTTGGAAAAACCCGGTGGGTTTGAGCAGAAATAATAGTAGCCATCCCTGAAGATGGTGGATAGCACACCGACGCATTTGAGAGGAATGTGGTAAATACAGTATATTATTATATCTATATACGTGTAATGCATGTCAAATTTACATATGTATTTGTATTAGGTAGAAACTTCAAAATTTTAATACTTTGAATCCAGGAAGAGATCGTTCAGTCACAACCGCTAAAGTCAGCAAAACTATTCAGCTTGAACCCGGCAGTGACTTGATCAGATCGTTATAACCTTAAGAATGCGTGACTTGTCAGCTATTCTCGATAAAGCTTAACGCGACCCGGTAAGCACCCTCACTCGCAAACAAATTAGTTATCGGCCGTTATGTATCTACGATTCAAGAATTATAGTGAATGAATATAATTATCACAAAGATTGTTTTAACAATACTACGATGCTGTACCGTCTGTTGTTTATTTAAGGTAAGGCATATTGACTGGTATTCAAAATTCACCTTGTTTCGAGTTGAGCAGTTTGGCAATTATATTTACATTTTATTCCAAATTTACGCGTTTTGATATATATATATATATATATATATATATATATATATATATATAGAGAGAGAGAGAGAGAGGCAAGTTAATTATTTAAACAACTTATATTACACTTTGGCAGAGTTAGATTGATTAAGTTTGTATCTATTATTTTGTTAGTTATTGTTACATAATATTTAATTTTACGGAATAGAATTTATATTTTTACTTTTATCCAAAATTGGGATTGAACTAAACGATTGTTCTGCGAATCCTTGAGTCCTTGCTATAATTATATTTGCCAAATATCTTTGGCTGGTGGCAGTGAAATTCTACCATAAGTTTTAGCGTCTTTTCCCGGGAAAACTTGATGGAAGTCAAGCCATAATTTAGGTAGGAAAGCACTACATGTGTATTTAGTCGTTACATATGAGGATTTATCTATGAGAATGCACGGAACGGAAAACTTCAAAATAAGAGGGGACGGTCTTGGATAATTTTAAGGTACCATCTTGTAACCTGTCTGCATGTATTAACGAATACGACAAAATTCCGCTCTCATTACTTTGGTCATATTAATATCTTAGAAGGCTTATAGCTCTGGACCAACTTCTTTACATAACCTGAGGTACCAAGACAGAAGGTGAAAAGTTGCGATTGTATTGAAGTATGACTGTGTTCCCTCCATACAATTGTGTGCTTCGTTGTGCAGTGTTCAAAATATCTCAGATTACACAGCTTAGAGTGTTAGAATGATCAGCGACGATCAATTCGAACGGACAGTAAAAGGTAGAGCATGCATTGCACGATTTGACCTTAAACTGACTTTCGCTCGCTTCGTGGGTACAGGGGGTTTCTTAACTAGATAGTCTAATGGTCACACGAAGTAAATGGATCGCCAAATACAGAAGTTCATAGATTACGTTCAAAAAACATTCTTTTAATTTAAAAAATAAGTGAATTTCAAATAACCGTTACAGAAATGTATCCGTGGATCTCCTGGGAACTTGTCGCATACCCCAAGGGATGCACGGAGCACACTCTGGAAAACAGCGTTCTAATTAATACGTTTACCGTCAAACATAACTACATTTATTGTATAACAACATTCTGTTAATTACAACTTACATGCTTCGATGCACTTGTTAACCCTTTAAAGACGAAGCGCAGACCGCTTTATTTAAAGACCCAGTTCGTACCGCGCTGTAAACACTTTTCATCTCAATATAAAAACCAATCAGTTTATGCTGTAAATGGCACAAGTCGCTGTTTGTTCTCAGATAAATACAAAACACATAAATACAGAGTGGGCAGAGCGTACAGTTGTTGAATGTTAAACTGTTGGTGCATCACGTAACCAGCAGGCTTTAAAATGTTAATGGAGTTCTGTTTGACGGTGACCTTATGAGTCATGCACAAAAACAGTGGTACTTCTTTATTTAAATTTTAAACGCCGAGTTAAATCCCACCAGCCATCTGCTGGCATTATTAGGAGCTCACCATATTCTCCACGTTAGCAGGGTAAGGGTTAAAATTAAAGCACTCAAAATAACGGTGTCTCAGCCAAGATTCGAAACAGGCACGTGCCAAATAAAAGTTTACTGCCTAATCCTTATACACCTTTCATGCTTGGTTCTTGCATATTCGTGGCCGAGATACACACAACCATCACATATTCCCCGCCATATTTCATCTTATGAATATGGCGCAGCTTTCCTCTCATCTAAAACAGGGGTGCTGTGTTATGAATCGTCCAGGACGGCACCTGGCTATTGTGTTGGTAACGTTGTTGCGAAACTGACGTCATAGCCTTCATGACAGCCATGTTTGTCGAGCTCGTACGGTAATACGAGCGGCCCGCGTGTTAACCGTATCAATTTGAACACAACAGAAAGACCGTTCTCATATAACAGTGGCAAAACATGTGAACCCAAATGGGTTTTTTTTTCGTGCGTTTAAAACCTGTTCCACTCTGTGGCGGAGCGTTAGGTTAACCGCGTGCACTTAGACCAGCACAGTTGATACGAATTTTCGCGCTTCTGGCTTGCATCTGTAGGTATGAGTCGCACAACGACGTTTCGGTCAACGACGGAGCGCATATATGACGGTGATCCCATAAGATTATAATATAATATTATATTATAATACTTACCATTGCGTTACAATTGCCTACAGTATTCAGTACAGTAACATGCTGTACAGGGTTGTAGCCTAGGAGCAATAGGCTATAACACAGAGCCCAAGTTTATAGTAGGCTATACTATCTAGGTTTATGTAGGTACACTTTCGCACAACGACGAAATCGCCTAACGACGCATTTCTCAGAACGTATCCCCGTCGTTAAAAGACGCATATCTGTACTGCAGTTTTTGTATTTTCCATGTTCACATACTGAAAGAGAAAACTTAATGCTATCATGTGATATTTGAGATCCTTACGAAAAGGTTGAAGAAACTGTCCTGTGGGATACTGTGCCATATCTAGTTGTAAACAGTTATGGACGTTTCGGAGAAGCCAACTGCATCCATTTTCAGGATTTATGAAGCAAGCAATTTAAGGTGACAATTAAAATTTAAAATTTTAGAAGAACGAAAACGAAAGCAATGTAAGAAAATTGACACGTCAGTTGGTACAGTCAGCATTTACTGCTGTAGAACTTTAACGGCAGAATGCAAAAAATTTAGAGCAGTGAACTACACAAATCACGTGTAACCCCCAATGGCGTACGTGGGGCACCCAGCAGACCCCGCTGCTCTGGAGGTACCTGCCTTACGTCCCCCGCACCCCCACCCAAAACGTAGTAAACACTAAAATTTGTTGTGGCTTCTTCCGGATTAAACTCCATTCGTCTCACAGGAAGCACTACTGTGAGACATCTTGAGTCATCCCGTAATAATTACACGAGGCCACTCGATTATTAAGTGGTGCCCCCTTCCCCCAGGTCTTTTATCTACATTTCTGGTAGACCCATACCAACCAATATTTCTGTTGTAAATATTTTGGTCCAAGCGCTATCGATTCTATTTAAGTGTTGAGCTGGATCTTATTGTCCGAATGCTGCAGTACATAAAGAAACCGCCATTAATAATTATCCAGTTGCTTTATTCGTGCTGGTAAACTTGTTGCAATTATATGACGATGACCGATTGTGTATTTGGAAGAGAGACAAGTACAGCTTATTTATAGAAACGATGCGCATTTGCGCTGCTTAGGGGGCTAGTAAAACGGCACGTTCTGTCAGATGAATACCTCTGGCTAATGGACAGCACAGACCCAACTTTGTAACCACAGATATGACTGCAAGTGGCAAGATAAGTGCTATAGTGTGATGTAATTAATCACTGCCCCGACACTTGCGACATGATGATTTATTATGGAAACCACAAATGTAATAAAGGAACAACTAGGCGTTTTGCATTAAGGGGTATTTAAACAGTCGCGAAATCAGAATGTAAAAATGTTTCTGTCCAAAACGAATTCAGAAAAGAATTTGACGTTCAGGTGACCGTGCATCGTGATAAATTCTTATAATAAAACCAACTACATGCACAATTTCTCAAATTTATTTTTGGAATAAAATTCTACATGTTTCGGACAGTTCCTCTGTACATCAACAGGAATTTTTCACTGTACACACAGCAATGGTATATGTCAGCAAACCTGTATGACATATACCATTGCTGTGTACAGTGAAAAACTCCTGATGATGGACAGAGGAACTGTCCGAAACATGTAAAGTTTCATTCCAAAAAGAAATTTGAGAAGTTAGCCCATCTAGTTGGTTTTATTTTAAGAATTCAGAAAAGAATATTTAATACATTAATCCCTTTCACGAGGCACAAAGAAATGTGTATTTTTAAAGTTACATAACTTTGATTTTCATAAATAATTATCGAGGCTTTAAGCTATAGTCTGGCTTCACTGACTTTATGGACTTTGTCCATGGCACGCCTACCTTTTCGCGCGGAATTATTTTTTAAATTTTACCACACCCTGTATATAAAATGTGAATAATACAGGAACCAAATACGTTAGAATTATGAAACAAACTGCATTTTGAAGGAAAAAAAACGGAGTGTATACACTATGTTTAAAATATTCGGTACCCATATTTGTTGAATAAACATATAAAATGCAACTTTGGAGGTTAGCGGTGCGGTGCGTAAACTATAGTTGACGTTAGGCGTCTAAAGGTTAAAATATACCACAATGCTTTCAGGGAGAAGCATGCTTGAAGAAGGGGGCTGACCCAAACAAACAAACGTTCGAGAAATTTATAAAAGTACTTTACTGAAAAATATTGGCACCCATGTTAAACCAATTTTCCACGTAGTTGCCATAAAAAATTACAGCACATGACGTACAGTGGGAACAGCTTTCAGCCACTCCTGCACAACGTCTTTTGTCTGTTGGTTCTCTCCTCAGACTATGGCCGGCCAAAAAATTTCTTGAAGTGGAGAAACAAGAGATAATCCCTCGGTGCAAGGTCGGGAATGTATGGAGGGTCCTCGAAAGTTTCCCACTTAAATTCTTCGCACACACACTTCCTTACTCGTCGTGCGTATTGGTCCTGTCTTCTTCGAAAAACCGACACTATTTACTTAAATTCGCCTGTAAATTTCCGCCGGATGAACAAATTTAGAGTTTGAAAATTCTATCACCGACCGTACTCCACAAGTAGCGGGATATTCTATTTATGACACAATGCTGCCCAATAAACTTGTATGTTATTGACATACAAATACGAATGAACTTCGAAGGAAGTGCGCGTGTTACCAGCGCGGTCGTAATTCGCCTTCGGTACTGACTTTCTGGACGCGCCTCTTTATTTCAATGCGTACGAATATTAGTCCATACGTCAAGCATTTCAAATATCTACAACATCTTCAGAAACCTACAGACTAGTTTTTAAGGTGATGGTCAACAACCTTCCGGCAGCTCGATCTGCATGTACAGCAGGGTCCTGCTTCAGTAAATGCTGGTGTTTCAAAACCTCAAGACGTTTCCAACATAAATGGAATCGGTCGGTTTAGCACTGCGTTCTCAGGAGCAAGTCATTTAAACTTATCCTGAGTCACATGAATATAGACCACGAACTCCCGTGTAATGTACATAGGATTCATTCTAATATTGTCATTCCATCTATAATCAGATCTCACAAGTAGTCTCTCCCCTTCAAAGTTTGTATTACAAGTTTAAGTGCAAGTGTTTATACCCACACGTGTGCTACACAACCCGTCCCTATTAACCTTCCTTACTTAATCGGCCTAAATATATTGGTTAAGAGTACATGTCATTTAGCTCCTCGCTAAGCACTTTTCCAAAAAAAATCCCAACAATTTCTTCTCTTAGTCCAAGTATATATATATATATATATAATTCTGAGAAAACACGAAGTTACATGCCCATAAGAAACAGCAAGTAAATGTATACTGTATACTGTATACTGTTGTACATTTTAAAAACCCTGCTTTAAGATATCGCGAAAAGGTAAATGAATCTGAATTGAATGATATCAAAAATTACCTGACTTAATTTGTGCTCCGCAGATGTAGTCAAATGATATCCTACAAATCAACAGTAAATAAAAACGATTAATACCTTTTATCTTGCACGAATGCAACAAAAAAATCAACTTATACACCGCCTCTTCATGATTGGGGTAGGTCGCGTAACGTTCAGAAGGTCGCTACTGGATCACACAGTTTACACCTCGCTTGACACACTCTAGGGCTCCAATGGCAACGTTCAGGGGTTCGCCAAGCACATTTCCTTTATAATGAAACTGATATATATATATATATATATATATATATATATATATATATATATAGTTCTAT
>Ga0123353_10017370_pt1 | contig 10574 bp, 9 predicted proteins | sample TergutLab28metaG_3_FD_92763 | JGI IMG/M metagenome (GOLD analysis project Ga0123353, IMG submission 92763) | Labiotermes labralis P3 segment gut microbial communities from Petit-Saut dam, French Guiana - Lab288 P3 | ecosystem: Host-associated > Arthropoda: Insects > Digestive system > Gut ... | reverse complement strand
TTTAGCTTCTCAGTCATGGTGACCGCACCATCGCTGGTATCGGGAAGCCCGACCTATCATGCCTATATCATGCCTGCTGGTACTACTCAGATCACCTTTACGTCCGGAGTTGCTGAGACCGTGCAGCTCAAGGCGAATGAATATATCATGTTCATTGATCTCCATGTGGGTACCTCGTTCACCGTGACCGAGACCGGCGTTGCTGGCTATGAGCCGACCGCAGAGGTCTTGTTAACGGCTGGTGGCGGTACGGTGACCGGTACAGCAGGAAATGATCTCACCATCCCCGGTGGCAACATGCCGGATGTCCTTCGTGTTGGCGAGAAAAATATGAGTTCCAATATCGCGTCCTTCAACAACGATCTGGATACCCCACCGGATTCCGGTATCTTTATCGAGTATTTGCCCTATATAGGTATCTTCACTCTCTGCATTGGTGGTCTCGTAGCTTATGTAGCCATGAAACAACGTGAGAGAAGAGTACAAGCCTAACCCATTGAAAGGTAATAACCTGCCACGCATTCGAGAAATGGAGATCGTGGCAGACAACGAAGAAGTTTAGGAGGAAGAAATGAAAGACAAGAAGATGAAGGTGGTGTTGATAGCGATGCTGGCGCTGACCCTTTGTTTTGGGATGTTGCCATCTGCCTATGCCGATATCAACCCTGAAGATGTCACCGAGGCGGCTATTACCAAGGTGCTGAAATTTCCGGTCGGTACCGACTACCCCGCGATGACATTCAACTTCGCCATCACCGCAGTCAAGTTCAACGAGGATACGACACTGCCCAGCGACATGCCATTTGGCACTACACCCGGCTCTGTCTCGATCGCCTATAGCGGCAAGACAGCAGCGAGCCCGGATGAGAAGTTCGAAAGTGTCGTTTCAGGGATCGAGACCTACTATCTTGAATCTGCCGATATTTTTGCCGGTGTGGTTTGGCCGACCGCAGGAGTTTATGAGTTTGTCGTTACCGAGACGGGTAGTACCTACACCGTCACCGATCCTGCCCATGAGGCATTGACACTCTCCGATGCTTCGTATTCACTTGTCGTCTATGTCAAAGAGTACACCGCCAGCAATGTTCCCACCGGGAAGAGTGTGGGCGATCGCTACATCTTTGCCATCGGTAACGTGATGACCATCACAGATGGTGGCGAGCCGGTCGAGAATGGTCCAAAACTTGATCCAACTCCCGGCGGCGATCCCTCCGTTGAGGGAGATTACTCAGAGATGATCTTTGTCAACAGGTATGTGAGAACCAATGGTTCAAATGATCCTGATGATCCAACTCTAAGCATCACAAAAACAGTCACTGGTGATATGGGTAGTATCGTAAAACCCTTTAGTTTCACTCTCACGCTTACTGTTCCGACATTGATCGAGGACTATGTCGAAGTGACATATCCCGCCTACAAGGTATCCGCAGCTGGTGTGGTCAGCGCGACCGCTATTGAGGTCACCCCCGGCACTCCACTGGAGTTCACTCTTGCCCATGGTGAGAAGCTGGTGTTTACCAATGTTCCGGTCGGTTCATCATATGCGATCTCTGAAGATGGGGAGACCGGCTATACTGCCAGTGTCGATATCATCAAAGCAGGAGCCACAGCTGCGAATGAGACCGGTACAAAAGGTAACGGCGTCTCAGTTGCTGCGGGTTACTGGGTCGGCGAGAGTGATAGCACACATGCGAACACTGCCAAATTCACCAACGATAATCCGGGTACAACCCCGACCGGAATCGTGATCGAGTACTTGCCCTATATCGGCATCTTCACGATCGCAATTGCAGGATTGGTCATATATGTTATTGCCAAGCGCAGAGAAAGAGAGAGCCTAAGCGCGTAATCATTGTCTTCCAATATGGGAATTGGCATTTGGTTCGTAGATTCCCACTCACTTTGTCTTCTTCCAGCAGGTGAATTGAGACGCGAGCCGAATGCCTCTTCCCACCTAACAGATTGAGTAAGAACTTGAAAGGAGGTTTCCATGAGCGAGGTCGGCACAACAAGCAGACGTATCGTACGCGCCGCTAATTCAGCGGTCAATGCGGCGGTGCTCGTCATTATCGTGGCGCTGTTATGCTTTAGCGGCTTTGCCTTATGGGATGCCAATCAAGTTCATGCAACGGCGGCAGCTGAGAACTATGCCATCTATAAACCGATTCCGGAAGAGAAGTCCTTCGATGAGCTCATCGCCATCAATAGTGATGTATGTGCCTGGATCGAGGTCTATGGTACCCATATCGACTACCCGATCGTACAGGGTGAGGACAATATGAGATATCTGAATCGTAACGCCGAAGGCAAGAGTTCTCTGTCCGGTGCCATTTTTCTTGATTATCGTAATGCGCGAGATTTCTCGGACTTCAATTCGATCCTCTACGGACACCACATGGACAAGGAAGTCATGTTCGGCGAGATCGGGAATTTCTCAGAGAAGAGCTATTTTGACGATCGACGCTATGGCATGCTCTTTTATGAGGGTAAAGAGCATGGATTGGAATTCTTTGCCCTAATCCATGCCGATGCGTATGACGGGTCTATTTTCAATCCAGGAATCGATGATACGAACGAAGCGAGTGATTATCTGGCTCTGATCGATGAGATAGCGGTCCAATCCCGAGATATCGGGGTGAGCGCCGATGACAGGATCGTATTGCTCTACACCTGTTCCATGTCGACCACCAACGGGCGTGATGCGTTAGTGGGAAGAATCAGCGATGAGGTCTTTGATGATCCTTTTGCATCTGAAGAAGACCATACGGTGTCAGTCACCCGCACCTTTCAAATGTGGTGGAATGAACTTCCTGCGTGGACCAAAGCGGCCGTCGGCGCCTCGATTTGTCTCGTAGCACTTGTTTTACTGCTCACCTTAAAGAAAAAGCGTCAAAGCAGCGAGCAGAAAAGCATACATGGAGGTAAGTGGGCATGAGCCGAGGTCGCGACAACACGAAGAAGGTGATTCGCCGCAGAACGATTCTCACGCTCGTGTTGCTGTCAGTGTATATGGTGAGTATGTTCGCTCCATTGGTCGCATCTGCAGACACAGAGGGAATTCTTATACCGGTGTCACAGACCTTTACCAATACCGGAATGGTAGTAGAGCCGACGAGTACCTTCGAGTATCGTTTGGCACCTGAGCTTGCGTGGTATCCGATGCCGGCATACTCTGAAGGTGCGATCTATGACTTTTCTCTGACCGGGAACGATAGTACCGAGATCGGACCGATCGACTTCTCGCAGGTGGATGTGGGCATCTACACCTATCATGTGATGTGCACATCACCCTTAGCGCCATACTACACGCTTGACCAGCAGGTCTTTACGATCATGGTCTACGTTATGCATGGGCAGATCAGCATCGTTGTCGCTTACCAAGAGAATGGGAATAAGGTCTCCGATATCCGCTTCGACCATGAGTACGATTATGGAGGGGACTACATTCCGGTCACGACGCAAGATCCACCGGTCAAAAAGACGGTTTCGGGTGATAGGCCAAAGACCGCGAGTCTCTTTACCTTCGAGCTGAGAGCAGAGGATACCTCAAATCCGATGCCGGCTGGAAGCAAAGATGGGGTCAAACTCATCGAGATCGAGGGAACAGGGCAAACAGAGTTCGGCAGCTGGACTTATGCCGAACAGGGAGTGTATCACTACACTATCAAAGAACTCAATACCGGTGTCAGTGGCTACACCTATGACAAAACGATCTATACCATCACCGATACCGTGACCGCTCTAAGTGATGGACGTCTTGTTATCGACCGCTCGATCACCGATGATACGCACAGAGAGGCGACGGACTTCTCCTTTGTCAACGTTTTCGAAGCGCCAATTCTTCCAAATCCCTTCAATCCGGATGGTGGAGTGAGGACCGGAGATCTCAATAACCCGGTTCTTTGGGCTGCTGTCGCATTGGCAAGCGTCGGTTTTCTTATCATCGTGCTGCACCATCGCAAAGACAAGGACCAGACGGTTTCAAGCAGTTCATAGGAGCTGTCGGGTCACCTGTTACTCTGCAGAGAGGGACTTTGCGCTCTCGTCTGCATGCGGCTTGTTCTACCAGGTCGTACCCAATCCTGAGAATATCATCTAACTGCTTGGTAGACCGCCTCAACACGCCGGACGAACTGCGGTTTGCTCAGCTCACGTGCGGTCGCCAGACCCGCCTTGACACGCTCTGCACGTACAGCGGGATCAAGTGCCTCTTCGAGCTCCGACAGGTAATCCTCGGATCTGCTGAAGAGCGATGCGTTCTCGTTATCGACGAAGATGCCATCGAAACAACTGTTGTAGCGACTGACGATGAGTGTGCCCGAAGCGATCGCCTCGATGAAGGTGAGTCCTTGGGTCTCGGTACCGCTGTTACCGATAAGCACATCGCTGATGCGGTAATAATCAGGTACGACCTCCCAGGGGACCTCACCGGTGAACTTGATCTGCGATGAGACATCGCTCGATGCGCAAAGCGCGATCAACTCGCCCAAACTGGGACCGTCACCGACCACAAGCAGGCAGGTATCAGCGTGTTCACGCAGGAACGGCAGGGTCATCTTGAAGAGTTCGACCACGCTTTTTTCCGGAGCAATACGCCCGATCATGAGAAGCGTGCGGGTGAACTGATCGATCCCATAGTGTGCCCTCAGCTTTGCCAAGCGTGGGGCATCCTTATCGGTCGCCGGCGAGAATCGCGCCGTATCGACGCCGGTGGGGATGACGCTGATGGGGTTGGCGACCCCGTATCCGTCGAGCAGATCAAGCGTCTTTACGCTCGGCACTATGACATGATCGACGTTTCTTAGCGTTCGGCGTGTTTGATCAGCGACGATCCAGCGCGCCTGTCGATCGAGATAACGTCCTTGTGTAAGGTAGTGCGTATACTCCTCCCAGACGGTGTGATAGGTGTGTACTTGTGGGACATCCAACTGGCGACGGGCACGGAATCCGAACGCACCGACCCCGAATTCGGTATGGGTATGCACGATGTCAAGGTCGAGGCTGCGCACGGTGTTCCATAGCGAGACGCTCCAAGGAAGCGCGAGGCGACGCTCCTGCAGGACCGGCAGTGACATCGCGTGAGCACGAAAAACATCCCTTTCAGCTGGCGCATCGGGATTGCCGGGGGCAAACACGAACACCTCATGCCCGCGATCTCGCAGACCTTCCTTGAGCATAAGGACACTGTTGACGACCCCGTTTATCTCGGGAGTGTAGGTATCGCTGAACAATCCGATTCTCATGGCTCTAGTATAAAGGAGTGGGAAATTTGCCTTGCGATTAACCTCATTTATGCTCGATTTATACCTCGATCCCAGTTCAGTCCGAGCGTGTTCGCTCGCACGACCTCTACGTTTTGCTATATACTTCATACATTGGCTTTATCCGTTCTAACAGCAATACAGGAAAGAAGGTAGGAGTATGAAACGGATTTTATTGCTTTTACTGGTGTTCTCGCTGGTCTTTTCAGCGACGGGCTTGGTAGGTTGTCGCCGCGATGCGACAGACACCGAAGCCACCACCACAGATGATGTCGCCGAGGGTGACACGATCCTCTTCGGTGGCGCTCTTGCGATGACGGGAGACAACGCACCGTTCGACCAGATGGGTCTCAACGGCGTGCTTCTCGCGATCGACAAGGTCAATGAAGAAGGCGGAATCCTGGGTAAGCAGGTCGAGTGGAAGAATCTCGACAGCAAGTCCGACCCCGCGGTCTCCGGTGAAGTCGCAAAGCAACTCGTCGATGAGGGCGCAGTGATCATCATCACTTCGTCTGACTACGACTTCGGTGGACCCGCTGCCAAGGTCGCTTCGGCGAACGGTATCATCGGTATCACCGCAAGCGCGTCCGACCCGAAATTCGGCTCGCACATGCTGGGTGACACCGCGTTCACGCTCTCAATGTGGAACACCACGATGGGTGCTTCGGTCGCCGAGTATGCGTATAAGGAGGATGGTATCCGCACCGTCTTCATGGTCACCGACCCGTTCATCTCCTATACCGAGACGCTCTCACAGTATTTCAAGGAGAGCTTCGAGGGTCAAGGTGGCGAGGTCGTCTATGAGGACACGATCGTACATGGAAAGATCGATACCGCTGCCCTGCTCGCACACTACAAGTCACTGCCCGAAGAGCCCGATGCGATCTGGATCTCGGCATATCCCGATGCTCTGGGACCTGCGATCAAAGAGTTCCGCAGCTCCGGCATCGATGTTCCGATCTACGGTGGCGACGTCTTGGACGATCCTGAGCTTCTTGAGGCATGGGGACCGGAATACGCCACGAACATCCTTTATGCAGCTCACAGCTTCCTCTCAGAAGAGGCAGTACCGGGCTTTGAAGAGTATCGTGAGCGCTATGAGGCGAAATTCGGAACGTTGGACGCCCCGTGGTCGATGGCAGGCTGGGACGTTGTGATGGTCCTTGCCGAGGCGATGAACGCGACCGGAACGACCGATGGTCTGACCGTTGCCCAGTACATGACGACCAAGACCTTCAACTGTTTGACCGGCGATGTCAGCTGGTCGAGCGCAGAAGACGGACACGAGCCCGACAAGGCGGCATGTCTGGTCAGATTGATCGACGGAGTTCCGACGTTCGTCATGTGGAAGAAACCGGATGTACTTCCTCGTCCGTAACGTTTGTACGATATAAGCACGACATCTACGATGCCATCTCGCATCGGATGAAATAGATAAACGCTAGCGAGTGGAGTGCGCCATCAACTGAGGTTGGGCGCACTCCATCTCAAAATATATCCGGAAGGTAAAAGAAGATGAGTGAATCTTCAAAACTGGTCGTCCAAGGGCTCGGTAAATCCTTCGAGGGATTGCGCGCCGTCGACGACGTCTCCTTCGAGCTCGTCCAAGGTGAGATCCTCGGGTTGATCGGACCGAACGGTTCGGGTAAGACGACCGCGATCAATCTGATCACGGGGCTTTTGTCCAAGACCGATGGGACCGTGATCATCGACGGGGTCGATATCAGCGCCTACCCGGCCCACAAGATCGCACGCGCGGGTCTCGCGCGTACGTATCAGACGATCCGCCTGTTCAAGGAGCTGACGGTACGCGAGAATGTCGAGGTCGGCGCGGTCGGTATGGGCATCTCTCGTCGTAATGCGGCGGTGACCGCCGATCGACTCCTTGAAGAACTCGGCATTGCGGATCAGAGCGATAAACTGGCGAAAAGCCTCACCTTCGGTGACGCGCGACGCCTCGAGATCGCGCGCGCGCTCGCGACCGATCCGAAGTTCCTCTTGCTCGATGAACCGGCGGCGGGTCTCAACGAGGCAGAGACCGATGCGCTCCTTGCGTATCTGCGCCCTCTTCCCGCTGAAAAAGGCATCGGTATCCTAGTGGTCGATCACGATATGCGCCTGATGATGAATCTGTGCGACGAGTTGATCGTTCTCAACTACGGAAAGATCATCTCGAAGGGGACACCGGCGCAAGTCAGCGCCGATCCCGACGTGGTCGAAGCATATCTGGGCAGTGAAGCCAGAGGAGGTGATGAGTTATGAGCCAACGCATCCTGACGGTCGACAATATCAGCGTCGCCTATGACGCGGTAAAAGCACTGAATGACTTCTCTCTGGAAGTCAACAAGGGTGAGCTGGTGACGTTGTGCGGTGTGAACGGTGCCGGTAAATCGACCGCGCTCAAGACTATCGCCGGCGTACTCAAGCCGACCAGTGGCACGATCGATTTTGAAGGACAGATCATCAGCGGAAAGTCTCCCGAGGCAATCCACAAGATGGGGATCTCGCTGGTTCCTGAAGGGCGTGAGATATTCCCGTCCTTGACCGTTGCCGAGAACCTTCGTCTGGGAGCCTTCGGACGCTTTAAACAAAGTGATTTCAACGCCGATCTCGAAGATATGTTCACTCTCTTCCCGATACTCAAAGAGCGTTATCGCCAGGCCGGCGGACTGCTCTCGGGTGGCGAGCAACAGATGCTCGCGATCGCCCGTGGTCTGATCTCTCGACCGGATCTACTGATGCTCGATGAGCCGTCGCTGGGGCTATCCCCGAATATGGTCGACAGTATCTTCAATCTGATCCAAAGCCTTAAAGCGCGCGGTATCACGATCTTGCTCGTCGAGCAGAACGTCGAGCGCGCACTGCAGATCGCCGATCGTGCCTATCTGCTCTCAACGGGCCACCTCGTCTTTGCGGGGGATCCCAAGGAGCTGGAAAGAGAGATGGTCACCTCGGTCTATCTGGGTCAGCAACAGAAGGAAGGTGCCCGATCATGACGTTACCGGTATTTCTAAGCTTCATCGTCGACACCTTGGGTCTGGGCAGCCAATATGCGCTGCTCGCACTCGGTCTGGTGGTCGTCTACGGCATCATGGGGCTCGTCAACTTCGCGTATGGCGAGTACATCATGGTCGGCTGTTATGTGCTCTACCTGATTGGACTGTATGCCAATCTTCCCTGGCCGGCGGCTTTCGCGCTTGCGATCATCGCCGCCGCTCTACTGGGACTCCTGACCGAGATGATCGCATTTCGACCGTTGCGAGGGCGCTCACTCGACGCACTTTTAGTGACTTCGTTCGCGATCAGCGTCATCTTGCAAAATGTGTTCCTGATCGGGATCTCACCTCGCTACAAATCGATCCCCTATCCGGCCTTCTTCGATAGAAGGATCGATATCTTCGGGGTCGTCACCTCTCTGCGCAGCTACATCTTCATCGCGGTCACGCTTCTGTTGTTGATCGCGCTGACCTTACTGATGAAAAAGACCGTCCTGGGGATGGCGATGAGAGCAGCCTCAGAGAATTTTGTGACCGCTCGCCTTATGGGTGTTCCGGCAAATCTGGTCATCTCAAGCGCGTTCTTGATCAGCGGTCTGCTCGCCGGAGTCGTCGCGATCTTTTGGACGGCGAAAGAAGGCATGGTGGGCCCGACCTCGGGCGTCGCTCCGCTGTTGATCGCTTTTATCGCGGTCGTCATCGGCGGTATGCACTCGTTGCCGGGCGCGGTTCTGGGCGGATACGTCTACGCGTTCTTGACCAACGCGCTCGGGCTGTGGCTACCACCGGGGCTCTCGCCTTTCCGCGAAGCCTTCATGTTCGTTCTCGTCATCTTATTCCTCCTGCTCAGACCGGAAGGCCTGATCAGAGGGAACTATACGGAAGAGAGGGTAGGATAATGAATACTCTCGCTGTCAAGGACTGGCTCTTCCGCAACTCGACCATTCTGATGCTTTGCGTCATCCTGCTTTTATTCGGTGCCTTTTTCTGGTGGCTGAACAATCCGGCGCTCGAGCATCTCTTCATCGTCACGTGTATCACACTGATATTCGTGATGGGCTTTCAGCTCTTCATGGGCAACTCGGGCATTCTCGCCTGGTCCTATATCGGGTTCGTCGGGATCGGTGCGTTCGTCTCGGCGATCTGCTCGATGACCCCGCAACTCAAACAGATGTCGGTCCCGATCATGTATCCCTGGCTGCAGAATATCCATATGCCGCTGCCACTGGCATTGCTGGTCGGCGCCCTGTTCTCCGCGCTGATCGCCGCCATCGTCGTCTGGCCGATCATGCGTCTGACCGGCGCGGTGGGTGTCATCACGCACTTCGCGCTGCTCATCGTCATCAACGTCTTGCTGGTACAGTGGGCACAGGTCACCAACGGTCCGCGTAACTTCACCGTCGGCATGCGCCCGCTCGTCGGGTTCTGGACGGTACTGATCTCGGCTCTGGTGATCATGGTGTTCGTCTATTTCTTCAAGCAGTCCTCGCTCGGATTGCGCCTGCGAGCCTCACGAGACGACCGGTTCTCCGCTTCGACCAGCGGAGTAAACGTGGTCGCGGTGCGCTATTTCGCGTTCATCATCAGCTGTGCCATCGGCGCATACGGCGGTGGACTGATGGCGCACTTCATCATGGACTTCACCGGTCATACGTTCTATATGGCGGAGTTCTTCGTGATCCTCTCGATGATCGTCATCGGAGGCCCGATGTCGGTCTCGGGGGTGTTCTTCGGATTGATCCTGGTCGCGGCGGGTCGCTACGGGCTGCGCCAGTTCGAGCCGTTCATGACCGGCTATGGGTTCAACATGACCGGCACGACCGAGATCATCCTCTCGATCCTGATGATACTGTTCTTGATCTGGAAACCCTATGGTATCTCGGGCGGGAAAGAATTCGGTCTGGAAACGATTCAGGGGTGGTTAAAACCGCTCAAGAAGGGAGCGTAAGATGACGCAACTGTCGAATGAGCATGTCTTTTATGCCTTCGAGCCCGGTCTCGAGCCGGCGATACGTATCGAGCAAGGGCAAAAGCTCACGCTCGAGCTCAAGGATTGCTTCTCTAATCAATTCAGCTCGGCCGAAGATGAGATCGACTCACTTGACTGGGATCGTATCAACCCGGCGACCGGCCCGGTCTACATTGAAGGGGTCAAAGCGGGTGATATCGTTCGCATCCATCTGGACACGGTCGCGGTGACCGGTCATACCACGATGGCGGCCATCCCCGGCGAGGGTGCCCTTTCCGAGTTCATCACCGTCGCTGAGACGACGATCATCGAGAACAAAGCCGACTCGATCGTCTTACCCACCGAGCG
>Ga0123353_10017369_pt1 | contig 10575 bp, 2 predicted proteins | sample TergutLab28metaG_3_FD_92763 | JGI IMG/M metagenome (GOLD analysis project Ga0123353, IMG submission 92763) | Labiotermes labralis P3 segment gut microbial communities from Petit-Saut dam, French Guiana - Lab288 P3 | ecosystem: Host-associated > Arthropoda: Insects > Digestive system > Gut ... | reverse complement strand
CACAACGTATTAGCCAAATCGAAAGGCTCCTCAAACCCGCACAGCGTAGTGAAAGCTACCATCAACGCATTGGCGCAAATGCGCGATGCTTATAGTGTGGCGCAGGTGCGCGGGGTGGGGTTGGATACGGTGTTTAATGGGTAATTAGGAATTAGAAATTAAGAATTAGGAATTGAGGGATTGGGTGGAAAACTCAATCCTTTTTTTTTGTGGATAAAGCCGATTATCACAAACCATTTCAATCAAAATAAAAAAGGGGCGCAATCTGCGCCCCTGCATGCGGCATTAAAATACCGCCTAATTCGTTAACGATTACTTCTTAACAAAGCTCTTCACGCCTGCGCGGTCTCCTTCGATTACGCGAATGAAGTAAGTGCCTGCTGGAAGCGTAGAGATGTTCATTTCAAATATAACTTCGTTGGTTTCATATTTGCTGATGTGTGCGCCCATTACGTTGTACACCTCAATGGTGGCCGGTGCAGTAGCAGCACGTTTAACAGTAATTTTGTCGGAAGCCGGGTTTGGATAAAGACCGAAACCAAGTTCATAATCGTTGATACCAAGTTCTAACTCAACTTCTACCACTTCATCTTTATTAGTAATTGTTACTTCGCCTACTTTCGTGAGATAACTTGATGCAGAAACTGTCCATGGATATTTTCCGGGGCGTAAACCTTTAACTACACTGCCCTCTATTTCTTCGCCGTCAAATTCTATGGTGTACTCTTCTATCGGCTCGCCATCTGCATCTTTTACATTGAATGTTACGGAGTACCATTGACAATTTTGATCTGTAATGGTAAATGGTTCGGTTACAATTTCAGATAAGCCGGAGCTATATACCGCTGCCACACCGGCTACGCGATTACCTACAGGTACATTTACAAACGTGTATTCGGTACCTTGTACCTTTTCTTTTACAAGCGTACCATCCAAATATACATTGTAGCCGAGTAAGCTTTTTGAATTGACAACTTTAGCAGGTGTTACTTTTACTGCATCCAAATCCCATGTGGCATTATCATTTCCTATCATATTGAATGCAATTTTAACAACCTGACCTGCATAAGCAGCTAAATTGAGGCTTACAGGACACCATTCAAAGCTGGTGAAAGGGCCATAATCTTCTTCTCTCCAAATTGAAGTCCATGTATTGCCGCCATCTGTTGAAACTTTTACCCACAAATCTCCGTTCGGATTTGGATCTACATGCCAATAATAGCTTGTATTGAATGCAAAAGTGAGTTTTGATGTAGGTGTAATGTAAAGTTCAGGTGTAATAAGCCATGTATTAATGTTATATCCCCAATTAATAAAGGCTCCTTTAATGCCATCGAATGGATTGATTGAATTCGCAACATGCCAGTAAGCATTACCACCTTCGCCGGGTACTCCGGGACCTTGAATAAATTCGCCCCATGCGTTAAATGTTCCATCTTCGAAACTATCCCAGAAATTGTCAGGTGCGGTAATGGGCGGTTCATTATTCCATGTAAAGTGTGCTTTACAGCCATCTACTGTTACTTCCGGATATTCCGGAGCTTCAATAATTTCTATTAATGTAACAGCAGTAGATCCTGCTTGCGTAATGTTGATATTAGCGCTATAGTCTTGGAATAATGGAAGGGTTACCTCTAATTCATAAGTACCCATAATTACTACAGGGAAGTTTACGATACCCGATGCAGGAACAGTAGCGGTATAAACGGCTTCCGTATTGCTGGTGTTCGCTAACTTAAGCTGTGCGCCGGCAGGACTATCTCCTGAATTAGTAGTAACATTAATGGTATAAGCTACTTTTCCAACTGTTTTAAGTTCATTTGAGAATGAAGCAGGAGATTCTACACCTCCATGATAACAAGTTCTTACAGCGTATTTGTACATTGTTTCTGCAGGAAGGTTAGCCCATTGGAAATCAACAAACTCCATAGCGTTTACAGGGTTATTTGTCAAGAGTTGCCATGCGGGTTCTTCATCACCCGGTTGTAAGCGCCATATTTTGTAGCCAATAACGCCTTTGGCGCCTTTATCATTCACTCTCACCACTAACTCATCGGTCATGGCTACGCTGGCGTGAACAGTTGTAAAGTCAGTGATGCTAGCAACGTTATCGTTGGATACAACCTTCTTGGCTTCTCTTGAAGGAGCGTTGTTAGAGATCTCAATAGATTTACCACCGGTAGAAACAAGTGCTTTCATGCTGTAGTTCCAGTTCCAACCGAGTTGAGACAATGTACTTACCCATTGTCCACTGAAAAGTGTAGGACAGATGAAAAGGTCGCCTTTTCCTCCTACAACGCCTCCGTCTTCTCTACCAAAAGGATAACCGGCGGTATTGATCAATCGCCAACCAATTCTAAGTTCTTTGCTGGCATCAATAGCAAACGGAGTGGTCAAAGGTATTTCAAGCATTGTATTTTCAGCAAAAGAAGTCCATCCGGTTATAGGTTGCGTATAAACCAAATCGCCTGCATTGGTAATTGAATTTCCACCTTCCCAAATTCTGATTTCCATCATGTTAACAGCATTCATGTCGGTTCCTATGCCTAATGCTATTTTAGTAATCGGGTGTCCGGTAACAATACCGTACGCTGCTAAATCGGCAGGGGTAAAGCGTATCGCTACGGTCATATCAGCGCCTTCGTATGTATCATAGCCAACTCTACCGGTTACTTCATCAGCAGCAATCCACTTAATCCATTCGTTTACAGGAGGCAAGGTTGATTCTTCCCAGGTAACTTTTGAAAAATCACCAAAATAGTTAGCTTTTACGTTGCTTGGTGCAATAGGTTTCTCTAACAATGTAATGGTACCCAGGTTGGTGTTGCCCATAACATTTACGGTAGCAGTATAAGGTTGATAACCTTCGGCATTAACCTTAAGCGTATAACCGGTAGCAGCCCAAACTTCCTCAAATTCAAATAAACCAAAATTAGAACCGGAAGTGGTTTCGTAACTTACAGGAACGTCATTCAGGGTGATTTCTAATTTTACTGTAGCGCCATTAATGAATGTAACGCCATCGGCAGCTCTTACTGCACCAAATGCAGTATGTTTCTGACGTTTTTGCAAGGTGAAGTTTTGTGTTGCAGCTCCATTAGGCAGAATGTTAACATTAGCGGTTGCCGTAACATATTCGAACTTGCCTGCTTCTACCGCGTAGCTACCCGCTTTCAGGTACAGGAATCTATAAGCGCCTTCCGAATTGGTTGTGGTATAGAGCACGGTGCCTGCAAGTTGTACTTGAACACCTTCTATAGGATTGCCTTGAACGTCTTTCACTACTCCTGATAATGAGCCCATTCCTTGCATGTTGAATGTAAAGCCAATATTCGGGTAGCCGTTAATTACAGCAACCGTTCCATTGCCGCTGGGTGGTGGAGGATTGGTATGATCATACTCGCCGGCAGGGGTATTGTCTTTGTAAGCCAATCTTGAACGTCCGGAGCCGGGAACTATAGTAGTTCTGAATCCGTCGGTTGAGCTGCCATACTCACCATCATATCTTTGAGAATAAATTACCAAAATTTTACCGTTATATTGGTATGGTGTAGTTAATGGAATATTAAAGCTATATCTTCCTTGAGGGAAACTTCTAACGCCATCATAAACTTCCGTAAAGATGGAAGGATCTACCCAGTTGGCGCTCAGGCTCGTAATGTTATCTACTTCACCCATCCAAACACGGATTCTTACATTTTGTAAATTAGTGCCGGTATGGTCAATAGATGCTTGATAGGCAATATTGTTGATGGTACCGCCATTGGTTCCCATTTCGTAGGGGAAGTATATTGATTGCGACAAACTTTTGCGATAGTAGAGGTTGTAAGGTACTTTTTCTACTGTTGTTGTTGACGGGTCTCCAATATCAATAATTACTATACCTTCAGGATGTACTGTTATGGGGAATAGCGGAGTTTCGTTATTTCCAAGGAACTCGTCACCTTCAATATCCACAACGCCTTTAATATTTAATGGTCCAACCTGAGCTGCTGTGAAAGGAGCTACTGTAACCGGATATTGCGCTTCGGTAGCAGGAGCTAATGGGGTGGTTACTATGCGTTGGCCCAACAATTCACCTGCTTCTGTAAATACTTTAAGAGTAAAGTTGTTTGCAGGCAGGGTAGCTTTGTTCTTCACCGTTATCGTATAATCATAAATGTTGCCTACTGTTGGATTAGGACCAACAATGGAAACTGCTTCCAGATCCACCTCAAACATTGCTTCCAATTTTACGTCGGTAACATAGAGGTTAAATTGATTAGCGGCAGAATAGCAATAATATCCCAAATGTATAATTCCTGCGGCAGAGAAATCTGCTACAAATTCTGCCTCAAGCAATCTGTTATTTGTACCACTGATAGCAGTAAAGTCGTGTATAACATTGGTTTGAGCAGCCACGGTATTTGCCGTTCCCCAAGTTACGCGCAATCTTTCCGTATAGGAAGCAGAGTTGGTGCCATACTTGAACGTCAGTCTGTATTGTCCTGCGGCAGGTACCATAATCGGAGGAGAAATCAACCAATCGCTGGCAGGAATTGAAGAATGCCATGTATATTGCGCCACGCCGGTGTTAGGTGGAATAGTAGTAGTTGGATTCGTACGAGTCCAGGTATTACCGGCATTCAGGTCAATTACAGTCCATTCATTAAAGATAGCCTGTGTTGGGAAACCGCAGAAATAAGGAATGGTATAAGGTTGCATTTCTAAACAAACCTCATTCGATTTTTCTGTATAGAAGGTATTAGGACAAAGAATATCTACTTCGTAACAAGCGTCATAAAGAGGGCTAAACGGATCTAAATAAGGGCTGGTAGCGTTTGTGGCTATTACAGCGCCGTTGCGCCAAATTCTTCCGGTAGTTCCGGGCTCAGCAGTCCATGTAATTTGGTTGCCGCCGGCAATGCGGGTAGCAGTAATTACAACAGGATCGCAGTCGGGATCTTCTATACAACCATAATCTAAAGTTGCGCAAGCTTGTGCAGATTCCGTACCATCGGGGCAAACTGATTTTACACACCATGTGTGGCCTACCATTGGATTGAATTCAGTATCTATGAATGATTTTTTGTTTGTGGTGGCAATATGGTCGCCATTACGGTAAACGTGGTATTCTAATGGGCTTCCCGGACATACGAAGAATTTCATATTAGGAATGGCGTTATACCAAATATAACTGGCGCCATAACTAACCGGAGCAGCAGGGTTTATAGCCGTATTATCGGAGTAAGTTTGTATTGATCTATACTGTGTAGTATTTGTGTTATTAAAACGATCACCTGATAAATAGGATTGCATCGGATTGAAAATAGCTACTACAAGATTGTCTCCTGTATATTCAAAAGGCTCGTCAAACTCAAAGGTCATCCAGTATTTACCCGAAGGACCGGTAACCGCTTGTGAGAAAACTTGTTCCATTTCAGTAATCGGTATAAATTCTGAAGCTGCACCACTGGCAAATGCACTTTTAGTAGTGTTGCCCAACCAAATAGTGATATTATTTGCCTGGAAAGCAGTAGTAAAGTCATGCTCAAGCGCTATGGAAGATATTAATCCCGGTTCCATCAACTCGTCGGCATAATAAATAAACTGGCTGTAAGAGTTTCCATAATAACGTAATACCGGTAAGTATGATTTTGCTTTACCCGGATTTGTTCCAATAATAATATCTGCACAATCGCCTACTTTTACGGTTGTTTTCACCTCTTGAGGAATACAATCCGCGGAAGCAGGATATATCGCTTTTACGCCATAGCTGCGGAAGCCGAGGGCTGCGCCGGTATGTGTATAAGTAGTAGTGGTAACGGTTCCTAAGAGCACGTTGTCGCAACGAACTTCATAGCCTGTTGGCGTACCGGTTGGAGGAGCTGTCCATGTTAGAGTAACATTCGCTCCGGAAGCGGTACCTGAAAGAGCAGATATAGACGGACAGGGGTCGCCGGTCTCTATCATAGTAAGAGTTATCATATCACCATTTAGTTCAGGATCCCTCATCGCAGTAAAGACGTAATCGTATCCGTCTTCAAATACGAAATTATCATATCTGCCGTAGGGACCGTTTGGTATATAAGAACCGGCAATCCACATTCTCCAATCCGGTTCGGGGTTCGTAACGCAGAAATCGTAGGTTCCGGCAGGAATTTGAATCGTAGCAGAACCGGTTACTATCCATGCGCCTGTAGGCTCACAGGAAGGATATGCATTGGTTGGAATCTTGTATTGAAAAACATCAAACAAAGTAGCAGGAGGTGAACACCATGTTGGATTAGAAACGCTACCCCAAATGGGACCTTCTACAGGAATCGTATTTCCGTATTGTGTTGCAGTAGCGTCTAATAACATTTGATAGCCGGTGAAATCACCCCATACATTGTTGGCTACTAATGTAACATTCACCATGCCTTTTGGAGCGCGAGGAACGGTAACTTTCTCCGGTAAAGGATTGTTATTAATAATTTGCCCCTTAGCTGTTCTGTTTCCTGAAGCAGGTGCAGATGCAGCTTCTTTCTCTATTTCTTCTTTGCTCAACACAGGCGCTACATATTCGGGTATGGTAAGATCAGGCTCAGTGCTTTTCTTTCCGCCAAGACCCCATGTTAATATGGCGCTGCAGTCGTTATCTACGCGGTCGTACTCTACTTCAAAACCAACGATCGGTAGCGCTTCGCACTCATCGGGTCCCGCAGGTTCGCAAATATCTTTTTCTGCTGTTACCGGAGCCGATTCGCCGCCTTCTTCGCAAGCTACTTTTACCGACCAGGTAATAGGTGCAGTGTTGTCGAAAGTTGCGGTATAAGTAGTGGCGGTAACATTGTCGGCAACAAGCGCGCCGTTTCTATATATATTGTATGCAACCGTAGGGGGAGGGGTTCCGGCGGCGGTAACGGAAAGATCATCAATAAGGATAGCGTCACCATCATAAGCCTCAGTACAAGCATGAAGTCCGATATAGTAAGTTCCTGTTGTCGTCGGTGTAAAATTATAGGTGATTTGTGTCCAATCTTCAATATATCCATTCGTATTGGTAAAAATGTTCGTACCGCTGTTCATAGCTGATACTGTTGGAGATTGTGCCATTCTCACCTTTAAGCAATCGCCATCGCCGTCCAGATAGCCCATAATTACCCAAAAACTGATGGTGTATTCAACGCCTTGAGTAAGCGTAAATCCCGTAGTAAACGCCCATGTATCGCGATCATCTTCATAATCCCAAGGACATAACAGGAATTGGTATCCGCTAACGGCATCCCACTCATCATCATAAACAAACCAAGGCCAGCCCCAGGTATTATTAACTTCTGTCCAACCATCAGGAAGTTCAAAAGCTTCTGTGCTTTCAAAATCTTCGAAGAAAATGGTATTTCTATTTATTGGCTCAACAATCTTAGAAGATTGTGCTGCTCTGTTCGTGAATCGTTCTTTTATAAAATTAGGATTTTGTTGTTTTTGAGCAGGGCGAACATAAGCCGGTCTTTCTTTAGGAGCTGTTGCACCTTTTCCGGCCGGCGCCGTCCAAGTCAACGTTGCCGAATTACAAGCGTTGTTGTAATTAACAACTAAGTTTGTTGCGGGGTCGCAGTCGCCGGGTTCATCTCCACCTACACAGAAACCGAATTTTATATTCGGGCGGTTGGTGAGTCTTGTTCCGGAACCCGGGCTTGCCGGATTATAAGCAGGTGTAGCATCTTTTCTTGCGTGTATGGTTTTATTCACACCCGTACCCGTAGCTGTTCCGTTCCAAAGCGCAGTAGTTGCAGAGCCGCCTATGTAAGCATTAGATCCATTTTTAAAGTTTACAGCCACCACCACATTATCGCCTTCATAAACAAATGGAATATCAAATTCGATATTTACCCAACCTGCACTTACCGTAACATTTCCGTTATATACTAAGGTCATATCAGCCGGCAACACCCAATCGGTAGTGGAAGCAAAAGTGGTCTTCGTTGTATTTCCCAAATAAACATCCACATTGGGGAAAGTACCGGCAGTGCCAAAGATGTATTGGAAAGAGATAGATGTTATGTTGCCTGAAGCGCCATATCCAATCTCTGCCGCATCATATATTTGTTGTGCGTATGAAAAATAGTTGTAAGAGCCTATCGGAGCTTGTGCCATCGCTACTGTTCCCTCGCCCACCTGATAGAACTCTTCGGTACCCGGGCAAACGGGATCTTTGCAGTTTGACAAAGTTACGCTCGCGGGTGCAGATATGCTTGCGCCGCAAATAGTTCTTACCTCCCAGGTGTGTCCCTCAAAAACATCAAAACCTGCATCCAAATAAGCAGTTGTAGGGTGATTCGTTTTTACCAGAGTACCATCTCTATAAATATTGTAAGCATAAATTGTAGCTCCGTTGGCATCTCCTTCTAATTTAAAATCCATGGAATATGATCCCGGAACTAACCCGGAAGCATCTAACCAATCGGTTCCCTCACCAAACTGATTCGAGGGGTCATGTAATTGATAGTTGATGCCCATGGGTTGATCGCCATAATATACATTCCAGCGGAAGCTTCCGAGCGCAGCAGGAGGAACCGACACATCGTACGCACCTGCAATGCCTATCCAGTATTTTCCTGCGCCCGGCAATGTAAACGGGGTTGGCAGGATAATTTCAGGCGCGGCGCCATTAGCTACGGGTATGGCGTTATTTCTATATAGTTCGGCGCCGGGTTTATTGTTGGCTGTATTGCTATAGATAACCACACACATGTTTGTTGGTAATACGGCAGGGGCATTAGAGAATCCCGATGTATGAATTTTTTCAATAATCCACGGACCTGTGGCGTCAAAATCGTCGGCAACCATAACCCAATTGTCATTCCCCGACCAATAGCTTGAGATTAATCCGCCGGTATTAGCATTAGGATTGTTATCCCACAATATGGTACCTCTTCCTTTACCGGGCGCATTCCATGTGAGTTGTGCTTTACAATCCGGTGTGTAAGCTGCGGTGAGGTTGGTTACAGGAGCGCAATCGCCGCCTGTTGCCTGAAAATTCGCCGTATAAGTAATATCAACCGAAGCGTTAAAATTAAGCGGGTTGGCAGCAGAGCCTCCCGGAGTCCAGTTTGAGAAGAGATAACCTGTATTGGCAGTTGCGGTTAAAGTAACGGGTGTGCCCACATTGAATGTTCCGCCGCCGGTAACAGTGCCTGCGCCGGCAGGGTTAACTTGGGTAAGGATAGTAGCTTCGGCAGTTAAATCTTCTACGAAAGCTGCGTGTGTCCAGCTATGATATGCAGCTGGGTTAAACAGGTTTGTAGAGGGCGCCCAAGTGGTTCCGGAATTAAAGATATTTGATTTACCTTCAATATAGCTGTTGGGCATGCCGGGGGCATTACCATTCGTAGAACAACCGGGGTATCCTTGTGTTAATGTGTAGTAAACTCCAAACCAAACTTCTTCAGTTCCGGTAATTAAAACAGGAGTAGGTAAGTCAATAGTTTGTAAAACATTGAAAGTATAAGTAGGTACGAGATAATCTACCACTAAAGTTCCGGGATTATAGACTGTTCCTGAAACAGAACCGCCCACATAAATCCGAATACGAGGATTCGCAGTAAAAGCAGTAGGTAAGTCAGGATGATTGTAAGGCATATACCTCATTTTTGTGATAGATTGCCCTACGTAGCTTGCAAGATCAGCGGCAGTATATCTGTGATATATCCCAAAAGGATTACTGCCGGCCCCAACCACGCTGGCAAGCGGATCGTTAGCCCAGGTTAGCCAGGTTGCCCTGTCAAAAGCTTGTAGAGATTCACGCTCGGCAACTTCGATGCTTTGTGACACAAAGTTTTGTGCGTTTAGATAGCCCACACTTGCCATGAAGATGAGAGCTAAGAAAAAGATAATTTTTTTCATAATAAATAAATTTTGGTTAATAATTATTTGGTTTGATTTTTTATGTAATTTTTTTGTACAATTAGCCTGCAAAAATACATTTTTTAATATATTAACTATTGATTGTTGATTTTTTTGTTTTTTGGGGATATTTTTTTTACCTATATCAACTAATATCGAAAAAACTCAACATTATTTCCACCTAATTTGCAAAACGGAACTACTTCTTGCAATAAAAATACAAGTTGCTCATTTACAATATTTTCAAATATTCTTTTTGGCTTGCTTTTTAACATTTTTCCCGCAGGGAAAATACTTTATTAACCGTAGATTTTAATCTACGGAGTAAGCATGTACATCATCCTCATAAGTCCCGCATGGGACGATACTTCCGGTGCGTCTATAGTGTCGCCCCATGCGGGGCTTATAGAGGGTATGCGCCGTATCTCCCTCCGTAGATTAAAATCTACGGTTAATAAAGTAACATCCCTGCGGGATTTCGCTACAAACAAAAAGAGAGCCGCAACTCCTGTTGCTTTTTCGGGGATGTGCCCGCCGGCACTCTGAGGCTTAGTAGCAAAAATCAAAAAAAAATGCAAATTCCCGAAGAAAAAATGCAAATCCCAGATAAAAACTGCTTATTTTTCGTGTTTTTTAACATATTGATTATTAATAAAATAATTTACTGAAATTGATTTTCGAATGGTTATTTTTATATTTTTGCCGCGT
>Ga0123353_10017368_pt1 | contig 10575 bp, 11 predicted proteins | sample TergutLab28metaG_3_FD_92763 | JGI IMG/M metagenome (GOLD analysis project Ga0123353, IMG submission 92763) | Labiotermes labralis P3 segment gut microbial communities from Petit-Saut dam, French Guiana - Lab288 P3 | ecosystem: Host-associated > Arthropoda: Insects > Digestive system > Gut ... | reverse complement strand
ATAGCATCTCCGAGGTGTTCGATGATGCACTTGAGCATTTCGTCGAAGAGCTCTTGGGACTTGTGTTCGATGCTGGGCATGTGATAGAATATGTTTCGGTACTTTTCGCTGAGTCCTGCGGCTTGGGAACTGTCCGCAAATTAAACCGCCATTTGTAGAGACGCGGGTGCATTGCGTCTCGCGTTACGTGTTTTGTTCCGCCAATGCGTGTCCGCTCGTTGTATTTCACACCCCGGCGAGACGCAAAGCACCCGCGTCTCTACGTCTCCGTGTATGGCAATGGCATCGGAGAAAAATGCCGACATTATTCGCGGACTGTTCCTTGGATCCATTGGGTAACGGTTCGTCGTCTGGCGATGGCGAGGAGTGTTCCGGCGATGAGCGACAGGAAGAATGTTTTGATGGGCGTTTTGAGTTTGCTATCGAGGCGTTCGGCGACGTTTTGGAAAAGTTCGAGGGCGAGTTGTTGTCCTTGTTGAAGCATGGGAGTCCTTTCTGGGTACGGATTGCTGTTTTTCAAACAATCCTATACACTGAAAGGCGACTCCCTGTAAAGACCAATTTCGGAAAAGTCTTGGAAAGGGCAGCTATAGGTGAAACAGACGAAACGATCTGTGCAAAATCCTGTACGTTTTCCCTTAACTTTCAAGGACGTGCAGCGACATGCACTGCAAAACAAGACCTCCCAAAAAACTCAAACTACGCCCGGAGGGATTCGAACCCCCAACCCTCGGTTCCGAAGACCGATGCGCTATCCAGTTGCGCCACGGACGCAAAACATCGTGTGACACGAAAATTATTCGATGTCCATTAAAAAAGCCCACGTTTGCAGGCTTCAACAACGCTATCATTATCGTGCATTTTCTATCGTTGTCAATAGGAAGACAGACGTTCTTCCCATTCTCCCATTGCTGTTGCCGCAATGGGTTCTTGACTCTTGTTCTCCAACCGAGTACACTGCGCCGGACATGGTCATTGTACGCTTTGTGGTCGGTTTGCTGTTTGCCACCGTTTTGCTGTTCACTGCGGCAGAAGGGCGGTGCGCCGCGTTCAACCGGGATTACACTGTCAGCATTGTCACGCTGGAAACATCAAGGACGACAACGATCATCCTCCTCGACCAACAACTTTTCTTATATGTCAATTCGCTCCATTCCCCTTTTTGGGATGAGGTGATGCTCCTCATCAGCGGTAAGCGCATTTGGATTCCGCTTTTTTTGGCAATACTCCTGTTTCTGGGGATCAAGTACAAAAGAAAATTTCCTGTCATTCTTTTGTTGTTCTTCCTCGGGTTTGCTCTCACCCAACTCGGTTCTGTCTATTTGTTTAAGAATACTTTTCAAAGACTCCGACCTTGCCATGAACCTGCCTTAGAAGGACTTGTCCATGTCGTGGGGCAAAGCAGCAGCCTCCACGGTTTTGTGTCGTCACATGCAGCAAACTGTTTTTTCCTCGCCGTTTTAAGCGGTTTCTTCGTAAGAAAAAGATGGTTTGCGATTTCCATGATCTGCTGGGCGGCGATCATCAGTTACAGTAGAATCTATCTTGGAATGCACTACCCCGGCGATGTTGTCTGCGGAGCCGCGTTTGGAACGCTGATGGGATGGGGTACTTTCAAACTCTACAACCTGGCAGACACCCGCTCTGGGTCTAATCGCTCCACATCACCGGAAACCAGCCGAAGTCTGGAAGGGGAAGACTCTCCGCCGAGCCAAAAGACGATCGCATATCCTGCGGTAAAAAACGGGACATCGGTTTGCCGATCTCAATGAGAGGGAGCGTGTCGATTTTCGTTTGGTCACGTGTTTCTTGAGTCCACTGCACACTCCAGTCGCCCAGAGACAGTTCCGCCCCAGAATTCGGCGACAGGGAAGAAGCGGGGAAACGCAAGCCCAATACTCCCTGAAAATAATTGGGATCATTGAGATTGCCCGACCCACGCCATCGAAACTCCGTCAGTGCCTTCTGCCGCGACTGAGAACCTCGAAAAACGGCAAAAGGGGAACGATTCAACACAAAAAACGATTGTTGCGAGTCCACGTCCACCACCATCGGTTCGGCATCCACTTCTTTCGTCAGACTGGCAAAACCCTGACGACCAAAAAAGGCAACCCGATCCCATCGAATTTGGATCGTTGCCTGTCTGACCGCGCGTCTCGGCTCTTTGAAGAAAACGAAGGGACTTGCCAATGCGATCAGTGAATCGGAGAACCGAACGTCAATATCTTGCGATACATTGCTCTGAATTGCCACGGCTTCGCCACGCAACAGAGAGTTGGTGACGTGAATCGTCAGCGGCTCAAAAATCATGTCCCCCACATCACGCGCCCCCTCTAAAATTCCCGTCGGCATCCCATTACGAAAAAAAGCGACATCATCATGCGAGGCGGAGTTGTCAAAAGTGGAGATGTTCTGTACCGTGAGGCAACACTGCTTGAATGTCAATTGGGTACTTCCTGATAATTCAAACAACGACCACTGGGGCGATACCACAATGGGGTTGATCCGCATTTCAATTCCCACATGGTGAAATTCCAAATGGCTCGAAAACACCGCCCAGAAACTTCGGGTGTTATGCGATTCGGTCGGCTCGAATCGCAAAACTGGATCGAATCCCTCCTCCGCTTCAAAGATGAGTTTGCGGCGATCAAGTTGGATCGGCTCCGCGACAGAATGAATTCGATTCCACTTTAATTTGATGACAGTCCCGTCTTCCGCATCGACAAGTGCCGCCGCCAGCGTCAAATAGGAATCGGGAGTGTTCCCGGTCGGATCGACGCACCTGACTTCGGAAGAGGACCTCACTCGTTGGGTGGCGGTACTCTGTTTCCTCTCCAATTTGGCAATACTCAGTTGCCCATCGCTGGCAGGTGGGGGAAACTGACCGGCAATCATGAACGCCGGTTGCAAACTGCCGCCTGCTGGTTGCGAAGTCAAACTGGCAGTCACTCGCCACGGATCGGTTGGTGGGGCAGTGGAGAGCGGAACAAACGCAAACTCAAAGGGGGAATCTTTGAGGGGTTCGTCTGGCAAGGGGGGGTTCTCTGGGACCGCTATCAAAGAATTTGGCGGAGCAGGAAAAGGCGTTGTCCCGGTCTGATGAAAAAGGGACATCAGAAAATAACCGAGGAAGAGGAGCGCGACGGCTCCCATCCAAGGAAGATGACGCAACAGAAATGATTTCCGATGGGATCGGGTGGGTGCCCAAACAAGATCCCCCTGACCGGCAGGACGCAACCCCAAACGTCGTGCCGCATCGGTCAACGCTTCAATCAATACCGTCGGCGTTTGAAAACGTTGTTTCGGGTCTTTTGCCATCATCTTTTGAATCAGAAAGGCAATTTCGGCGGGGATCGCCGGTTGAAAAGAGCGAATGTCCGGCGGTGCATCCCCCTGATGCTGTAACAATTTCTGCAACACCGTCCCCTCGGGAAACGGGGGACGACCTGCCAGCATAAAGAAAAACGTACACCCAAGCGAATAAATGTCGCTCCGAATATCTGCATTGCGGGGATCGCGAGCCTGTTCAGGGGAAATGTAGTCGAACGTTCCCAAGGTCACGCCGCTTGCCGTCAGATCGTTTCGGGCTTCGGCGGTATCCAACAAACGGGCAAGTCCCATGTCGATCAACTTTGCCCGACCTTCTCGGGTAATCAAAATGTTCGACGGTTTGACATCCCGGTGAACAACGCCGTGAGAAGCGGCATGAACAAGAGCGTGAGCAATTTGAAGCAAGTAATTGAGTGCTTGTGGCAGAGGGAACACGTCATGGTCCTCGACCATCGTTCGGACATTGATCCCTTCGACGTACTCAAAAGCGATAAAGGGGATGCCCGATGTTTCCCCCGCAAAATAAACTTGGGCAATATGTTCGTGATTGAGTCGTGCTGCCGACCTTGCTTCGTTCATGAACCGGGCAACGGTACTTTGATCGCTGGCGCGTTGTTCCGTGAGCACTTTGATGGCAACATCCCGATCAAGAGCGGCATCGGTTGCCAGATAGACCCGTCCCATCCCGCCGCCGCCGATGTATTTCCTGATGACGTAATGACCGAGCCGCGTTCCGGTGGGAAGCGAATCGGTCGTGGAAATAATGACATCCGGCTGCTGATTGAACTGAACCGTTTCAGAGACGGTATCCTTGTTGGCAGGAGGCGATGGGTACTTGGGATCGCTCATGGGTGTAATGACACTGGCGACAAAACCACTGTCATTATACCAAAAATGGGCACGAGAGTAGTGCTTTGGAAAGTTTTCATTTTTGGATGTGCCTGTCCGCATTGAGAAAACGCCTGTGGAAATCAAATACGCCTATCCCAAAATCGATGGATTGCAAAGCAGTAGAGCACGTACCATCAAATCATCCGCAATCCGTGATCGTCGATGTCGTACCGCAAAATTTCATCGGGGCAGACACTCCCCCGATGTTTGGCAACGTACATCGCCCGAGGAAACTTGTTCCCTTCTCGAATTTTACCGAGATAGATAATCGTGTTCGCACTGGCAAGCAAATCCCCTTCGTCCAGCGGCTTTTCGATCATCGCCTCCAATGACGTTTCCGCCGTGGTGTAACTGACCAAACAACCGATCTCCTCGCGGCGATAAAGATGCTGCAAAATCATTTTTTCGTTTTCCCGATAATGCTGCCGGAACAAGTCTCGGGCAACCCAGTCCGCTTCTTTGCGAATAATTTGATGATAAACATATTCCAGCAATTCAAATTGGATCGACTCCCCCTGATGTTGCACCGGCTCGATGCCGTCCACGACACAGCGTTTGCAACCACGAACGAAATGCCAAAAAAAATAGGCAATCGTCGCATCCAAATGTTTCGAGAGTTCCGCTTGCCAATCGTTCCATTGATCGAAATCGAGATCACGTTTGGTCACTCGTCTCCCCTTGTACGTGAGCGCACGAAAATAATCGCCGAGATGATAAGAACGATCCCAGAAGTGTGCGTGGTCAAACGTTCTTTCCGGCTCCTCTTCTTGCAGCGTCCACTGAAAGAGTCGTTGGGCATATTCCTGATGTCCCTGCGAATCGACTCGTGCTGCCATGTCGAAGAGGATGCCACGTTTTCCTTCCTGTTGCAAACCGGCATGGGCATATTGGATGGCGAACTGTGTTTTTCCGATGCCCGTCGACCCGACGAGCACGGTCATCGTACCGGGCAGCAGCCCACCGCCGAGTTGTTCATCCAAGCCGGGAATCCCCGTCGATTGCCGAGGTGAAGATGTGTTGGTCATAGTGTTTTTAGCATAGCGTAAAATGCTGCCAATGCAAGAGCTTGCGATTTTTCGACACCGTTGCCCGGCACAAAGGGATCATTTTTTTCTGAGGGTGTCTCTACTTTGCCAGAAAGTTTTATACCCAGTTTTGCTTTCTCTCGTTCGGGGCGGTAGCATATAGAAGTTAGGAGTTAGAAGTCGCATGCGGTGTGGTAAATCCATTATCAACGGTAGCACTATTCTAACTTCAAACTCCTAACTTCTAACTCCTCTCTTACGGAATGGTGATTGCAACAGAAAAAAGGACAGTTAATGTCTGGCGAAAGCCTTATTGCCCCAGTTTTCCTAAATCTTCTATTCTTCCCAGTTTGACAGGCTTCTGCGGAAAATTCTCTAAATTGCTCTTTTCCTATTTGCGCAATTTTACTAGAATCGCGGGACGTTTCTGTTTGGCAAGATCGAAGGCAATCCCGCTTTTTACAGATTGCACCGTTTGTAAAGCGACGGGACTTTTTTTTGATGGTAAGCTCTTCGCCAGACGAATAACTGCCAAGCGACAAGTTAACGACCCGTATTCCGAACTGATGCCACAGAAAGAAAGATAATCATGACATCCTCCATCCCCCCTAGTACCCCCGAGCATGGGAATTCCATGCACCGTTTGATTACTCCCACTGCACGAGTGTTGATGGCTACGGTCATTTTGTTTACCGGTGCAGGTGTTTCTGCGGTTTTCTGGAAAATGCCAACCAGTGCAGGCACTTACGAACTTTACCGCGCAGACATTGCGGACAAAAATCTGGCGGCAGTTCCGTTGCCGAGCGAATCGGTGGCGGCAATCTCTTCCGAAGAAATGGGTCAAATCGTATTGCCCGCGTTTGCACCGGTCGTGGACACCGGGATGGAAAAATACGCACAAATTTACGAAGCACCGGCATCGCTGGCAGCGTTTCACACTGAACAACCGGCACACATTCCAGCATCGTCCCCCGTCACACGGAAGTTTGAGCCGATGCGTCAAATCATCGAAGAAAAATCGATTTCCATCGAACCTGTCAATCGAGACTTTCCTGCGAAGCCGGTCAGCATTGATACAACCGAAAAGAGCGATGAGTTACGCCAACGATTCCAATTTGCCGAAAACAGCAAAGCAGAATTGGAACACTCGATGTCCGAGCAACCCGCAGATCCGTTTGCGAAAACGGCACCACCGACATCGTCGCTCCAACCTCTCCAACCCCTCCAGTTTGCGGGGCTGTCCCCCTTGCTCCCCTTGCAGGAAAATGACCTGCCCCCGCTCTCGGCGGCAACGGTGAAGTAGACCCGTTCAATACTTCGGGGCAGATTCTTCGACTCTTCCATCGGACGCGCTGTCGGTCTGCTTTGTTGACATCTCCGTGAAATCGGTTTATACTCGTCAAAAGGAAATTAACACTCTGTGACCACAAGGTCCGTTTATTGATGAAAAAAACACTGATCGCCCCCCGTCGTTATGTGCAGGGTCCCGATGTTCTTGCGGAACTCGGCGGACTCCTCAAACCACTCGGTAACAAAGCCCTCGTCCTCTGGGACGGACCGCTCAAAGGACTCGTCGGCGATACCGTTCGCCAGTCGCTCCAAAAAGAGGGTATCGGCATCTTCGAGGTCGATTTCAACGGCGAAGCCACCCTTGCCGAACGCGACCGCGTCGGTGCTCTTGCCGTCAAAGAACAATGCGACATTTCCGTTTCCATCGGCGGCGGGAAAGTACTCGATGTCGGCAAAGGGGTTGCCATCAAACACAATATGCGAATCGTGACCGTGCCGACAATTGCCTCGAACGATTCGCCGACCAGTGCCGCCTCTGTTTGGTACGACGAGAATCACATGTTTCAGGGCTTTGAATGCTGGCACTTCAATCCCGATCTTGTGCTCGTCGATAGTCGGGTGATTGTGAATGCACCGGTTCGCAGTTTCGTGGCGGGAATGGGGGACGCTCTTTCTACGTGGGTCGAAATGGAAGCGTCGATGCAAACTCGGACCAAGAATCTCTCTGGCGGCGTTCCGACACTGGCAGCGGAAGCACTCGCAAAACTCTGTTTCGACACGTTGCTCGAATATGGCATTGATGCGAAGCGGGACATCGAGAATCACGTGCTGACACCAACCGCCGAACGGGTGATCGAAGCGAACATCTTGCTTTCCGGTCTCGGCTTTGAGAGTGGAAGTTTGGCAACCGCTCACGCGATTGGCAACGAACTTTCCAATGTCCCGGCATGCCAGAAAGCCGGAATGATGCATGGCGAAAAGGTTGCCTTCGGGGTCGCCACGCAACTTTGCCTCGACGATTCCGTGACTGCGTCGTATCGAAACGCCCTTTTCGATTTTATGATTGCGATTGGGCTGCCAGTCACGTTTGCCGAGTTGAACATGACACCGCTCGACACAGCGATTGTTCGTAAGATTGCCGACAATGTTGCCGTGCCCGGCTCGCTCGTGAACAACCATCCGTTTGACGTGACTGCCCAGAGTCTCTACGACGCGATGATGTCCGCCGATGCGCTCGGGAAGACGAGGAAAGGTTAACGAGGTGAACGATGGAAACTCGAATATCGAGAACCGCACTAGGTGAATAAAAAATGGAAGCAATGCGTTTGACACTGAATTCCGCCAAGTTGGCACTGATTATGGAATTGCCCGCGACCCTGCGAGATCGGGAAGTCGAAGGTGATCGTTTTGCCGACTCAACCTGCTCCCCGCTCGGAGAAACCAAGTTCGAGAAAATCCGACGTTGGGAGCATGATGGGAATCTTAAAAGAGTATGCCAACCCGGTTTTGCGTGAATTGGAAGAAGGGGCTTGGGAAAGAGCCGCTGTCGAAAAATATTTGGAGAAAAAGAAAGATGGTCGTTCTTGATACAAACACTATTTTACGTTGCATCTTGCAAGACGACAAAGCGTCAGCTGTTCTTGTCGATGATTGCATGTCCAAGAATAAATGTTTGATCCCACCGGAAGTTGTTGCTGCAATTGTGTACGTGCTACTCAAGATTGATCGTATCGACCGCAAGGCAATCGAAAATTTGGTCTCGACAATATTGAGGCACGAGAACGTGCGTGTTCCTTACAGAGCGGTTGGCGAAACGGTATTGCACCATGTTGGCGAGACAACATTCGATTTTGTCGATTGCCTCATGATCGGTTACGCCCTCGACGAAGGGCATCAGATTTTGACGTTTGATAAGAAGTTGAAAAAGTATTTATGATGACACCTAAAGACTGCCTGCTGACCGCTTTGCGACGTGAAGCTCCCGACCGAATTCCGACGTTTGAATGGTTCATTGACGATGCCGTTTCCCTTGCGCTCTGCAACACCAACGATCCTATCGAAGTGACCGAGCGTCTCGATTTGGATGCCGTCAACGTCCGCGCCGACTATAAAAAAACGTGGAAAGATGAAAATACCTTCGTGGACGAATGGGGCACTGAGCGGAAACTGACTGGCGACGTGCTGCCTGCGGCGATGAATGCTCCGATCCCGAATATTGACGCCCATGCCAGTTACTCTTTTCCGGCGATTGATGTTCCACATCGATTCAAAACGCTCGAACGGGCGATAGAAAAATACGGCGACCACCGGGGAATCGTTCTCAATTTGCGCGATGGTTTTTCCGATATGCGCGACTTGCTCGGTTACGAAAATGCCCTCGTCACATTGCTCACTGACAAGAAACATTACCACGACTTAATGAAGCGAGTCGTCGAGTACAACGTAGCACTCGCCGCGCTTGCGGTCAAACGTTACGGAGTGCAGATCGTAGCGACGACCGATGACGTTGCCACGGGACGCGGTCCCATTATCAAGCCAAAAGTCTATGCCGAAATGATTTTGCCGCACTTTGACGAGGTCATTCAGGGCTACAAATCATTGGGGTTGATCGTCATCAAACATTCGGACGGCGACATCAGGGCTTATCTCGATGGATGGCTGGAAGCCGGGATCGACTGTTTGGACCCCATTGATCCCGGCGGCGGTCTCGATATGGCAGAAATGAAGAAACAATACGGCAATCGGATTTGTCTGAAAGGCAACATTGACTGCACCGGAAACCTGTGTAGCGGTACGCCGGAACAGGTCGAGGAGGAAGTCCGCGTCTGTCTCGAAAAAGGGGGACGTGCCGGACTGATTGTCTCCTCCAGCAACACGATCCATCGCGGGGTACGACCGGAGAATTTTCGTGCCATGCTCGATGCCGTTCGGCGATATGGTCAATGAGAGTGCCCTTGAAAAAGAACAGTTTGTGGTAGAATGTTTGACCGAGGAACATTCGTCCCATTTTTACCCCATGCTCACCACTGCGAAGGAAATTTTGAAAGATGCCCGTGAAAAACATTATGCCGTGCCGGGTTTTAACTGCGTTGCCGATGTCATGATCCGCGGCATTCTCGACCGGGCAGAACGGCTTCACTCTCCGGTGTTTCTGATGCTTTATACCGCTGAAGTCGACGACAAAACGTGGTGGTATTATCCCACCCTCGTTCGTGCGGTGGCGGATCGTTATCCCATTCCCATCGTCATGCACCTCGATCACGCCGTCGAACTCGACCCCATCCGTGCCGCACTGGACAATGGCTTTACGTCGGTCATGTACGATGGTTCGAGTCTCCCGTTCGATCAGAACGTCGAGATGACCCGAAAAACGGTCGAACTTGCCCAGCCCTACGGGGCGTCGGTCGAAGCAGAACTCGGACTCGTTGGCGGCTTCGGTTTGGAAGCAAAGAACTGCGTCTCCAACGTTCTCACTCAACCGGAAGAAGTGGTCACATTCATCGAACGTACCGGAGTCGATTCCCTTGCCGTTTCGATTGGAACCGCTCACGGTACTTATCAGCAACTGCCGAAACTGGACATTCCCCTTTTGAAGGAATTGAACGCTGCCAGTACCGTCCCCTTGGTTCTTCATGGAGGTTCCGGCACCCCCGAAGACCAGATACGAGCCGCCGTCGAAAACGGAATCTGCAAACTCAATGTCTATACCGACAGCCGCGTCGCCATGTGGAAGCGATTCAAGAAAATTGCCGCCGAAACGCAACGCAGCGAGCCGATTCCGCACGATTACATTTCCCAGTTGCAAGAGGCTCTTGGTGATGTCGTCGAAGAAAATGCAATATTAGCCGGTTCTGTCGGACGGGCAAAATAGTGGTGGTGCATCCGCCTTGGTTTTGCGTGATTTTTGACGATCGTTAGGCTTTCGCCAGAAAATAATTGGTCAAATTTTCCTTTTCCCATTCTGGAGCAAGGAAGTAGTCAGAAGTCAGGAGTCAGAAGTCGCATGCGGTAAGGAACTGCCAGAGTCAAATGGTGCGGT
>Ga0123353_10017365_pt1 | contig 10575 bp, 10 predicted proteins | sample TergutLab28metaG_3_FD_92763 | JGI IMG/M metagenome (GOLD analysis project Ga0123353, IMG submission 92763) | Labiotermes labralis P3 segment gut microbial communities from Petit-Saut dam, French Guiana - Lab288 P3 | ecosystem: Host-associated > Arthropoda: Insects > Digestive system > Gut ... | reverse complement strand
GCGCCTCTAACGCTTCGTCCAGTTCGGCTATGTCCGCCAGGTTGTAATTTGGCTCATGGACAGCATGATGCCGTCTGCTCCATAAAAAACCGGCCTCTTCACCATGTTCGCCAATGACGCCACAGTTGAGCATGCAGGAAATGTCGTCCGCAGGGCAACCAATCGGGGTGTGCAAAACCACGCTCTGGATCACCTCCAGCCCCCTCCCCCGGAGGAGAGGCGCGAAGCGCCGGGGTGGTTACGCTGTCGCGTTCTAGACATGCACGTGCGATCAGTTCAGTTCAACTGAACTGAACCCCCACGGATACGGTTGACGCCAGAGGAATGGCTGATGACATACTTTCCGCGAATGACGATTTTGCCTTCATGGGACAATGTGATGCTGGCGCTCCCGCAACGTAAGACTATTTCGTGCTGGGCACTCAGTTCTACCGTCCTGCCGTCTACAAGGGCGCACGTGGGCATTCCTGAAGCGTTTTCTGCTGGGGGCTCAAAAACGACTTTCTGGACTTCCTGCCGGGCACGTGTGGGTTGCAAGACACCCATGACGACCGGGATATTTTCCTGTGTCAGCAAGAGGACGATTTCCTTCCCAATGTCGGCTTGTTGCAGGCAAACGCAGGAACGTGCCGGAATGCCAATGAATGAGGGGTTATCGGGAACATCGATGATCGGTTGCCCCGATCGCTGTAGGCCAGTGAGTGTCCCCAAAAAAACCGCCTGCAAGGGCAATGTGGCAGTTGGGGGCTGCTGCGTACTGGAAAGATTGCCCTTGCCGCCGGTTGCTTTTTGCCGCTTCTTTGCCACTGTTGTTGTCATATGAATACCACCCCTTTGCCCAGGTTGATCATAAAGAGGGCATCATAGTAAAACATTGTTGTTAGAGTCAATATTCATAAGAATTTGGATTGAAAGGGATCTATCCGCCCAGAGATTCCCTGAACAACCAGTGCCGCAAGCGCTTGTTCATGACGGCGCGGGGAAAAACCTGCAAAATCGAGATTTTCAGAACACCCCGAACGTAGGGTATTGCCTCATGAATCGCTGTCCTGGCCGTCGTCGCCCTTATTGCCCTGTCCCCTGTTTAGCCGAAGGGAATACTGCTTTGGAATGCTGTGCTACATTGTGGCGTCTTGCTACCCATTTTCTTGAGAGCATGCGTGATGAGCGACTTTGATGAACTAGGGCAACTGATCGGGGGTTATTTCAATCAGGATATGGATCTTTGGGCAGAGACCATTCCTGAAGCTATTTCGATTTACGCGCGCGAAACCGGTTCCGCCGCACATAATGAGCTGTGCCGCAAAATGGATCTGTTTCTGAAAAAATACGATACCCAGCTAGAGGCAGAATTCGAGAAACGTTACTGGTTCGATTTCACGCCAGACTCTATTGGTCAGACGGTGCCCGAGTTTTTTGCGATGGTGCGTGCGATAACTGCCAATCCTGACTGCTATCGCCAGTATGAGACGGATACACCAGATCCAACCAATGAACTATAGCTTCGATGGATTTTGTGTAATGACATAAGATTGGCACAAAAATACCAAAATCATTATGCTGATGTGATGTACAATATTCTTGCCGGGGCAAAAAGAAAGAAAGGCTCCGGTTGGGGAGCCTTTCTCGTTTAATCACGCTCCGGAAAGGAGGTGATTGGCGTGAAGCCAACCCCGCGTAAATGTTGTTGGCGGCACAGGATCGTAAAGATAATCCTACGGGTTATCGTAGCGATTTTGTTGCTCTATAGCAACCCTGTGCTGTAGCGCACCTGCGTAGTAGTACCCGCCCTGCACCAACGACGCGGGGCGGCCACACGGTTAAGGGGCGGCATCGTGCGCCCTTTGCGCTACACAACCCGCTTAACGGGCAAATGGGGCGATTGCCTTCGTCCCCTACGTCCTCCCAATCATTTCGCGGCATTAGTGACAAAGGTTTCTGAACTGATACAGCGCGCACGGGCCGGATGCGTTAAACTCACCTCCGCCTGACAGGGTTGGTTGTTCCTGTCAGTGGTTCCATTTCAGAGCACACAAGAGAGAAACGCGGAAAACAAGATGTTTGAAGCTATTCGCAACAACAAACGGATTGCCCAGGTCATCCTGGGGATCCTCATCGTCCCCTTTGCCGCTTTCGGCCTCGATTCCTATTTTGGGGATAGGCTGGGAAACAGGGAAGTTGCAACGGTTGGGGGGTCCTCCATTTATCGGGGAGAGTTTGAACGTGCCCTGGAAGAGCAACGGGAATCGTTGCGGGAGCAGCTTGGCGCGGAGGCCGCCGCCGAGGTGATCAAATCCGGAAAACTACAGCAAGAAGTGCTCAACCAACTCATCCTCGAGCGGGCGTTGGCGCTTTACGCCAAGGATATGCGCCTGTCAGTTTCCTCCGTGCAATTGCAGCAGGCTCTGTCCATGTACGAAGCTTTTCATGAAAATGGCCAGTTTTCGCTGGAACGTTACAAGACATTGCTTCAACGGCAGGGGATGACCCCGGTGGCATTCGAAGCGAAAGTCGCGCAGAATTTACTCGTCGATCAATTGAAGATTTCCATCACCGGTTCGTCGCTGATTGCGCGTGATACGGTGCGCCGCCTGCTCATTGCCGAAGGCGAGGAACGGATGGTGCGCGAGATGCGTTTCCCAGTTCAACCCCATCTGTCCAGCATCAAGATCAACGATGAGGCGATAAAGAAGTTTTATGACGATAACATGAAGCATTTCGAACTCCCGGGGCGGGTCAAGGCCGAGTACCTGGTCTTCAGCGAAGAGGCTTTGCAGGGCAAGCTCAAGATAGATGAAGAAAAAATCAAAAAGGCCTACCAGGATTTGCCCGAGGATCGGCGTGTGCGCCATATCTTGATCGAATTGGCTTCCGATGCCGATGAAGCTGCGGTGGGGGCGGCCAGGAGCCAAGCCGAAGAAATCGTTGCAACCCTGCGTGAAAAGCCCGACGATTTCCCGGCGATTGCCAGGGAGAAATCACAAGACCCGGGTTCGAGCGGGGAGGGGGGCGACCTTGGCAATATCGCGCATGACGGGACGATGGAACAGCCGTTCGAGGAAGCGGTGTTTGCGCTGGAAAAAGGCGACATCAGTGACCCGGTGCGCACCAGCTATGGGTTCCATATCCTTCAGGTGACAGATTCCCAGAAACGGTCTTTTGGAGAAATGCGCGATGAAATCGAAGCCCGGTTGCGCAAAGACGCAATCGGGAAAGAATTCAACAAGGATGCCGAAGAGTTCAGTGATATGGTTTTCAGCAGATCGCAAAAAGACCTGGAACCGGTAGCCAAAGCTTTCGGGCTGGAAATTCAGAAAACCGACTGGATCAACGAAGGGGCGGATACCCTGGGTGAGTTTCACAATAAGGAACTGGTATCAAGCCTGTTTGAGGATGAAGTGCTCAAAGATAAGAAAAACACGGAGGCTATCGTGGTTGGGTTCAACACGCTGGTGTCGGCGCGCGTGTTTGAACACGAAGCCGCACGGCGTAAGCCGCTCGAAGAGGTGCGCGGGCAAATCGAAGCGCAGTTGCGCCGCAAGGAAGCAATGCGCTTGGCGCGGGAAGAGGGCACAGCCGCGCTGGAGGCGCTTGACCGGGGCGAAACGGTCAGCAACGCTTGGAGTGCACCACGCTCTTTCCAGCGATCCAAGCCGGATTTGCCCCCCTTGGTCGCACGTGAGGTGTTTGCTGAGTTGATGCGTTTGCCAGACCGGGTGGCTTTGGAGTTGCCTGATGATGCTTATGTGATCTATCAAATTGACGAGGTCAAGTATCCATCCATCGACAATGACGACCCGCGCATCGCTGAACGGGCACAGGCGTATGGGTTTTTGCTCGGTATGAACGATTTCAACTCTTTCGCCCTGTCCCTGCGTGACCGCTACAAGATCGTAACCAAGCCGCTTGCGGATCGGGCAGCAGAATAAGCAAGCATGCCTCGTTTCCTTCTACTGCCTGTTTATGCTTCATGAATGCGCATTTCGCGCTCGATCTGGAAGATATACCGCTGAATCTTGTTCGCGGTCTGTGTAGGCAGGGCAATGAAGCTGCAACCAAGGCGCAGCACTTCCTTGCCGTTAGCGAGGATGCGGCGGCCGAAATTACGGACTTCTAGATCCACCCCGATGAGGTTGCCGGATAGTTTCAGGTAGCAGCCATGGATCTGGTCGCCCACAACAGGCGCGGTCTTGCTGAGCGGGATTTCCATGGATAAGCCGCCGACGCTGATGTCGAGTACTGAAACCTCAAGACCTTTTTCCCGACCCTTATGGCCGTGTTCTTGTTCCTGTGCGGGTAGGACGCATTTCAGGTCATGGGAAAGCGGAACCTGCAAGCGGAAAGCGTCGCGGCGTTGCAGGCGCAGGATTTCGTCGGGAACGGGGGCGGCCAGGGCGGGACGGCTTTCGAGCGTGACCTCCATGACGTTGTTCAAGCGGAACTGGATGCGGATCTTATTGAGTTGGCTGACGCAGAGCAGGCGCTCAGCTTGAATGCTGCGACGGTAAATGGTCTCGTTTGAACTGGTATCGAGAAAAACCCAGTTTTCGTCTTCGGAAAGCGTAATGATGGTGCTCAGGAAGGAGAGCCCGGCCGGAAACAGATGGACGCTGATGAGGGCGTGGCTGCTGATCAGTTCCTGGAGCAACCTGCGGATCTGGTTGTGCCCGCGCAAAAGGAACTCTTCTAGCTCGTTTTCCTGTAAGGAAATAATCTTGTTGTCAATTTGATCTAATTGATCTGACATTGTCGTTGTTCGCGTTGATAAGATGCTTGTAGGGCGGTCTCTACGGCCAGACCACAGGTTTATACCACGGGGGCACAATGCGAACCGTGTAACTTATCCTGCTTCTGAAAGAACTCTGTCTATGGGGGGCGGGGCGGCGATGCCCGCTTCGATGCGGTAAAGCCAGGCCAGCAATTCGGCAACTGCGGCGTAGAGTTGCGGCGGAATGTGGGCGTCGAGGTCGACCTGCATGAGCAGGGAGACGAGCTCCGGCGACTCATGTACGTACACGCCGGCCTCGCGGGCGCGGGAAATGATTTCATGCGCAATCAGCCCGCGCCCTTTGGCGACGACTTGTGGCGCGCTTTCGCCCGGTGTATAGGTGAGGGCGACGGCTTCGTCACGCGGCGAAAAGTCTTCAGGATCCACCGTGATACTCCACGGCCATACCGGTGAGTGGCACTCCGGCGGCTTCCAGGGCCTCAGCCAATTCGTTGCGCCTAGCTTCGAGCTTGGCTACGGCAGGTTTGTCATCGACTTGCAACCGCAGGATGACGCCTTTTGCGCTCAACTGTATGCGGGCTTCGACCCCACCGAGGCGGGGCATCGACAACCGCAGAATGGTGTCCCATTGGTCATCGGCGTCTTTGCCTTCCGCGTGCCCTTCGCCACGTGGGTCTTCGATGACCCACTCGAACGTCTGGCCTGACCATGCCATGCCATGCCAGACGTATTGATGGCTGGCGAGGGATTCGAGCTGCTGATGCACGATGGGTAGTAAGCGTTCAGTAATCGGGCTGTTGCGCATGGCGTTCTCGGCATGCTGACTGGCTATCTCCCGTACTTGGGATACGGGGGTTTCATTGCGCGAGAGAGCCTGCATGGCAGCATTGGACGGGGACGCTGCCGGATTGCCAGCGCGTGCGGCCTCGGTGCCCGCCCCGCCCGAGGCGTGTTGGAATGCGGTGCCCGATGCTGAGGGGGGGCCGGCAGCGGGGCTGCCCGGTTGAGGTTGCCCGGCGCCTTGGGCCTGAGGTTCGCGCAGCAAAGCCGAGAGGTCGGTTTTCCCTGCCAGCCATTGCGCTTGGTGCGCTTCATAGAACAACCCGCTTTGCGACAGCGCCTGACGCAGCAAGGGAGCCAGTAGCGTACTGGCGGAAGCAAATTGAGCATTGACGGCGGGTTGTGTGCTGACGGCGGTGGTTTGCGCATAGGCAGTGGCGGCAGCTTGTGCGCTGGCGGCTTGCGGGACGGTAACATTTCCGGCGGTGGAGCCGGGTGCCGTGGGAGGAGCCTGGAAGAAGGGTTGGCCGTTCGACAGTACGGTGGGCTTTGCGGCAGGTTGACCCGTGAGCAGAAAACTGATGAGTTGCCCGGTAGGGCTCAAGGTAGGGCGAGCCGAACCAACGCTTGCACCGTCTGCCGGTGTTGCCAGCCGTGAGAGCACAACCTTGGGGGAGACGTTGGTAGCAACCAGTTCGAGTGTGTCGCCCGGTTTTGCCGAGGCATTCAGCGCAATCGTGACCTGCTGCCCAGCCACCAGGGCACGGAAAGTGCCGTCAGGCAAAGTGCGTTGAAGGGTGGCGAAAAAACGTTGGCCCGGAACCAGTTCCTGCAACTGGGCCTGGATCTCGCGCGTCCGGTTCAACCCCGCGACGGGCGGCGAAGTCTCGAAAAAACTGGCTTCGTGCAAAAAACGCAAACGGGCGGCGAGATCAGAAGGGATCATGTTTTATGCCCATTGCCCCGGAACCATCAACCTCCGGGAGTTTCCAGGTTGTTGTAAGCATCGCGTACGGCTCGGCCTTTGACTTCGGCGGCAAGTTGTTGGCGCGTATGCTCGTGAGCCGGTATCACCAGGCTGAGGACTTCATGGTTGAGGCGCTGAATACGGGTAAGCAGCGCCGTCAATTCTCCCAGGTTTTCCACATTGAGGGACGAGGATGGGCGGCCGATGGCCGTATCGCGCAACGTTGCAACCTGGCGCTCGATTTCCGCCAGCCGCTCCCAGTCTTGAGAACGGGCCGTTTCGACCATTGTTTCGTAGATCACGAGCAGGGTGCGTGCTTCCGCCAGACTAAGGATGCGAACTGGATTCGATGTGGTCATATCGAAGGCTCCCGATTTTGTGTGGCGACGCTTACTATCTGATGTATTTTATCTTTGGGATGAAACATTTTCAAAGGAATACGCCATGGGAAGGGCCATTGTGTGGAATTGCCATCCGCCGCTGCGACGGTCTGCAAAGTAATAGCGTAAGGTCAGGGAAACAGTGCGAAAAGCGATATCGTCCCAGGGTATCTCATTTTCATGAAAAATTGCAGTTTCAAGTGATTCTTCGCCGGGACGAAAATCAGCGTCGAGCAGCCTGGCCCGGTAGAAAATGTGAACCTGGCTGATAGCGGGTACGTCGATGAGGCTGAACATTTCCCCGATTTCGACCCGTGCGCAGGCTTCCTCCAACGTTTCCCGCATGGCTGCATCGGCGGTGGATTCCTGTGTTTCCATAAAGCCGGCGGGGAGTGTCCATGTGCCAAGCCGGGGTTCGATAGCCCGCCGACACAGCAGGATGCCGTTTTCCCATTCCGGGATGGTTCCGACGACGAGTTTTGGGTTCCGGTAGTGGATCATGCCGCAGTTCGCGCAGACATGACGGGCCCGCGTGTCGCCAGGGGGGATTGTCATGGCGATGGGGGCAGCACATTCGGAGCAGTAATTCATGGTGGGTTCGGTACCTGTTCTTGAGTTGCCCCGACATGAATGGCGGGGATTACGTCCAACACACGCATATTCTGCTGTGGGAGAAGCATGAATGATGCCATACGAAGAAAATCTTTTTCGCCCTCTGGGCATATGGCACACTTTGCTGTAAACCATATCATGCGAAATGATACGATTGCATTACAGTGAAGTCATGCATAAAGACTGACTGTGATGTCGTCATGCGAATGCTGCAACGAAATGTTGCGGTCGATTGTTGCTTCGGTTCACTTCCCAACCCTGTAGCTCATGCCGACTCCAATTGATCTGAATCGCTTTGCCCAGATTAAGGCAACGGGGCATCTTCCTTCTCCGCGCGGTGTCGCGTTGGCGATTATGCGCATTACGCATGACGAGACTGTTTCAACAACCGAGCTGGCGCGAACCATTAAAGTTGACCCTGCATTCGTTGGCAGGCTCATAAAAGCGGCTAACGGTGCGGTTTTCCGGCGGCGCGCGATTGTTTCGGTGCAAGAAGCCCTTATGGTAGTGGGGATACGGGCAGTACGTGCAATGGCGCTCGGTTTCTCTCTATTATCGAATTATCGTAAGGGAGCCTGCCCGGGGTTTGATTACATGCGGTTCTGGTCGTCGTCGGTCATCATGGCGCTGGCCATGCAGATACTGTCGCCACGTATGCGCGTGGTTGCTGCAGACGAGCTTTTCAGTGTGGGCCTTTTGGCGCGGGTTGGAGAGTTGGCGCTGGCAACTGTTTATCCGGACAGATACGGGCAATTGCTCGCCGAAGTCGCCGAATTGGGGTGCGACCTTCTGGAACTGGAACAGCAGTCGCTTGCAATGACCCACCCAGACTTGGGCGCTGCAATGCTCATGGACTGGGGCATTCCGTCTGTATTTACTGAACCGGTACGCTATTTCGAGCGCCCCCTGGACGCCCCCTTTGCTGCCGACGGACGTGAAATGGCAGTCATGCAGGGCCTGATCCTCGCCAAGTGCGTGGCCGACATCTGCCTGGGCAAACCGGACGAGCAACGCCTGTTGCTTGGAAAGGCAATACGCCTGGCAGCACCTCTTGGATGTACACACGAGGCTTTTATCGAAGACTGCAAAGAGGTTGTCTGTCAGTGGTCCGAATGGAGCAAACTGCTGCATCTTGACGCTGTGGAACTGCCCTCGTTTGATGCCCTGAGCGACTTTGGGGCTGATGCACTAGAGTCCAGGGTTCCGCCTGCGAGGAGCGAGCCCATTGACAAAACTACGCCCCATGAGGAGCCAATGCCCGATATACGGGCGGTGCTGGTTGTAAGCGATGCCCTTACGCGTAAGCAATTGTCTAGAGCGTTGGAAGTGATGGGCATCAGGGTGCTCGAGTGCTCCAGTCTGGATGGTTTCATGGAGCATATCCTCGACATGCAGCCACAGATGCTGGTGCTGGACGTGGAAGACGATGCAGCCCGTATTGGCCAACTGGTTCGGACATTACGCGCCTCGCGGTTCGGGCGAGGCATCTTCATCCTGTTGCTGCTGCCCTCCAACGATGAAGAATATATTGCGGCCATCGAAGCCGGGGTTGACGATTTTTTCATCAAACCTGCTGGGACGAGGATGTTGCAAGCGCGGTTGAACGCGATTCAGCGGGTTGTCCTGTTGCAGCAGGAACTGGAACGCGAGCGCGAGGAGTTGCGGCACTTCGCCGCCGAACTGGCCATTTCCAACCGAACCTTGCAGGAAGCCGCGCTCACCGACGCTCTGACGGGTTTGCCCAACCGCCGCTACGCACTCGAACGCATGCAACAGGAATGGGCAGCCTCGGAACGCAGTACGCGTTCGCTGGCATGCATGGTCATTGACCTCGACAGCTTCAAACAGATCAACGATATCCATGGGCATGACGTTGGGGACATAGCCCTGCGGCTGGCTTCCGAAACCATGCGCCAGGTGTTGCGTAGCCAGGACGTGATCTGCCGTACAGGAGGCGACGAATTTTTGGTGATCTGCCCAGAAACTTCGCAGAAGGAAGTGGTTGCTTGCGGCGAGCGGCTACGCAAGGAAATCGAAAGCCTGATAATTACCAACGAAGATGAAGTGTTACGCCTGTCGATCAGTATTGGCGTGGCGGTGCGCGATGAGTCCATGATTAACGGCAACGACCTGATCAAGTGGGCCGACCGCGCCGCTCTCAGGGCGAAGCGGCTGGGGCGCAACCAGGTTGTGTCGAAGCTTGAAACAGAGGGCGACTCCGGGGATACCACTCAATAGGTGATGCAGGAGGCAATTTGTTGCAGCTTCGTGTGTATGCGTACCCCATAAAGTCGGCGAAATTGCAATAATATTTTCCGAAGCCTTTTCATCATTGTTGTGTCGTATTTTACAATGCAATAAGGGAAATATGCACAGACGAAGGTAACGCTATTGGAACGTGAATTATTCACCTTGTGAGTGCTGGGAACCTACCTTAGCTTAGGAATTGTCAGTCCTCGAAGGTGAGAGTTTCCAATGAACCACCCAAATTTTCAGGTCGAAATCCGGGAATTGAACATTGCGTATTTGATGCTCGCGCAAAAAATGCTGCGCTGTGATCGGGAAACGGCCATGTTTCGGTTGGGTGTCAGCAAGGCGTTGGCGGATTATATCGAAAGCCTTTCGGCGGCCAAGTTGGTCAAGATGGCCGACAACCCGGTAATGATTCCGCGTTTCCGCTTCGATGACGAAAAGATGGCTCGTCTGATGGCCGGGGAGGGCCGGGACGAGACAGCCTCTACATTGCACGCGGCCATTATCGCTGCCAACCGTTCGGCGGAAGAGTCCATGTGATCTTGCTCCTGGAGAGAGAGCAAATGAAAAACAAACGAATCATTGACGAGGCGGAAGATATTCAGCGCGCTGCCGAAATGGTGCGGCTTGGTGCCCGCATGCAGATGCTTGAAGCCGAAACCCAACTGAGCCGTGAAAAACTGCTCAAAATATACAAAGAAGTACGTGGCGTTTCCCCTCCGAAAGGCATGTTGCCGTTTTCGACTGACTGGTTCATGACCTGGCAACCGAATGTGCATTCCTCGCTTTTCATGGGGTATTACCGCTATTTTGAGTCCTGCAAGGGAATGAGCAGGCTGGATGCGATCATCAAG
>Ga0123353_10017364_pt1 | contig 10575 bp, 3 predicted proteins | sample TergutLab28metaG_3_FD_92763 | JGI IMG/M metagenome (GOLD analysis project Ga0123353, IMG submission 92763) | Labiotermes labralis P3 segment gut microbial communities from Petit-Saut dam, French Guiana - Lab288 P3 | ecosystem: Host-associated > Arthropoda: Insects > Digestive system > Gut ... | reverse complement strand
TGTTTATTGTGTTTATTGTGTTTATTGTGTTTATTGTGTTTATTGTGTTTATTGTGTTTATTGTGTTTATTGTGTTTATTGTGTTTATTGTGTTTATTGTGTTTATTGTGTTTCTTCACACAAGCTGATACATTAAATACCTTCTAGTAATAATACATATGCTTATTATGCCGTATAAAATGATGGAAAGTACTGATAAACATTTATGGAGTGATTATCTCGTATTAGCACAATCAACTGGCTGCGAAAAACGCAAAACTCATATTCTTAAGCTGTTATTTCCTTCTTGTTGAAGAGTCAGTAAAACTGTCTAAGTGGATGAAATTTTTATAAATTGTCACGATATAAAAATATTTGAAATCTCACCGAGCCATTTCAGATTTTGGGAACATTTGACGAAGGTAGTGGACATCTTAGAATTATGTACGTGCCTATTTTCTTGCATCACTTACAAGCCATTTTTCCACAAAGAATTTTAATGGAAAGAAGAATTTAGAAATATCTAAGTCAAGATATATGACTTAAACCATCAGATTTTAGTGGTTAGTGTACACACCACTATATTTATCACTCAAGTTCTACGATTAGCTTAGAGACTTAAACCCGAAATTATTGCACTACAGAGCTTTAAGAGATTGTTCTTTATAATACAGGCCGCATTTCTTCTGTCGCGATCCTACCAGCATCTATAAATTCTGTTTAGTTTTATCTTAATTTTAAAGAATCAAATAACTTCAGGGTGGGCAAACTTTAATTTCCCACGGTGTAATATTGAAGGTGTGAGTATTCATTTATGGATCGCCCTGCAAGTAGGAAAATACTTGACGACATTTCGGAGGAAATATCTGTCCCTATTTATGGTTCAAGAAGTCAGACATGTGTGTCTTTTTGGATTTAATGGACAATGCAGCAAGCCCTTTTAAAAGGTCAGAAATTTGTCTATTGATCCAAAGTCTTATCAGAGACTACTCGAATTTTCGTGTAATTAAAAAGTTTTTGAAACACAGAATCTTTCACTGTATATGTAAATAATTATAAGGCATTTGCATCTGAACTTCGAAAAGAAGAAGCCCCCGCTAGTAAGACTGATTTCGATTGGATAAAGAATATTAATAAAAGGATTCTGCAGTGTGGAGGAACACGTATTCGCTGCTGTCTCTGATTAAGTATGAAATACATAGTATAGATAGTTAATTACCATGTTTGCAGATGTATTTAACAGCAACTTTACCACGCTCCGTTATACGCAGAAAGGGGCTCTCTACAAACATGCAGAAGAATTTGCTATCATCGGAATCAGTGTGTTGGAAGAACTTTCCAATCCTTCAGATTTTGAGAAACTATCTTCGGCACTATCCATATTCTCAGCGTTGGAGACTATAGTATATAAATACTTCGCATGCACGTGGCTCTTTTCTAAAGACCCATTTTATTGTCCTAGTCTTTTACGTGATAATTTTTCTGGGGTGGTATTAGGGGTGGAGGGAAGCTCGTAAATGGCTCTCCACAAATCGTACTGTTTTGGACTGCTGCGACACTTTGCACGGAGCGACTGGGTACTAATTGCTACAATTAGCGGTTGGGCTCAGAGAGCCATTAGGCTGTAAGGCATACGCAGGACGTCCTTCTACTGTTTAGTCAAGAACGGTTCAGCATAATCCTCAGTGTAATGTAGCGTTAAGTAACTTAAGCTGTATGATAATTCACTACCATGTTCTATTGAATCGCGGAATTGTAATCTGTTCTATTTACTATTACATTGTTATACTGAACGAAATTTCCGCATTTGTCCTACAGCTAAATATAAGCCTAATTTTCTGTAGTGGAGCCCCTCTTGAAATCTTGCAGTAGCTTATCTCTCTGCCTTTTGTGGGACCAGAACATTCATTACTCACTTCGCTAGTCCTAGAAGGTGAACAGCGTTCCGTGTCGAGCTGGACCTTGCGGTACAGCCACTCGGATAAATGTGCTCAAATTTTCTCGTGTTTTCTCTGAGTCTCTTCGGGTAAATTTCGGCATAGTACGTCAAGTTAGATCACCAATATTTCTTTTCATATTCCGTTTAATTCGTTCATTAATTATCCTGCTACGGATAATCCATTTTATAGTATCCCTGAACATAGGAGCTTCGTCGCTTGGGAAGCCTGCTTTAGCTTGAAATATAGAGAATTTAGAAAATGTTCTATTAAACAAAGTAATCTGAATTGTACGGGGAGAAGGAATTAGTGTTACTGGTAAGTACCGTCTTCCTATACAAAAAATGTACTATAAATAAATAAATAAATATATATATATATATATATATTCATTCTACAATAAAGTCTTCAGGTATTCACAACTTCGTTACAAAAATTTGCAATGAGATACTCTCAATTCACCCCCACAATCCCCAAGCCGGAAGAACAGTCAGTGTTGTGTGCTCGGCACTGCTTGCTCGAGGTATTGCCAGATACCCTTCATGTAGTACAGTTCTCTCCTCTATTTCCAAGCTGAATATGTGTTCTGTTGACATACAGCCCCACTTAGCACACAAATTATACGAGCCTTATTTATGGACTGGAATTCTCAAAGAGACAGTAAGCTTTCCAACACAACTAATTACCTTAACTCAAAATTTGTAACGTTAACATTCAGAAAGTTGTTGCTTAATTAAATCGCATGAAAGGCGAGTTGGCGAAATTAGCAAAACGATTTGAGTCAGGAAGGCGTCTTGATCAGAACCCAAAGATAATGTTACATCTAGTAACTTGGTTCTTTATTTAAGCCACTTTTTAGACTGATTATTTTTCCACTGAGGAATAGGACCTAGTGGGCCAGGGTCTCCTCATTATCGAGGCTTCACCATTACAATCAGACACACGATGCTCGGTAGGACTCCTTTGGAAGGGTGATCAGTCTGTAGCAGAAACATTTATCTGACAACACACAGCATTCACAAGACAAACATACAACCATGCCCCCGGTGGGATACGAACCCGCAACCCCAACAAATGAGCGGCCGCAGACCCACACCGTAGATGGTTCGGCCACTGGGAAGGATTTCGACTTCTTTTATCAAGCCATAACTTGGGCAGTTAGGAACAGAAAGCTTCTGAAATCTAAACAGAAGATTATCTTCAGCAACAGTTTTAGTAGTAGTAGTAGTAGTAGTAGTACTAATGGACATAATAGTGATAGTTCTAGAAGTTCTTTAGGATATTCTAATGTGCCACAAATCTATTAAATTTTTTTCGCTTGCATTACTGCTACTGCTACTGCTACTACTATTACTACTACCACCACCACCACCACCACCACCATCGCTACTATTACTGCTACTACTAACGTACCATTGCAACTACTGCAAATACTGCCAATAATAATGGTACTTATTATTCAATTCCTCATTTATTAACATGTTAGTTGAACAGCACAGGATCAATATAAAACTAGCCTAACATACATAAAATTAACAGAATATCCTACACAAAACACACGTACAGGTTTACATTTATTACAGGCTCTGACGTGTAGACGGTATAACGTCTGTGCTCCAAGTACTAACACAAGTAGTAGAGTCATGTAAACGCCGATAATATTGACCCTGCTTCTTAAGACGTAGATCTGTTTTCGTTCGCTTGTCTTGGATTGCGGGTTTAAATCCACTGGTGAATGGATGTTGTGTGTTGTACAGGTCAAGGCCTCTGCGAGAGACCGATCCCTCGTCCAGAGGAATACTAACGAGTGTGTGTGCGTGTGTGTGTCACTGAGTATGACCAAACTCAACAATAACCCTCTACATATACAAAGAATAGGCAGAAGAATTCAGACTAAATATTAGATTATCAAAACGATAACAGTACCAAGAGCATCATCATCGCTCTTACTCCCAACAACAGCAACAGTAGCGAGAATGAAATAAACTACGAGTATTGCGGTTTATTCTTTCTCGCTCACTAGAAAATTCAAAACTTAAAGAGAATAATACGCAAATACACGTACGTAATTAAAGTGGCATATTTATTGAGTCGAAAAATAATAATGCATTATAACAATTCTTATATACGTAAGTGATGTGAGGTTTTTACAAAAAGTGAAGTGAAGTGTTTTATTTAGCTACTCTGTCAATAGCTAAGTTTAATTAGCTTCGGTGGTAGATAAAATAATGAGTGTGAACCAATAGCGCAATGACACTGACAGTACACAACCTAAGAACTTGTAGAGAAACCTTTATTATTGCTATTGCATGGTGAAAAAGGAGACACTTAACCACGTTTTTGCAACATGTGCTAGCGAAATATTTTGGTTTCTTGAATTCTGATCAGTATTAGAGATCAGAAAGTGATGCCTCCTAAGACACTTGCCTTCTACTGTTGTCTTTTGTTTCGTATTTGATTCTAAATGTTAGCTGCCTCCACCCTCTCTGTTGAGGGTTTTGAGGCTAGGTTATTCTTATTGCATAGTGGATTAAAACAGATATGTAAAAAACGCATATTTTTTGGCTTCCATGGAGTTTTATGCGGGGTGTTGTGAACCAGACCCTCTCTTTCTGTCTCGCACACTCTCTGGGGCATGAACGTCGTGCACAAATGCCATCCACTAAAAGCAGTCTCCGAAAATATTACTTACTCCCTCCACGCTCTTGATATTCATGCAAAAAAGTGCAAAAGTAGTAATAATTATACGAAGTATGGTATGAATAATTAAAGGAGTTTTGAACAATTTGCATATAGCTTTACATGGAAGGTACAGTAAAGTATTTGCAGAGGATGACCTGGAATATGGACATGCACTGGAGTTGCCAACTTTTCAATTTAATGTATACGTTAACATTAATAACACATCCGTGTTAATAAAGGCTTCAGCAATATTACGATACAAAGCTAAGTATAAAAATATACTTTAATAACAATGTGTTTTACTCAGAAACATGGCTTAAGCGGTAATGTTTTTAATTGAATGCTGGCTGTGCAACGTTGTAGCCTCGGTCGGCGTACGTGTCTGCTGCACGACTGACGATTTACACAGTCTTTCTCAGTCCCTGCACTAAAAATCCGCCATGGAATCTGAGTCACAACATGATCGTGAAAGTGATAACTCTAACGTACTTTTCTTCCCAAGTAAAGTGCCCTTCACTATTTACCGATCGAAATCAAACTCACAGTGTGCATAGCGTGTGTGCGGAAATTGTTAAGTATAAAGAACCAGGGAACATTCTCTTGTAGAAGCATAGAAACACACGATTAAAGTGCTTTTAATTAATGGCCGATCGCAACCAAAATTACTGTGTTTTCAGCGCATGCGCATATAGCAAAAATTGCAACGATCCAGGAAATTTGCTATAGTATGAGAATCCAAAATACAAAGGAAAAAGCACTCTCTGTCCGAGTAAAGAGGCCTTTATTATTGACAGATCGCAAACAAACTTGGAGTGTTTAAAGCTCATGCGCTGAAAATGAAAGGTATGGAGTTTCGGGAAATTTCCTCTAGTAGAAGAGGAGATGCAGACGAAAACGTTCTTTGCCCCTCAAATCAAGTATCCTTCCTTATTGACCGATTTCAACCAAAATCTCTGCGCTTATAGCGCATGCGCATAATATAAAAGTGTAGGAAACAGGGAATTTCCCCCAGTAGAAGAGGAGATGGAGACGGAAACGTTGTTTGCTCCTCAAGTCAAGTGTCCTTCATTATTGACCGATTGCAACCAAAATTACTGTGTTCAAAACGCATGCGCTTAATATAAATAGTGTAAGGAACGAGGTAATTTCCTCTTGTAGAAGCCGAGAGACAAATGAAAATATACTTTTTCTCGAAGCAAAGTGAACGTCATTATAGACTGACCGCCACCAAACTCAAAGTGCTTATAGCAAAAGCGTGGAATGTGATAATCATGACGAACCGGGAAATTTTCTTTACTAGGAACCAAGGTACAGAAGAAAAAGTGCTTTGCTATCCATGTAAAGTACCCATCATTGTTGACGGATCGCTAAAACACTTGCATCGTTTATAGCGCATGCGTGAACATTACGAGTTATGAAGTTCCAGGAAATTTCCTCTAGCAGATGCATAGATACAGACGATAAACCTTCATTACTCTTCAAGTAAAGTGCCTTAAATTAATGACCGATCGCAACCAAACTTATTGTTTCTACAGCTCATGCGCGGGATGTAAAAATACAAGGAATCAGAGAATTTCCTCTAGTAGAAGCTGAGAGACAGACGAGAAAGTAATTTTATGTCAATGTAAAATACCCTTCATTATTTGCCGATCGCAACCAAACACACAGGGCTTATAGCGCTTGCGCATAAAGTGAAAAGTGAAACGGCCCAGAAAATTCCCTCCAGAAGAAACCGAGATACTGACGAAAAAAAAGTGCTCTTAAAATAAAGTGACCTTCATTATTGACCGACCGCATCCAAACTTGTTGTGTTTACAGCGCATGCGCTAATACAAAAAGTGTAAAGAAACAGGAAATCGTCTCTAATAGATGCCGAGATACAGACGGATACGTACTTTTCTCTCCAGCTACAGTGCAGTTCATATTTTCTGATCTCAACCAAACTCACAATATTTATAGTGCATGAGCGGTAAAATTACAAGTGTATCGAACCAAGGTATTTCCTGTGCTAGAAGAATGGATACACACGAAAATGTACTTTGTTATTCAAGTAAAGTGCCTGTCATTATTGACCGACCGCATCCAAATTTATACCCTTTATAGCGCATGCAGTTATACCGCAAAGTGTAACGAAACTCGAAAGTTCCCCAAATAGAAGTCGAGATTCAGATGAAAACGTGCTCTAATCTCCAAGTAAATTCTCCTTCATATTCACCGAACGTACCCAGACACACAGTATAGAGTTCAAACATTTTTTCCAGTTTATTATTCTCTCTCGTGTTACCTTTTGGAAATATACAGCCTGAGATGCCTAGTAGTTCTTTCACAAACACACACACACACACACACACACACACACACACATATATATATATATATATATATATATATATCATATATAAATAAAATCTTTAATTATAATTTTGATTTATATTTCACTGCCCGCGAAGAAAGAAGTAGAATAAGAGGAACCAAAGAGCTTGTTTTAGACTTTAGATCATTGATTTTGTTTCTGAAATACAGTTTGCATGAAGTTACATATGGATACTGGATGATTGTAAATGTAGGAATGTACTTTTTAAAAGGTCCACCCAACTATTTACGAAGTCAAGAAGAGGATATGTTATTTGTGCAGTGCAGAATCAATATTATTTCTAATCGCTTTCTATAAAGTTTGCATACGGAAACTCTATGTTAGCGTACGAAGTAATCACTGATTTGAATTATGTACGGATGTAATTTTACATTTTTAAATTGCTGGTTTTAATTCTGCGCTAAAAAATTTTTTTTCTAATCCGTTTAATTACATTTTGTATGGTCAAAATCAAATTTTAAGAAGAGTACTTGCAAAAATATATCCAGCAGAACATTTCATTAAATTTGTGGCAGACTTTAAAACAGCCAATTGGACATGCATTTGAGGGTCTTCATCATGCATTGCGTCTTATTTTTCGTGCAGGATGAGTGGCATGTGTGTGAATAACACGAGACTACTTTAGGCAGCACAGTTTCCTGATATTATAACATCAGTATTTTCCGCTACAAAATGCTACATCTTTCCGCCCGAAACAAAACAACAATAAAGTAAGTGATAAATCCGTAGTTGGTAATAAACTGATTCTTGGTACAAGAGCAGGAGACATAAACAGCAGACGTCAGCTTGCCTGAAACCTTACGTAACTGCGTCTCGATTCACTCACAATATTAGGTTGACCTCTGCACAGTACGCGCAATGGACTTACAATTAAAACTGTGAGCAAAGTATATTATTTAAAGTTATGTAGCTACAAACTTACTATTTTAAATGAAACTTGTTATTTATATCAATGTAGTAAACTTTATGCACAATCTAGATTGCAGTAAAAACATCTGCAGGGAAAAAGTAGAAACACTTTCCAACAGGGCCAATTAAACACTTCATTAATTGGGAAAACAAGAAAGCTATATTAAGAAAAATCCAACTAGATGTAACAGTATGCAGATATTTATTTACAGCAAAATCACTCTACATGTTTCGGGTATCACCGCACCAATGATCAGGAGTACTAAAAACTGTAACCGCAGCCTCCGGTACAGGTCATAATATCGGTACAGCTACCTGCTTCCAACGTGGCCTGATCCGGACTGTCCACGTTGGAGGGAAGCAGCTGTACCGATATTATGACCTGTACCGGAGGCTGCGTTTACAGTTTTTAGTACTCTTGGTGATGGGTGCTGTGACACCCGAAACATGTAGAGTGACTTTGCAGTAAATAAATATCTGCGTACTGCTGCATATAGTTGGATTTTTATTAATATTGAATTATGATGCACGGAACCATGAGCTTAAAAAACAAGAAAAATACATACAGAAGACAATATTATGGTCGAACATAATTTATCTATATAAAGGAGCAGATATTCCAATTTATTCATGAATACAAAATTAAATTCACGATATTAGTTCAAGGTTAAAGTACTCAATTTACACACGAAACAATTATGTACCAACAATAAAGACAAAAAATATAAACACAAGAATGTTTAATAATTCTTCTTACAATGAAGTAAACAAACAAGGATTTTGCTGAGATTAAGATAACACTAAGTATAATATCTGTATTATGTTTTCAATATTGTAACTTCACAGCTGTCGTAATAAAACTGTACAAAAATGCTTTCAAAATAACATTTAGGTGTGCCAGGTTGATGTTTGTACAATAGTGTAATTGTTGTATAGAAAGATGTACGGAAGACATCTGTTTCACGGAACATGGCATATATTTGACTACAATTTTTTTATTTATTCCCAAATGATGACGAACTTAGGGATGGAAAATTGTAGCATTTAATAAAAGCAATTGCTCTGTTCGTAGTAAGAGATACTTATGTTGAATAAAACTGTCTTTATTATTTAGTTTTTCAAAAACGACCGGACGTCTTCTCTGAAGGAATGTGTGTAACTTACACCGTTTATGTATTTTTCGTTAGGTTGAAATAACTTCTCGGCAGCGGCGCTAACGACGTCCCTTGTCCTGACGTCGGTGTCAGCGGGCGGGGCTAGGACGCGAGTTGACGACGGAGAGGAAAGATGGGATGACGATGGCCATAAAATACAAGTAATAACAGGAAACAGTGCGGCACCACAAGCAAGGAAAGTTTACAAAGTAAGTCAAAGCAGTTCTTCTCTCGGCACCTAAAACCACTAAGTCGCATATGAGGAAAATGAGTTTCCACTGTTCTATGCTTTACGTATTTAAATACGGAATATAAAATTCTGTAAGTTTATGATATTTTAGTGATCCAGGGCTGATTCAAGACGCACACTTAACAAAAATGACTGCAATGCAAGCCTACGCATTTTTCGTCAAAAGAAACATGGAGGAGATTTCGCGTAACCAATTTTAACGCGCAAAAGTAGGAAGTATTCAATATTATGAGTGAGATAGGGTGTGTGCGTGTGTGTGTGCGTGCGTGTGCGTGCGTGTGTGTGTGCGTGTGTGTGTGTGTGCGTTTGTGTATTATTGTATGTTTTCTTCACCGTGTTATATTGTATCTGTGGCTCGTCTGGCATTATCTCATGAACGGCACGATGTTCGGTTAAACTCGGAGTAACACGTGTACCGAAACGATTTTTTTGCTCTAATTAAAGATTATATGCAACAATAAGCCGGTCCCAGTGGCCGCGCGGTCTAAAGCATAGGTCTGTGGCCGCTCACCTGCTGAGATTATGGAATCTAATCCCACTGGGGCATGGATGTCTGTCTGGCGTGATTGTTGTGTGTTGGCAGTTAGAGGTCTCTGCTACGAGCTGATCACTCGTCCAGAGGAGTCATACCGACTGTGGTGCGTCATTGTGTGTGATCTAGAAACCTCGAAAATGAGGAGGTCCTGGCCCACTGGGAATGTCGCCCAATATAAAAAAATGCAACTCTAAATATGTTAACTATGTAATATTTTATTTATAACTGAAATAATACATTTACAAAACAGGTTCCCAACTGTTGAATTCCTGTTGTAAGTAAAGCCACAACTCGCAATAAATATGCTCAAAATATTCTCCACCTGAACCATTACTCGCCTGTACATATTTGTTCAAGAAATCTCACACTCTTTGGAAAGTTCCACGGCTAAAGCGGAAGAATTGACAGGGGTGTAAAATGCATTTACCAAGTGTCTCTTCATTTCAAATTGGAACTGAAGGCACTAGATATTTGAGTAGGTCAATAGATAACAGTCTAAAGGACTGAGGTCAACTGGTCGGTGGGCTGAATCTCGAAAACTCTTTGCATGGGCTTCCAGTTTCTTGATCACCCACCCTGTTCTCCGGATCTGGCCCCGTCGGACTATCACCTGTTCTCTGGACTGAAGAAACAATTGAAAGGTCGCCATTTTTTGTCCGACGCTGAGGTAATTTCTGCCGCGGAGACGTGGTTGGACGGACAGTATTCTGAATTTTTTTTGAGTGTCTTGCAAAAGGTAGAACAACGGGCTAAGT
>Ga0123353_10017363_pt1 | contig 10575 bp, 9 predicted proteins | sample TergutLab28metaG_3_FD_92763 | JGI IMG/M metagenome (GOLD analysis project Ga0123353, IMG submission 92763) | Labiotermes labralis P3 segment gut microbial communities from Petit-Saut dam, French Guiana - Lab288 P3 | ecosystem: Host-associated > Arthropoda: Insects > Digestive system > Gut ... | reverse complement strand
CGCGCCCAAGGGCGCGGTTTTTTTGTTAATTGTAAATTGTTTGCCACCTTTAGGTGGTGAATTATACATTGCCTTACTTTATCGGTTTCCTGATCCACCATTCGCATATAAGGCTTGTCGAAACGCAAATTGAAGTGTATGTCCCAATTATCAGTCCAATCAAAAGAGCGAAGCTGATACCCAAAAGGACAGGCCCTCCCAATATGTAAAGCGTTATAACAGGGAAAAGCATTGTAAGCGTCGTATTTATTGTTCGCGACATCGTCTGATTTATTGAGTCGTTCACAATCTGAACTACTTTCTTGGTTGCAAGGTCTTTCCAGTTTTCGCGGATACGGTCAAGTATTATGATCGTGGCATTGAGGGAATAACCTACTACCGTCAATATTGCAGCAATGAAAGTAGCGTTTACCTCAACTCCAGTCAAGCTGAATGCCCCAAGAACCACCACTGCGTCATGCATAAGCGCTAAAACGCTGACGACAGCGAAACGGAATTGAAAGCGGAAAGTTATGTAGAGCAGTATGCCGAGCAAAGCTACAGTCAAGCCGATAATAGCGTCTCGGCGCAGTTCCGCTCCGACGACAGGGCCGACTTTTTCAAATCCTATAACGTTCGTCCCGCTGTATTTTGATTTAAGCGCTTCAACCATCTTATTCCTGGCGTCTTCTTCATCTTCCTGAATACGAATAATAAAAGCCGACTCTCCAAACTCCTGAATTATGGCATTCCCCTGAACTACCGTCCCAATAATCTCGCGAACCGCGCCAACGGAAACTTTTTCACTTTCACCGAGCTCCACCTGTATGACATTTCCTCCTGTGAAGTCAATGCTAAAGTTAAGACCTTTTATCGGAATAATAATAAGACTTGCCGCAATTAAAACTATACTTACCACAAGGTATATCTTACGGTGTTTCATAAAATCAATTGAAAAACTCATGTTCGCGTTCCGTCCTTCCTTAATGCTTTACAACGGCAGTTTTCGCCGTGGTTTTGCTTCTAATGAATAGCTGTAAAATGGCGCGCGTCACTACCACATTACAGAAAACGCTTGCTACTATACCGATTGTGAGGGTAACGCCGAAACCTTTCACCGGGCCTGCGCCAAAGTAGAAAAGCACTACTGCGGCAATAAGTGTGGTAAGGTTTGTGTCCATTATAGTCCTAAAAGCTTTATAGAATCCGGCGTCAAGCGCTGCTATCTGCGTTTTTCCCGCTTTCAGCTCCTCTTTTATGCGCTCATATATGAGAATATTTCCATCAACCGCCATTCCAAGCGTAAGTATTATACCCGCAATCCCTGGAAGCGTAAGCGTCGCATTGAGAGCTATCATGCCCGCAAAAACAAGCAGCGCCGTTACAGAAAGCGCAATATCCGCCGCAAGTCCCCGCATTTGATAGAAAATGAGCATGAAAACAAAAATCATTATTGCTCCTAATAGACCAGCTTCTATTCCCGATTTTATAGAGTCCGCTCCAAGGGACGGCCCGACAGAACGGTTTTCGGCTACTTCAACTGCAACCGGCAATGCGCCCGCTCTGAGCATTATCGATAACCTGCTCGCTTCTTCGGATGAGAAACTTCCCGTTATCTGAGCCTCTCCACCCGCTATGCGATCCTGAACGACCGGAGCGGAAACCGTCATATCGTCAAGGGTTATAGCAAGTTGTTTTCCTATATTCAATCCGGTCGCCGTCTCGAAAAGCCTTGCTCCGTCCGAATTGAACCTGAGCGATACTCCAATCCTTCCGAGGCTGTCATAACTTGGCTTCGCGTCAATAAGATTCTTTCCGCTGACGAGGGAAGGCCCGAGTAAATAATAACGCTGAGTTTGACCTCTTGCGTTCGCAAGATCCTCCTTTGAAACAATGCCTCCGGGAATACTCTCAAGGCGTTTTTCAAACTCTGCCTTAGCATTCTCCGCAAACGAGGCGGCTTCTTCCCAACGTTTCTGGTACTGGGCAAACTGTTCGTCGCTGTCATAGTTTTGACGCTGAGGTGCAGGGGGAGCCGGTTCACTTACTGAAATGACCACCCTAAACTCAAGGTTCGCGGTTCTGCCTATGAGATCAAGAGCAGCCTGCGGGTCCTGTATTCCGGGAAGATCAACAATAACTCTGTCACGCCCGCTTTTTTGAATAATAGGTTCTGCGACTCCGTATTGGTCAATACGGCTTCGTAAGACTACTAATAGCCTGTCGATACTGTCATCAGTTATGGGGTTATCAGGCGTCCCAATAGCCCGCAGGACTATATGAGCGCCCCCTCTGAGGTCAAGTCCCAGATTAAGCCTCCCTTGAATTGGCCATACCCAGATAATTGCAACAACTACAACGATTAAAACTGTCCAAAGACGCATACTGTCTCTTCTTAACATTTATAAACACCCCACGGTTATTTATCTTCTATATGAGCGGACGACTGAGTTTGAGTTTGCCCGCGCTTGGTCGAAACGGCGGTTTTCAATATTTTGACGCGGACATCCTTTGCGATTTCTATCATAAAGCTGTCATCGCGCACTTCCTGTACCGTACCGAAAAATCCACCGATGGTTACGATTTGATCACCTCTTGAAATGCTGCTCATGAGGTCATCCTGCTGCCTCTGCCGTTTTTTCTGAGGCCTGATTATAAAAAAGTAAAAAATCAATACAAATATTGCAAGTGGAAACATGATTCCCATCATTCCACCGCCCTCTCCTCCGGCAGGAGCTTCCCCGGAAGTTCCTCCTGAAGACCCACCTCCAAAACCTCCGCAAGACGGGATTTGATCATCTGCCGCCATAGCCGCAAATGCCAAGATCAAAGTTACTGCCAATACTACCGCTGTTGCAGCTGTTATCCTTGCTGCTTTTAGCATAAAAAAATCCTCTCCTTTTTATTCTATATAAACCCAACTATTCATTATACCAAATAACTCTGTTTTTCCCCTCTTTTTTCGCATTATAAAGCATCTTATCAGCCATATCCATAAAATTTCTAAATTCATATCCCACTTGTGGAATTATTGAAGCTCCACCGATACTGACGGTAATGACCGAAGCAACTGATGAGTACTCATGAGGAATAGCAAGGTTTTCAATATTCGAACACACCTTTTGCAATAACTTCTCTCCATCATGATGAGGAGTCGAGGGTAATAGGACGACAAATTCTTCCCCTCCGTAGCGGGCAGTAAAGTCCGTTTTTCGGAAAAAAGATCTACTTATTGTGTTTGCAACAGATTTAATAACCGCATCTCCTGCGATATGTCCGTAATAATCATTGTATTTTTTGAAATTATCTATATCTATTATAGCAACAGACAATAAAGTCTGTTCTCTTAGCGCTCTTGCCCATTCAACCTCTGCACGCAAATCAAGGCTGCGCCTGTTGCTGATTTTCGTAAGCTGGTCGACAAGAGCAAGTTCCTCTATTGTTTTTCTCATTATAAACAGGTCGAGGTGGTTTTTTACTCTTGCTTTCACAACTCTTGGAGAAAAAGGCTTGTATATATAATCAGCCGCACCAAGCACCAGCCCTTTTTCTTCATTCTCCGGGTCATTCAGCGAAGTGATAAATATTACAGGAATGGAGTTTGTTTCCTGCATCTTTTTAAGTTCATACAACACTTCAAATCCGTCCATCATTGGCATTACTATGTCAAGCAATATAATGTCCGGACAACACTCCTGAGCTATCTTTAGGGCATCGCGCCCATCCTTGGAAGCAACAACATCATACTCCTCCTTAAGAATATCCGTTAATATCATAAGGCTTAACGCACTGTCATCGACTATCAGGGTTCTATTCATTTCCATGCTCCTGTTTTTGTTTTTGTGCTATAAAACAAACGTTGTAATTTTATAATTTAAATGAGTCAAAAGCAATGCTATATCGTAAGAATATTATTGATACCGATTATGTTGACATGTGTTCATTAGTTGTCATAATAGAGTCATTAAAATTTTGTTTTATCAGGAGGCTTGGAATGAGAAAAAAAATCAATTTATTTATTTCATTTTTTGTGATATTTATTCTGATGTCAACATTTCATGGAGAAGCTTTTTCGCAGTCTTTGGAAATAAAGCAAATTTCTGAAGCTTATATTGGACAACCGGTTACATTTGAAGCTGTAGGTGAAATTGCTCAGAGTGACGACGTAAATTTTGAGTGGGCATTTTCAGATAACGTTACGTCAATAATGATTGGCAAGGGAGGACGTTCAAGCAGCTTTACCGTACTTAACACATCCCCTGTAGCTCTAAGCCTGAAAGCGCTGAGTGAAAACGGGGAGGCAATATCTGAAGCATTTCTTGCGATTAAGGTCAATGAAGTCAAAGTGGATATTAATCTGAAGCCTGCTAAGATGCTGCAAATATGGAATCCCAAGATACACAAGGAGGAGGAGGCAAAAGAATTTGCCGTAAATCAGAAATTTTCTTTCGAAGTGTCGCTTTTTCCTGAATTAAAAGAAAAGCTCAACTATAAATGGAAAACATCCGAAAAAGTCTCTTTCGAGCTGTCCGAAAACGGTAAAGAGATAACGATTTGGCGGGAAGAACCGGGTATTTGTTCAATTGAAGTTGAAGTTACAAACAGAAGCGGGGTTTTACTCGGAAAAGGAGTGGCTTTTGAGGATGTCATCATTCCAATCTCTACTATTGAACAATCTCAAAGCCGTAAAAAAGCTTGGGAAACTTGGAGTGAAGCATTGAAAATGTGGAACAGTTCCGGCTATATGAATGTCGAGAGTTATGAAAAAGCCCTTGAATTGGCTTTTGAGGCTTTGAAAATAAATGACGATGACTACGAAATAGTAGACGGCACGGAGAAGATGAAGACTGATAATGACTTTATTCAGCGCTCAAAGCTCTATGCTTTGGAAGGAGATTCGTTCAGGGAGAATAAAAAATGGACCGAGAGCCTCCTTTCTTACAGGCGGTCTTTAGCCGCATGGCGCTTCTCCGAGGTAGAAAATGCTATATCTGAAGTGGAGGAGACTGTAAAGTCCATAAGGCTTGATAGGGAGAAAGCCTCGTGGGTCAGAGATATGGCTAAAGCTTATGAGGAAGAAAAACGCTATGAGGATGCCATGCGGGCTTATGAGGAAAGCCTCTTGTTTGACAGACAGGAAGAAGCGGTAAAAGGTATTGAGAGAGTTGATTCTTTGTATAAGAATCTTCAAATGGCTGCCGAATTGAATAATGAAGCTGAAAATATGATATTGACCGGGAACTATGCGGGCGCGATGGACAAATTTAAAGAGAGCCTTGCCTTGATAAATGATGAAGAAATAAAGCAGAAATATAAAAATATTGATAATTTAATATCCGGGCTGAAGGCAAGAGCTTTACAGCTTAGACGGGAAGGAAACGAACATGCCAGACGGGGCCGAAATGCGGAAGCCTTGGCAAGTTATGTTGAAAGCATGCGTTTATGGATGGAACCCGCAGCAGAGGATCTTGTAAAAAAATTCGAAGAAATAGTCCCGGCGGATAAGAGGTTGCCGGAAAGTGTAGCGGATATTCCTGTTGCGGAGAGAAACGCTGAAGCGGTACGGTTGCTAAACGCGGGGTCGGATTTTTATCGCGCGGGTAACTATAATGAAGCTCTGAATCGTTACAAAAGAAGTTATGAAATTGAGGAAGATCAGCAGCTTAAGGATTGGATAGAAAGAATTGAAGGAAATATGAGGGCTCAAGCTTCGATAGATGAATCAAACCGGCTTATACGCCAGGGAAATGCATTATATTCGATTCGCAGGTACGACGAGGCTTTGAAGAACTATAGGGCAAGCGTTGAGCTGTATCCAAACAAGGAGGTCGAGGATTTTATAAAACATATTGAAGAAATTTTATTCAATCACTAAGTCTGTTAATTTTATATTGTATAATAAATCTAATGGGACTTATGGACTTCTAAAAAATTCCTCGGTAATATTGATCGAGGGAAGTTGTTATTTTTGGCTAAAAATGATTTTTAGAGGCGCCATTGTCCTTTTGATCCATAGAGGGGAGAGTGTTTTTGCTTGGACTACATGCTAATTCCCGGTTTAACAGCAACAGCCGGGATTCTGATAGGGGTATTGTTCGGTTATTTTGTAGTACAAAAAAAGTTTAAGGAAGAATTGGCAACAAAAAAAGCGGTAGCAGAAAGCCTTTTAGAGGAAGCTAAAGAATCTGCGGAACGGCTGAAGCGCGAAAAATCGACTGAAGCAAAGGAAGAGGCTCATAGATTACGGCAAGAAGTGGAAAAAGAAGTTAAAGAGCGTCGTAATGAGCTACAGAGGGCAGAAAGACGACTTGAGCAGAAGGAAGAGAATTTGGATAAAAAACTCGACCGTGTATCTCAAAAAGAAGAGGAAATAAAGCAGAAACAGGAAGATTTAAGCCTTCGCTTTGCTGAGGCGGAAAAACTCAAAGTTCAGCAAATAGAAAAACTTGAATCAATAGCAAAAATGACTCAACACGAAGCTAAAGATTTACTCCTTAAAAAAACTGAAGATGAAGCGCAATATGTAATTGGAATGAGGCTTAGAGAACTGGAGGAAAAAGCAAAACGCGAGTCTGAACGTAAGGCAAGGGATATCATAATCATGGCTATTCAGCGCACTGCCGCAGAACACGCTTCAGACGCGACAGTGAGCGTTGTTCCGCTTCCTTCCGACGAAATGAAAGGCAGGATAATCGGAAGGGAAGGCAGAAATATAAGAGCGTTTGAAACTTTGACAGGCGTTGACCTTATTGTTGATGATACTCCGGAAGCGGTCACTTTGAGCAGTTTTGACCCTGTGCGCAGGGAAATAGCGAGATTGTCCCTCGAACGTTTAATTGTAGACGGAAGGATTCATCCTGCAAGAATTGAAGAACTGATAGAAAAAGCAACACGCGATGTGGAGGAACAGATAATTGAGGCAGGAGAATCGGCCATTCTCGAAGCCGGAATTAAGAACCTCAACGGAGAACTTCTAAGAATGCTTGGTTCCTTAAAGTTCAGGTTTAGCTACGGTCAGAATATGCTGGCTCATAGTTTGGAAGTGGCTCATCTTTCCGGCATCATTGCCGCAGAGCTTGGTATTGATGAGGAATTGGCGAGGCGTTCAGGTTTGTTGCATGATATTGGCAAAGCTGTCGATCATCAGGTCGAAGGGTCACATGCGGCAATAGGAGCGGACCTTGTCCGCCGGTACGGAGAAAAACCTGATGTCATAAGCGCTATTGCTTCGCATCATGAGAACATAGAGCAAACAAGCGTTAATGATGTAATAATCGCCGCTGCGGACGCGATTAGCGCTTCCAGGCCGGGCGCGCGGCGGGAAAGCGTAGATGCTTATGTAAAGAGATTGGAAAAACTTGAGACATTGGCGCAGACGTTCCCTAACGTCAGTAAGGCTTACGCTATTCAGGCCGGCAGGGAAGTAAGGGTAGTTATTGACCCTATAAATACTGATGATGGAATTGTTGACAAACTTGCCTACGACGTGGCGCGTAAGGTAGAAGAAGAAATGAAGTATCCGGGGCAGATAAAGATCAATGTTTCGAGGGAAGTACGGGCCACGGAATATGCCAAGTAGAATGACAATATGCGGGTACTTTTTATTGGTGACGTAGTTGGCAAGCCCGGCCGAACAGTCTTGGCCGGGCTTTTGCCGTCGCTGAAAATCAATTTTAGGATTGATTTCGTAATAATAAATTGTGAAAACGCTTCTTCCGGGAAAGGCCTGACAAAAAGCAGAATGGAAGAGCTTTTTTTACTTGGGATAGATGGCATGACAAGCGGTAATCATATATGGGACAAAAAAGATATTTACGACACGCTGTATTCCGATGCCCGTATATTGAGGCCGCAAAATATGCCCGCTGATTGCCCCGGGCAGGGGCATACAGTAATTGAGCGCAACGGGATGAGGCTTGGATTGTTAAACCTTCAAGGCAGAGTTTTCATGCCTCCTATAGATTGCCCTTTTGCTGCGGCGAATAATGTCCTCGAAAGTTTCTTCAAAGAAAACATTCCCGTCTTGGTGGACTTTCACGCGGAGGCAACATCCGAAAAAGCTGCCATGAGCCGTTATCTTGACGGAAGGGTATCAGCCTTAGTCGGAACACATACTCATGTTCAAACTTCCGATGAGACGATATTACCCGGAGGAACAGCTTATATATCAGATGTTGGTATGACCGGAGGCCATGGCGGGATAATAGGCAACACAACTGACAGTGTTTTGCCTAAATTTTTAATGGGAATGCCCTGTAAGTTCGATGTTTGTAATGAATATCTGAGAATAAACGCCGTACTTATTGATATAGACGACGAAAGCTCGCGAGCTGTCGATATAAAACGCATCAATGAGCTTTTTATAAAAGAATGAGGAGAGTGCAATATGAAATCAGAATTCGTAGGCCAGGAGAAGAACAGGGTAGAAATCAAAGTGGAATTTGAAGCTTCCGAGTTTGAAGCTGAACTGAAGAAAGTTTTTGGTAATATCTCTCAGCGCGCCAATATCCCGGGATTTCGCAAGGGACATATTCCACGCAAGACAATAGAAATGCGTATCGGAAAGAACGCGATACATGAAGAGACGATAGAAAACCTTTTGAACGAGAATATATCTGAAATAATGAAAGATTATGATATTGAACCGATTTTTGCGCCTAGCGTCAAAAGCAGGGGTGCAGTCATTGACGGTCAGCCTGTGAGCGTTAATTTACTGATCGAAGCCCGGCCTGAGATAAAATTGCCCGAATTTGGGGAAATAGAAGTTGAGCGTCTTATAACCGTCGTTGATGACGTGATGATCAACAATATGATAGATAATCTTCGCAAATCTCAATCGAAAATTGAAGCTGTTGACACCCCTGTTCAAGATGACAGTATCGTTACCGTAGAGTTTGATATGGCAATCATAGGCGCTGATGGAACGGAAGTATCGCGTAATAAAAAAACTGAAATGGCAACTCTCAATATGCAGGAACTGCCAATGGAGGAATTCAGGGAACCGCTTATCGGTAAAAGCGCGGGAGATTCTACCGAAGTGACTATAAAGGGTCAGGTAACTGATGAGAGTTCGGAGCATCCCCGCACTTCAATGCATTATGAAATGAAGATAGTTGAAATCGGTAAAAGGGTTTTACCGGAGCTTACCCCTGAATTTTTCAACACTTGTATGGGATTTGAATGTCCGACGGAAGACGATTTCAGGGATGCGATAGCGGACAGGATGCTGAAAAAATTGCAGAAAGACGCAGAAGCTGACGCCGAAGCGAGAGCTGTAAATATCGTGGCGGAAATGGCCGGCTTTGAAGTTCCGGGTTCGCTTATATACCGGGAAATGGAGAGAATAAAAGCGAACGACGAAAAAGACGCAAAAGAGCGGTATAAGATGGAATTTAAGGACCTTTTGAAGTTGAGAGGAATGGAGTACGAAGAATACGAGAAGCAAACCATGTATCAGGCATGGAGAATCGTTCGCAGTATGCTCGTTATTGATGAAATAGGACGAAAATTCGATATTAAAATCGATCCGCCGGAACTTGAAGAATGGATTAAAAACACTGCGGAAAAAGACGGCCTTGACTTTGAACTCATGAAAAAGGCGTATTTTAAGGATAAAGATACCGTAAATATCCTTGTTGACAGGGTATTATCCGATAAAGCAATCAAACTTCTTATGGACAGTGTAAAAATCAAGGACGTTTCGGAATTGACGCAGCCCGTTGAGAAAGCTGAAAATTTTGAAAAACCGGAGCAATCTGAGGAACCTGTACAATCTGAGGAATCTGAAGAAACGGAAAATCCTGAGGAAACAAGAGAAACAAAAAAAACGAAAGAAACTAAAAAAGCGAACAAAACAGACGAATAAACTCAATGATTTAGGAGATTAATATGCCATTGATACCTTATGTAATAGAACAAACAAGTAAAGGAGAGCGGCAATACGACATATACAGCCGCCTACTCAAAGAGAGGATAATATTCATCGGGGATGATATAAACGAATATTCGGCAAATATCATTGTCGCACAAATGCTTTTTCTTGAAAGCGACGACTCCGAAAAAGACATCCATCTATATATCAACAGCCCGGGAGGGATAGTAAGCGCGGGATTGGCGATATATGACACTATGCAATATATAAAAAGCAATGTTTCTACTATCTGTATAGGGCAGGCGGCCAGCATGGCGGCAGTCCTGCTGGCGGCGGGCTGCAAAGGCAAGAGGTACGCCCTCCCGCGTTCAAGAATAATGATACATCAGCCCTCTGGAGGAACAAGAGGGCAGGCGAGCGACATTGAGATCCACGCAAGGGAAATACTTCGCCTCCGCGAGGAGCTTAATGAAATATTAAGCATTCACACGGGTAAAGATAAGGATCAAATAAAGGCAGACTCAGAACGGGATAATTTTATGAGCGCAAAGGAAGCGCTTGACTATGGAATAATAGACAAAGTCATTGATTCGAGAGGAGGAGCAATTAATGTCTAAGCAGCCGCATTGTTCTTTTTGCGGTAAAAAAGAAAGCGAAGCAGGAAGGCTTTTCTCCGGAGTGGAAGGCACAATATGCAGTGATTGTGTTGCTTTATGCAATATTCT